>Ga0102924_1005735_pt1 | contig 11884 bp, 15 predicted proteins | sample PaiPotPPM11metaG_FD_80116 | JGI IMG/M metagenome (GOLD analysis project Ga0102924, IMG submission 80116) | Iron sulfur acid spring bacterial and archeal communities from Banff, Canada, to study Microbial Dark Matter (Phase II) - Paint Pots PPM... ... | reverse complement strand
GTTCTGAATTTCAGGTCGTGGACTTCGGTCCGAGTGAGGCCCTTTTGGCACGCTCTTCATCTCGTACCGCAAGTTATGAAACATGTAAGTGAGTGTTTCAAGGTGCATCTGTCGATGTTCGACCGCCATGCAAACGACGTCTTCTGGAGCGCGTTCCAGATTCTTATCCACTGATGTCCGGCAATGGTCGACGTACGCCTCGACCCGCCCGAGCGCCGGCCAGTCAGATGGCTTATCAGCCGGAAGATGGGCCGAATCCGGATCGATGCCAGCCTGGAATAACGCATCCAACTCTGGTTCTGGCGATCTCATGCCGAGAGCTTCCCGGCAGATCTGAATCGAATCGAAGCCATCCAGGTGGCCGATATAGAAGATAACTCGATGGCGCTCGGGGATGGGTCGCTCATAAACAGCTTCACGCTTCAGGATCGAAAACAGCCGATCACTTTCGAGTCGTGCGGAATGCAATTCCTGGATCAGGTTAGCCGTCGCGGCTTCTAAGACGGGCATAGTTATAGCTCCTCAGCAAAAAGGGGAGTTAGCGTTGGGACGATTATCCGAAGATTTGACGCCGGAATGCCCGTGAACATGCCAAAGTTTTTTACGGCTCGCTAGGCAGCTGCGTCCAGTATTAAGCGAGCTAAAGCCAGTGCTTCCTCGCGCGTCTGAATTTCGCCTTCCAGTTGTGCTGTCTCAACTGCCTCTAAAGCACGCCCGAACTCCGGTCCTGGCGCATAACCGGCTTCGATCAGGTCACGACCGCTGATCAGCCGAGCAGGGCGCAGCTCTTGTTCGCCCAGTTCAGCTAGTTTAGCTCGAATAAAATTGTAGGTGTCGGCGTGCCCGTTGCTCGCGAGGCAATCCAGCCGATGCAGCTCAAGGTGCTCCTCAAAGTGAGGCAGCCGCAAGAAGCGCTTCAGCGTACTTGGCCTCATCTGACGCACGTCTTTGAATCGCATATGATGTGCGACCAGCGACACAACTTGTCTGCATTCTTCAGTTGAAAACTTCAGCCTGGACAGTATGTTCCCCGCCATTTCAGCGCCTATCTCCGCATGACCATCGAAGCGGATGCGATCGGCCACGCGAAAAGTAGCGGGCTTCCCCACATCGTGCAGAAGAACACCAAAGGCAACGCTTGGGCCAGCGTTCCTGAGTTGCTCGAGCATCAGCAAAACGTGCGTCCACACGTCGCCTTCGGGGTGGAATTCTGGGGGCTGCTGAATGCCCTGAAACGCTTTCACCTCGGGGAGAATGTGAACCAGGAGACCGCATTGATCAAGCAACTCCAGGCCACGCCGCGCGCCTCCCTCCGTCAGAATGCGAATCAGTTCATCGCGTACTCGTTCCGCCGAGATGTTGCAGATGGCTGGAGCGAGCCGCTGGATCGCAGTCAGGGTTTCGGGCGCAATAGCGAAGTTAAGACGAGCCGCAAAACGAACGGCACGCAACATCCGCAGGTGGTCTTCACTAAAGCGTCGCTCAGCATCTCCGATCGCGCGAACGGTTTGCTGATCCAGATCTGCTCTCCCGTTTACATAATCCAGAACCTCACCAGAAAGCGGGTCGAGCATGAGGCCGTTGATGGTGAAGTCGCGCCTGCGCGCGTCCAGAACCGGATCTGTTTCGAAACAGACTTCATCGGGCCGCCGGCCGTCTGAATAGCGGCCATCGCTTCTGAAGGTGGCCACTTCAACATGGACCCCATCCTGTTTGCCGACAAGAACTACGCCGAAATGAGCTCCGACCGGCTCCGAAAAGGGGAAATAGGAGACGATTTTTTCGGGTGTCGCGTCTGTGCTGACGTCGTAGTCCTTCGGAGCGGTCCCGAGCAAGCGGTCGCGCACACAACCTCCGACTAGATACGCCTTATGCCCGCGCAGACGCAAATCGCGGACGATGCAGGTCGCTAGTGTCTCGCGCGCAATGCTGAGGGATGTTTCCAAGCAGTGAAACACCGGCTTTCAGCCGTTCTCACCACTAGTATCGACTTTCGTCTTCAATTCCGGGATTTCAACGCTCGCGTTGCCGTTCCCGGCTGCCATGGCCGCTTCGGCCTCTGCCTTTTTGAGTTCCTTCTTTGAGGGAGGTGCTTGTTCGTGACGGTAGTCATGGTCGTGATAGCACGTCCGGCAGCGGACTTTGGCAGCTTCGCCATTGACCAGAGAAACGATCGAGTGATTTGTGATCCTGCGGCACTTGATGCAGTGATCGTCAATGATGTCTCCGAGTCGCTGTTCACCCATAGTAGACGCTGACTAAGCGGAGTATATCAAGGTCGACGCCTGGACGCACGTTCTGCCGCCGATTTGGCCCTACAGCGGGTTTTGGTTGAGGAAATCGATTTGCTAGACTGCTTTTTGAGTATCGGCCAGGTAGCTCAGTTGGTAGAGCGCAGCCCTGAAAAGGCTGGCGTCGGCGGTTCGATTCCGTCCCTGGCCATCATCTTTTCAATAGATTACAAGCATCCCGTTCCGCAGTTTTATTCCAATTCATTCCAAAACATCGGCTCGTTGGGATTTGCCTCTTTGGAATGTCTGCTGGCCGTGGAGTGCGACTAAGTATTGAAAACACGTCCCTGCAACTCGACCAAACCGTTAATCAACAGTTCACCACAGCCGGAACTATCGTGGGGTTCGAAACCTTTCCTGAAACACGTTAGTACGATAAGAATTCGTTAGAGTATGACCCTTCCACTCACGGTATTTGCGCTATTGCAGGGATCGGCAGTAGCGGCAACGTCAGACAGTTTTTGGACTATTAAGATAAGCGACGTTCTGGTTGTCGTAGCAACGCTGATGCAAGCTACATGGTCCTGACTGGCTCATTGTGTGGGGCCTTCTCTTGTGGGTTGTGCCTTTTTTTGCCGGGCCTCTAGTTCAGCGCCTTTTCGAAAAACGAACCCGGCTGATTAGCTACGTGCTGCATCCTTCTGGTGTGCTGATACACCCACCAGACGCTAACCCGCTGCAGATTCATTTTCATGCGATAGTGATAAAGAACGACGGCAGAAAACCCGCCACGAATGTTCGTATTGGGCACGCCTTGTTACCAGACCATAGCATTTTTCCTGACGTGCAGAGAAGCATTGTTGACCTTCCGGGCGGCGGGAAAGAAATTCTCTTTCCCGTACTCGTTCCTACTGAGCAAATAACAATTCAGTACCTGTATTTTGCGCCCTTGCAGTGGCAACAACTCAACACGAACATCAAATCTGATGAAGGCCCGGCAAAAATCTTAAATGTCCTTCCAACGCCACAAATATCTAAGCCAGCAAAGTACGCCTTTGTCGCCGTGTTCATCGTCGGGATCATAGCGCTCCTTTATCTTCTGTTGCTTGTGATTACTCTGGCGGCTCATGGCCACAACCAAACGGTCAGCGCGACAGTACCGGCTCAGGCAAAAACCGAAGGCCGTCTGCCAGCTATCCCGAAACAAAACTCCATTTTCCCGGGTCTCGATGTTTCTTTAGTTCAATACCAAAACCGCGTAGGACCCATGCACCAGTCGCACCGAAACACCACAGCACACCCCACAACAGACCCATGGCGACCGGCGGGAACAATTCAACGATGGCTATTGAAGCTGGCTCAAATTGCTTCTTGAATTCGGCCCATTGAGAATAGCCGCTAAGGGAAGCTTCGTATTCTGCCTCGCAGTCGCGATATGGCCTACTCTGCATGCAAATAATCTCGTGTTCGGCAGCAGCGGATATTGCACGGGAACGTTCGTCGACGACTGACTTGAACACAAACCATAAAACAAACACGTTCCACAAAATCATAAGAATGAGAGCGAGCCTCAATAAGCCGCGCCGCATAGTCGCTGTCATGCAGGAGACGGTACCATATTTTGTCGTGCACAGAATAGCCTGTCTTACAAAGCCTGTCTTACAAAGGGTCCTCTTATGCAACGTTTAAACTAAACTCCTATACCTTGGAAAATTCCAACCTCCTCAACAGGCTATACGTATCGCGCCTCGACTTTGAATTTGGCGATCTATTGTCTAGGCGTACTGCAAAAAAAAGGTTGGTATCATCTTCCCTACCAAAGGCGCGGCACAATTTATCAGCAACAATCAGCCTTCACTTCCGCGCTTGTGACCGCATACGCCCGACCTTTCACCAAAAGCAAAGGCTGGCCTGATTTTCCCGTTGAGCTTAGGTAATTCGATACTCGCGAAAACAAGCTACACGAGCGCATGATGGAATTGCGGCATACGATCTTTGCGCATTCGGACAGCAAACATTACAACGTAGTTGCGGCCTCGCTCCCCGATGATTCAAGCGTGGATGTGCTCATCGGTGCGTGGCCTCGAATAACTGAAAAGCAAGCCGTTTTACTTGAGAAGATGATAAAGAAGCTGATTGAGGCGATCAACCGTAAGATCGGCGAAATCAGGCCCAATACATCCTTTGAGCGCCTGCCCTTCTAACGTTTCAAAAAGGGTAAGTTTTGCATCGTGACGCAAAGGCCCTAAAATGGGGAGTTGAATGTTGCAAATGTCAGTTGCATAATAAGACGATGAGATACGGATACGCAAGGGTATCGACTGACGACCAAAACCCAGCTTTGCAACTCGCCGCCTTGAAAAAGGCCGGATGCAGAACGGTGTTTAAGGATGACGGCCTGTCGGGAGCGACGATAAAGCGCCCTGCCCTTCTCCGTTGCTTGAAAACCTTGAACGACGGCGACACACTCGTTGTTTGGAAATTGGACAGGCTAGGCCGCAGCTTGCGTGACCTGATAACGATGCTCGATGATCTTCGCGCCCGTGGCGTCAAGTTTCACTCCCTTACAGAGGCAATAGACACTGACACGCCGACAGGCCGCGCCATGTGGCAAATGATCGGTGTACTTGCCGAACTGGAACGCAGTCTCATTGGCGAACGCACCCGTGCGGGAGTGAAGGCAGCGAAGCGCCGGGGCGTGAAATTCGGGCGCAAGCCAAAGTTGACGCCGCAACACATCGCTCACGCCCGGAAATTGATCGACAACGGCGAGGCCCGCCACTATGTCGCCGATCTTCTCAGCGTGGACCGCACTACTCTGTATAGGGCGCTTGCCGGTTAGAAACGGAACGAGTCATCGATAAACTGGTGAACTCGGGCATGGTGCCAAAAGCCTAGGCTATGGAAGGTCGCTCTTGGACCCTGACCAAAGTTGCAGTATTCGGAAGCATGGTTTTGCTTCTGGCGGTGGCCGTCTTTTACGTTTATCATTCCTACACGGATGCCCCGAAGCCTTGGAATCCTGGAGCACTGACGGTTCACTGGAGCGATGTGAAGTATCTGACGGGGCAAGATGAGCAAATTAAAGGATTCCTGTTTCAGTACGGCGTCAACAACAACACGAGCCGCGACTATGAAGTCCATAAGGAAGCAGTGACCATCATGACGTCTACCAAGGATGGAGAAGATTCCCTTATTCCGGCTGATACTAACTACTCACTTGGAAGAGACAGCTTTTTCTTACCCGCTCGTCAAACCAGTCTCATTGAGGTTAGGTTTGACGGTGAGTGCAACGCTGGGGAAAATGCTGAGAATTGCTTTAATGAGTACACGAGAGATTTAGCTAAAATCATTCTCTTCGATAAAGAGATTAAGTATCGTATCGACCTACCGAAGAACCCACCGGGCAAAATGGTAATGCATTGAGTGTTGCTTCTACTGAACGGACAGGAACCGTGCCGTTCGGATTCCAGATAACGAGCGATGGAAAGTATTTTGGCGCGAATGTCGCAGAGCAAAACGTTATACATTGTATCGGAGAACTTCGCAAAAGCGGAACACACGCTCCGATCAATTTCAGATCATTTGAACCGGGCCAATTTCACTACGCGACGCGGCGGCGCTTGGAACCACGTTTATGCGGCAAGGGTGTTGAACTCGAAGGCTGCATGAGCGCCACTCTCAAAGTGCCGGAATTATGGAGATGCACGTCAGTTCCACTGGGATTTAGGATGACTTTTAGCGGCCACATCCCCGCTCTCTGAAATTGACTGTCCCCGATAAGATGACGTACGCCGTACTTGATCCAAGGAGCAACGAATTTTCGCTGAGTGGCCAGTGTCCACATTGTCTTCGAGAATCTGTTTTCATCATGGTTACGGGAGTCCATGAGAAATACGTTGATGAAGGTGACTATTGGCTGCTCATCGCCGGAATGGAGTGCCAGGGGTGTCTGAACTACATTTTGGGGATCGTTAACAGGTATAGAGGCGGAAGCTGGCGTTACAAGGAACATTACCGTTACGCGAGCCGAATGACTTCGTGCCTCCTGAAATTCCGGCAGACATAGCGAGCGATTTCAGAGAAGCTATTCGGTGTCACTGGGTAAAAGCATTTAAGGCAACAGTGCTTATGTGCCGGAAGTCTCTACAGGTAAGTTGTGATAAAGAGAACGCAGAAGGCAACGACCTCTTCAAACAAATCGATGATCTAGCACATAAGGGGCGTATAACGGAGTCGCTCAAAAAAATGGCCCATCGTATACGCCTTCTAGGTAATCGTGGGGCGCATGACTACTCTGATATTGACGACTCGATAACCGAGAAAGATGCCAACGACGCCATCAACTTCATGGCCCACTACCTGCAACACGATTTTGAGCGACTTTTTCCCTTGCGAGATTTCGACCAAATTTTTTCGAATGATTAATGCGTCCGCTGCTTGTTCTCCATGTCCTTGCGGATAATAGGCCCGTTCTTTCAAATAAATGTGGTCAAAGCCATAGCCCAAAGAATGTCCCATTTTGTTCAGTAGTTCGGCTAGAAGATCCTGCCGGTGATTCTCGCGGGTATTCAGTTGTGTTGGGGAATTATTGCCCGCTTCCGCTTCTTTGCCGGTCTCCGTTAAGTGAGTGAGGTAGACGGCCTTGTCATCATCGGAATCCGAAGAAAACTGCACATCAATCATGTTCAGGGCTTCAACGTGTCGAAAATGGATCGCATTCCCTCGCGTTGCCATAAGGGTCGTGTAGATATCAAGCCGCCGCTTTCTTTCTTCAGCTTTCAATTGAAGCTCCCATTGAGCTTTGATAGCCCACCTAGGGGCCATAATCACAGCCCAAATCATGAGGCCGCTCGTTATCCCACTTCATCGACCATCCGCGTAGCTTTTCGCCGAAGATTGATTCGGTGTCTCACGAGCGGCCTTCACTGGCCCCCGGTATATCTCGTTGGCCGTGGGCCGCTGAGACTGGCGCGAAAGGTATGTACCGCGTGTTGTATTTGGGAGGCGTGGCGTGCGCCGGGATCTTATATCCATTCTGAGCGCAGAGTCCTGATACGAATCCGTTGTGTCACCGGGACAGAGTTGAAATTGCCGGTGCTTTCACAGGCGAGGATATCGCGTTGACAACTTGTGGCCGGAGGCCGGAAGATTCTCACATCAGCATCAGAATGCTTCAGAGATTTCTCATATTTCCTGCTCAATCTTAGGTCATCTTGACGGATTCGGATTCCGTGATGCAATAGTATTGGCGATCAGGTGTGACTGCGATACGTGCTTTCGTTGTAGACCCGCCAGATGGACTTGAAAAGTACGGCTGCGGACGAGAGATCCATGCGATCCACGCCCTTGATCTTGTCGCAGATGATCTTGTAACTCATTAGGCGTTGAACGTTTGGGTGACCGTTTGACGTGCTACTAACATTCAGCAGACGAGCAATCCGGTCTCATAGGTCGACGTGTGTGTACACGCTGATTTAGCAAAGGCCAGCCGAGCAGCAATTTGCAAGGAAGAAAGGAGTATTGAGTTGTGAAGTAAGACAAAGGCGAACGCAGGATTTCATCGGAACGCCTCCTGCAAGTTCGCACGATCCAGCGCCGGATCGTGCTATCGTTTCTGGCAAGGCAAATCTCGATGGGCCATCGAGAGGAGATTTCGAGAAGATGGCTCGTCGTCGGTATCAGAGTCCCACGCCCAAGATCGAGGGCAAGTGGTGGGTTCTTTACTACTGGAAGGATGTTTTTGAAGACCGAGAAAGGAAACGAAAACGCACTCGTGAGAGGCTTGCTCCCTCAAGCATGGCGGAACGGGAAACCCTGAAGGTCCCGCAACAACAAAGACTTCGCCAGCCGCTACCCATCAATCACCCAGGCACTTCAGAAGATTCCTGACGAAAGCATACTTGACGGTGAGCTTGTCGCATTCGATGAATCGGGTCGTCCCTCGTTCAATGCGCTGCAAAATTTTGGCTTCGCGTTTCATAACCAGCTATTGACAAGAGGGTTGCAGACGGGTTCGGGTACGGTTGACCCTTACGGGGGCGTGGCGCTCGGCTATGCGCGGCAGCGATGGGGGACGGACTGGGATGCGCCTTACCGCTTAAATCCGTTGACCGTTCAAAATTTCAGTCCGGGCAGCGAACTGCGCCTGGACGGACACTTCGAGTTGAAGCTGTATCCGTGGCCGTTTCCCGCCGAAGGTCTGCCGCGTCTGGTCACGCTCAGCATCGAGTCCAATTATTACCAGGATCTTCGCGATCACGCGAACGGCCTGGTTCTAGTGAACTCTGGCAGTAAAGTACTGCGGCAGAACGCGCTATTGCAGTATTCCGCGTTGCGCTGGGAGGTAAGCGCAGGTGTGTGCAGTTGCCGCTGATGCAGGAACTCTATGGCGCGGGCCGCGTTCGGCAGAAGCTCGGATATCTGGCGGCATTCGAGTACTATCTTCCGGCGCCGCGCTGGAAAAGACAGTGATGAAGCTGCCCCTCCTGTTTCTGCTGCTCGTGTGCAGGCAGGGGCGATGGCCCCACGATCACGCGCGCCACGGCGCATCTGAACGGCGTCTACTCGCCGCGCGGTTTTTTTAACATCACAATTGGCCTATATGATCTACCCGGTGTCGAGTGGGCCAAATTCGACTTGAAACTAGCCATGATGACGCTCGCTCTCCTTCCTGGGGCGACCGTGACACCTAATGAGGTCGAGCGCGCCGTGTCGAGTGCCGGGTACCAACCTGGACCAGTTAAGATCGAGCAGGTCCCGCAGCCAAAACGCCACGACAGGCGATTAGGCTGGCGCAAAATCAAGCACCCTGCCGCGAAGAACCGAATCACGCGCTGGTCCAAACTGGCTTTCTAAAGTTGCTGGGGATGTTGCGATGATAAAGAAATCTTGAGGTGTACGGGGAAGCGGGATGTTTTCCGCGATTTGGGGCACAAGAACGCGGACGCGGAGCAGTTCAAGGGTTCAAGGCTATGTTGGCCGCCGAAATCGGTAAGGCGCTCGACCGGGAACGGCTGACGGTGCGGGCGGATTCCGAACGGGACAGATTGTCATCGGGTACTGCGGAGAGCACCTTGCCGTTGCGAGCCACTGAAGTTTTCAGACGCTTTGCAGGCGGATCTCTCTTCATCATGGCGGGTACGCGACAGCAGCGTCTCAAAGTCAAGCTCCGGCACAAGCTCACGACCTTTGCTTCGAACTTGGTGTTCCCTCCGAATACCCGGGCCCGAGTTTGCTTGGCCAGCTGCGCGACTCGCTCGGCCATCGTCCCCCGTTGGCTGCGTAATCCGGAGACCTGCTTCCTCTTTCGCCGCCCCCGTTAGTCCACTTCGCCCAGCATCCGTTTGGCATGATGGACGATCTTCCGGGGACGGCGCTTCTCTTCACCCGCCGCGCCTCTTTGCCGGGCAGCGATCGCAACAGCTATACCTTTTCCGCACGCTACGCACCGGTTCCGCACGGCGCTGTGCTCTATTTTCTTCATGACTCGCGTCAGCACCCGGGCTCCATCACCTAGCAGGCTGCTGTCGGTTGGATAGTGGATGTTGGTCTCCACTACCGTGGTGTCCACGCGCATGCGCCGTCCCACGACGACTTCTTTTCCACTGCGATCTCGACCAGTCGCCGATGCAATCCGTGACCACATCGGGTCCGACGACTTGCCCAAGGCGGCCAGTGTCTTCGCATCCGGAATTTCTCCGCCCCGATGCGAGCTGCTCTCAACACGCCCCGAGAGCCACACGCGTGTATTAATCGAGTAGTAACATTCCCTTCGCGCTACTGTAACATGCGTCGTTTAACCTCGCACTCATATGGGGGAGCGAACACGCACGGCTCGGAAGATTCTGACTGCATGGGCGATGGCTTGGGTGGCGATAGGGATCCCGATGTACGCCCAAACCGTCAGCGACGCGGGGGCACCTAACTCGGCAGCAGCGAAGATAGCCTTGCTAGCTCAAGAACTCGAGGACTTCCGGAAGGATATAGCCGCGCAGGAGAAACAGGTTGAGCAGCTGCAGCACGACCTGCTGTTGCGCGAGATCAAACTGCAACAGGCGCTTCAGCAGCTTCAAGCGCAGCAAGCTATAGCGGAGAACACTCCGTCCTCACTCTCTAGCTCGATCTCTTCCACTTCTCTATCAGACAACTCGGATGGCGCTCCATGTGAACCTAGCGCACTGGCAAGAGACTCGGGCGGGAAGGGGGAGGCGATCCCCAGGGTCACAGCGCCTCGGAAGCCAGAGAGTGACAACGAAACCGTGTCATCCGGACAGAAGCTAAGTCTTGGTGGGCTCGTTTTTGGGGACTACGGGTACTACTACCACACAGGCTTCGGCCCCCAGTTTCTGACCAGATCAATCCTCCCGGGCCGGGCAATGATGGCTATAGCTCATTCGATATCAACCGCGCTTACATCGACCTTAGATATTCCCCTTCAGAGGCAGTCACGTTGCGCGTCACCCCAAACATCTACCGGCAGCTTGGTGCGGCACCGGCTGCACGGCTGGGTGCAGTTAGCGCCGCCGCATCGAACACGAGCACCGAACTGACCTACCGGCTCAAGTATGCCTATGCCGATTTCAATAAAGTATTCGCGAAGATCGCGCCCCTGAAGGATGACAAACTCACGATTGGCCAGCAACCTAACGTGCTTGTAGATTGGGAAGAGAACCTCTACGGCTTTCGTTGGGTCAACTTAACCCCATGGAACTACCTAAGTCTTTCTTCCGCGCAGACCGGTATATCGTTTCATGGCCCCGTGCGCTTTGGCGATAAACAGTACCTGGATTATGCCATTGCGCTGTATGATAATTCTACGTTTCATACCTTGGAGGAGTCCGAATCGAAACAGACGATGGGGCGCTTGTCCTTTTATCCTTTTGGGGCAGTCTCCACTTTCCAGGGATTGGGCCTGACGGGGGCATTTGATTACGGATATACGGATGTTACGCCGGATACAGCCGCTCACTGGCCAATCTTTCGATTAGCGGCGCTTGCCCATTACAGCTCGAAGCGCAATGGCTACGGTATCGCAGGGGAATACGACAGGGGCAGGAATTCCTTTACCAGTGGAAACTTGTTTTCCGGTAGCGGACCGGCCGATGAGTTTGGCCTCGGCCCAACCCCCTATGCCAACCTTGATGCCCTCGCCCAAGCCCTGTTGAACTATAACGGAACCGAACAACAAGGATTTGCGTTCTTCGGGCACGCTGATATCCCACGATCGAAGTTGACTTTGTTCGGCATGGATGAATATTTCCAGCCAAACATCAGAGTGTCTAGGAACCCGCTTGACTTCAATCGCCTAATAGCTGGGATTGCCTATAAATACAACGATCATGTTCGATTTTCTGTCGATACACAAAACCTTTTCTACAGGCAAAGTCAGTTTACGTTTCCTGCTGGTGAACTCGCACAGTTCGATCCGAAGCTGGCCGCACAAAATCCCTCGGGAATCGCCAATGCAGTTCCAAAAGGTATAAACGCAGTTCTCTTCAACGTAGAAATTCGATTCAATCAGGAGTTGCTCCACAACCAATGAGAAAGCCTACTTCCCGGATGCTGCATCTTCGCGTGAAGGCAGCAGGCCCACATCGGGTAAAGACGAGCGATGCGTTGACAAGGAGATGTGCTCTGGTTTGCACACGCCG
>Ga0102924_1005734_pt1 | contig 11886 bp, 11 predicted proteins | sample PaiPotPPM11metaG_FD_80116 | JGI IMG/M metagenome (GOLD analysis project Ga0102924, IMG submission 80116) | Iron sulfur acid spring bacterial and archeal communities from Banff, Canada, to study Microbial Dark Matter (Phase II) - Paint Pots PPM... ... | reverse complement strand
GGCTGGGACTGCTCGTCGTACTGGGCCGTTACCTGGCTGCCGTCTGGCCGGGTGATCGCGACCAGGTTTCCGCGATCGTCGAAGGTGTACCGGGTGACCCGGCCGAGGGGATCGGTGCGCGCGGTTACCCGGCCGCGCTCATCATGGTCCCAGCGCGTCACGTTGCCCAGCGGGTCAGTGGTCGCGGCGATCAGCGCGGCATCGCTCACGTGGTAGGTGGTGACCGCCCCGGTGGCGTCGGTCCAGCGGGTAACGCCAGGCTCATAGCTGAACGTCGCCGACAGCGCGCCGCCCGGGCCCTCGCCGCGTATGCAGCGACGCTGGGCGTCGTAGATGTACCGATAGGAGTGACCATTGCGATCGGTCCAGCTGGTCAGGCGGGCCGCGTCGTCATAGCTGAACCGCAGGGGCACGCCCGAGGAGTTGATGACTGCGGCCAGGTTCCCGGCTGCGTCGTATTCGTAGCTCATCAGCGGCACGTCGCCGCCGGTAGCACCACGCCCGCTGAGGGCCAGGCTGGTCACATGACCGTCCGTCACGGTGACCCGGACGTGGTATCCGCCGGAATGGGTCACGGCGACCGGCTGCCCGGCCGGGCCGTAGCTGAAGACGATCTCGTGCCCGATGCGGTCACTGACCGACACCAGGGGCAGCTCGCCCTGGCCGCCGTCCGCGGTGCCGTACCCGGCCCGGTGTTCGAACCGCCAGGTCAGGCCGCGCTTCGGGTCGCTGACCGCGTACGAGCCATCGGGGTTACGCAGCAGCGGCCACGCATCCCCGGTCACCGGCAGCATCGGCGAGCCGGCCGACCCGTTGGGATACGCCCATGTCAGCACGCGCCCGTCGGCGAAAGCCCCGATGATCCGGTCGGCGGTGACCATGAGCCGCTGGTCGAAGCTTGACATCCACGACTGGCCGAACCACCGGCCGGTCCGCCATGACGACCGGTACGACCGGACCAGAACCAGCGGCAGGATGCCCGGCAGCGTGACGTCGGTCTCCCTGAGGATCACGTCCCCGGTCGCCACGTCGACCGGGTCGCCGCCAGGCACGATGCTGTCCGGGCTCCGCGGGGCACCTGACGAAGTGCTGGCGCCTGGGAGGTCGCGTGCAGCCACTCCAGCAGGTGCCGCCGTGCCTGGCGGCGCCTGGCCGGGCGCCGGTGTCAGGCCCAGGCGGTCGGCCAGAGACTGATCCACCTCGCGCGTGCCGCTGGCCAGCGCTCCGAACAGGTCCGACGCACCGCCCACGCGGCTGGTGAGGTCGCGGGTCAGGCCTGACGCGGCATCCGCGACGCCACCCAGCGCCTCAGCGACCTGCTGCACGCCCACCGCATCAACGTCGCCCAGCCACTGACCCACCGGATCAATCTGATCACCGATCTCGGCCAGCTCAGACGACGACGAGGAAGCTAGCTCTGGGTCAGCGCCAAACAAGGTCGCCATCATGAATCCCTAGATCCCGCCATGAGCGTCACCATTTGCCTTGGTCAGCGTGACGAGCATGCCGGCACATGATGCAACCAGCACGATAAGCAATAGACAATAAATCCAGAAATCGTGGGTTTCTCCGGTACTAGCAATTCCCGACGCCTCGCGGCGGGCTCTTTCGCTGTCGAGAGCGAGAATCGATATGGCTTCCGCGATCATCGGCACGACCGCTCCGGCGAGCATTACAGCGCCATCACGGACCGGGCGCCGCAGAGCGGCCCGTGCAGCGCTGCGGGCCTCCTGTACCGCCCGCCGCCCGAACACCTCCCGCTCGGCATCAGCCACCCCCGAAGGCGGCCTAAGCTCCTTCACCGCGACACGGCGGCCGACCAGCTGATCCTCGGCCAGCCACACCACGCCCATCCCCCCGCGGCCCAGCTCGGACACCAGACGGTACCGGCCCGCCGCCAGCTGACGCTGCACGTGCGCCTCGCTTTCCGACACCGCATATGCCTCTCGCGAGTGATCGCTTTCTGGTGATCAGGCCGAGGTCCGCGCTGATGGCAGGCCGTCCGCGGCGTTCTGCAGGGCCCGTGAGCACCGGCTTGCGGCCTCCTGGTACTGCGTCACCATGTCGTTGATCACCGATATGGCCGCCTGCCGGTCGTCCTCGGCCGACCCCGCGTACTGGCCGATCTCGGCCGCCCAGGCCTGGATCTCCGGGTTCTCGGTCTCCTCGGCCATCGGAGCGGCCAGCTCCATGGCTGTCGCCTCGTTCAGCCCTCGCCAGACCCCGGTCCCGGAGAACTCCAGCGGCACCACCGAGCTGAACTCATTCAGCGCCGCCCGGTAGGCAGCATCGGCCTCCGTGCCTCGCTGCAGCCCCTCCCCGGCCTGCGACTGGATGGTCTCCAGGTCGGTCGCGAAGAGGTTCAGCGCCTCGGCACAGGACTGGTAGGTCTGGCCAAGCCCGGCGGAGTGTGCTGGCAGGCTGGCCAGGATGTTCTCGAAGCTGGCGGCGTAGTCGCCCTGCATCCGGCCGACGTTGCTGGCGTGCACGGACGACAGCCGGGTGGCGCGCTCCTGCGCCTGGCCGGCCTGGTTGAGGAACTGATGCAGAAGGACCGTGACCGCGTCCGGGTCACCTGGCACCGGATTGCCGTCGTAGTCGACGACCTCCCAGTCCCCATCATCCAGCGACGTCAACGTCATGGCTAAGAAGACCTGCGTTGCCCAGCCGGTCAGGCCAGCCCGCTGGCGCCCTGCTGCAGGTTGGTGTCCAGCTCCTGGAAGCCGCCGACTGCCTGATTCAGGAAACTGGCCATCCCGTCCAGCCCCTCCAGCATCTGCTGCGCCCCGGTGTTCCACTGCTCGTAGGATTCCTGGAACCGCGGAGACGCCAGCTGCGTGCGGAACTCACCGCCCACCAGGCTGTCAATCATCGACCGCAGCGACCCCAGCTGCTCGGTCATGCTCTGCTGCCCCTGCTGCAGCCGCGACGCCGCACTCTGCATCCCCTCATAACCAACGGTGACATCCGTCATGATCTTCTCCCCGCGCTGATCGAGGCCCTTTTCGATATTCTCCTGGGCGAGTTCCTGTGCAGAATTGATTCGGAAGACCCAGCCGGAACACTAAAGCAGCGATCGCCCGGCACCGCCAGGGCACGAATGATGCACTAATGATGCGCCTAGCCGGTCACCTGCACAAACTTGGCCCAGTAAAAGCGCAGGCTAATCACGCGGACCCGCCTGGCTTCCCGTGGCGGTGAATAGCTCTTAGGCTGCTGTTGGGCGCTTTTCCGCCAAGGACCGAGTGGGACGGGACTTTCTGATGCCGTTAAGCGATGCTCCTTTTCAGGCGTGGCTCGTCGCGGGCCGGTACCGGCTGCTCGGCGAGCTGGGCCGCGGCGGCATGGGGGTGGTCTGGCGGGCTGAGGACCAGCTGGTGATGCGCCAGGTCGCGGTTAAGGAGCTGCGCCTGCCGCCGGGATTGGCCGATGACGAGCGCGGGGTGCATGCCCGCCGGGCCGCAGCCACGGCACTTCGCTCGATCTTCCCGAACACTCCTTGCCAGGCCCGCGACTCTGGGCTGGCGTGGTGTCCGAAATTGACGCGGGGGCGGCGTCCGCGCCCGTCGCGCGGTCGGGTGTAACCGCCGGCCTTTCCACGGACGGCACGGACCTCGTCCTGCGGAGGGCTCGAGGACGTGGCCGATCTGCTGGTTGGGGAGGCTGACCCCGGCCTCTCGCAAGGGGCCGGGGTCTGCTTAAGGCCTTCGCGGGCCGTCAGGGCGATCCCGGTGGCCCGGTAATCCCAGCCCGGCCCTGGGGATCATGACCGTCAGCGTCACGGGCCTTCTGCGGAGCCGTGGTGGGCGTCGCCATGGTGCGCTGCGTGAGCCACGGGGCTGCCCGGAGCGGGCGCTACGGCGTAGGTTGCGGCGGGGTCGTTGCCATGGCCGCGCACGGACCGTTCGCGGACGAGGCTGACGGCGATCAGGGCGAGGTTGCCTCCTGCGGCAGCTCCGATCGTGGTGGTGACGAGCGCGAACAGCCCGGATACCGCGGCGAACCCGAGCCACCCTCCGAGCAGGGCGCCGGCGGTTGCGGCCAGGAGCCCGAGTGACCTGGTGGCACGGTCCCAGTCGCGGTGAGTCCAGGCCAGGTAGAGGCCCAGCGCGATCGGCACGCTGGGGGCGAGAATCCCGAGCAGTTCGCTGTTCAGGGACAGCGCGGGCCAGAGCGTCAGGACGACCAGGGCTGCTCCGAGCCAGCCGCCGAGCCCGAGCACGAGCGGGACGATGGTGCGGGTCGCGAAGCTGGTCTTGCGCCCTGCGGCACCGTGCTTGCGTACCCGGCGCGCTACCCAGAGCAGCGACAGGGCAGCCAGGGCGGCGAAGCCGATCATTGCCGCAAGGAGGTCCCTGGCAATCGCTGCCTGCGTGACCGGTGTGGCGAAGCTGACCACGTTCGGGGTGTAGCGGGAGGTGTCGACCCGGCCGGTGTCGTAGAACGTGGTCAGCAGCCGCGTGCTGGCGCTCGGCTGGTAGTACCAGAAGTCGGGCACGTGCCCGAGCCCGGACAGGATGACCTGGTGCCCGTTGGGGAGGTGCGGCAGCAGCTCCTTCGTGGCGTTCTGGGCCGGCGTTGCGAAGTCGAGCGTCCCGCCGATGAGCAGCGTCGGGACGTTCGAGTTCTGCACGCTGGTGTACTGGTTCTCGCCCGGGTTGGTCGGCCAGGCGTGCGCAAGGCCTCCGGCCCCCCACAAGAACTCCGTGAGGGGATTGCCGATGATCGAGCCTCCGCCCCCGCCGGAGCTGAAATAGCGCTCGGCGGGCTGCGCGTCGGTCATCCCGATGCTTGCAAACTCGCCCCAGGTGAACGACTGGGGGAGGATGAGACCGGCCATCGTCGATAGCAGCCACAGGCCGCTCGGGTCGCCGTGCGCGGCGGAGATCCACGAGTCAAGGGTCATCGGCCCGGACAGTGGCGAAGCCGCCGGGGTCGCGCCTGCGGAGAGCCCGAGGAACGTCCCGACCCGGACGTTGCCCGGCTTGATCGGCAGGAAGTACCACCGGCTCGGCATGTGTGCCGCAGTGTGCTGCATGCTCGCGGCGAGGTTGCCGGTGCGGGCGCGGCAGGCAGGTTCCTGCGCACACAGCGCCGAGTAACGCTCGATCCCCTGATCGATCTCGGCTCCGCTGTACAGGAAGTTCCCGGGCGGGTTGACCCCGATCATCACCGAGCGGTCGACACTGTTCGGGTACCGCCACGCGTAGATCATCGCGAGACGGGTCCCGGCGCTCTCACTGAGCAGGTCGATACGCTTGTAGCCGAGCGCGACGCGAGCGGCCTCGATGTCGTCGGCCTGCGCCGCGAGCGTGTAGCCGGCGAGGTCTACGCCGGATCGCTCAAGCCGCTTCGCGCACGAGGCGAAGGCCTGGGAGTACGCGCTCAGCGACGCTTTGGCGAGGTAGTCTGCGGAGTTCTCCAGCGCCGCCGTCACCTCGGGACAGTTCAGCACCGAGGAACCGTCGACGCCGCGGTAGCCGACCATGACGACATCGTGCTGGGCGGCCAGGCGGTTCGCTTGGGGGAATGTCATGTTGGTCGTGCCAGGGCCGCCGTTGAGATGGAAGATTGGCGCCAACGGGTGTGATGAGCGAGCCAGGATCCGGATCACCGGCAGCGCGATCAGCCGCGACCGGGGGTCTGCCCGGTCCTCGGGCACGACGAGCGTTCCGCAGTCGGCGCGGTAGCCGCCGTTCTCGGCGGGATAGGTGCACGAGTGCATGGTCACCTGGCCGGCGTGCGCCCCCGGCGGGACCGTTACCGACCTGCTGGAAGAGACTCCCAGGTAGGTAAGTCCCGTCAATAGGACGATGGTCACCAGCAGGGCAGCGATTCGTGCCCAGGTGAATGACCGGGATGGGGGGGATTTGCTGACCGGGTCTTTCTTCGTCGGGTCCATAGCGCCGAAGCTAAGCTCCGGCTGCCCGCGCCCGCGTCGTCAGCAGGCCTGATTCGCGGTCCTGCCCGCCGACGATGCCCCCTCCTGCTCAGGGAGGAGGCGAGCCCGCGGTGCGGCGGGTTACGTTCATTCCATGGAACGTCCAGGATCGCTGGCGCGCCGGTACGCACTTGAGATACTGAGCGTCATACTCGCGGTCGAAAGCGCGGTTGAGGTCACGCTCAGGCACCACGCACCGCACCAGCCGTACCCGGGGTGGTTCGCTGCGCCGGCGATCGCGCTGGTGATCGTGCCTCTGCTCGGCCGCCGCCGCTTCCCGTTCTGTGCACCCGCTGCGGTCTGGCTGCTGGCCGCGGCGGTCTCCTTCATCGACGGGCAGCTTGTCGTGACCCCGGTCAGCGTGTTCCTTGCCGGGATGATCGCCGCGCATCTGCTCGGGAACCTCAGCGACGGCCGTCAGGCACGGTTTGGCTTGGCCATCGTGCTGTGCGGCGCCGTGATCGTGGTTGGCAACCAGCCCGGCCACACCGGCGGCGAATTCATCTTCATCCCGGTTCTGTTCGCGGTCGCCTGGGGCGCGGGTCTGGCCCTGCGGGAACGCGCCGGGCACGCCGAGGCAGCGGACCGGCGGGCGACCCGCGCCGAGGACGGGCGCGAGGCTGCCGGACGAGCGGCGGCGGCGGAGGAACGGGCCCGGATCGCGCGCGAACTTCACGACACCATCGCCCATGCCGTCAGCGTTATGGTCCTGCAGGCCGGCGCCGTACGGCACAAGCTCCCTGAAGCGCACCAGGAGCACAAGAACGCCCTGCGGGATGTCGAGCAAACTGGCCGCACGGCACTGACGGACATGCGTGCCCTGCTGGACGCCATGCGCGAGCACGGCGAAGGCGTCGAACTGGCACCGCAGCCAGGCCTCGACCGTCTCAGCAGGCTGCTGGAAGAGATCGGGTGCGCCGGACTGCCCGTGCGGCTCCGTATCGCCGGCGATCGCTTCCCGTTGCCTGGTGGTGTCGACATCTCCGCGTACCGGATCGTTCAGGAAGGCCTCACCAACGCCCTCAAGCACGCCAATGCCACTGAAGCGGTGGTATCGCTTCAGTACGCCCCCGACCAGCTGAGCATCGAAGTACGCGACAACGGCCAGGGTGCCGCGCCCGGCAACGGTCACGGGCATGGACTCATCGGGATCCGCGAGCGTGTCAGGCTCTATGACGGCGAGATGACCACTAGCACACCCGCCAGCGGAGGCTTCCTCCTCATGACATGCCTACCGCTCACCCGGCATCTGCGGTGAGCATCCGTGTCCTCGTCGCCGACGACCATTCAATGGTCCGCGCGGGCTTCCGGATGCTGCTCACCGGCGAGCAGGACATCGAAGTCGTGGCGGAAGCGAGCAACGGGCTCGAAGCCGTCGACAAGACCAAGCGACTGAACCCGGCAGTCGTCCTGATGGACATCCGGATGCCCGAGATCGACGGAATCGAGGCGACCCGGCGCATCCTCGCCGCCAACAGCGCCGCGCGCATCCTGATTCTCACCACCTTCGGTCTCGACGAGTACATCTACGAAGCGCTCTGCGTCGGCGCCAGTGGATTCATGCTCAAAGACGACCCACCCGAACAGCTCATCGCCGCAGTCCGCACGGTCGCTGTGGGAAACGCGCTTCTCTCACCCGCGATCACCAAACGCGTGATTAAGCAATTCGCCCGCATTTCGCGCCCTGCCCCGCCGAAGGGGTTCGGCGAACTCACCGAGCGAGAACACGAAATCCTGCGGCTGGTCGCGACCGGCCTATCCAACGCAGAGATCGGCCAGAAGCTCTACATCGGCGAAACGACCGTGAAGACGCACGTCACGCACATCCTCCAAAAGCTCGGCCTCCGCGACCGGGTTCAAGCGGTCGTGCTCGCCTATCAGACCGGACTGTTCGATCGAGCGCTCGACAAATAACCGACCTCAGGGTCGGCGGTGCCAGAGAGCAGTAATCGGGATAGATGGTTAGCGTCGTGGTTCTCCGCTGTGGGTACATTAGCCAGCTTCGGCCGCACCGGCGCTGGGTCAGGCGGCGGCCTGGAAGAAGTCTCGCAGGGCGCGTGCCACCAGTTCGGGGTTGCCCCGGACCTGCTTGTTCCAAGGTGCGGAGTGGTTGAGGCCGGGTAGCTGGATGCGCTGGGCGGCGGGTACTGCGCGCTCGACCCGGGTGAGGGCGTCCTTGATCAGTGCCGAGCTCTTGCTTCCGCCCAGCAGCAGCACGTCTGCGTGCACGTCTTTCATCGTGTCCAGCGAGCCGCTCATCGCGACGATTTCGTGGCCTTCGTAGTGCAGTGCGGGCGCGAGGTCCGCGAAGGCGATGTAGTCCCCCTTCGGTGTCCAGTTCGCCATGGGCCTGGTCAGGGCAGACAGCAGCCAGTGCGGCATGGCGTTCATGGCCATCTGGGCTCCTTTCATCGCGGTGCTGAGCGCGGCGGTGACCTTGCCAGCGGCCAGCTGCTGGTCGTAGCGGGTCATCATCGCGCTCGCGGTCGCCGCGTCCGGGAGGAGCAGCGGTTCGTACAGGGCCAGTTTGCTGATGGCGGGCAGGACGAGGGCTGCCTGCAAGGCTATGACCGCTCCGACGCTAACGCCGAAGACGTTGCGCGCGCCGGTCCTGGTCAGCACTGCTTCCAGGTCCCCGACCTCTTGCTGGATGCCGTCGCCATCCTGGTAAGCGCCGCTGAGGCCGCGGCCGCGGCGGTCTGGCAGGTAGATGGTGAACGCGTCGGATAGCGCTTCGGCCAGCTCGAGGTGGTAGTAGCCCGATGACATGGATCCGTGCAGCATGACGATGCCGGGGCCCTGGCCGAGCTGCCGGTAGCCGATGGTGGTGCCGTCCCTGGCGGAAGCGGCGTGGGTCGTGAAAGGCGCTGCGTTCATGGGAGTTCTCCTGGTCCTGGTCAGGCAGCTGATAGAGAGAAGGGGGCGCTCGGCGGGGGTCAGGGCAGGTGAGCCTGGTTGAGGTGCTCGGTCCATGGCCCGGCCCAGCCGTTCTCCGGGTCGGTGATCCGCTCGATGAGTTCTTCGAGGAATGCCGTCTCGGCATCGAGGAGTGCCACGCGGTATTCCTCATCGACTAGGAACAGTGGCGCCAGGCCCCCGGCGGCGGCTTTGCTGATCATCGCCTGTGTCTCGGCCCGGAGCTGAGCGACACGGTGCGAGCGCTCGCGCAGCAGGCCGGTCACCTCGCCCGGGGGAAGGGCGGCCATCAGGGATAGGGCCACGACGAACTGCGGGTACTCGTGGCGCGGGTCCTCGATGAGCTCGCGCAGCCAGCGGTGCCATTCCTCCCGGCCGGCCTGGGTCAGCGCGTAGGTGGTGCGCTCAGGGCGCATCCCAGTGCGCAGCGTTTCGTGCTCGGCGACGAACCCGGCCTTCGCCAGCTGCCGGACCACCATGTACACCGATGCCGGCGTGAACTTCACGCTGCGCCCGTCCGCGTTGCCGCGCAGCGTGCGCACCATGTCGTAGGGGTGCATCGGGCCCCGGCTCAGATATGACAGCACGGTCAGGGCCAGCGGATTTGACACCTTGCGGTTCTCAGCCACGTTGCTCCTCGGCCGACGATCTCGCCACTCCAGCCGGTCTATAGCCGATCCTAACTGTTCAGGACTGATTAGTCACTAGTGACCATTAGGACGGCGCGCGCCACAGGCCAGGTTGTCGCTCACGAAGACCGGGCGCGTGCTGCCGAGGTGGCCGTGCTGCGACCGGGGCTGGCCGGGGCGGTGTTCGCGGCGCTGCCGGACGGCTCGCAGTGGACGGGGGCATGAGGCATGACCCGCCGGATGCCTGTAGGCGCTGTGCGGGCTAGAGGGACCGTCGCCGTCGCCGGTCGGCGAGGCGGTTACCTAGGAGCTCTGGGCGCGGCAAGCGAGGCGGCGCCCGCAGCTCTTGCTAGGCGCTGGGCTTCTTCAGGCCAGCCTTCCTGGCTACCGAGCCGCTCGAGGCCCCGAACGAGTCGGAGCTGTTGCCGACATAGGCCACGACGCTTGCGTAGACGCCATAGGAGGGGGCGGTCTGGCTCGCGTCGATGGTGACGTCGCCGAACTGCGGCCGGGACCTGGAGTTTGACTGCTTGTAGAAGGAGCCACGGCCGTAACCGGTCGTGAAACTGGCCTGCCTCCGGCTGCCGCAGTTCGGCCATCCCCCCAGGGACACGCCCCAGGGCACGGACACAGCCAGGGACGGGTTGAAGGAGCAGGCATAGCCCGTCCAGTGCTGGGCCATCGTTATCCTGGACAGCGAGTCCCGCGAGCCGCATTTCCCGCTCTTCTTCAGATAGTAAACGGTCGCCGTCAGCACCGGATCTGTCAGCTTGATTTTCTTGAACGTAATGGTAGGCGGAGGATCGTGCGGGTTGGGGTGGGTGACTGCGGTGTAGGTGATGGTCCCGTGCGTCTTGATGCTGACGCATCTTCTCAGCGGGCCGGACTTGAATTTCCACGAGTTATGATACTTAATCTGCATGTCGTAGGTCTTGCTTAGCTCCGGGGCATGACTCGCGGCCCTGGCAATGCCCGAGGTCCCTAAGATAACGGAGCCCGCGGCCGCCAGAATTACAGCGATCCGAGAATTGCGTCGCACGGACATTCTGCGCTCCTATTCGTTGCGAGATCTTTCACGGAAAAGTAACGTACACATACCTTATTGTCAATAATCAGCATAAATATCTGGTGTCGTGAGTCCCCGGCTGGCCCGTAGCGGGGCCGGGAGAGCACCGGCCCTGGCCGGCATGAACTGATGCGCTGTGCGCATCCGCTGCGGGTCACTGCAGGCCATGACCGATGCCTCCCTAGCACGGGGCCGGAAACAGGAGACGGCCTGCGAGGTTCCAGAACTCGGCCGTCGGTCCCGACGCGCGGGCTTTGAGGACCCGGTGCTTCCACGCCTCGCGGGCAGGAGCCGGATCGGCGCGGCGAAGACTGCGGGGTCGGCCCGGTCGAGCCGGGGCCGCGGATAGGTGTGCCGCAGCACGGCGACCTCGTGTCGTAGCACGAGCAGCTCGGCGTCTTTGGAGGCTGATGAGCGGGCGAGCAGGATCAGCCAGCCGCAGAGCCGGACGAAGATGAGATAGAGCAGACGCACGGACACGGACGATCATGATGCCGTACCGCAGACCCGGCCATCGCCGCAGCTCACAGGCCGGGCAGACTTCTGGCATCCCACAGGCGCACTCGAGTGACGGACCCGCTGTCCTGGTCCGTGGGCCGTGGAACGCGCCGGGCGATCGGTTCCGGACGGACCACGGCCCCGGCCAGTTACCGCGCTGCGCGACGCCTCACGCTCGCGGCGCTCGGATGGCGCTCGCGGGGGAGCGACCTGGATCAGGTGCGGTAGGTGATGGTGACCGCCGTGCGGGTTCCTGCCTGGTTGAGGTTCTTGGCCTTGATCGTTCCGGTGGCTCCCTTGAACGCGCCGGTCCCGCCGGTCACCTCGCCGTCGGTGATGGCGCCGGACTTGAAGCTGACCTTGGCCGTGCCGTACAGGAAGCCGCCCTTGGTGTCGACCGTGATGTTCAGGGCGGCGCTGCTGGCCGAGGTGGCGTTGAAGTACAGCATGTCGAAGCCGACCGTCTTGCCGGCGCTGCTGAGGTCGGTATCCTGCTGGGCGCCTGACGCCTTGGTCAGCGTGATCGACTTCTTGGTCACCGAAGTGAACTTCAGCGTGTGGCTGGCTGCGGCGGGACTGGCGAGTGCGGGAAGCACGAATGCCCCGGCACCGAGGATGGCGGCAGCGCTGGCTGCTGCGACGGACGCGCGCATCTTCTTCATGGGCCCCCCAAAAAAGCCGAAACCCACCCCTTTGGCGGGCACGCGCACTAGCGTGCCACTCGATCGTAATGGTGTCGATAGTCGGATAATGGTTCAAAACGCAAATATGCACTGTTTAATGCAGGCGACTTCTCCTGATTTTACGTGTCTGGCTTGCGCGGACCCTGAATTCGG
>Ga0102924_1005733_pt1 | contig 11889 bp, 10 predicted proteins | sample PaiPotPPM11metaG_FD_80116 | JGI IMG/M metagenome (GOLD analysis project Ga0102924, IMG submission 80116) | Iron sulfur acid spring bacterial and archeal communities from Banff, Canada, to study Microbial Dark Matter (Phase II) - Paint Pots PPM... ... | reverse complement strand
GATATCGACGGCGAGGATTTCGTCCTGTGCGAGATCGGCGGCACCGTCGGCGACATCGAGAGCCTGCCGTTCCTCGAAGCGATCCGCCAGCTCGGCAACGAGCTCGGCCGCGAGCGGGTGCTGTTCGTGCATCTGACGCTGGTGCCGTGGATCGGCTCGGCCGGCGAACTGAAAACCAAGCCGACGCAGCATTCGGCCAAGGAGCTGCTTGGCCTCGGCATCCAGCCTGACATCCTCTTATGCCGTTGCGACCGGCCGATCCCGGACAGCGCGCGCAAGAAGATCGCGCTGTTCTGCAACCTGCGCGAATCGCGGGTGATCCCGGCGCTCGATGTCGACACGATCTATGCCGTCCCCGGCGCCTACCACGCCGAGGGCTTCGACCGCGAGGTCTGCGAGCATTTCGGTATCAAGGGGCCCGAGCCCGACCTGTCGCGCTGGGATGCGGTCGTCAGCCACATTCGCAAGCCGGAAGGGCAGGTCAACATCGCCATCGTCGGCAAGTACACGCAGGTGCCGGACAGCTATAAATCGCTGGCCGAGGCGATGACCCATGGCGGCATCGCCAACAATGTCCGGGTCAAGCTCGACTGGATCGACGCCGAGGTGTTCGAGGCCGAGGAGGAGGCGCTGGCCCAGCTCGAAGGGGTGCACGGCATCCTGATCCCCGGCGGCTTCGGTGAGCGCGGCACCGAGGGCAAGATCGAGGCGGCGCGCTTTGCCCGCGAGCGCAACGTGCCCTATTTCGGCATCTGCTTCGGCATGCAGATGGCGGTGATCGAGGCGGCGCGGCATCTGGCGAGGCTGCCGGGCGCCGGCTCGACCGAGTTCGGGCCGTGCGAGCATCCGGTGGTCGGGCTGATGACCGAATGGATGCGCGGCAACGAATTGGAGCAGCGCAACGCCAATGGCGATCTCGGCGGCACGATGCGGCTGGGTGCCTACGAAGCGGTGCTCGACCCCGAGAGCCGGGTCGCCGAGATCTATGGCCAGACCCACATCAGCGAGCGCCATCGGCACCGCTACGAAGTCAACAACGCCTATCGCGACAGCCTGGAAGCCGCCGGCCTCAAATTTTCCGGCATGTCGCCCGACGGTCTCTTGCCGGAAATCGTCGAGATCGCCGAGCATCCGTGGTTCGTCGGCGTCCAGTTCCATCCCGAGCTGAAATCGCGCCCGTTCGAGCCGCACCCGCTGTTCAAATCGTTCGTCCGGGCCGCGCTCGAACAGTCGCGGCTGGTATAGGATGGCCGCCATGCAGCCACGCCACGTCAACATAGGGAATATCACCGTCGGCAACGACCTGCCGCTGGTGCTGATCGCCGGGCCGTGCGCGCTCGAGAGCCGCGGCCATGCGATGGACGTCAGCGCGGCGCTGGTCGAGATCACCGGCAAGCTCGGCATCAAGCTGATCTACAAGACCTCGTTCGACAAGGCGAACCGCACCTCGCTCGACGGGGTGCGCGGCATCGGTATCGACGAGGGCCTGCCGATCCTCGCCGAAATCCGCGAGCGGCGCGGCATTCCGGTCTTGACCGACGTCCACCTGCCCGAGCACTGCGCGCCGACCGCCGCGGCCGTCGACGTGCTGCAAATTCCCGCGTTCCTGAGCCGGCAGACCGATTTGCTGGTCGCCGCGGCCAAGACCGGCGCCGCGATCAACATCAAGAAGGGGCAGTTCCTGGCGCCGTGGGACATGCAGCATGTCGCCCGCAAGGTCGAGGCGAGCGGCAATTCGCGGGTGCTCTTGTGCGAGCGCGGCGTCAGCTTCGGCTACAACACGCTGGTTTCCGACATGCGCTCATTGCCGGTGCTGGCTGAGACCGGGTTCCCGGTCGTGTTCGACGCGACCCATTCGGTGCAACAGCCGGGCGGGCAGGGCGGCAAGAGCGGCGGCGAGCGCCGCTTTGTCGAGGTGCTGGCGCGCGCCGCCATCGCGGTCGGGGTCGCGGCGGTGTTCATGGAGACGCACGAGGACCCGGATCGGGCTCCGTCCGACGGTCCCAACATGGTGCCGCTGAAAGCGCTGCCGGAATTGCTTGAAACCCTGATCGCCTTCGACCGGCTGGCGAAGGCGAGGCCGGCGGCCGCGATCGCTTGAGGCGCCGACCCTAGACTATTCCGCCGCCATTCGGGTTTCCGGCTCGGCCGGCGCTGCAATCACGGCGGCGAAATTCAGCGAAAACACGGCGCCGCCGCCGGCACGGTCTTCGACCGCGATCGTCGCGCCGTGCAGTTCGGCGATGCGGGCGACAATCGACAGACCGAGCCCGGCGCTGCCGGGCCGCCGCCGGTCGCGGCGCCAGAAGCGGCGGAAGATCTGGCCGCGGTCGGTCTCGGGCACGCCGGCGCCTTGGTCCCTGATGCGCACCGCGCCGGCGGCATCGACCTCGATCTCGACGGCCGTGCCGGCTGGCGTGTGCGCCAGCGCGTTCTCGACCAGGTTGCGGATTGCGCGGCCGATCGTGTCGGCATTGCCGGCGACGAGCACCGGCCCGGCGGCGCCGGTCACCGCGACGCTGCGGCCCTGCGCCAGCGCCAGCGGCGCCAGGAAGCCGGCGATTTCGGCGGCGACGTCGGTCAGGTCGGCGGTTTCCCCGGCGCCGATCACGGTGGTTTCGAGCTCGGCCATTTCGAGCAGCTGGTTGACCAGCCGGCTCATCCCCTCGATGTCTTCGCGCAGCGACCGCGCCAGCTCGCGGTCGGCGATCGTGTCGATGCGGGTGCGCAGGATCGACAGCGGGGTGCGCAACTCGTGGGCGGCGTCGGCGGTGAACTCGCGCTGGCCGCGGAAGCCCTCTTCGAGCCGGTCGAGCGCGGCATTGACCGCATGCACCAGCGGCTCGACCTCCTTCGGCATGCCGGCTTCCGGCAGGCGCAACTCGGTGCGGCTCGGCCCGATCCGCTCGGCCAATGCCGAGGCAACGACGATCGGCTTCAGCGCGCGGCGGAAGATCACGACGTCGATGACCAGCAGCAGCAGCAGGATCGGCGCCGTGATCCAGCCGACGCGGGTGAAGAAATCGGCGACGATGTCGTCAATCAGCACGTCGCGGTGGGCGAGGTCCTGCGACACCTGCACCCATAGCCGCTTGCCGGCGGTCTCGGCCGGCAGGCTGACGCCGTAGATTTCGGCGCCGTCGCTGTTGCGGCGGGTGAAATACGAGGTGGCGTCCGGGCGCGCATCCGAGCCGGCGAGCGGACGCCGCTGCGACAGCGACGAAAACAACACCGCGCCGCTGTCGTCGAGCACGGCATAGCCATAACGCCCATAGGCCTCGGAATAGAGTTCGGCAAGCGGGCCCGGCAATTTCAGCTGCAACCCACCGTCGGGTGCCGCCGTGACGTAGCTCAAAATCTCGGTCGCCTGCTCGCGCAAGGCCCGGTCGTGCAGATCCTCGGCGGCGTTCTTCAGCATCAGGTAGAGCGCCAGCGGCATGCAGATCGAGGTCACCGCGATCGCCACCAGGTGGAGCGCAATCGTGCGTCCGACGACGGAGCGGAAGCGGATCACGCCGCCTTGTCCTCGGCGATCATGTAGCCGACGCCGCGCACGGTATGCACCTGCACCGTCGCGCCGATCTCGGCGAGGTGGCGGCGCAGCCGGTGGACATAGACTTCGACCGCGTTGGAGCCGATTTCCTGCGACAGGCCATAGAGGCTCTCTTCGAGCAGGTTCTTGGCGACGACCCGGCCGCTGCGCCGCAGCAGATGTTCGAGGACCCCGATCTCGCGCGGCGAAAACAGCGCCGGCTGATCGGCGACGAAGACCTGCCGGGCGACGGTGTCGAGCGTGACATTGCCGAGCTTCAAGGCGAGGCCGAGCAGGTTGCCGGGGCGGCGCAACAGCGCCTGCAGCCGCGCCACCAGCTCTTCGAGCGCGAACGGCTTGACGAGGTAATCGTCGGCGCCGCTTTGCAGCCCGGTGACACGGTCCTTGAGGCTGCCGCGCGCGGTCAGGATCAGGACCGGCGTCGCGTCGCCGCGCCGGCGCATCTCGGCCAGGACATCGAGGCCGTCGCGGTCGGGAAGTCCCAGGTCGAGCACGACGACATCGAACCGGCTCGTCTCAAGCACCGCGGCGGCGTCGTCGCCGGTCGCCAGCACATCGACGGTGAAGCCGGCGGCGGCTAGCCCTTGCGCCAGCAGCGCGGCGAACCGCTCGTTGTCCTCGACCAGCAGCAGCCTCATTGCGGTTGATCGCGCGGCTCAAAGCGCTGGTAGAAATAGCCCGCGGCGGCGCCGAGGGTCAGCCAGAACAACAGGCCGATCACGGTCACGGCGACGGCAAACCGATGCGACAGCGCCGCCGGCGTCGCATCGACAATTTGGCCGTCTGCCTGCGGGGCGCCGTAGAGATGCGGCAATACCAGGAGGACGGCGGCGAGCACCGCCCAGGCGGCCCGCCGGGTGAAGGCGAGCAGGGCCAGCCCGGCCCCGGTCGAGCCGACGGCGGCCAGCCACCACAGCTGGCGCTGCAGCAGCGGGGCGGCTTCGCTGCCGGGCAATTCCGGTGGCAGGCCGAGGCACGGCGCCAGGGTGAAGCTGGCGAAACCGGCGAGGCCCCAGAACAGCCCCTCGCGCCAGCCCATTCCGCCACCGCGCAGCGCGAAGCCGGCGGTCAGCAGCAGGCCGAAGCCGGTCGCGGTCAGCAGATCGGCGAGGCCGGTATAGACCGCGCGCTCGCCCCAGCCCTCCGGCTCCCACGCCGCTGCGGCGTGGTCATGCGCATGCGCGGGCTGCGCCGCCTGCTCGTAGGTCTCCGCCTGCAGGATCAGCGGCACAGTGCCGACCTGATGCGCCGCCGTCGTCAGCACGCCCGCGACCAGCCCGGCGCACAGCGCGGCGAAGACGAGCCGGCGGAAAAGGGCCATCGCCGGCCTAGTGGCAGGGAAAGGCGGTCGAGTGACGGGTGTCGTGCGCCGCGTTGTGCAGCGCCGAGATGTGCGAGAATCCGACGCCCCAGATCAACACGCAGCCGAGCAGCGCGGCGCAGAATGCGGCGAGAAGCGCATCAGCCCGACCGGCGGCGCGGATGCCGGCCAATGGGCGCGTTGCGGCGAGTTCGCTGTTCATCATGTCCCTCCGTAGCAGAGCTCTTGTCGCTATCCGGCGCGATTATAGGCCGATGCGGTCAGATTTGCAGGTGCAGGCGCAGCGCGAAGATCGAGACCGGCCCACGGTCGCGGTTATAGGCCGGGTTGGCGACGAACTGATAGTCGGCGGTCAGCGACAGCGGCTTCACGATCTGCCAGCGGTAATAGCCCTCGAAAATGTCTTCGGTGGCGTAGTTGAGGCGGCCATCGCCGACCAGAATGCCGAGCCCGCCGGCGGCCAGGAAGGCGGCATGCGCCCCCGAGAGCGCGTTGATTACACCGGCGAGGCCGACGGTATCGTCCGGCCGCCCCCAGCCGCCGCCCTTGAGGCTGAGCCCGAGTTGGCCGCTGCGGTCGATGTCGGTGAACGACATGATCTCGTTCTGCCCGTCGTTCCAGCTGAAGCGGGCAAAGGCGCCGAAATCTTGCGTCAGCGCCTGTTCGAGGTTGACGACGAACCCGGCCTTGCTGCGGGTCTTGCGGGTCTGGGCGATGTCGATTCCCGGCACGCCCAGCGCATCCCGGTAATTGCCGGAATAGTCTCGGTTGAAGAAGCCGAGCAGGCGCAATTTGCCTGGATGGTCGAACAGCGAATAGCGCTCTTCGAGTTCGGCCTGATAGCCGGCGCGCTGGAGCACCCTGGTGTCGAGATTTCGGTCGTTCGACCGTTTCGGCTCGAGAAAGCCGCCGACGCGGAAGGCCCAATCCTTCTGGTTCAGCTCGACCGCGACGCCGTCGCTGTAGCCGCGCTGGTCGGCGGCGTAGTCGTAGGCGCCGCCCTCCCAGACCGACCAGTTGAAGAAATCGTTGCGGGGGTCGTGGGCATAGGCGTTGGTGTCGAACAGATCGTTGACCGCGAGCTTGCCGGCATAAATCGTGACCCGCGAGACGTCGCGCTTGCCGGCCACCTGGTTCAAATCATCCGCGACCTCTTCCTGCTCGCCGCCGAGGCCGATCGTCTGGGTCATGAAGAACCGGGCGATGTAAGGTTTCGGCACATGCGTGCCGGATTTCTGCGCGTCGCCATTGGGAAATCCGGCGAGGCCGGTCGTGTGGCTCAGGCCGAAGCCCTGGGCGATTTCAGGATCGAGGTAAAGGGCAGCGCCCTGCCACAAGGGGCGGCCGAGATAGGCGGTGGCCGTCATCGTCTCGGCCGTCCGGTTGCCGCGATTGAGGCTGTTCAGCCCGCTATAGGGTGCGCGGAACGAGGGATGGCCCTGGCCGATCGCGGTGTACTGGTAGTGCGTGCTCCAGTCGCCGTCCGGAAACTCCGTCGCGAGGAGCTCGACCGCAGCCGGCACGCCGTACGCGATCCCCGCCTTTTGGGCGAGGGCGGAGCCGGGCAGAAGGGCCATAGCTGCGACGATGACCGCCGCGGGCAACGGGCATACGCCACCCCGATTCGCGGCTTGGAGGAGGATTGTCGTGGCGCGCATGGGACCTCGCGGCAACACCCGTCACCGCGACGCGATCCCGTTCCACGAGGGAACGGTCCCCGCCAAGACACCCCGCCCGGCGTGCGCACGTGACACCACGACGGCAGGTCTCCTGGCTCGCGGGTCGCGGGTCGCCGCCTTGCGCCGCCTTCCCGGTTTCCCAGTGGCATGGTTGGCGCTCGGCTCGCCGCTCACAGTTGCGGGGGCAGCCGCGGCTTCGGATCTCCCGAAGGTTGACCCTCACCGCGTTCCCTTTTAATCCCCTAAGGGTACCGTCGCCGGCAGGCTGCCATCCGCGATAGAGCAGGTCAACGGCGATTCGCCTGCCGGTTAGATCGCGTCGAGCTGCCAGGCGATGTCGTTGGCGATGCCCCAGAGATAGCCGACATTGGCCTGGCCGACGAGCACATAGGCGTGCCCGTGGTGGCGCCAATAGAGCTGGTTGACGCCTTGCCGCTGGTCGAAGGCCGGCGCCACGTCGGGCTGCTTGGTCGAGCCGATCAACAAGGTCAAAGGCCCGATCGCCTTGTTGTCGGTGGTGTAGACGAGCTGCGCCGCCGGCTTGCCTTCGACCGCGACCAGCCGGGCGCCGCGGAAGCTCATGCCCCACGGCTTCAGGTCGGGCAGGCGGACCTGCTGCGACACGCTCTGGCTGATCTTCTGCAAGGCCTCGTTGCTGTCGTTGCTGGCCGGGACATCGACCAGCATGCTGTCGCCGGCATTGACGCTGAGCTTGTAATAGGCGGCGGCGTTGTCGAGCCAGCTGCCGTTGAGCGCGGCCGAGGCGACCTGCTGTTCGGCGGCCGGGTTTGCCGGCACCACAAGATGGCCGCCGAAGAAGCCGCCGGCACCGCCGATCACGATGCCGAACAAGGCGGCCGCGGCGGCAAGGCCCCAGCCGCCCCCGAGCACGCGCAAGGCGGCCCGCCGCCGCGCGAACTGCGGCAGCATGACGACCTCCGCCCCCGAAGAGGACGCTGTCTCGGCGTCGCGGCGCGCCGCCGCGATCAGGCGTTCCGGAACCGGTTCGTTGACGATTTCCTGGTAGGCGCTGCGCACGAGGGCGGTCGCTTCCGCGAGCGCCCCCAGCCGGTCGCGCGCCACCGGATCGGCGCCGAGCCAGGCCTCGACCTGGTACCGCTCGGCTGCGTCCAGCTCGCCGTCGAGATAGGCGACGAGCGTCTCGTCACTCCGCTTCTGCATTGTCTTTGCTCCTGCGGATATCGCCGCCGGCGGAGAGCTGCTGCTGCAAGGCCATTCGGGCGCGGGCGAGGCGGCTCATGATCGTGCCGATCGGCACGCCGGCAACCTCGGCCGCTTCCTTGTAGCTAAGCCCTTCGACGGTCACGAGCATCAGCGTCGCTCGCTGCTCGGCCGGGAGCCGATCGACCGCGCGACGGACTTCGCCGAGCGCAATCCGCGCCTCGACCCGCCGTACCGGCTCGTCGGTCCCCAGCCTTTCTTCGGCAATCTCTGCATCCTCCTTCCGTACGTCGCGGGCGCGCAGCTGATCGATCCAGATCGTCTGTACGATGCGGAACATCCAGCTGTCGAAACGCGTACCCTCCTGAAACTGATGCTGCCGCGCCAAGGCGCGCTCGCAGGCCGCCTGTACCAAATCATCCGCCTCGCTGGCCGAGCCGGTGAGGCCGCGGGCAAACCGCCGCAACCGCGGCAGCGTCGCCACCAGCCGCTCAGCGAACGGTCCGCTCACCGGTCCGGGCCCGGCGTCCGGCGCCGGCGCTTCTGCCGTGTTCCAACCCAGCAACAACGGGTCTCCTGACGGAATATTCCGGGCAAAGGCTTTAAGCTTTTATGAGTGGCAATGCCAAGGCCGGATTGCCGGCCGCAGCGGCAAAACGCCGTACGCAGCACGACGTTACCAGAAAACAACGCCCGGACCAGAAAACGCCCGGACCAGAAAACGCCTGGAGGTTGCGCGGGAGGATCACCCGGTCGTGGCACCAACGGAGTTTCGGCCGGAAGGGATCAGGTGTCGAGTGACAGCGCGCCGGCGCGGGGGTAGGGTTTCTGCCATGATTTGGCCGGTTCCGCGCGCGCCCTTTGCCTCGGTGCCGGCGGAAAGCCGCGGCCGGCTCCATCCCGAGCCGGAGCACGACATGCGCTCGCCGTTCCAGCGCGACCGCGACCGCATCATCCATTCGACCGCGTTCCGCCGGCTCAAGCACAAGACCCAAGTGTTCGTCTATCACGAAGGCGACCACTACCGCACCCGGCTGACCCACAGCCTCGAAGTCGCCCAGATCGCGCGCACGATCGCCCGCGCCCTCGGTCTCGACGAAGACCTCGCCGAGGCGCTGGCGCTGGCGCACGACCTCGGCCACACCCCGTTCGGTCATGCCGGCGAGGAGGCCCTGAACGCCGAAATGGCGCCCTATGGCGGCTTTGCCCACAACGACCAGACCCTGCGCATCCTGACCCGGCTCGAACACGGCTATGCCGAGTTCGACGGGTTGAACCTGACCTGGGAGACGCTCGAAGGCACGGTCAAGCACAACGGCCCGCTGACCGGTGCCGCCGCCAACGAGACGCCGGTGCCGCCGACGATCGCCGAATACGACCGGCGCCATCCGCTGGGCCTCGACACCTTCGCCGGTCCTGAGGCGCAGGTCGCGGCGCTGTCCGACGACATCGCCTACAACAATCACGACCTCGACGACGGGCTGCGCGCCGGCCTCTTTAACTGCGCCGATCTCGACCAGGTAGCGCTGGTCGGGCCGATGTTCCGTGAGGTGGCCGAGCGTTACCCCGGCCTCGACGAGCCGCGGCTGATCCATGAATCGATCCGCCGGATGATCGACCATATGGTCCGCGACGTGATCGCCGAGACCCAGGCAAGGCTGGCCGACGCGCAACTCCGCTCGGCCGACGAGGTCCGCGCCCTCGGCCGCCCGGCGGCCGGTTTTTCCGAAACGATGCGCGACCATGACCGGGTGCTGAAGCAATTCCTGTTTGAGCGGATGTACCGGCACTACCGGGTCAACCGGATGAGTTCAAAGGCGAAGCGGGTCGTGCACGACCTGTTCCGGCTGTTCATGGCCGAACCCGAATGCCTGCCGAGCGAATGGCGCGCCCTGGTCGGGGGCGGCGAGGCCGAGCGCGCCCGCGTGATCGCCGATTACCTTGCCGGCATGACCGACCGCTTTGCGCTCGACGAGCACCGCCGCTTGTTCGACACCTACGCTCCGGTCTAAGGGTCCCTATCTAGAACATGCAGCAATGCCCGGTCCGCGATCGGGCCGGGGCAGTAATGGCGAATATTTTCGGCGATTTTCGGGACCTTGTGGTGACCGCGCTTGCGGTGCTGGCGGCCGAGGGCGCCTTGCCGGCGGGGCTCGATTTCGGCCGGGTCGCGGTCGAGCCGCCGCGCGATCCCGCGCATGGCGATCTCGCGACCAACGCGGCGATGGTGCTGGCCGGCCCGTTGAAGCAGAACCCGCTGGCGCTGGCCGAAAAGATCGCCGGCGCGCTCGCCGGCCGCGAACTGAAGAGCGCCGGCTACCGCGGGCGCGGCTTCGAGGTCGCGGTGGCGCGGCCGGGTTTTCTGAACATTCGCCTGGAGCCGGCGGTGTGGCACGCGCAATTGCGCGCGATCCTGGCGGCCGGCACCGGCTTTGGCGACTCGACCGCCGGCGCCGGCGAGCCGGTCAATGTCGAATTCGTCTCGGCCAACCCTACCGGGCCGATGCATGTCGGGCACGGCCGCGGCGCCGTCGTCGGCGACGCGCTGGCGGCGCTGCTCGCCAAGGCCGGCTTTGCGGTGCACCGCGAGTATTACATCAACGACGCCGGCGCCCAGGTCGACGCGCTCGCCCGCTCGGTATACTTCCGCTACCACGAAGCGGTCGCCGCCGAACCGGACAGCCGGCTGCTGCACAGCTCGATGGTGCACCAGGCGCCGTTGGTCGAGCCCGAGGGGTTCTATCCCGGCGAATACCTGAAGGAGACCGGCCGCAAGCTGTTCGAGCGCGACGGCGACAAGTGGGTCGACAAGCCGGAGAGCCTTTGGCTGGCGCCGGTGCGCGCATTTGCGATCGACGAGATGCTGGCATTGATCCGCAACGATCTGGCCATCCTCGGGGTCGGCTTCGACGCCTTCGTCTCCGAGCGCAAACTGGTCGAAAGCGGCGCGGTGGACGCCGCGCTGGAGGCGCTGGCCGAGCGGCAATTGATCTATGAGGGCGTGCTCGAACCGCCGAAGGGCAAATTGCCCGACGATTGGGAGCCGCGCCAGCAGACGCTGTTCCGCGCGACGCAGTTCGGCGACGAGATCGACCGGCCGCTGAAGAAATCCGACGGCTCCTGGACCTATTTCGCCGCCGACATCGCCTATCACCACGACAAATTCCGGCGCGGTTTCCGGAACCTGATCGATGTCTGGGGCGCCGACCACGGCGGCTACGTCAAGCGCATGCAGGCGGCGGTCAATGCGTTGTCGGGCGGCGAGGCCGCGCTCGACGTCAAATTGACCCAGCTCGTCCATCTGTTCGACCAGGGCCAACCGGTGCGGATGTCGAAGCGGGCCGGCACCTTCGTGACGCTGCGCGAGGTCGTCGACGAGGTCGGCAAGGACGTCTTCCGCTTCATCATGCTGACCCGCAAGAACGACCAGGCGCTGGACTTCGATTTCGCCAAGGTCACCGAGCAGTCGAAGGACAACCCGGTCTTCTACGTGCAGTACGCCCATGCCCGCGCCGCGTCGGTGATGCGCCATGCTGCCGAGGATTTCCCGCCCGATGCGCTGACCGACGCGGCTCTCGCCGAGGCGTCGCTCGACCGGCTGTCCGACCCGCTCGAACTGGCGCTGATCCGGCTCCTCGCCGGCTGGCCGCGAATCGTCGAGAGCGCGGCCGAGGCGCATGAGCCCCACCGCATCGCCTTTTATCTCCAAGAAGTTGCTGCGCAATTCCACCTGCTGTGGACGAAGGGCAAGGACGAAGCGACATTGCGCTTCATCATTGCCGGCGACCCCGAGCTGACGCGCGCCCGGCTCGCTCTCGTGCGCGCGGTGGCGGTCGTGGTCGCCTCCGGCCTCGCCGTCTTCGGCGTCGAGCCGGTGGAGGAGATGTGACATGCGGCAGCGGCTTGGGGATTACGAAGACCAGGACCAGCACTTCCTGGGCGTGGTCGGCAACGATGACCGGGTTGCCGAATTATCGGAACAGCGCCGGCTGCTGCCGATGGCGCTTATCACCGTGGTGGCGATGGCGGTGTTCGCCGGCGGATTGTGGTTCGCCTATGTCGCGGGCACGCGCCACGGATCGTCGGCGACGAGTGCGGCCCCCGGCTCGTCCGACGGCGTGCCGCTGATCCGTGCCGACCAGCGGCCGCTCAAG
>Ga0102924_1005732_pt1 | contig 11890 bp, 11 predicted proteins | sample PaiPotPPM11metaG_FD_80116 | JGI IMG/M metagenome (GOLD analysis project Ga0102924, IMG submission 80116) | Iron sulfur acid spring bacterial and archeal communities from Banff, Canada, to study Microbial Dark Matter (Phase II) - Paint Pots PPM... ... | reverse complement strand
TCTTTATCGTTTCGGCATTTGGGGTGGCACTCGCTTTGCACTATCTCGGCCGCATTGGGGAAACGCATCCCGTCGGCCGCAGAACGCCCCTGGCATCTTCGGCCGTGGCATCTGCCTATGCTCGCCTGGCCGCCGATCCTCGCTTTTTACTGCCCGCGCTTGCGGTGAGCCTCATCATCCGCGGGCTTTACAGTTTCTTCGCTGCCGCGCCCGGCGTGCTGATGAACGAGTTGGGCCTGACCGCAATTCAGCTCGGCTTGTCTTTCGCAACGACGGTTCTGATCGTCTTCGTGGCGGGGTTTCTCGCGCCGCGCCTGGCCCATCGCTGGGGCCAGCGCACCATTGGTATAATCGGCCTGTTCATCGCGCTCGCCGGCGGCGTCACCATGTTCGCTTTCGCCGCCGCATCGGCCTTCACGACCTTCACCATGGCCATCGCGCTGTATCTGTTCGGCATGGGCTTGATCAATCCGCTCGGCACCGCGATCGCGCTTCATCCTTTTGGAAGGCAGGCCGGGCTGGCATCCGCCTTGCTCGGCTTCCTCCAGATGGGCTGCGCCGCCATCGGCGCGTCGTTCGCCAGCGCCCTGCCTTTTCCGCCGTCCGTTTCCCTTGCGGTCGTCCTGACCACAGGTTCGGCGCTTGCCCTCCTGGTCTTTCTCCCTGTCGCACTGCGCCGGCCCCAAGCGGAGCTTGGTAACTCCGGCGGCGTGCCGGAATCGACAGGAGGATAGATGCGACGGACGAGCTGCCCGGCTCGAGCGCCGGAGGCGGCTCATGATCGATGCCGTTCGCGCTCCACTCTCATGCGTCGCCCACGCCAATCCAACACAACGAAAGGGAAGATTCCCATGAACAAGAACAATTCTAGCGTGGCCCTGGTGACAGGAGCATCCTCCGGGATCGGCCGCGCAACGGCCAAAGCCTTGCAGGGTGCTGGCTATCGCGTATTCGGAACCAGCCGACGTGCGGCATCCGACAGCACCGATGGCGTGACCATGCTGACCTGCGACGTGACCGATGATGCGGCCGTGGCGAAGCTGGTCGACGAGGTGCTGGCCAAGGCCGGGCGTATCGACCTGCTCGTCAACAATGCCGGCATGGGCCTGCTCGGCGCCGCGGAAGAGTCCTCGACTGCACAGGCTCAGGCGCTGTTCGATGTGAACGTCTTCGGTGTCCTGCGCATGACCAACGCCGTGTTGCCGACGATGCGACGTCAAGGGAAGGGCAGAATCGTTAACCTGAGCTCGGTGCAGGGGTTCATCCCAGCTCCCTATTTCGCGCTCTATTCATCGACCAAACATGCCATTGAAGGCTATTCCGAATCGCTTGACCATGACCACGAACTGCGCCCGTTCGGAATTCGCGTTGTATTGGTCGAGCCCGCCTATACCCGTACGTCATTCGAAGATAATCTCGCCAGGCCGGATCAGTTGCTTGATATCTATGAGTCTGCGCGCGCTGGCATGAATGTGGTCGTGCGGAAAGCGATGGAAAAAGGGGATGCGCCCGAAGTGGTAGCCAAGACCGTTTTGGCGGCTGCGACCGATCGCCCTCCGAAGAGGCGCTATGCGGCGGGAAAAATGGCGCGCCAGGTCAGTTTCCTGCGCCGTTTCGTCCCCGCATCTGCATTCGACAAGAGCCTGCGAAAGCAGCTCGGGCTGCCGGTCTGACGTCGACATCAACGAGACCCTGTTTTGCTAGAGGCGCCAGGAGTTGTAGGCACGTTTGGGTGAATGCATTTAGGGTCGTGCGCGAGGAAGGCGCGCATCTCCTAGGCGTCCGCGACTGACGCGGGCGCTCTTCCGCATTCACGAAAGGACATCCATGAAGATCGGAATCATCGGCGCCGGAAACATCGGTGCCACGTTGGCGCGAACAGCGTGATCACCGACCTTTGGGCGTCCACATCGTTTCCGGATCGAAGGCCGCTGATGACCGAGATGGGCGCAAAGCACGCGCCTATGCGCACGCTATTCTACGCTGCAGCCTCCTCGCACTCTGAAGCTGCTTTACATCGTCTGGTATTTGAGCGCAGATCGAAGCTACGAGTTTACAAAAGGAGACTATGATACTCAGCGGGAATAAAAGAGACGGATCGGAATAGCGGCTGTCCGGCAGCGCAAATCGCCGCCGAAACTACGCTATTGCCGCCGTTTGTACCCCTCACTCCCACTCGATTGTTCTGAAGCATGAAAACGCATTGATATAGAAAAGAAAATTTTTTCCGCCTACGACGAAGAACCGTCTCCTCGATCCGTCAGAAATTCGCGCTCTTGATTCCGAAAGGGAATTTCGGCGATCCGCGATTTGCTCGGTTTCAGCGACTATCGGCATCGATTGGTCGATTCTCGAAATCTCCGTCGATAACGACGTCATCAGCTTGGCCCAAAAAAAGACCGTCAGCGATGGCGAAGTAGCATCCGGCCGCAGCATAGCTGTCGCGCCGATTGCAGGACGGCTTAACTCGGGGGCGATCATCTCTAGCCCGGCATAGGCTAATTTCAAAATGTGAATCGAGAACGGTAGTCTTGCGGCGTGACGGCGAGCAGGCGCAGGAAGCCGCGGCGCATTGTTTCTTCCGAGCCGAAGCCGCAACGCTGCGCGATCCGCTTGACCGGCGTGCGTGACTCCGATAGCAAACGCCGCGCCGCCTCCACCCTCAGCCGCTCGATCGCGCGAGCCGGCGTTTGCCCGGTTGCCTCCGCATAGTTGTCGGCTGAAGCTGCGCTCGCTCATTCCCGCTCGAAAGATCGTCATCGAGATGACGGTTGATCCAATCATGGAGCGCGCCGAACCTGTCGTCTGCGGCTTGCAAGGCCAAAGCGGCGCTGAACTGCGCCTGTCCGCCGGGACGTTTAAGGAAGACGACCATGTAGCGGGCTACGGCAAGCGCCATGGAGCGGCCGAGGTTCTCCTCCACAAGCGCCAGCGCGAGATCGATCCCCGCGGTCACGCCAGCCGAGGTCCATACTCGACCGTCGCGCACGAAGATGGGATCGGGCTCGACGCGCACGGCGGGAAAGCGTTGAGCCAGCCTGGCGCAGTCCTTCCAGTGGGTCACCGCGCGACGTCCGTCCAATAAACCTGCGGCGGCAAGCAGGAACGCCCCGGTGCAGACAGAGGCGACACGACGCGCCTGCGCCGCCCGCTGCCGCAGCCAATCGACCAGCGCCGGATTTGCAGCGGCCGCGTCCACCCCCTGCCCACCGGCGATGAGCAAAGTGTCCAGCGCCTCGCCGCGTCGGCTGAGCGGACCCGTCGCCAGCGTCACCCCTGCCGAGGAGACTACACCTTGCTCGCCTTGCGTCACGAGCCTGAGCTGGTAGGGCGGCGCGCCGCCGGCGTTGGCGACGAGATCGTTGGCGGAGGCGAACACCTGAACCGGCCCCGTAACATCGAGCAACTGCACCGCGGGGAAGGTGAGAACCTCGATGGCTCGGATCGGGTTTGGCGAGAAGCGAGGGGACTTTGGCATTTCCGCCAAACCATGCCCCGCTAGGTTCGTCTTGTCCATCGCTGACGTCGTACCCGGAGACGACCATGATCCCACATGATACCCACCTGCAGATCGGCTCCCTTTTGTTCGAGGGCGTCGATCAGATCGACCTGACCGGACCGTTCGAGGTCCTGTCGCGCATCCCGAATGCGACCTGTCGCATCTACGGCAAAACCATGGCGCCCGTTCGCGATGTGAAAGGATTGCGGCTTACGCCGGACGCGATCCTCACTGATGCGCCGCCGCTGGACGTCCTGCATGTGCCGGGCGGCTTCGGCCAGGAAGCTTTGATGGAGGACGCCGAAGTGCTGGGCTGGATCCGGCAGCAGGCGGCCGGCGCCTGCAGGATTTTCTCGGTGTGCACGGGTGCCCTGATCTGTGGAGCGGCAGGCTTGCTCAAGGGACGCCGGGCGACGACCCACTGGGCGTCGTTTCACCTGCTGCCCTATTTCGGCGCGATCCCCGTCAACGAGCGTGTAGTGGTGGATGGCGCCTGGGTCTTTGCTGCGGGCGTCACAGCCGGCATCCACGGCGCCTTGCGCCTAGCTGCGCGGCGACGAGGTCGCACAAGCGATCCAGCTTCATATGGCCTATGCCCTTCGACAGTGGCACGCCGGAGAGCGCGACGGCCGCGATATTGGATGAAGCGCGGCGATCGGTGCAGACCATTACGGTGCAGCGCGAGCAAACCGCGCGGCGTGTCGGCGCCAATCTCGGCTTCGCCGTTCCTGCTCCGGGCAGGAAATGAACCCTCGTTGGCGCCAGATTGGTTTGGCGAGAACCCGAGCGTTTATTGGCGTGCCCGCCAACGACCTCATTACTAAATTGATCGTCAACAAGGAGTAACTTGCATGACAACCTTTCCTGTTCGCACCATCGAATCCGCCCCCGAACGATCGAAGCCACCGCTGCAGCAACTGCAGGCGGCTTTCGGCATGATTCCCAACATCGCCGGAGCAATGGCGACCTCTCCGGTTCTGATCAACAGCCTCGTCGGTCTGTTCGGGAATGTGCATGGCGGCAGCTTCACCGAACCGCAGATTCAGACCGTCCTGCTCACCGATGCGGTCGTCAACGCGTGCACATGGGCTGTCGCATTCCATACGGCTCTGGCACTCAAGGAGGGGATCGATCCGGCGGATGTGCAGGCTATCCGTGAGGGTCGTCTGCCGAAGGACAGCAAGCTCGCGGCGCTGTCAGCGCTGGCAAGAACGATGATCGAAAAGCGCGGCCGTCTCGACGATCAGGATATCGATCGATTCATCGCGGCCGGCTTTGGCAAGGATCACGCCCTGGAGGCCATTGCCATCGTCGCGGCGTCCACGATAACGAATTATACTGGCAGCATCACGAAGACCCCTCTGGAGGCTCCGTTTCAGGCACACGCCTGGCAAGGTTGAGACGTCCAACTGGAAGAAGAGCAATACCCGCACCATGCAAGGAGAGACCCAATGGACGATGACATCAAAGTTCTTGAACGCATCTATGATCGCTTTAACGCGCGGGACATAGACGGCGTGCTGACCGTGCTCACCGATGATGTCGCCTGGGCCAACGGTATGGATGGTGGCCACGTCCATGGCCGCGAGGCCGTACGCGAGTACTGGACCCGCCAGTGGACCATGGTCAGTCCGCACGTCGAGCCTGTGGGCTTTCATCGAACTGCGGATGGCGCAATCATCGCAGAAGTCCGGCAGACCGTCCGCGACCTCGAAGGCAAGCCGCTCCAGGGGCAGACGCACGGGCTTAAAGACAAGACGGTCGAACACGTTTTCCGTCTTCGAAAGGGCAAGGTGGCTCGCTTCGACATCCAGGATGCTGCCTAAAGGTGGTGCGCCCGCATTGGCAAGCAGCTCGAATCTTAGCCACACCCTCAAGCGGCCGGAGGGAAGGCTCGGCGTCCGTCTACTTCAACGCAACAGCCGCAGCGTGTCGGCCAGAGAAGCGGGCAAGGAGCTGCTTCAATTAATCGGCCCGGAGGTCGAGCACATAGAAAGGGTGCGGATCCGTTCGGGGCTGGCTATGCCGTGCCTTGCTGGGGAAGGCAGAATACGAGAACTATCGACCACTATTGCCGCAAAATCACTACCTCCAGCATGTTGCGCTATCCCGCGTTACTCTACAGTACGCTCCCTCACTCCCACTCGATGGTTTTAGGTCATGGTAACGCGCTGACTTTTCAGCGCAGATTTTTCTGCATGCGACGAAGAACCGTCTCGCCAATCCGTCAGAAAATTGCGCTCTTGATTTCAAACACGAATTTCGACGATACGCGATCTGCTCGGGTTCAGCGACTATCGACGTCGATCGGCCGATTTTCGACATACGCAACCCTCGAACGACTATCAGCCTCACGGCAACTTGCAACAACGGAGGTGCAGCATGGAGATGGCGTATCGAGAGCGGTGGCAGGCTGAGATTGCCGGGCTGCAAAGTATCTTGTCTAGGTTTGACTTAAGAGAGGAGTGCAAATGGGGAAAGCCCTGCTACACAATGAATGGAAAAAACGTCGTCATCATCCAGAGCTTCAAAGAATATTGCGCGTTGGGCTTCTTTCAGGGTGCGCTACTGAAGGACCCGACGAATCTGCTAGTGCAGCTCGGACAGGTTCAGGCAGCGCGGGTGATGAAGTTCACCAGCGCCAAGGAGATTGCGACGAAGGCGGCCACCATCAGGGCCTACGTGCGCGAGGCCGTGGCGGCCGAGAAGGCCGGAATGAAGGTCAAGACGAAGCCCCCAGAGTTCCCCGTGCCCGACGAGTTGAAGGAGAAGTTCCGCAACGATCCGCGGTTCAGGCGCGCGTTCGAGGCGCTGACGCCGGGTCGGCAAAGAGGATACCTGTTTCACTTCGCCGGCGCGAAGCAGTCTGCGACGCGGACCGCGCGGATCGAGAAGGCGATGCCTGCGATCCTCGAAGGACGAGGGTTCCTGGAGCGGCGATAGAGATCAGCGACTATCGAAAACGTTCGGTTGATCTCGCTCCGCAATCCTATCCCGCACTATCCGAAATTAGCCCCTTATACTCTCCCTCATTCCCACTCGATTGTTCTGAGCGATGGTAACGCGCTGATTTTTCAGCGCAAACTTTTTCCGCGCACGAGGAAAAACCGTCTCTCCGATCCGTCAGAAATTTGCGCTCTTGATTTCAAAAGGGAATTTCGCCGATTCGGAATCTGCTTGGCTTCAGCGACTATCGACATCGATCGGTCGATTTTCTTCTGACGAGCCGCCGACTGATCAACATCAGCGGCCCCAAAAAAGACCGTCACGAGGCTATTTTCCACGCGATGTGAGTTGGACACACCGCAGTGCCCGCGTTCGAGCATTGGCAGTACGAGTTCATTCGGGCTGGTTCGACGACTGCCTCAACTTCACTTTCGGGACGACAGGCGAACCTCACACCTCGTATTTTGTTCAACCTTGCACCACGACCTCTGCGCCCTCAATCGCATAGTGAGCATGGCGAAAATCTCGGATATTGGTGAGCTGGTCCCCCGCCCACTGGAGCAGAACGAAATACACGGGCGGTGCCGATGGATCGCGAGGATCGCGCACGAGAAGCGCCGGACGCCTGTCAACAAGACCCGGCACAAAGCGCCAATCGTCGACGTCGGAGTAGTTGTGAAAGTATCTCCCAACCTCGCGCTTGCCGTTCATGCGCGTCCTGTTGACAAGCTCCAATCGCACCTCTTCGGCCATCATGTCGCGGATGGCGTCGAAGTCGCGCGCATTGAAACGGTCGACGTATTTGGCCAGGAGCAAACGCTCAGGCTCGGCCAAGGCGGGAGCGGATAGATCCTCAGGTTCCTTGGCGATTTCCCGCAGGCGCTTGCGGCCACGATTCAACGCTGCCTTGACGGCGGGAATGCTGGTCCCGGTCACCTGACTGATTTCGTCCAGCGAGTGACCGAGCACATCCATTAGAATGACACAGCTTCGCTGTGCCACAGGCAACCGCATAAAAGTCCTCAGGCTCGCTGCCGCAGCCTGACGATCGGATACCGGGTTCACCAAAGCCGCGATCATCTCTAGCTCCTCGTTGGAATGGATGGCCTCGTAACGCCGCCGCCGGCGCAGAAAATCCAGCGCTGCATTGTGGGCGATCCGAAATAGCCATCCATCGGGATCAGCGATCCGTCCAGCATGGGGGAACGCGTTGAACGCTTTCATCAGCGCGTCCTGAACCACGTCCTCGCCATCGATGACCGAACCTGTCATGCGTGCGCAGTAACGATGTAGCTTCGGCCGCAGTTCGGCGAGGGACCTGTCAAAGGCCTCGCGACCTTCATCGGCCCCAGCTCCGGGCGGGTTCATGACCTTATCCTTTTGCTCTCACGCCTCGCCAACCATCCGGTAATCGCCGACAATGGTCGCCTCGGTTTGTTGCGGCGGCTCTATGCACCGCTCTTTGAGGCCCGATTGGAAGGACCGAAACGCGTCCATCCGCGGAATCGGGCTGGCTCCGTCCTTGGTCTCGGCGATGCTGAAATGGACGAACGTATCGTCGCTGAGCCTCAGGGAAAGGTACCGAACATCGTCTCGCGATTTCGCGCGCAACTCCTGAAACACTGCCTGGATCAGGCGTGCGTTCTCCTCGGCCATCTCAGGCTTCGTCCTGTAGCGTACCACGGTCAGCTTCATAGCATCCTCCAACAACTGCAACTTCGATCGTCACCTCCAAGGACGTCTCGAATGCGCGAAAGGATTCGGGCGCACAAGAAATTCTCCTCCGCCGAATCCTTTGGCCATCACGGTTCGTCTTCATGGCGTGGACCGTTGAACTGCAGTCTTGAGGAGGTTGCCATGACAGAGATGAGCGAAAAAGCGAAGCAATTCTGGGTCTTAGCCCTCGCGTCGATCGCATCATGCATGGTCGCGCTCGACGCCCTGGTCGTCACGACGGCCTTGAGTTCCATCCGCGTCGGCCTCGGCGCCTCGCTCGAATCGCTCGAGTGGACCGTTAACGCCTACAACCTGAGCTTTGCTGTGCTGCTACTGACGGGCACAGCGCTCGGCGATCGCTTCGGGCGCCGGCGCATGTTCAGTTATGGCATTGGGCTGTTCGCCGGTGGATCGGCCGCCTGTGGGCTGGCGACCAGCGTCGGCTGGCTGATCGCCGCGCGCGCCCTCCAGGGTGCCGGCGCGGCCCTGGTCGTGCCACTCGCAATGGCACTCTTAGGTGTAGCCTTTCCTCGCGAAGAGCGCGGGCGGGCACTCGGGATCTTCAGTGGTGTCACGGGCGTCGCGCTCATCGCCGGACCGGTCGTCGGCGGCGCTATTGCGCAGGGCCTGGCGTGGCAGTGGATCTTTTGGATCAATCTGCCGATAGCCGCAATCGTTATTCCGCTGGTGGCGCGTCGCATCGACGAGAGCTTCGGACCAAGTGCCACTATCGACATTCCGGGAATTGCGCTGGTGACCGGCTCCGCGCTCGGTTTGGCATGGGGCCTGATGCGCGGGAACAGTGCGGGTTGGAGTAGCCTCGAAGTTGTCGCAACGCTCGGAGCGGGTCTTCTGCTAGCCGCCACCTTCGTCGGCTGGGAGCTGCGCGCGCGTGAACCAATGGTCCCGATGCGGTTTTTCCGATCCTACGCCTTTGCATCGGGCATCGCGTCGAGCTTTTTCTTCTATGCCTCGATGTATGGTGTCTTGTTTTTCTTGCCGCAGTTTCTCCAGACCGCGCAGGGCTACGGATCATTTGCCGCCGGTCTGCGACTGCTGCCCTGGACCGCCACGCTGTTCGTGGTGGCACCGTTCGCTGGAAAACTAGTCAACCGGATCGGCGAACGCCCGCTTGTCGTCGTCGGTCTTCTCCTGCAAGCGCTCGGTATGGCGTGGATTGGGCTGATCGTCGCGCCCAATCTCGCCTACATGCAGCTTATTATTCCCTTGATCCTTGCAGGCGCGGGTGTGTCGATGGCGATGCCCGCGGCTCAGAATGCTGTCTTGAATGCGGTCGCAGGCAGCGAGATCGGCAAGGCCTCCGGCACCTTCAACATGCTGCGCTATCTCGGCGGGGTGTTCGGCATTGCCGTTCTTGTCGCCGTGTTTGCGCGCACCGGCAGCTTTCACTCTGCCCAGGCTTTCAGCGAAGGCTTTGCAGTGGCGATCGGCGCCTCCGCCAGCATCTCCGTCGTTGCGGCAATTGCGGGGTTGTGGTTGCCACGCGCCGCTACAGTTCGATCGGGCATTGCCGCGGTCGTGCATCGTGAGACACAGGGCGTTCCCGCAATAAGCAGTTACCAGGCGGATCACGCGTAGACCGTAAGCTGCGCGAGTTTGGCGTCTCGCTCAACCAATGCACCGATAGGAGAGTCAAGAATGACATCGAGCAAAATCCCGCATCCTCTAGTGGTAACCAGAGAGCAGTGGCTCGTCGAGCGGAAGAAACTGCTGGCGTATGAAAAGGAGCTGACCAAACACCGCGATCTCGTCAATGCGGAGCGGCGCCGGCTGCCAATGGTGAAGATTGACAAGGATTATGTCTTCGACGGGCCGAACGGCAAACAACACCTCAGATCTCTCTTTGAGGGCCGCCGCCAGCTCATCGTCTATCACTTCATGTTCGATCCGAGCTGGGACAAGGGCTGCCCGGCTTGCACGAGGCATATCAATGCGATCGGCGACTTGTCGCCGCTAAACGACCGCGACACGACTTTCGTACTCGTGTCACGCGCCCCACTCCCGAAGCTCCAGGCCTACAAGGCGGAAAAAGGTTGGAAACTTCCCTGGTTTTCCTCCTTTGGCAGCGATTTCAACTACGACTTTCACGTGACAAATGACGAGGAAGTGGTACCCATTGAATACAACTATCGAAACAAGGCCGAGTTGGAGGCAAGCGGTGCTCTTAACGCTACGAAGGGAGAAGAGCACGGGCTCAGCGTATTCTTTAACCTCGGAGATGACGTGTTCCACACTTACTCGGTCTACGCGCGAGGCACGGAAACCCTCACGAACGTTCGCAGCCTGCTTGACGTGACGCCCTATGGACGCCAGCAGGACTTCGAGGACTCCCCACCCGGTTGGCCTCAGCGACCGACTTATGGATGAGCAGCGAGACGCCCCTATCCCCGGTCCTCCACGCCGACACTCGGCAATTCCGAGCGTTCGAATTTTTGGATAGACAACCCGAAAGGACAACCCGCCGATTTCTACTCCACGCTACCCTACTACCCTCTCGCCGGCGGATAATGCTTCCCTTTCACCCGGCGTTGGCCCAAATATAGGTACAGCACGGCAGCTGATGGATGCATGAACTATGACGAGAGATTCTCGTGCATTCGATAGACCGTGTTGAGCGCTTGAAGAGCGAGTTCAACGGGAGTGCGCAAAGTAATGACCTCGCCATTTCTTTCGCTCACTCCCACTCGATTCTCTCAACGCAGCGTAACGCGCTGATTTTTATAGGCAAAAGTTTTCTGCTGACGGTCGAAATCCGACTGTCAGTCCGTCAAATTTTTTCGCTTTTGATTTCAAAGGGAAATTTGCGCGATTCAAATTTTACGCGGCTTCGACAACTATCGGCATCGATTGGTCAATTTCGTCGAAACCTCAGGCAAGCACGATATGGCCGCCGCCACGAGAAAAGACCGTCACCGCTTATAGACCAGCGCGTCCGCTTTGTCATGATCGCGGTGGTGACATCGCGGCGGTGACACCGCCGTAGCTTGCTCGCGAGCTGTCGGAACTGATCGATCCGGCCCGTCCTTGGGTCGTACGGCGCAAGGAGGACACGATGAGAGACCTGATCTTGAAGATGTCCATATCGATCGAGGGCTTCGTGGGCGGCCCGGACGGCGGAATCAAATGGGTGTTCGACAGCGACCGAGAGGCGACGGCCTGGACCGTAGAGACCGTGTGGAACGCCAGCCTACACATCATGGGCAGCCGCACCTTCCACGACATGGCCGCCTATTGGCCGACCTCCTCCGAAGTGTTCGCGCCGCCGATGAACCAGATACCCAAGGCCGTCTTCTCAAGACAGGGGTCGGCGATCCTGAAAACCGCCAACACAACCGCGGCGCTCAGGGACGCCCGCGCTAAGGACACCTGGCACATCAAGTGAATCGGTCTGCGCTCGGACTCCATTTGGCGGTCGGCTGCAATTCGGAGCGGTTAAATTGCCGGGTGTCCTAATGCGGGGACCGACCAGTCCGCGGCGTTGCAGCCCGGCGGTGAAAGTTGGGCGGAGGCCTATGTGGCAAGCGGCGACTTGGCGGAGGAAGTCGCGAAGTTAAAAGCCCAGGAGGGCAAGCCGATCATCGCGCACGGCGGAGCCAGCTTCGCCCGCAGTCTCGTCGCCCAGGGACTCGTCGACCAATATGACCTGCTGGTGCACCCGGTTGCGCTGGGCAAAGGTCTGCCGGTGTTCTCTGACCTCGCCATGCCGAG
>Ga0102924_1005731_pt1 | contig 11894 bp, 9 predicted proteins | sample PaiPotPPM11metaG_FD_80116 | JGI IMG/M metagenome (GOLD analysis project Ga0102924, IMG submission 80116) | Iron sulfur acid spring bacterial and archeal communities from Banff, Canada, to study Microbial Dark Matter (Phase II) - Paint Pots PPM... ... | reverse complement strand
AGAGAATGGTATGTGAATATGAGTTCTCCAGAAAGTGACAAGATGTTCTCAATTTCAGGTGACACAAAAGGAGAACGGGGATCTTTGACTAGCAATTTAAGTTCTTTGCAAAATGGCACTAGCTCCTACCTAGGAAATAACTCGACTAAAATAACCAAAGTAAGGGAAGGCTCATATCAAATAATCGGTGAACGTAAAGCGGGAGAATACAATCTTGCCGTAAGAATGAATGTTAATACACCACCAGTAGGTGTATCGCCATGGAAGAACGTCGAGATGACAGGTTATATTAAAGTCATTGCAGCATTAACAAATTCAAGTTCGAATGATCTTTCTTTAGAATGGTATGCAAGAGGCGGTAATCATACTAGCGATAGTCCATGTCAGGGTGTAGCTTTACATGGTGGAATAACTCTTAACGGGACTGTATATTGGCAAAAAGAAATTTGGCATACCGGTGGATACACAGATATGAGAGCTAAACTCGGTGCCATCACAAATTCTCTCCTTGGAAGATGGATCGGGTTTAAAGTAATTATGTATAATATAAACAATGATAGTGCAGTTAAAATGGAGTCGTACGTAGATGATAAGGCTAATAATACTTGGAGAAAAGTAATAGATACAATAGATAGTGGAGGTTGGTATGCAGGATCTACAAATGACAAATTTTACAGTGCTAATTGCGGTAGGTCAAAAGATTATATAGTATTAAATTCGGGTCCTATTGCAACGTTTCGGTCTAACAATGTAATATGGGACTTTAAAGATCTTAGTATTAGGGAGATTCGTCCCCCTGCCGTTGCTTAAAAATCAGCAGCACATTATCCAACGACAACAGCAAGGGACTGCTTTCAAGGTTTTGCTACTATGAACGAATATGGAAGACAGTATATGAAATGTACTATTTGCTGTTCTTCCTTGCTAGTTAGTGTTTGTCTGGTTGCTCCACCTTTGCAGATTGCTGCTATCCTATCACGGCTTTTATTATCACGAGCATAAATCTATTAAAATCTGAAGCGTCTCTATGGTGTTTTTTAGTGCGGTGCTTTGCTTTAGCTATTATTATTCAGAAAGCAGTGGAAGAAGTATGATTGAAGATCTGGATACTACCTTAAAGTGAAACTGGATTGATCTAAAATGGACATCTCATTTGTCTTTTATTACTATAGTGAGATACGCATTCCCTCACTCATCTAATGAAAAGAACTTTTCTGTAATTTTTGTTAAAGTATCTACATTCTGGTCAGCCTCAATAACTACATTGTTATATTCATAATTGACATTTAATGATCTCAAGACAGTACGAAATAAACTTGATTTCTTACCATCCTCTGTAATTTCAGTTCTATCAACTATAAGCAACTTTTCTTCAACGAGCCATCTGATTTTTCTATAAGCAGTAGTATGAGACACATTACTTTCAAGTATGATTTCGGTAACTGATTTGGATTGATCCATGGATGCATCCAAAATCCTTTGTAATTCGGTATCAGCTAAAGCAGCAAGGATCGCACATTTCAATCTGTCGCTTTTAATTATCATACCTATTTATCATGTTTCACCTCTGGTATCAAAACATCATGAATTCCGAAGTACATATAGGTAATCATCATAATACCCTGTTTTGAATAGGCTTGGAATAAATTATTAAATCCAAATATGGAATTTGTATTCATTCTTTTATATAAGAATATGTTGCATCTTGATTCAAGGCACTAATACGCTAACTTGTTAAACTATAAGAAACCGGATATTTCATAGGGCCACAGTGAAGAGAATCGTAGTATAATATAGTATTAGCGACGGTTTCTTTAACCGATATTAAAACAGTCGCAACAAGGTATATAGAATATTTAGAGAAGTGTACTATCTAACAAAAACTTTGTCGATTACTTAACAAAGCTAATCAGAGATTATATTTCCTGAATGCGACTGTTTCCTTCATGATCGATAATAGAGCTTCTAAGACTTGTTCTGGAATTTTGATTATGTGGACTGTCCTAGGCATGATGATTAGCTTCGGCATATGTTTTGCCTACTTTTCAGCTGTTGTGGCCTCTAGCCAATCTTCCATTATTCCAAACAGGAAAGGAGCTGGAAATCCAGGAAGCATTTTAAGAGTGGCAACTTATCCTTCCTCAACCTCATCTTTTACAATGGAAGTGGATAACGCCAGCAAGACCTATTTGAGTGGTAGCAACAGGAGTGACATACCTAATAGATTAGTAATCCTGACTTTCGATGATACTCTAAAGAGTCAGTTTACAATGGCTAAACCAATTTTGGATAAATATGACTTTAAAGCTATCTCTTTATAACGTGTGGTTATACATCTGAATCAATGCGAATGAGTGCAATATATAGTGGCATTGCAGAAAGATGGAAAGGATATCGAATCCAAGACAATGACTCATCGAAGTATGAGTAACTCCTCAACTAGTCAGTTGATTTATGAAACGGATGAATCAAGAAGGTGTTCAGCTAATCATGGAGTTAACGCAACAATATTTGCTAATCCCCACGGAGACCAATGGAATAACTCTACAGTGATAAATGTAATCGCTAGATACTACAACTTTGCTGACAATGGATTTGCTCCCCTAATCTTTTTGCATTGTGATGGATACAAAAAGTATTCTAGTCAAACAGATTGTAGAACATATTTCGATAATAGAACGCTCACATACGCAAATAGATACTCTACCAAAGAATGGAGTCACAATAATGCGGACAAACTATACTCATACAATGATACGAAAGTATTTAATAGATTTGTTCAGGAATTAAACAGCCAAGTAATTTACAATAATAAATATGAAAGTCTAGATGCTATTCCTATAATAGCTTATCATAGCATCGATAATAACAAGACAAGTTATAGTACTCAGATCAGTCTACTTGCAAATGAGATGAAGTATCTTCATGATAAGAGGTTTCATGTAATACCCATGGTGGACCTTGGATACAACACAACCACTGAAACATTATACATAAATAATACCAAGATTAGTAGTGGTGCTAGCACAACCTAGTCATGTTGACTAAATTACTTGGTCACAAATTAGAATAATGAACACTACTACAAACTCACTTCCGGGAGGTTGCGGTCAACCAATCTCTTGTACCAATTGTAATACAAATTATGTCGTATATCCACCATCCTTAGAATATGTCTCCATTATACTTCATACTTGTCAGAGAGGTGACTATCAGAAGAGCTTTTTTGATTGTACTAATTGTAATCAACGAAACACATTTTACTGGCATAAAAAACATCGCGATGAACGTTCGTACCCCCAATAAAATCATCAATTTTTTGTTATGTACAATTCCGTACATCTGTGATCTGAATATTCCTTTAGGTTTTAGCATGTGCGATTTCTTTCTGAATCTGATACAGTTTAGAGATAATCTAAGAGCATCGAAAACGTAGCCAAAGGTTGTGGCTTATACTCTCAGCCCCCTAATATTCTTGGTCGTTCTCCTATTGTATTTGTTGCGGACATCCTGGAATAAGAAATATCCTGAAATATACATTGGAATTTTGGTGAGGATATAACCTATGTGGTTATCGGCGGAATGTGCCTAACAAGTGGAAGCTTTGAAACAATAATTCCTAGAACAATTGATGAACAATACTACATGCATAACATTTTCGAGATGACATGGCGACATTAATACCTAAACCCATTGTCTATTCCAATATCTGCTTGCGCGAATGCTGGAGGCTCATTAATTCCATCACCTACCATTGCAATTACAGAAGTCTTTCTTCTAATACCAATGTGAGTTTGAAGCTTTTTAATTTCATCAGCAATAGTTTCTAACGATATTTGAGCCAGAACATTGATTATACTGATCTTCTTGGCGATCAAAAGAGAGATTGTTTAGAATACAAATACGTAGAGACCAGCTTGCCATAACAATTGTGGCAATAGGAAAATACAGATAGCTATACTGAAATGCTTCAAGATGTGGCTATCTAACTTAGTACTTTATCATCTTATGTCGTGTCTTGGATGGCACATAGAAATTCTTCTTCCATTGACTCGGCCTCACATGACGAGCGTAATTTGTTAAGGGAATTAGCTATACTATCTTCGATATTTCTTGGTTTAATAATTTTGGCCATTAGACCATTTGGTTATAGGACATTTCTAAATGGAGTAGCGTACGACAATGTATTCTCCTTATTGCTTGGAGCTTCTGCTGTTGCACTAATTTTGGTTATAATACAAAGAATAGGATTGATACTTCATCTAAAGTACAAGCCCGATGAGAAGTTTATGGCATACGATGTATGTAACCTGTATCAAACAGAAACAGAAACAAAATGGTGTCGTAATTGAGGTATAACGCCAATCGCTTGTATCTTCTGCAAATATGTCACCTGCATAGAGTTCGATCTTGACACGCATCTATATGAAAACCACAGGCCTGTGGAACTTCAAAATTCATGAAGTGCTCATAGAACTGCTAGGAAGGACAAGATGGATGTGCTTAATCGATAAGTATCAATGTAAGACGTTTGTCCAAGATAGGAAATATTATAGATCAACTAAAAACTAGTGCCAAATATAACCTACCACTATTATGCAGTGTAGTATGTAGTATACTTTTGATGTAGTCTGGATTTAGGTAATCTTCGTTAACCAGTATTTCAGACGATGTACACCAGGCACAGCAAACTGTCTTGCAACAATAACAGGACAATTCAAGTTATTTAATTCAAGTAAAAAAGACAAATTATTAAAGAGATTGAACTTCGCAACGGTTGCGCTAGTAACTACTAAGTCAGGTTGAGATGCATTAACGGCATTAAAAATTAAGTTTGCTGATTTTTCGCTATCATTTGTGATCTGACGTGATAAATCGATTTCTTTGAATTCAACTCCAATCTGCTCAAGGTGCGCTCTTCGCTTCTGCTTATCAAGTTTGTGTATCATTTCTTGATGGTCTCTTTCCTTTCCTTTATCATTTTGTTGTTTCCTCTTTATTGACAAGACATACACGTCAAATGGTCCAGAATGTTCAAACCATCGAGTAGCATTCAAAACAAGGTCCGAATGATCTCCGTCGTCGTATATGACTGCCATTTTCTTCTTTTTCTTTGGATTTTTATTCTCTTCCGGTTCTTGCAATCTAGAAGTACCTGCTATATTAACATCCGTCGGTCCATACGTAGTAATATCATCTTCGGTTGCCTTTTCTATTATAGCCAACACAGCGCAAGTGACCAATGTTTGAAGTTCTTTATTATTTCTATATGTATCGAAGTTGGTTATTACTAGATTGATTTTTTGGTCTTCGATAGTTTCCAATATAGCTTCTGATTCATCATGTGAAATTTTAAACAGAAAATGATTTAAAATGTTCTCTTGGTGTAAGATCTTCTCCAATGGTTCATATGATTTCCTAGCATCGTCTATAAATGCCATTCCTGCAGATAATGGCGTTTGATCTGGTACAGTAAATACTCTTAATATATTAACTTCGCCATCATTTTCTTTAGCGATCCTTATTGCGTATTTTATTAATCTATGAGGATTTTCTTGGTTGTAGTGAATTAAAATTCTATAATGCTTTCTGGCTAAATCTCCTCGGCTTGTTAAGGAGGGAGCATAATGAGCAATTTCTTTTTTAAAAGTAAACTTACGATAAATCACAAAACCGATTGCTACCCAAACTGCGGTAATTGCCCAACTCAACGGTTGAGTAAATAGTAAATATAACGCGAGTCCGATTTTAAGGAATATACCAATGACAGGAATTGCAGGAAATAGCGGTATCTTAAATCCATAGTTCAACATATTTCCATATATCTTTCTTATTGTGATAACGGCGATATTTACTTGAGTAAATAGCAGTAGAAATATAACTGCGGCCGCAACTGCTATCTGTTCAAGAGGAAATGCGTAAGCCATAACAGCCATTATAGTACCAGATATTGTAATGGCAATATGGGGAGTTTTGTATTTAGAATGTATAGAGCTTAGCTGGTGCGGTAGATTATAGTGTCTAGCCATTGCAAATGAAACCCTTGATGAAGAAAAAGTAGTGGCGTTTAATGCTGCTAGACTAGACACTATACCGCCAGCAAGAACAATGAATAAACCGTACGGTAAAAATAACGCTGCCGCCTTCATTATACCCAGATCACCATTTTGGCCTATGAACTTCCATGAAGGTATGCCGGTTGGGAATATGGCACCTATTGAAACGAATGCAACAAGACAATAAAGAACAACTACAAGTGCTAGCGACGTAAAGATGGCCTTCGGAATGTTTTTCTTTGGGTCCTTTACTTCTTCACCCGTTTGAACTATTATTTCGTAACCTTCAAACGCAATGAAAGTCAATCCCATTGCGGCCACGATACCACCTATACCATTTGGTAAAAAATCCACAAAATTTGTTTTCCAGTTTGGATGAACATATATGCTCCAAACACCTGCGCCTATTAGAGCAGCAATGATTCCAAGTTGGATTATTGTGAATATATTTCCGGCTTTACCTGTCCCTGAAACCCCTCTCACGTTAATATAGGTAAAGGCAACTATTGATAGTACGGCTATCAGCTTGTCAATGGGTATATATCCAAGAAAAGGATGATCCCCTACAACGTTTATCATTTTTAATAAACTGAAAGTAAATGTCCCAAACCCGACAGCATATAAACTTCCAGCAACTATATGAGCAAACCATGCCATCCACCCACTTATGAAAGCATTTGGTCTGGGTAATCCTTGTCTAACCCACAAATACCCACCACCAGCTTCTGGCATCGCGGAGCCAAGTTCGGCATATCCCATAGCCGTAAATAGAGTTATTATCGCATTAAGTACAAATACAATAATTACTGCTGGCCCTGCAAGACCTATTGCAGGTCCAGTAAGGACAAAGATTGCTCCTCCAACTAACCCAGCTATCCCTATCATCAATACGTCAACAAATCCCAAAGACCGGACTAGATGTTGTTCGTTTGAGTGGGTAGACAATGGTTCATGTTCATGGTGTTCGTTTGAGTCGATAGACAATGGGCCTTTGCTTAGATCATACCAAAACTATTAAAGCTTTAGTACAAACCTAGATTGTCTGAGAAGTTATGGGATAGATGAGTTTGTACTTTAGGTTGAAATACTAATTGATGCGCGGCAACTGCCGTTTATACATGCAACCGAATGGGCCTGATGGATATCTATATGTTCTTACATATGCAGGTTCAATTTACAGAATAATTCATAATTCTACTACCAGTCCCAGTTGAATCTTTTCAGAGGTAGTAATAAGCATTGACACGTTCCTTCCACCTTCGTTGCGTTGCACTTTCACACGATTCTCGCAATTTTTGTCTCCAATTTCGTTGGGCTTCGCTCCCAAGGTATAATCATCATAGTTACTCGCCAGACCGCGACCGCAAAAATTCGGTTTAGGTAGCACCGTAAAGATCAGCTATCAAATGTTAGAGATTTAAAAAGGTTATAAATAATTTTTTTGAAAATTTCACATTACCTGTATGCATCTGATGTCGCGTCATTTTATCTGCGTATAGGATTTATTCTCAGTGGGTGGCTTCTTTACTCCTTTTCATCGGATCTCGCATTCTTATTTCCTTGTATGTGGTCGGATAAGGATCCCGAAGATTCGGTTTTTGATACCTCGGCTAAAAATTTACTTGACTTCTTGAAGAGTAGTCTCCCTTTATCAAAATCAGCAAGAGGAAGTTTATTCTTAATGCAGTATTCAAGTAACCACGTTAACTGGGTTCTAAGGTAATCCATAATTTCGTAGTTCAAGGATTGTAAATCTTCGGCTCTCTTCATGGCGTCTTCTATATTGAAGTGAGTGCTTTCTGGACTTCGATTGCCGAGGTCATTTATTCTCTTGCGAAGCAAATCCACATAATTCTTTCGGACATGAGGTATATCTTCTAAATGGTCTTTCAAACTCTTTGTCATTTTTTTACTATCCTCTCTCCCCCCCTTCTCTGTCGGTAAATCTATAGATTCCCTTCCTTTTTATCTTTCCAATGAACGTAGCTCTGCAAAGGCGCTTCTTGCCGTTATTGGCAAGTAATGTTCATTTTACCAGGAAAGATAAATATGATTCACTAGCGTTAGTCCGTAGTGAGATAGTGCTCCGCCGTCTGAGATGTAAAACACTAGTAAAATGTGATTTCGATAACTTTATACGGAGACCAGTTTTATCTAAATTAGAACAAGCACTCTTTTGGTTTATGCATGTTTATGCATGATAATCGGTTCGATGGGACTCCTCACGTATTTAAACCCAAAAGGTGAGCAGGACTTTATGCACAACAAGGTGCTAGTAGTAGACGACCACACCGTAGCAACTGGAAGCTATAACTTGCATTCAGCAGCAAATACACCGTCTTCTATGACTCTGGCTACAAATTCAAGCAGCGCGACCTGACAAACTGACTCCAAATCATAAAAATTTCCGTGTTGTATTAAAGTTCCATCCCTAGTTATGATTAGTCAAATGACATCCATCCAAGGCGACGGAAATACCAATACATCAGTAGTGATGGAACCGCTGAACCTATTATTACAAATAGCGTCGTTGTATAAGGACCTAAGAAAGTTGGCGGAGCCTCAATTCTTCCAGGCATATTTATATTCATTCCATAGAAGGTGCCGATTACTGTTACGGGTATAGTTAGAGTAAAAATAATAGTTAAGATACTAAGTATCTTATTCGATTTTTCTGAGGTAACCATAAAATATACATCTTTAGAGATTTCTATTGTTTCTTTGGCTTCTTCTAATGTTTGCAATATCTTTTCGATATGGTCTTTCACGTCATTGTAATATGGTGTAACATCTTCTTTCGAAAATTTTTGAATCTCACTTGTTAACTCAGATACTGTACTTCTCAGTGGTATGGCTATCCGTCTTAGAGTAGTTACTTCTCTTCTTAATAGATTGATCTTTTTTGCTTCTGGCGGTTTCTTTCCATTATCGAATATGACCTCTTCTAGATCATCTAAGCTCTTTTGTAGTTTTATGATTCCACGCAAAAAATCATCTACCAATACATCAATAATATGATGCAGCAAGAACGCAGGGCTTCCCATAAATATCTCCCGCTCTTTATTACTCTTCTTGCAAATCTGGAATATTTCTGTGATAGATTTAAGGTCTTCATCATGTATCGTTACCAGAAAATTGATTCCGACAAAAATTGATAGTTGGCTGCTTCCAGGTATATTATCTTCGTTTTTCTTTTCTCTGTACACTGGAAAATGAAGTATGCTGAAGATATGATCGGAGTACTTGTCTATTTTGGGTATCTGAACTTTAGATAAACAATCTTCTAGATTTAATCTGTGAAAGTGGTATTGTTCAAGTTCGTTTATCTTATCAAGGGAGGGCTTCTGAATATCCGTCCAGAATAATCCATGGTTATTGACAGTTTCCAAGTGTGTTCCTCCTAAGATCATTCAACATACAAGTACAGCAACCAACAATGACTAACACAAAGCACTTTGGAACAAATATTGATTTTTTTACATTTGTGGTTTCTGGGTCCCCATTGGTGTTCATTATTATTGTCACCACCTCATATTCCTATCCTGCAAACAAAATTCTAAAACATGGCTAAAAACAATTGCATTGAATTCTTAAAGAAGAAGCTATTCTACAATTCTTAGTATATTCCCCATATTTTTCTATAGGACTAAATTATCATTAGGAGCATGAAATGTCATTCTGATAGCCTCTTTGAGTCCTTTGAAAACTAATAGTTACTAGGAATTACTCTCCCTTGTTAGTAGAGTTGCTATACGTGAGTCTGATATTTGTCACATCAAGCTCTCTCACACGCCCTATCCCCTGTTCATAAAGCAATACTGAATTACTCAATATATTTAAAGCATAACTTACCTTTACTATAATAATTGATAATTTCCCGACTTTTATCAATCTCACTTATTGCGGCAATAATGCTTGCTGCTGTCTTTATCTTTATTTCTGCATCTCCATTGGCGTTTGCCTCGAAGGGACAAGATAATGAAAAAGTCGTCACTCATTATCTAGAACAAGTTAAGGAATATTGTGAACATGCCAGCGGAGTCTATCAACAAACACATGATCGTCATTATTCATGCTCATTTATCGATTTTGTGAGGAAATAATAGACTAATTACTTAGAGGGTTGAGCTGGTAGATTATGCATTTAATTACTCGATCTTTGAGTGAGTATTCGTCTGTATTATCGTTTTAGCCCAGACTTATCCCTAAGAATATTATCCCCATTTTTGTATATGTACGGCATGAGAGATACTGGCAAATCTAAAAGTATAAACAAACGCTAACGTAGGATGAAGTTCTGCTAAAAAACAGATGCATGCAGTTCATATAGAATTGCACCTCTCAATGCTTCGTGCGTCTACATGGTTACCCCCTATTTTGTTTACCTGTTCTCATCATGATTTCTTATTTCTTGGTTTAACTGTTCAATATTAACTTTAACTCTTAAAGGAAACGACTTTATACCATTTTCATCTATCATTAAATGACCAAACGCATAAAATCTAATAATACCAAAGGATAGAAAATGGAAAACCATGAATGTGTTTAACATCAGTAAGAAGCTAGAATCAATATCAAACCTAAAGACAACAATACCACTTGCATTTAAGATGGTATTTTCAAATCCTGTCTATATTGCCATAGCGGCCGCTGTATTCACCACATTTTGGATTGTTTTTAATGTGTTTGACCAGCTGCTATTCTTTTCACCTGTTGTGGCTTTTTATCTTCCTGATGATGCAATAGCTGGATTCATCTTAACAAACATAACTTCAGTATTGATGGGAGTATTGGTTGCCATGAATGTATATGTAATTAGAAATTCAAAGTTAAAGTTAGACAAATCATTTTTCTCTGGCTCTATTCTAGGTATTGCTACTAGTATTTGTGCTAACTGTTCTTCAATAGGTTTTCTTGTTATATCTACACTTGGAGGATTTGGCATCATAGCAACAGACTTTCTTGCAAATTATCAGATCCCATTAAGGATAGTATCAATAGGTATACTCCTTTGGGCATTATATTCAGTACATAATAAGATTACAAAGCCGTGTATTTTTAATATATTCACAAATAATAAGCAGGAAAAACAACCGCTACCATCGCAGCAAATGTAACAAACAGGAATCTTCTAATAATATTATGAAAAATACTAGAATATATGTTGTGATGGTCAGCATAACGTCTGTCATATTTTTGGCAGCACTAGCCTCCTCTCTCCTTTCATATCTGCAGCCATACAAGCCCTTCTATGCTTTTGCTCAAACACAGCAAAATGCTGCTCTATCATTATCTGCTCTAATAAAACATGGTGGCACCTATCAAGGAAGTACCTCGGCTCCCGTCACTTTAATTGATTTTAGTGACCTGCAATGTCACTTATGCGATAGATTTGTAAAAGCAACGGAGCCACAAATCAATTCAACTTATGTCCAAACAGGTAAAGTTGCCTTCATCTTTTTACACTTACCTAATCGTGGTTTTGATTCTTTTCCTGCAGCTTTGGCAGCTCAATGCACTAGTGATCAAGGAAAGTTTTGGCAATATCACAACTTATTGTTTAACAATCAAGGACCTATCGATTCTGGATGGGCAAATAGAGATAATTTGAAAAAGTTTGCATCTCAAATACCTGGCTTGGATCTGCAAATGTTTAATTCATGCTTTGATAGCCAAAAATACAAGCCTCTTGTTGAAAATGACCTTACACTAGCGCATTCTCTTGGATTTACGCAGACACCCTCATTTATAATAGTTAAAAGTGATGGCTCAAATCCTCAGAAAGTAGAAGGACCGCAGCCGTTTCCAGAATTTAAGTTTTTGATAGATAAAGAGCTT
>Ga0102924_1005730_pt1 | contig 11894 bp, 11 predicted proteins | sample PaiPotPPM11metaG_FD_80116 | JGI IMG/M metagenome (GOLD analysis project Ga0102924, IMG submission 80116) | Iron sulfur acid spring bacterial and archeal communities from Banff, Canada, to study Microbial Dark Matter (Phase II) - Paint Pots PPM... ... | reverse complement strand
GCTCCGCACATTATCTGGGCCTCGGCTGGCGGTACCGCCCTGGGCGGCCCCATCGCCGGGATGGTCGCGACTCCCTGACGTGACCGGAGATCGGAGGGCGGGGTTCCCAGACCGCGGGTGCCCCGCCTTTCGCCATGCCCCGGGCGAAGGCCGGGAAGCGGCGAGCTTTCGGAGCGCCTGAGGGTCGCCGCCACGTCACCATCCGCGGGCCGATGCGATCCTCAAACTCACCGGTCTAGGTCGATGCTCTGATGCCGCGCCGGACGTCCAGGCTCGTGGACGTGATCACTAATGCTCCGCTGGGCAGCGGATCGGACAGGACCGGCGGGCCCGGCCGCCCGGGTGATCAGGAGTCGGAGGTCTCGTGTCCGCTCGGGGTGTCTATTGAGGGCTTGTCGTATGAGATGGTCGATGTAGTCGTCGCGTCCAGTGGCGGGCGGGTTGTCGATTGCGGCGTCGATCCGCTCGGCGAGCGAGCACCATGCTGTTCTGCCGGCTTGGTCGGTGGGCGGGTCGCCGAGTAGGTCTCGGAGGCGGGCGCCGTCGCGATGTCCGGCGGCCGCATCGTCGATCCGTTCGGGTCGCGTCGACACGAGCGCTTCGGTCACCTCGCCGAGGTTCTGGCGAAGCTGCCGGCGTTGATCGGCGATGGCGGCGTCGGCGGTAGCTCGGGCCGCGACGGCGGCCTGTTCGGCGCGGAATTTGGCCTGGGCCTGGCTGAGATCGCTGGCGGCGCGCCAGACCTCGTCGGTTGTCGATGCGAGGTCCCTGCAGGCTGCCGCGACCCCGGTCTTGTCCTGCCGCCCGAAGCGGCGTGTCTGGGCGTCTTCTACATCGTGGGTCGCCTCGGTGTGGCGCCGGACGGCTTGGCGGTGGATGGCCGCCACGTTGTGGAGGGCTTGCTCGGCATTGGCCAGCGCGCCGCTGCGGTCGGGCGGGAGCTCAGTGTCGAGGCGGCGAAGCTCGGCTGCGAAGGTGGTTCGGGCGGCGCGGAGCCGCTCGACTCCGAACGCGAGCGGGGCGTCCTGAGCGACTGCCGACGCGACGGTGTCAGCCCAGTGCCGGTCCAGCTCGGCGCGGGCGTCGCCGAGGCGGGCCGGGCGCCACCCTTCGGCGGCTTCCCACACCCGCCGGGTCTGGGCTGCCTCTTGAAGGCCGGTGATCTGGTGGCGCTGGTCGGCGATGTCGGCGTTGGCGGCGTCGAGGTCGGCGCGAGCAGCTTCGACGACCTCGAGCCATCGGGTTCGGCTGTCTCGCCGCTCACGGCGCAGAGCGGCGATCGGGCCGACCGCTCGCGCCTGGGCCTGGGCGTGATCGAGACGAGCCTGGGCTTGGGCGATCCTCCGTTCGGCAAATTCGAACTGTTGGTTGATACCGGCCAGGACGTCGGAGACGTCGGGTGGGGCGGCGGCGAGGACAGCTTGGTGTTCGGCGATCTCGGTTCGAAGCCGGCGGTCGATCTCATGGGGGTCATCCGCGGCAGCGAATGTCTTGAGCGGGGCGCGGGTCATCGCATCGGTCGCCCGCTCTGCGGCGCTCCGCTGATCGGCGAGCTGGCCGCCCCAGTCGCCTGCCGGGAGTTGGGCGACGCACCAGGTGTGGGTGGCGGCCCGGGCGCGGGACTGGCCGACATATCCGGTGAAGTTGTCGAGCGCCGCGGTGCCGAGGAGATGAACGTGGTCCCAGGTGCCGCCCTGGGCGCCGTCGACAGTCCGACACCAAGCGTGCGAGACGTTCGGGCGGCCGTCGCGGCGTCGTCCGGTCACGAACTCGGCGGGGAGGACCACCTCGGCTCCGTCGTCGGCGCTCACCCTGAGACCGGCGTGAGTGACGGAGGTGACGGTGAGGGTCGTCCCGTTGTGGAGACGGCCGGCGCCGGTCCCGGCGCGGGCGTGGAGGAGAACGCGGTCGCCGGCCTGGTAGCAGCGGGGGTCGGTGTCCCAGCCGGGTCCTTCCAACTCCGGTCCGGTGATCGTTCCGGCCGCGGTGAGGCGGGCCCGGATCCGATCGGCGATGTCCTCGCAATCGGCGTGGGACACGGCCAGGGCGATCACCCCGACCGGGCCGTGGGCCAACACGTCGGCGGTGACGGCATCGGCCATCGCGTCTCGGGTCTGGGTCGGAGTCGGGTGTTCGTGGTCGAGGCCGGCGTCGGTGCGGATCGCTTGGGACGCTTCGATGTCGCCAGCCCGGTAGAGGTCGAGGGCGGCCCGCTCGGCGGGATGGTGCTGGCGGCGGTTGGTGACCAGGACGGCAGCCGGGATGTGGGCGTACCGGCCCAACCGGTCGATTTCCGCAGCTAGCCCGCCGGCCCGGACGGCCTGGGCTTGGCGGACGTCACCCACACACCACAACTGCGCGCCGGGCGTCTCGGCCACCGCGGCGAGAACAATCTCGGCGTCGGCTGTGGCCACCTGGGAAAGCTCATCGCAGATCACCACCGTGCCCTCAGCGAGCGGGCGTTCGGTCAGCTCCATGGCGAGGCGGGCGATCGTCATGGCTGGCACGCCGACGTCGCGCAGCTCGGCGACGGCCCGGTTGGTGGTGGCCACACCAACCACGGGCAGACCACACATGGTCGCTCCGCACGCGGCGGCATGCACCGCGGTGGTCTTGCCGAACCCTGCGGGGGCGATCAGCGACCGCACCGCCGGCCCCGGCCCGCACAACACCCGCACCGCGTCGGCCTGGTCGGGGCCCAGCCCAGCCGCCTCTGCCACGATTGCCCCCTCGACGTGTCCCCGGTCGAGACCGCGGGCATGGCGCCCGATCAGGCGGTCGAGCCGGTCGATGACGCGACGCTCCAAGGTCAGATGGGCGGCGGTCGTGAACTGCGGCGGGGTGCGGACCGCTTCGGCGACATCGACGCTGAGCCGCACAACATCGTCCGAGGCCAGGAACTCGGCGGTGAGGGTGCGGATCTGGTCGACGCTGAGCCGCCCGGCGCCCAGGGCGGCGACCCGTTCGATGACGTGGGCTTCGCCGAAGCGGGAGTCGTTCGCGCACAACCCGTCGTCGGGGTCGGTCAACGCGACCGCCACCGCTTCGAACCTCACCGCCGGCTGATGCCGGTAGCGGCCGAGCACTCCGCGCTCGATTACCTCGGACCCGTCGAGGCCGACGGCGGCGGCTTCATCAGCCCACCGGCCCCGCAACCGCTCAGGACTCAACGTCGGATCCTTGACCGCCCTTGTCGCCAAAGAGGCGAGATGATCGGCCCGCATCCGCTCCACCGCGGTGGAGTACACACCGCCGGAGCGCTCCAAGTAGGTGTCGATCTGCGAGGTCCTCTTCGAGAACGTCCGGAGCTGGTCGGCGGTGAACCCGACCATCTCCCGGCATCCGTTGCGATCCGGGCCCCACTCCACCCCCAACTCGTCGCTCAGGATCCGGCGGAGCTGCTCTTGGTAGACGCTCCCGGCCGCCTTGGCCCACGTGTAGACGACGGCACCATCAATGCTGGCGTAGGAGCCGTCGGCCCGACACACCACGTTCGGGACCACACAATGCGTATGCAACTGGGGGTCGCCGGCCCGTGACGTGCGGTGCACGAACGTGGCCGCCGCGAACCCGTGCGTTCCGACGCGGGTGCGGACCCTGTCGGTCTGCTGGCGGGACACCGCCGCCTTGTCCTCCAAGAAGGCGAGCGCCTCGGTGACCGCCTCGACATGGGCTCGGGACACAGTGGACGCAACCTCGGGGGAGCCGAACGCCCACAGGACCGACGCGCTCTTCGGGGCGCTGAATGTGGCGTCGAAGGCGTTGACCCGTCGGGCGGGTCGGCCCTCCAACCACCACGTGCGGTCCCGAGGGTCGATCCCGTTCACCAACGACCGAAGATCGTCGGCCGCGACGACACCCTCCAACCCGAGGGTCGGGGCCCAGCGGCCGGCCCACACCCCGGGCGCTTCACCCTCGCCGAGGTAGTACTCCTCGATCCCGAGGGCGACCTGGCCGATCGTGTATTCCGCGTCGGCGAGTTTGATGACGCTCAACATCCCCGCCACCGCCTCGCAGCGCGACTGGCGGGGAGCGGCGCCGCAGGCGCCGAGCCTGCCTCCCCGAAGGGGTGGCAAGTGTCTATAGAACGTTTCGGTACTGCCCGGACCGTCGCTTCAAGGCCTTCGCCATCGCAGCCACCACGCTCGTGACCAGCCTGGAGCTTTACGACGGTCGAACGGAGCCGACTCTCATTGGGAGAACGCCGACTGCGCGACGAGCGCCTAGAGCAGCGAACCGCTCCCGAGCTCAGAGCACGCTTCTCAGAGACGTCGCGCCGGGCCTGCCGGCCGGAGCAGCAGGCAGCGACCGCAAGGGGCGGGGTCACCCGGCTTGCCCCGGGGCTGGCGGATCCGCTCGCGGGACGCGGACTCCGGATGCGTGTGGATGGCCGTCGGTGGCCACCTCCCGCCGTCGCGGACGCGCCGCGTTGGGGATGCGGGTAACTGGCCGGCCGATGACGGCGGCGAGCGCTTCGGTGGGCACCCGGTACTGGTCGCCCACCGCGACGTTCGGCAAGCCGACCAGTCCGGCGGTCTCGCGCCACATCCGGGCTTGGGTGTAGGCCGCGGTCCGGCCGACTCCCACGACCCGGGCCGCCTCCTCGACCGTCAGCAACGCCGGCAGGCTCTTCTGCCCGGCCACCGCTTGACTCCTCAGGCGGCGGGGCCGAACAGGCCAAGCTGGCCGGACGCCCCGCCCGCCCGGCGCCGACCACGACGCGGGCCCTCCGTCGGGCGCTCCTCCTCGGCAGGCGACGGTTCCTCGGGCGCCAAATCTCGGGCTACCCGACTGCGGCCAAGCGCACCAAGCGGCCCCCCGATCCTGGCTTCGAGCGCAGCCAATGGGACCCGCAGCACCGAACCGAAGTCGACGACGGGCAGCCCGGAGAGACCGCCCGTTGTCCGCCACTCCCGGGTCATCGCATACGCCTTCGTCCGACCGATCCGCAGCAGCTCGGCTGCCTCCTCCACGGTCAACAACGCCGGCAGCGGGTCCGGGAGCAGCGAGGGATGGGAGATGCGACGATCGGGACGAACCGCCATGGTCTCGCGAAGTTACGCCGTTGTCATCCGTCCGTCAACTGGTAGAATAACCGTATCGCAACAGGTGAACACTGACGAACTCCAACGAACACTGACGAACACGAGACGAACCTGATGGCACGCAAAAAAAAGCCGCAAGCCAACCCCGAGACTGACCTGTTCCTCGGCCTGATCGGGCTGTCCGCCAACCAGATCGTCTCCTACAACCTCGGCCAAGCCCGCCTGTGGAAGAACTGGACCCAAGAACAGGCCGCCGAAGCGATCGAGCCTTACTTGGGGGTGCGGTGGTCCAAGGCCAGCGTGTCCCAGGCCGAGCGTTCCGTCGACGGCAACTTCATCCGCAACTTCTCCGCCGATGAGATCGTCGCGTTCGCCCAAGCCTTCGAGGTGCCCGTCACCTGGTTCTTCATGCCGCCCCCACCCGTCGTCCAGTCGGGCGAGCACGCGATGCTCGTCGCCCGGGACGGCACCAACCCTCAACCGCTCGCCACCCTGATCGACCTGGTGTTCGGCACTCCCAACCAACAGGCCAACCTCACCCTGCGCCTCCAAGGCTGGCTGCAGCTGGTGTCCGCGGAGACCCTGACCGAGGCCCAACACCGCATCACCAGCCTCACCACCGCCCATGTCACCATGCTGTTGCGCAACTCCTTCGCCCAGCTCCGCCAGTGGCAGACCTCGCTCCACAACATCGCCAACCACCTCGAAACGCTCGAGGCCGATGCCAAACGTGCCATCGCCAGCGAGACGGGGCTGCCCGCCACCGAACTCGGATACACCCTGACGACGCCGGGGCTCCTCACAGGGGACCTAACTGCAAATGCGGCGGACGGGACGGCGGCGGCGCCCACCGAAGGTATGCACGAGGCAGCACGGGCGGATACCCGGCGACATCCCGACGCGGTCAACACGGACGAGCGGACACCAGGCGAGAGTGAAGCTGGGGAGATCCCTTCCACCGAGCAACGGTCGCGGGTCAAACAACCGTCGAGTCACCAGGGCGAGGTGTCGCCGCAACCGCAGCACAAGAAGCGAGGGTCCCGACAGTGACGCCACGAGGACGATCGACAGTGAGCTGGGTCGGCGGGGATCCGTCGACGAGATCGCGGCTGTCGAGCCAGCAGGTCAGGCCTTCCAGCCGCCCGACGACTGAGGAGGCGAGGAGCGCGGTCGGTCCGCTGAACCCTCGCGCGGATGAAGGAGGGTCTCATGATTGACAAGCGCCGGACTCGCATCGGCGAGGTGCGCTACGAGGTCCGGCTCCGCGGAGCGGACGGAAAGGAACGGTCGCGCACCTTCCGAACGAAGAAGGAAGCCGAGCGCTATGAGCGCACTCAGCACACGGCTGTCGAGCGGGGCGTGTGGATCGACCCGCGAGCCGGCAAGGTCACTTTTGAAGCCTGGGCGACCGAGTGGCAGCGCACGGTCGTCCATCTGCGGGCGAGTACACAGCGGATCTACGCAGCCAACCTGCGCAACCACATCGTCCCCGACCTGGGACAGATTGAGCTGGGCAAGCTCACGCCGTCGATGCTCCGGGCGTGGCTGTCGGGTCTCACGACCAAGGCTGGTCGGAGTGGCAAGCCGCTCGCGGCGGGTTCGGTCGCTCAGGCCTACCGAACGCTCAACCGGGTGTTGGTCGCTGCGGTGGACGACGAACTGCTCGGCCGCAACCCACTCGGCGGGGTCAAGGCCCCGAAGAGCGCCTCTGGGGAGATGAGGTTCCTGTCCCACGACGAGGTGGCGACGCTCGCCGAGGCGATCGACGACCGGTACCAAGCGCTCGTCATGGTGGCTGCCTACACGGGTCTGCGCGCCGGAGAGCTGATCGGATTACGCCGCAAGCACGTCGACCTTCTCCGCCGCGCGATCACCGTCGTCGAACAGGTGCAATACATCGGGGGCCAATACCAGGTGCTCCAGCCGAAGACCGCTGCCGGCCGTCGGTCTGTCGCACTCCCGACGATCGTCGTCGCCGCGCTCGACGGCCACCTCAAGGCATACGCCGAGCCGGGCCCCGAAGGCCTTGTCTTTCCCGCGCCCGAGGGTGGCTATCTGCGCTTGGAGAACTTCCGCAAACGGGTCTGGCAGCCAGCGATCACCGAGGCTGGCGTCGCGCCTCTGAGGGTCCACGATTTGAGGCATACCTGTGCCTCGCTCGCCATCGCTGCAGGGGCGGACATCAAGGTGTTGCAAGGGATGCTCGGACACGCATCGGCAGCGTTGACGCTCGACCGATACGGCCACCTCTTCCCGGGCCAAGCCCAGAGCGTTGCGGATCGGCTCGACGAGATGGCCCGGAGTGCCAAACGGAAGGCGCCGGCATCCGTTGCTTCGATCGACTCGGCCGCTCCATCTGCGCCAAGCCGACGGCGGCGGGTTTCGGCGCCAGGAGCGTGACTACTGTTATGGTGTTCGCATGTCCCGAACGGAAGAACGGAGCACCGCGAGCGTAGATGCGATAGCTGACCTCATCGACGCGTTGGCCAGCGTCGGCGTGGACGCCTTGACAGGGCACGCCGACGACGCCGATCTCGTCGTCCGACTCGCTGATGGCGCCACCCTCCTGGTTGACGTGAAGCCTCTGGTCGCTCCGTCGCCACGCGAGGTCGCCAGTCTGGCCGCCCGGCACCGGCCGGCCCACTACCCGGTCTTGGTCGCCGACCGCCTGGTGCCCGCCAGTCGCCGCGAGCTGAACGAAGCGGGCTGGGGCTGGTTGGATCGGCGTGGGCATCTCCGGCTGCGCTCGGGAAGCCTGATTGTCGACACCGAGGTTCCGGGCGTGGAGACAAGCGCTGACCGATCGCGACCGGTCCTCGAGACCGACGTCGGCCTCGACGTCGCCTGCGCCCTCTTAGCTTTCGCAGAGCCGGAGCACCGGCTCTCAGTGCGCCAGGCCGTCGGCATCACCGGGCGATCTCTCGCCGCGGTGCACGCGGCGCTGACCGGGCTTAGGGCGGCCGGGCTCGCGGATGGGCTCGGGAGCCCCGTCATCCCCGACCTGTTCTGGGAGGTGTCGCCGCGGTGGAGGCCGAGGCGGGCGCCGCTCGGCGGACGCCCTCAGCCGGGGGACGCCGCCCGCACGCATCAGCTTGGCCTGGGCTTCGATGATGTCGAGGACACCGAAGGCTGGGCGGTGTGCGACACGGTGGCTGCCAACGCTTACGGCGCCGCGGCGGTGGTCGGGGGCGCCTACCCGCCTGACTTCTACGTCCCGAGCGAGCGCACCGTCCGGGTGGCTCGCCAGCTCTATGGAGAGGCCGCGTACGACACCCGCCAAGCCACGGTCGCGGTCCCCCCGGTGGCGTGGGCGTGTCGACGCCGTGTCGACACGACCCGGCTAGAGCGCGATCACCCGTGGGCGGAGTGGCCCGCCGTCCACCCGGTCTTCGCCGCCCTTGACCTTGCGGTCGACCCCTCCCGAGGCCGGGAGATCCTTGACGGCTGGTCACCGCCGGAGCCGTTCCGTCGTGTCTGGTGACGCACAGGCCGCGCCGATCGTGGCCTTGCCTGCAGACCCGGACGGAGTGCTGCGTCGCTTGGTCGCCGCGGTCGAGGTCGTGGTCCGCGCCGAGCTTCCCCACCACGCGCTCGTCGGCGGCCTTGCGGTGATGGCCAACCTGGCCCAGGCGCACCGCGTCACTGCCGACGTGGACACCGTCAGCGATGACGACCATGGCGGCATCGGTCACACCGTGGCGCTACTCGTCGACACGCAACACGCCCGAGCGAAGCCGGCCGGTGACGGGGTCATCCTCAGCGACGGCACCAAGGTCGACATCATCGCCACTGGTGCGTGGGCGGCCGCCGACCTACCGGACGACCCGATCAAGCGCATGTTCATCCTGTCGCACTGGTGGGCGGTCGAGACCGCCCACACCACGAAGCTCGTTGTGCTCGACGGGTCCACCACGCTTGCGTCGGCAACGGTCGCGCTCGCTCAGCCGCCCGCTCTGGTTGCGGCCAAGCTCCAGTCCATGCGGACGCGCCGTGGCGAGCGCGCGTCCAAGGCGGTCAGCGATGTCTACGACACCTACCGACTGCTCACCGCCTACGACGGCGAGGGCTTGCTCGCCGAGGCCCTCGCCTCTGCGCCGATGGAGGTCGGGGCGTGGTGCGCCGAGGCGCTCATCGAGACCTTCGTCGCCGAGGCCGCCCGATGGGCCCGCCGAATCAACGACGCGTTCGCCGCCCCGGCCGTGGAGCCCGCAGACCTGGAGGTCGTCGGCTCACTCGCCGCCGAGCGCATCGGTCGCGGACGCCGCACCTGAGGCCACCACGGAGCGTGGTGGCGACGGACTCCGTCCTGAGGCGCAAAATCGAGGGGAGCGGATTCGTCCGCGGGATCCTCGCGGGATGGAATCGGACACGGGCCCGAGGGCCAATCTCGACAACCCCTCTGACCAGCACTTTTGTGGTGGTCGGGACCGGCGTCGATCCGGTGACCTCGCGCTTTTCAGGCGCGCGCTCTGCCAACTGAGCTACCCGACCGCGGTCCTGACGGGATTTGAACCCGCGGCCTCCGGCTTGACAGGCCGGCGTGCACTCCAAACTGCACCACAGGACCAACTGGTGAACCTGGCACCCCCAACGGGATTCGAACCCGTGCTACCGCCTTGAAAGGGCGGCGTCCTAGGCCGCTAGACGATGGGGGCTCGGATCCGGTTCGGGGCGTAGCGACGATAGCAGCCGCTGGCCGCCACCCGGCCCCGTTCAGCCTTCCCCGGGGGGCAGGGCGGCGCTGAGGGCCTGGACGGCGTCGTCCACGATCGAGGACAGCACCACGTAGGCCACCCGGAGGGGGGCGTCCGCGGCGTCGGGGTCGACGCCGTGGAGGATGTCGGTGTCCTCGGAGACGTCCAGCAGCGTGCCCAGCACCAGGCGCACGTCGTTGAGCACCCGGGCCCAGGCGTGGAGCTGCTCGGGGGTCAGGCGGGTGGCGGTCAGGGAGTCGCGCACGGTCGCCACCGCCTCCAGCCGGCGCCGGATCAGCTCGTCGCGCATGAGGCGCTGGTACTCGGCGTCGAGCTCATGCTCGTGCAGATAGGCGGGAGGGAACAGCCGGATCAGGCCGGGGGCGGCCTCGGCGCCCTCGGGCCCGTCCGCCACCAGGAGGGACTCGAGCTGGTCGGGAAGGGTGGTGAGGAGGGCCCGCTCCTGGGGGTCGAGGCGGACGGCGTAGCTGCCGCCACGCACCGCGGCGAACCGGGACCGGCTGAACAGGCCCACGTCGGGCTACGCGTCCTGCTGCATGGTTGCCCACAGGCCGTGCTCGTGCAGACGGAAGACGTCGAGCTCGGCCCGCTCCCGGGTGCCCGAGGAGACCACCGCCCGGCCCTTGTGGTGGACGTCGAGCATGAGGGCGGTCGCCTTCTCCACCGAGTAGCCGAACAGCTTCTGGAACACGAACGTCACGTAGGACATCAGGTTGATGGGATCGTTCCAGACGATCACCACCCAGGGCCGGTCCGGGTCGGTGTGCAGCTCCTCCGCCGGGCGGTCGACCTCGGTGGGTGCGGTGGTCGGGGCCGCCACGGGCTCACACCGGGGCGGGGGAGCGGGGCGGCGGGGCCGCCCGCTCCTGTCCTGCGACCGGCGGCCGGGCTCCCGGGGAATCGCCGGGGACGCCCGAGCTCAGGCCCAGCGACAGCCGCAGCACGGCGGTCCAGACCAGCACGGCGCCGAGGACGTGGAAGGCCACGAGCAGGGCGGGCACCCCGCTGAAGTACTGGGTGTAGCCGACGCTGATCTGGAAGGCGAGCGCCTCGACGAGGAGCTGGAGGCGGTGGCGGGCGGCGGGGTGCGCGGAGCGGGACCGCATCAGCCACCAGCAGGCGAGGGTGAGCGCCAGGGTGGCCATGGCGGCGCTGCCGTGGACCTGGGTGATCCGGTGGAGGTCGAGATGCCAGCGCCGGACCCGCCCGTCGCCGGCGTTGGCGCCGCTGTGGGGCCCCGACCCGGTGACCACCGTGCCGGCGACCACGGTGGCGGCGACCATGACCACCAGCAGCCTGCCCAGGCGCACAAGGCCCCGGTCCCCGACCGGCTCCGAAGGCCGGTCGTCGGGTAGCGAGGCCCGGTGGTGCAGCGCCACGGCGTCCCACAGCAGGAGGATCGACAGGAGGAAGTGGGCCATCACGAACGCCGGCTCCAGCCGGTGCTTGACCGTCTCCCCGCCGAGCACGATCTGGCCCGCCAGCCCCAGCACCAGGCCGCCGCCCAGCCAGCACAGGTCCGGGCGCCGGGGTCGGCGCAGGAACGCCCCAAGGGCGGCCATCATCACCGCCGCCGAGACCAGGCCGGTCACCACCCGGTTGATGAACTCCACCATCGGGTGGTAGCCGGTGGTGGCCACCAGGTGGCCGGTGGTGCAGTCCGGCCAGTTGGGACAGCCCAGCCCCGAGTCGGTCAGCCGCACGGTGGCGCCCGTCACGATGATGAAGCCGACCAGCACGACGGTCCAGAGCGTCACCCGCCGGTAGGCGGCCGGGGAGAACCTCCCGGAGGTCACCGTGGCGAGGTCCATCGCCTGATGATGCTAGGGCAGGGGTCCCCAGGCCGAAGGGCGCCGAGGCCACCTGCCCGGCCCACCGTCGCCCTGCTTGGTCCGCGGTGGGGTGGCGCCGTAGGCTCGCCCCGTGAACCTCCCTGCCCTGCTCGGGCACCGCTCCCCGGAGGTCGCCACCGTCCACCGTCGCCCCAAGGCCCTCGCCTATGTGGCGCTGACCAAGCCACGCATCATCGAGCTGCTGCTGGTCACGACCGTGCCCACCATGGTGGTGGCGGCCAAGGGGCTGCCCGGGGGGTGGCTGGTCGTCGCCACCCTGGTCGGGGGCTCGCTGGCGGCGG
>Ga0102924_1005729_pt1 | contig 11898 bp, 11 predicted proteins | sample PaiPotPPM11metaG_FD_80116 | JGI IMG/M metagenome (GOLD analysis project Ga0102924, IMG submission 80116) | Iron sulfur acid spring bacterial and archeal communities from Banff, Canada, to study Microbial Dark Matter (Phase II) - Paint Pots PPM... ... | reverse complement strand
GGCCTGGCCGGACTGGCCTCGGCGGCCGTCGTCCAGGGCACCGACTTCACGCTGACCTTCCAGAGCTACGGGACGTACGGCATCGACGCGATCACGGTGGCCCTGCTCGGCCGGGCCCGGCCGCTCGGCGTGGTGCTCGCCGCGCTGCTGTTCGGCGCGCTGCACGCGGGCGGCATCCTGATGCAGGCGGTCACGTCGACGCCGCTGACCATCACCGAGGTGATCCAGGCCATCGTGGTGCTGTTCGTGGCCGCGCCGCCGCTGATCCGGGCCATGTACCGGCTGCACAAGGCGACCGCCGGCCCGGCCGGCCAGTTCCTGTCGAAGGGGTGGAACGGGTGACTGCTCTGACCCGGCCGGCCGGCCTGTCGGTCTCCTTCAGCCGGCGGCTCGTCGCCCCGGTGACGTTCCTGGCCTTCGGGCTCATCGACATCCTCGGCTTCGCGATGTACGCCAAGCACGGCGACGCCCACTTCGCGTTCTCCGAGGAGTTCGCGAAGGTGACGGTGCCGAACCTGGACCTGCCCGCGGCGGCCACCGCGTACGTCTGCGGCGCGGTGTCGGTCGCGCTCGCGGTCCAGCGGGCCGTGCTCCCGCTGGGCCAGGCGGCCCGGCGGACGGGCATCGGCCTGGTCCTGTTCTGCTTCGTGATCGCCCTGCTGTGCTGGGCCGACGTGGGCCAGCCGGTGCCGTTCAACATCGTCAACCTGCTGTCGGGCACGATGGCGGCCTCGATCCCGCTGATCCTCGGCGCGCTGGCGGGCTGCATGTCCGAGCGCTCCGGCGTGATCAACATCGCGATCGAGGGCAAGCTGCTGTTCGGCGCGTTCGCCTCGGGCATCATGGCCAGCGCGTTCGGCAACCTGTGGGTCGGCCTGGTCTGCGGGGCGCTGGCCGGCGCCCTGCTCGGCGCGATGCTGGCCGTGTTCGCCCTGCGCTACCTGGTCAACCAGGTGGTCCTCGGGGTCGTGCTGAACGTGTTCGCGGCCGGGCTGACCGGGTTCCTCTACGACCGGGTGCTGACCCCGTACCAGAACCGGCTGAACTCGCCCGCGACGTTCCTCCCGGTGAAGATCCCGCTGCTCGGTGACATACCGATCATCGGGCCGGTGTTCTTCGACTCCACGGTGTTCCTGTACATCACCTACGCCGCCATCATCGTGGTCCAGGTCGGCCTGTTCAGCACCAAGTGGGGGCTGCGGGTGCGCGCGGTCGGCGAGCACCCCGTGGCGGCCGAGACCGTCGGCATCCGGGTGCTGGCCCACCGGTACCGCAACGTGATCCTGGCCGGCGCGCTGGCCGGCATCGGCGGCGCGTACCTCAACATCGGCTCCGTCGGCTCGTTCAGCCCGAACATGTCCTCGGGCATGGGCTACATCGCGCTGGCCGCCGTGATCTTCGGCCGGTGGACCCCGCTCGGGTCGCTGGGCGCCGCGCTGCTGTTCGGCTTCACGCTCGAACTGCAGAGCGTGCTGGCCTCGATCAACGTGCCGATCCCGTCGAATATCCTGCTCATGGCGCCGTACATCGCCACGATCATCGCGGTCGCCGGGCTGGTCGGCCGGGTCCAGGCGCCGCGCGCCGACGGACAGCCCTACGTGAAGACATGAGCAGCGAAGACCCTTACGCCGCCGCCGCGGCCAGCGCGGCCCGGCTCGCGGAACGCACCGGGTTCCCCCGGCACGGCGCGGCCGTCGTCCTCGGCTCGGGCTGGCGGCAGGCCGCTGACGCGCTCGGGACCGGGTCCGAGGTGGCCTTGGCCGACCTGGGCGGGTTCCCGCCGCCGACCGTGCCCGGGCACGTGCCCGCGGTCCGCTCGGTCCAGGCCGGCCCGCTGCGGGTGCTGGTCTTCCTGGGCCGGGTCCACCTCTACGAGGGCCACCCGGTCGCCACCGTGGTCCACGGCGTGCGCACCGCGGTCGCGGCGGGCTGCCGCGTGATCGTGCTCACCAACGCCGCGGGCGGGATCCGGGCGGGCCTCGCGGTCGGCCAGCCGGTGCTGGTCAGCGACCACCTCAACCTGACCGGGCGCTCGCCGCTGGCCGGCCCGGCTCCCCCGCCGGGCTACCCCTCCCGGTTCGCCGACCTCACCGGCCTGTACCCGGCGCGGCTGCGGGCGCTGGCCCGGGAGGCCGAGCCGGACCTGGCCGAGGGCGTCTACGCCGCGCTGCCCGGGCCGCACTACGAGACCCCGGCCGAGATCCGGATGCTCGCCACGCTCGGCGCCGACCTGGTGGGCATGTCCACCGCCCTGGAGGCGATCGCCGCCCGGCACCTGGGCGCCGAGGTGCTGGCCATCTCCCTGGTCAGCAACCTGGCCGCGGGCCTGTCGGCCCCGGGCCAGGGCCTGGACCACGCGGAGGTCGTCGCGGCCGGGCGGGCCGCGGCGGCCCGGATGGGCGCGCTGCTGGCCGCGATCTTGCCCCGGATCGGGGCGGTCCCGGGACAGCAGGCCCCGGGACAGGAGACAGGGGCACCGTGACACCGGCCGACCTCCGGGCGCGGCTGGACGCCTGGCTGGCCGACGACCCCGACGAGCGGGACCGGGCCGAACTCGAGGCGCTGGCCCGCGACGACAGCCCGGCCGCGGAGGCGGAACTGGCCGACCGGCTCGGCGGGCGGCTGCAGTTCGGCACGGCCGGCCTGCGCGGCGCGGTCGCGGCCGGGCCGAACCGGATGAACCGGGCCGTGGTCCGGGCCACGACCGCCGCGCTGGCCGGCTGGCTGATCCGCCACCGCGCCTCGGCCCCCGACATGGGCGTGGTCATCGGCTGCGACGCGCGGCACCGCTCCGACGAGTTCGCCGACGAGGCCGCGCAAGTCCTGGCCGGGGCCGGGATCCGGGTCCACCTGCTCCCCCGCCAGCAGCCCACTCCGCTGCTCGCGTTCGCGGTCCGCTACCTGCGCGCCGCGGCCGGGATCATGATCACCGCGAGCCACAACCCCCCGGCCGACAACGGCTACAAGCTCTACCTGGGCGACGGCGCGCAGGTCATCCCGCCCGCCGACGCCGAGATCGAGGCGGCCATCCGCGCCCTCGGCCCGCTGGCCCAGGTCCGGCTCGCCCCGCCGGACAGCCCGCTGATCGCCCGGCCGGGCGACGAGGTGGCCGGGGCCTACCTGGACGCGATCGCCGCGGCCTCCCCCGCGCCGCGGGGCGCCGCGTGGCTGCGGTTCGTCTACACCCCGCTGCACGGGGTGGCGGCCGGGCTGGCCCTGCGGGCGTTCGAGCAGGCCGGCTTCGCGGCCCCGGACGTGGTGGCGGCGCAGGCCGCGCCGGACCCGGACTTCCCGACCGTCGCGTTCCCCAACCCGGAGGAACCCGGGGCGCTCGACCTGGCCCTGGCCCAGGCCCGCCGGATCGACGCCGACCTGGTGCTGGCCAACGACCCGGACGGCGACCGGCTGGCCGCCGCCGTCCCGGACGACGGCGCCCCGGGCGGCTGGCGGACGCTCACCGGCGACCAGGTCGGCGCGCTGCTCGGCGGCTACCTGCTGGATATGGAGACCCCCGACCCGGGTGCCCGCCTCGTGGTCAGCACGATCGTGTCGTCCGCGCTGCTGTCGCGCATCGCGGCGGCCGCGGGCGCCCAGTACGCGCAGACGCTCACCGGGTTCAAGTGGATCGTCCGGGCGGCCGAGTCGCGCCCGGGCACCCGCTTCGTCTTCGGCTACGAGGAGGCGCTCGGGTACGCGGTCGGCGACACCGTGCGGGACAAGGACGGGATCGGCGCCGCGGTGGCGCTGCTCGGCCTCGCGGCCCGCGCCCGGGACCGCGGCGAGTCGCTGCTCGACGTCTACGACGCGCTCGAGACCGCGCACGGCGTGCACCTGACCGCGCCGCTGACGGTCGCGACCGCCGCCCCGGTCGAGGTCATGGCGCGGCTGCGGGCCGCGCCCCCGGCCGCGCTGGGCGCCGAGCCGGTGACCGCGATCGCCGACCTCACCGGCGGCACCCGGGAACTGCCGTCCGCCGACGTGCTGCGCTACCAGCTTCCGGGCGCCCGGGTGGTGATCCGGCCCAGCGGCACCGAGCCCAAGATCAAGGCCTACCTCGAGGTGGTCGAGCCGGTGTCCGGCGCCGGCCTGGCCCGGGCCCGGCAGGCCGCGGCGGCCCGGCTGGACCCGCTCCGGGACGCGGTCCGCGCCCTGCTGGACGCCTAGAGGCCTCAGCCGGGCACAGCCAGGATCACGTCCGAGGCCTTGATGACCGCGGTGACCTCGCTCCCCACGGCCAGCCCGAGTTCCTCGACGGCCTCGACCGTGATCGACGCCACCAGCCGCAGGCCGCCCGCGTCCAGGGCCACGTTGGCCGTGGCCTCGCCGTGCGTGATGCTCGTCACCCGGGCCGTGATCTTGTTGCGCGCGCTGAGCCGCATGCTCGCTCCGTTCTGCGTGGTCGAATCCGAATTAGCATGAGCAGTATGAACGATGACTCCGCCTGCGATGTCGCGCACGGTGCCGCGGACGCCGCGCTGACGCCCGGCCGGGTGCTGGTCGCGGTGTTCGGCTCGCCCGTGGCCGGCCTCCTGCTGCGCTACGCCCGCGAAGCCGGCTACCGGACGGTGCTGGTCGACCCGGACCCCGAGCGGGCCAAGGCCGCGGCGGCCGCCGCCGGGCTGGACGGCGGGCTCACCGTGGAAGACGAGGTGCGCAGCCACCCGGACGGGCCAGCCGACGTGGTGGTCACCGACCACCACCGGCCCGAGCTCGGCCCGGTGCTGCGCGACGCGCTGTCCAGCGACGCGCGCTGGGTCGGCGTGATGGGCAACCCGAGGCACCCGGCCCCGCACATCCCGGCGCTCGCCGAGCTGGGTGTCGCGCCGGAGCAGATCGCCCGCGTGCACCGGCCGATCGGGCTGAACATCGGGTCCCGGACCCCGCCCGAGATCGCGATCGCGACGCTGGCCGGCCTGATCGCCGAGCGCAACGGCCGCCCGGGCGGGTTCAGCTTCTGACCGGCTGGGCGGGCCGGATCCGCGCGGCGAGCTGGTAGCGGGTCTTGATCCCGAGCTTGGCGAAGATGTGCGCCAGGTGGTACTCGATGGTCTTCGGGCTCAGGTAGAGCTGCGCGGCGGCCTCGCGGTTCGACAGCCCGTCGGCCACCAGCCGGGCGACCTGGAGTTCCTGCGCGGTCAGGCCGGCCAGCCCCGAGTCGGCGTCCGGCCGTCCGCGCAGCCCGAGCGCGGCCAGCTCGGCCGCGACCGCGTCGGCGAACGGGCGGGCGCCGAGCCGGGTCAGCGCCTCGTGCGCGCCGCGCAGCCGGGCCAGCGCGGCCGGGCGCCGGTGCACGCGGGCCAGGCAGCGCCCGTACTCGACGTCGAACAGCGCCCGGGTGAGCGGGACCGGCAGGCCGTCCGCGGCCGCGCGGCAGGCCTCCAGCAGCGCGACGGCCGGTTCCGCCTGGCCGCGGGCCAGGGCCGCGCTGGCCCGCAGCCGGGCGGTGTGCACCCGGGCCTGGTGGCCGGCGCCCCCGCCGGGGCCGGCCTCCAGTTCGTCCAGGGCCGCGTCGGCCTCGTCGAGCCGGCCCGTGCGGATCAGGGCCCAGATCCACGCGGGGCGCCACAGGCTGACGGTCGGGTCGTCGCCGGGGCCGGGCGCGGCGGGCCGGCTCCCGGCGCCGTGCAGCACCTCGGCCGGGTCGTCGCGGGCCAGGCCGAGCGCGGCGCGCGCGGCCGCCGCGAACACCATCGCCGACCCGGTCCCGGCCGCCCGCGCGGCCCGTTCGGCCGACCTGACGTGGGCCGCGGCCAGGTCCCACTCGGCGCGCAGCGCCGTGACCCGGGCGGCGAGGTGGTGGGCGAACGGCAGGTCGCAGGACCGCCCGGCCTCCTCGGCCAGCGACACCGCCAGCTCGGCGTGATCCCGGGCCTCGTCCCAGCGGCCCAGGCGGAAGGCCGCCTCGGCCAGGTAGCCCAGGGCCTGGCCCGGGTAGCGGGGCCGCAGCCCGCCGCGGATCCGGCTCACGACCGCGGTCAGGTCGCCGTCGGCGCCGCACTCGTCGCCGGTCCAGAGCCGGAGCAGCCCGCGCGCGGTCAGCGCGTCGGCTTGCGCGTCCGGGACCAGGGCCGGCGTGCCGGGCAGGAACGAGAGCGAGCGCAGCGCCGGGCCGGCCTCGCCCGCGAGCGCCCGGGCCATGGCCTGCGCGGCCCGGATCTCCGGCCGCGGCGCCGCCGCCTGCCCGGACCGGCGGGCCCAGTGCCGGGACTCCTCGGCGGACGACGCGTTCCCGTAGACCAGGGCCAGGCCCGCTGCGGCCTCGTCTGATCCGCCCGGCGCCCGGCACGCGGCCAGGAACAGCGCCTCCGCGGCGGCCGGACGGCCCTGGAGCATGGCGAGCTGGCCGAGCGCGGTGTCCCGCCGCGCGCCGGGCGGCAGGTGCTCGGCCAGGGGCCGCAGCGCCTCGGCCCCGGCGGCGTCGGCCGCCCGCAAGAGCAGCTCGAACGCGGACAGCAGCCGGCCGTCGCGCTCGTCGCCGCGCACGCCGAGCTGGGCGGCGTGGATGAGATACGCGGCGGCGGGCGCGGGCTCGCCGCGGTCGGCGGCCGCCGCGGCGGCCGTGTCGAGCTCGAGGGCCAGCGCCCGGTCGGTCCCGGACGCGGCGGCCACCCGGTGGCGGAGCGTCTGCGGCCCGTCGGTCAGCGCCGCGGCCCAGCGGTGCAGGGACCGCCGCCGGGCCGTCCCGATGTCGGCGTAGACCGCGCGGCGGATCAGCTCGTGGGTGAAGCGCAGGCCGCGCTGGCCGGGCCGGGCCTCCAGGAAGCCGGCCGCCACCGCCTGGTCGAGCGCGTGGTCGGGCTGGGGCACGCCGGCCAGGACGGCCGCGTCGGACATCGCGCAGCGCTCGCCGAGCACCGACGCCGCGACGACCAGGTTCCTGGCCCCCGCGGGCAGCGCGGCCAGCCGGGGCATGATCACCGTGGCCAGCGACCGCGGCAGGTACAGGTCCTCCTCGGCGCCCTCGAGCACGCGGTCGGGCAGCTCGGTCAGCATGGCCCGGGCGAACAGCGGATGCCCGCCGCTGTGCTCGCCCACCCGCCGCACGGCCCGGCCCGCCAGGCCCGGCCGGCCGAGGGCCGCGCCCAGCTCGGCCAGCTCGGCGGCGCTCAGCCGGCCCAGGGCCAGCCGGCTGCACCGGCGGTCCCCGGCCAGGAACCGGGTCCAGCCCTCGCCGAGCCGGCCCAGCTCCCGCGGCCGCCCGGACACCACGGCCAGGACCTTGTCCCCGGCCAGCCGGCGGCAGGCGAACAGCAGTGCCCGGGCCGACGGCTGGTCGGCCCACTGCAGGTCCTCGAGCACGACGGCCAGCCCGCCCCCGGCCGACCGCCCCGCGAACAGGGCGGCCAGCTCCTCGCCCACCGACAGCGGGTCGGCGCCGGCCGCCGGGCCGCCGGCCAGCAGCGGGAACCGCCGCCCGGCCGGGTCGTCGCTCGCCTGGCCCGCACTCAGCCGGTAGGTGAGCTGGCGGACCATGCCCCAGCGCAGCGCCTGCTCGGACGCCTCGCCGCTCGCGGCCAGCACCGGGATCTCGCGGTGGCGGGCCAGGAACTCGGTGATCAGCGACGACTTGCCCAGTCCCGCCTCGCCTTCGACGACCGCGACGCGGGGGCGGCCCGCGACCGCCTCCGCGAGCAGGCCAGCCAGCCGCTCGAGCTCGCGGGCCCGGCCGACGAACGCCGGGCCGGCCAGGGCGTCGGCCCAGCCCGTCCATTCGTCCGGAAGGGCGGGCACGCCATCGGGCCAGCACGCGCCGTCCGGCACGGCTGTGTCATCGACCCGGGGGGCATCGACCCGGGGGGGATCGACACACGCGGCATCGACACGGGGGGCATCGACGCGGGGGGCGTCGGTCAGGGGGATGGTCACTGCGGTCCTCCGTGGTTCATGCCGGTGCTTGTGACACGAGCTAGGCGTCCGTCCGGTTCGCGGGGCCGGGCCATGACGTCGGGGTGATCAGCAACCGCCAGGCCGCGGCCAGCGCCGGGTCGGCGTCGACGGCGGCCAGGAGCCGGACCGAGTCGAGCACGAGCACCCGCGACCGGGTCTCCAGCCGGACCGTCACCCCCGCCGGGGGCAGCGGCCGCCCGTCCGGGGAGACCTCGCCGACGAACGCCCCGCTGACCACGCTGCGCAGCGCGCGCCCGTCCTGCTCGACCGTGGCCGCGCCGTCGAGGATCACGAAGCACTGGTGGCCCGGGCGTTTCTCGTCGGCCAGCCGGCTGCCGGCTGGCAGCACCGCGACGTCGCCGGTCAGCTCCATGAGCCGGGCCACGCCTGAGTCGGCCGGATCGGACGGGATGCTCATACCCCAGTTGTGCCGGACGCCTGTTACAACTCAGTGACAAGCTTTTAACGAGGGGCCGTTAGACCGCGGAGGGGGGGAGCCATGCCGGCCGGGAACCAGGGGACCCCGCTGCCGCAGAAGCTCGGCATCGGGCCGGGCGACGCCGTGGCCCTGCTCGGCGCGCCCGGCTGGCTGGAGGACGCGCTGGCCGGGGTGCCGGGCGTGGAGGACGTCCGCACGGACCTCGGCGACCGCGAGCTGTTCGACGTGATCGTGGTGTTCGTGTCCTGGCGCGCCGAACTCGAGGCCGAGCTCGGCCGGCTCCGGGATCACATGGCGCCGGCCTGCGGCCTGTGGGTCGCGTGGCCGAAGAAGGCGGCCCGGGTGCCGACCGACATGACCGACGACGCGGTGCGCGAGGTGGCCCTGCCCACCGGCCTGGCGGACAACAAGGTCTGCGCGATCGACCCGACCTGGACCGCGCTGCGCCTGGTCATCCGGCGCGAGAACCGCTAGCCGAGCAGGCGCTGGCCCTCGAACACGCCGAGCTGCTCACGGTAGAGCTCGAGCCCGACCCCGTTGGGGTCGCGGAAGTACATGCTGTCGTCCGCGCCCCGGTCCGGCCCGAGGTAGTCCACGCCGGCCTGCTCCAGCTTCTTCCTGGCCGCGTCGAACTGGTCCGCGGAGACCGAGATGGCCAGGTGCTGCACCGCGCCGATGGTCTCGGAGTACGGCGGGAGGTCGTAGCCCGGGAAGTCGAAGAACCCCAGCAGGTTGTGGTTCCCGATGTCGAAGAAGAAGTGGTTCGACCCGGCGTAGTCCCGGTTCTCGACCAGCTCGACCAGGGGGAAGCCGAGGAACTCCTGGTAGAACTTGATCGTCTCCTCGGTGTCCCGGCAGATCAGGGCCAGGTGGTGCACGCCCCCCACGGTGGTGGCCGGGCGGCCGGCCACCGGGCGCAGGTAGCGCTGGCGCAGGTCCTCCCGCCGGGCCCGGATCCGCTCGAGCTCGGCACCCGTTGGCTGTGTCATGACGCGGCTCCTTGTCTGCCCCTGAGGTCCCCGACACCCTCAGTGTGCCGCAGGCAGCCGCACATCGTCAGGGCTCACCCCGCGGTGCCGGAACGCCCAGCCGCGCAGGCCGTGGGTGACCTGGGCCAGTTCGCTGGGCGGCACGGCGACCACCGGGCAGCGCGCGTGGGCCAGGCAGTAGCGGCTGACCCGGCAGGACAGCGCGCGCGCCAGCGCCCCCCGCCGCCCGGCGCCGATGACCAGCACGTCATCGGGGCGGCAAGCCGCGCTGACCAGCACGTCTCCCGGTTCGCCGCGCACCACGTCCGATTCGAAACAGACATCTTCCGGGACACCGCCGAACGCGAGGTCGATGGCCGCCCAGAGCCGCTGCCAGGCCGCGTCCCGCCAGACCTGGCGCAGGTACGGCGACGGGTGGCTGCGGTCGGCGAGGTCGCCGCCGGGCGGCGTCCACGCGAGGACCGGGATCAGCGGGGCGTGGTGGGTGCGGGCGAGATGTGCCGCGTGGCGAAGCGCCTGGAGGCTGCCCGGTGACCCGCTTACGCCGACGATGATCCGACGTACGCCGGACACGGTACCGCTCCTTCCAGAAACGAATGCTTACCCATCCAGTAAAGCTCGTGGCCGGGGGATCGGCCAACGTCCATACAGGACCCTGATACGTCCCTACGCGATCCTTACCGAGGAATTGACAGTTGCTATCAAAAAGTTGTAGCGTCTGATTCATGGAAGCTACCGAAAGATGGTGACCGTCATGAAGACCTCCGAACGCCGCCGGTGGCTCGCACTGGGCGCCCTGGCGCTCAGCGTCCTGGTCGTCGGCCTCGACCTGACCGTGCTCAACCTGGCCCTGCCCACCCTGGGGACCGACCTGCACGCGTCCACCGGCGACCTGCAGTGGTTCGTCGATTCCTACAGCCTGGTCCTGGCCGCGGCGCTGCTGCCCGCTGGCCTGCTCGGCGACCGGTTCGGCCGGAAGAAGGCCTTGGTGCCGGCGCTGATCTTGTTTGGCGTGGCGTCGCTGGCCTGCGCGTACTCACATTCGACCGGTGAGCTCATGGCCGCGCGGGCCGTGGCCGGGCTCGGCGCGGCGGTGATCATGCCGCTGTCGCTGGCCGTGATACCGGTGTTGTTCACCCCGCAGGAACGGCAGCGCGCGATCGCGGTCGTGATGGCCGCGGTGTTCATCGGCTACCCGCTGGGCCCGATCCTGGGCGGCTGGCTGCTGGACAGCTTCTGGTGGGGGTCGGTGTTCCTGATCAACGTGCCGGTGATCGTGCTCGCGGTGATCGCGGTGACCGTGCTCATGCCCGAGTCGCGCAGCGAGCAGCGGCCGGGACTGGACCCGGCCGGCGTGGTGATCTCGAGCGCGGGCCTGACCGGCCTGGTGTACGGCATCATCCGGGCCGGGCAGGACGGCTGGGGCGACGTGGCCGCGCTGGCCGCGATCGCGGCCGGGGTCGCGGTCCTGGCCGTCTTCGCGGGCTGGGAGCGGCGGGTGTCCCGGCGCCCCGGCGGCCAGCCGCTGGTCCAACTCACGCTGTTCCGGTCGGCGGGCTTCACCTGGGGCTCGATCCTGGCCACCGTGGTGTCGTTCGCGCTGTTCGGGATCTTGTTCGCCATGCCGCTCTACTTCCGCGACGTCCGCGGCCTCGACTCGCTCGGCGCCGGGTTCCGGCTGCTGCCGATGATCGGCGGCATGGTGGTGGGCATGGTCATCGGCACCCGGCTGCAGAGCCCGCCCCGGGACGACCGCGCGGCCGGGCCCAGGGTAGGCGCGAAGGCGCTGGTCACCACCGGCTTCGCGGTGATGGCCGCGGCCCTGGCCGTCGGCGCCTTCACCACCGTCAGCAGCGGCACCGGGTTCGGCGTGGCCTGGTTCGCGGTGGCCGGGTCCGGGCTCGGCCTCGCGATGCCGTCGGCCATGAACGCGGCCATAGGCGCCCTGTCCGCCGAGCGCAGCGGCGCGGGCTCGGCCCTGATCACCACGCTGCGCCAGGTCGGGGCCACGCTCGGGGCCGCGATCCTGGGCACCGTGCTCAGCTCGGCCTACCAGGCCCGGCTGCACCTCAGCGGGCTGCCCGCGGCGGCCGCGAGCGCGGCGCACTCGGGCGTGTCCGGCGGGGCCGAGGCGGCGCGCACGCTGGGTTCGGCGCCGCTGCGGCACGCGGTCGACACGGCGTTCACCGGCGGCCTGGACGTGATGCTGTGGTGCTGCGCGGGAATCGCGCTGGCCGCCGCCCTGCTGGCCCTGGCCTTCCTGCCCGGCCGGGCGGGCGGCCCCGCCGAGCCGCCCGCGGCGGACCGGACGGCCCCGGCCGGTGCGCCCGGCACGCTCCGCGACCCGGCGCGGGCAGAATGACACCCATGAACGAGGTGCCGCCCGCGCCTCCACACGGGCTGCGGGAACGTAAGAAGGCCAGGACGCGTGCTGCCATCCGGGAGCACGCGCTCCGGCTGTTCCGCGAGCAGGGCTATCACGCGACGACCGTGGAGCAGATCGCCGAGGCAGCGGAGGTCTCGCCGAGCACGTTCTTCCGCTATTTCCCGACCAAGGAGGACGTCGTCCTGCAGGACGACGTC
>Ga0102924_1005725_pt1 | contig 11905 bp, 10 predicted proteins | sample PaiPotPPM11metaG_FD_80116 | JGI IMG/M metagenome (GOLD analysis project Ga0102924, IMG submission 80116) | Iron sulfur acid spring bacterial and archeal communities from Banff, Canada, to study Microbial Dark Matter (Phase II) - Paint Pots PPM... ... | reverse complement strand
GGCACGTCCCCGCGGAACACGCCGCCGTCGACCAGCAGCTTGCCGTCCTGCCGCACAAGCTTCGTCTCAAGGAAGTTCATCGCCGGCGAACCGATAAACCCGGCCACGAACAGGTTCGCCGGCCGGTCGTAAAGGTTCATCGGCGAGTCGACCTGCTGCACGAGGCCGTCTTTCATGACGACGATCCGGTCGCCCATCGTCATCGCTTCGACCTGGTCGTGCGTCACGTACACGGTCGTGGTCTGCAGGCGCGCGTGCAGCTTCTTGATCTCGGCGCGGGTCTGCACGCGCAGCTTCGCGTCGAGGTTGCTGAGCGGCTCGTCCATGAGGAACACCTGCGGCTCGCGCACGATCGCGCGGCCGAGCGCCACGCGCTGCCGCTGGCCGCCGGACAGCTGCTTCGGCTTGCGCTCGAGCAGCATCTGAATCCCGAGCAATTCCGCGGTCTCTTTGACCCGCCGGTCGATCTCCGGCCGCGCATACTTGCGCAGGCGCAGCCCAAAGGCCATGTTGTCGTATACGGTCATGTGTGGATAGAGCGCGTAGTTCTGAAAGACCATCGCGATGTCGCGGTCTTTCGGCGCGACGTCGTTGACCACGCGCTCGCCGATGTAGATGTTGCCGGACGTCGCCTCTTCGAGGCCGGCGATCAGCCGCAGGCAGGTCGTCTTCCCGCATCCGGAGGGACCGACCAGCACGGTGAACTGCTTGTCGGGAATATCGAGGGTCACGTCGTTGACCGCGGTGACGGCGCCGAACTGCTTGACGATGTGTTCGAGCAGCACTTTCGCCATGCACTACCTCCCGGCGGAAGACCAGTCTCCGCGCCGTCCCCCAAGGGACCGCGCCTGGGAGTTTCTTCCGCGCGCCCGTGTTTACGACGCGGGCCGTGACCAGCCCTGCCGGTAGCGACGAGGACCCACTGTGTCGGGATGTCGGTGGCCTCAGTACGAGCCTTCCGAACCCTCCATCAAGAGGTCGCGGACGGGAATCGGCCCGCGCTTTACAAGCGTCGCTCGTGGCGTCTCGTTAAAGGTGGGAGCCACGTCGTCGAACCACGCCTTCGCCTGCCACGGCCCAAACATCTTGACGGCCAAATCGCGCGCTTCGATCATCGCCGTCAAAAGGCGTCCTTCGGCCGTATTCGCGTTTGGACCAGCGTCCGCTGCTTCCCAACGGGCAACGGTGGCGCGGCCAACGCCGAGAGCCTTTGCGAAGGCTTCCTGGGAGAGACGGAACCAGCGGCGTACCGGCTTGACCCGAATGACTGGAGAGGTACGCAGCGTCCTCGCTGTTACGGCCATGGCGCGGCTCCTTGTGCGATTATCTCATTTGAGATCGTATCAAATGAGTCGGCCGCGGGCAAGCTGCTGAATGGGTTGCGGGTGCCGGTCTGCTTCGTTGGAGAGCGGGATAAACTAGCCCTCTCCCCGCATCCGCTGCTTGAGGGTAACGATCGTCTCGATCGGCGTGGGATCCACACCCCGCAGATACGCGAGGTAGACGCTCGTGAGATCGCCGACGAGGACGAGCGAGAGGAGCCGCGCGAGCCGGCCCTCGCCGCACCCGGCGACCTCGTGCACGCCGGCGAGCCCGCGCGGCATCGCCTCGCAGGCGGCCTCGACCAGCCGCCGCGTCCGCGCGTCCTCCGTCCCCGCAAAGAGCACGACCATCTCGAGCAGGCCGGCGATCTCCTCCGCGGCCTCCCACCCCACCGCCTCGTTATGGGCGACCTCGGGAAAGGCGTTCCAGGCCGCGACGGTCTTGCTGTTTTCGTTGAACTGCGATTTCCACCGGCGCGCCGCCGACTCGACCTCGGGACTCGCCGCGTAGATGACCGGGATGTGGTTATGGAGGCGGCCGGCGAGCCGTTTCGCGGCGTTGCGCTCCTCGGGCACGGCGGGGCCGAGATCCTGCCCGAGCGCCTCCATCACCCGCACCGCCTCGTCGACGTCCGCGTCGCACGGAGGGCACACCTCCCACCGTTCGAGCGCCGCGAGCACCGGGCCGATGAGATAGCCGAGCGCCGCCCGGGGCGGCAGGCCGCCCGGAACCCGAACGACCGCCTGGCCGCGGGATTCCGCGACGGCGGCGAGCCTCCCGCCCGAGGTGACGGCAAGCAGGGAGGCGCCCGCCGCCGCGGCCGCTTCGGCGGCCTCGACCGTCTCGTCGGTCTCGCCGGAGTAGCTCGACGCGACCACCAGGGACCGCGGCCCTATATATGAAGGAAGGCGCGCGTCGCGGACCACCAGCGCGGGGAACGGCAGCGCGGGCGAGAGGGCCGAGGCCAGCAGGTCCCCGCCGATCGCCGACCCGCCCAGGCCGACAAAGACGAGATGCGACGGGCGCTCCCGCAAGACCCCGAGGTTCGCGGCCCGGCCGAGACGCCATCCCTCACGCAACTGGCGGGGAAGCGACAGGACGATGTCGAGCATGCCGGAGGGGTCGGCGGCGCGATCCACCGCGCGATCGTCGAGACTGCGCATCGCGGACTACTTCAGGGGACGGCCGCGCGCGCCCTCCCCGCAGGGGTGATCCGGGGCGAGCCCGAACGATTGGCGGCGATGTCACTTCGCAGCCCGCAGGCGGCGATCGCGCTCGTCCACTTCACGAGCCCCCCGCTCATCGGCGGGGTGGAGGCGGTGATGGGCCGGCACGCGCGTCTCTTGGCCGAGCGCGGCTGCGACGTGCGCGTGATCACCGGCCGGGGCGGACCGCTGGGAGGCCGGGTGCGGGTGCAGCGCGTGCCGCTGCTCGACTCGCGGCATCCGCGCGTCCTCGCCGTGACGCAGCAGCTCGCCGAAGGACGGGTCACCCCCGCGTTCGCGGCGCTGTCCGCGCAGATCCAGGACGGCCTGGAGCGGGCGCTCGCCGGCACCTCCGTCTGCGTGGTGCACAACGCGCTCACGCTGCACAAGAATCTTGCGCTCACCGCGGCGCTCCACCGGATCGCCGCGCGGCGGCCGCCCGTCCGGTTCGTCGCCTGGTGCCACGACCTCGCCTGGACCAACCCGCAGTATCGCGACGATCTCCATCCCGGCCAGCCGTGGCGTCTCTTGACAACGCCGCTCGCCGGCGCGACCTACGTCACCGTGTCGCGCGACCGCCAGCGCGCGCTGAGCGCCGCGCTCCGTCTCAGCGGCTCGCAGATCGACGTCATTCCGAACGGCATCGATCCGGCGGCGTTCCTCCGGCTCAGTCCCGCCGGCCGCTGGCTGGCGGAGGCGCTGCGGCTCTGGGACCAGCAGGTCGTGCTCCTCCTGCCGGTCCGGATCACGCGCCGGAAACAGATCGAATACGCGCTGCGCGTGACCCAGGAACTTGCCCGCCGCGAGCTCTCCGTCCGCCTCCTCATCACCGGTCCCCTCGGCGCGCACAATCCGCGCAACCGCGGGTACTTCGAAGAACTGCGCGCGCTGCGGGCCGCGCTCGGCTTGGAGGAGCAGGTCGTCTTCTGCGGGGACGTCCCCGGGCCGGGCGGCACCCCGATCGCGCTGACGGACCGCGTGGTCGCGGATCTGTACGCGATGGCGGACGCGCTGCTGCTGCCGAGCCGTGAGGAAGGGTTCGGGCTCCCGCTCCTCGAGGCGGGCCTGGCGCGGGTGCCGGCGTTCGTGAGCGACATCCCGCCGTTTCGCGAGATCGGCGGCGACGCCGTGCAGACCTTCGGCCTCGAGGACTCGCCCGCGGTCTGCGCGCAGCGCATCATCCACGGTCTGATGGACGACCGCGGCTACCGCCTGCGCCGGCGCATCCTCGGGACCTACACCTGGGACGTCATCATGCGGGACCGGATCATCCCGCTGCTGACGCAGCTCACCGCGGCGGCCAAGCCGACGTGACGCCGGACGACGTCCCTCCGGCGGCCGGGGCCGTGCCACCTCGGGAAGCCGGGGCCGGGAACGCGGCGGCGTGCCCCTGGCGGTCCGCCGTCGACGCGTGGTTCGCCCGCAACGCGTTCCACGCCCGGGCGTATAGCGATCTCGCGGCCCTGGCGGCGCTGAAGCGCCGCCAGGGCCTGACGATCAGCCTCGGTCTCCCCTCCCTCAACGACGAGGTCACGATCGGCAACGAGATCGCGGTCCTCCGGCGCGCGCTCATGGACGACGTGCCGCTCCTCGATGAGATCGCCGTCATCGACAGCGGCTCATCCGACCAGACCGTGGCGGTGACCCGCGGGCTCGGCGTACCCACCTATCAGCACTCGGAGATCCTACCGGAGACGGGAAGCTTCGACGGCAAGGGCGAGGCGCTCTGGAAGAGCCTGCACGTGCTGCGGGGCGATCTCATCGTCTGGCTCGACACCGATATCCGCAACATCCACCCGCAGTTCGTCTACGGCCTCGTGGGGCCGCTGCTGCACGAGCCGCGGATCGCCTACGTCAAAGGCTACTATCAGCGTCCCCTGCACGATGGGCCCTCCCATTCCGCGAACGGCGGCGGGCGCGTCACCGAACTGACGGCCCGGCCGCTGCTCAACCTGTTCTTTCCGGAACTGTCCGGCGTGATTCAGCCGCTGGCCGGCGAGTACGCGGGACGGCGCGAGCTCCTCGAGCGCCTGCCGTTTTTCACCGGGTACGGCGTCGAGATCGGGCACCTCATCGACATCCTCGAACGGTACGGCCTCGACCGGATCGGACAGGTCGACCTCGACACCCGCGTCCACCGGAACCGCGACCTCGAACCGCTGTCGCTCATGGCCTTCGCGATCGTCCAGGTCGTGATGGCGCGCGTGGGCGACCGGGCGGGCTATCCCCTCCGACGGCAGATGAACACCGCGATGAAGCTCATCCGCACCTCGCCGTCGCTCGGGCTCGACGTAAAGGAGCTCCGCGAGCACGAACGGCCGCCGATCGTCACCGTGCCCGCCGATCGGGCACGAACCGCCGTCGCAGCCATCCCGGCTGCGCGGCCCCGCGGCCCCGCGCAGTCGGGGGACGGGGCGGCCCCGGCTGCGCGGCGCGGCCCGGTCGCAACGAGGGACTGACCCGCAATGTCGGCAACCGACGTCCTCCGCCAGATCGCGCACGACGTCGGGGATCCCCGTACCTGGGCCGGCCTCGTGGAGCACGTGGTCGCGCTGCTGGTCATCGCGCTCACCGCCTGGGCGGCCGTCGTGGTGCTGACACAGGCGATCCGGCGCGCGGGCAGGCGTCCCGGCCGTCCCGTCACGCTGGCGCCCCTCGCGGAAAGCGCCGTGCGGTACGCGATCGGGTTCGCGGCGCTCGTCCTCATGCTCGAGGCCGTCCACGTCAACGTCACGGCGATCCTCGCCAGCGCCGGCCTCCTCAGCCTGGCCTTCGGCTTCGGCGCGCAGTACGTGATCCGCGACGTGCTCGCCGGCCTGTTCCTGTTATCCGAGGGCGTGGTGCAGATCGGCGATCTCGTTCGCCTGGACGCCGACACCGGCACCGTCGAGCGGATCACGCTCCGCACGATGCAGATCCGCAAGTTCAACGGCGAACTGCTGACCGTGCCGAACGGCGCCGTCACGCGGATCGGCAACCTGAGCCGGGGCTTCGGCCGGGCGATCGTCCAGGTCACCATCCCCTACCGGGCGGACGCCGGCCGCGCGCTCGAGGTGCTGCGCGGCGTGGGCCGCGAGTGGGCGGCCGCCCATCCCGATGACGCCCGCGGCGAGCCGTCGGTGGACGGGGCGGTGGACCTGAAGGAGAGCGGCGTCACGATCCAGCTCTCCGTGCTCGTGGCGGCCGGCCGGCAGTGGAGCGCGGAGGCGGCGATGCGGCAGCGCATCTTGGAAGGCCTGGCCGAACAGGGAATACAGATCGACGCACGCGTTTCTGTTACAATATGAACCGAGCCACAAACCAGTAGCGCGGACGTTCGCGGCGGGACGGAGGGTACCGGCTTATCCCCTGAGCCGGTGGGGGACCTCCTGATGCGAAAGGTTGCAGCGCGTTCCCCTTGAGGCACATGGCGAAATCCGACGCGTACATGGTCTTCACGCTCCATACGCATCTTCCGTTCGTGCTCAACCACGGCCGCTGGCCGCACGGCAGCGACTGGCTCTGCGAGGTCGCGGTCGAATGCTACCTGCCGCTGCTCGCGGCGCTCCAGCGTCTGGCCGCGGAGGACGTGCGCACCGGCATCACCATCAACTTCTCCCCGATCCTCAGCGAGCAGCTCGCGAGCGCGCCGTTTCGGGACGAGGTGGACGCGTTCCTCAAGCACCGCCGCGAGGCGTGCGACAGCACGCGCCGGTACTTCATTGACCAGCACGAGACGCATCTCGCGGGGCTATGCGATTACTGGGCGGCGCAGTACGACCGGGCGCGGGCGGATCTCGACGCGCTGCACGGGGACATCCTGGGGGCGTACCGGCGCCTCGCGGAGCGCGGCACGGTCGAATTGATCACGACCGGCGCGACGCACGGCTACATGCCGCTCCTCAGCCGCGACGAGAGCATCGACCTGCAGTTCCGGGTCGCGGTCACGACCCACACGCGGCACTTCGGCGCGCCGCCGCGCGGCGCGTGGCTGCCGGAGTGCGCGTACCGGCCGCGCTACGAGTGGACGCCGCCGGTCGGCCCCCAGAGCGGCAAGATCCGGTACCGCCGCCGCGGCGTCGAGGAGCTGCTCGCGGCCCACAACCTGGCGTTCTTCTTCACCGACATCCACCTCATCCGGGGCGGCCGCGCGCTCTCCGCCTACGGCGATTACTTCCCGCGCCTCAAATCGGTGCAGGGTCCCGAGGCGCAGCTCGGGCGCCGTGTCGACCACACGCCCTACCTGCCGCAGCACGTGGCCTCGCGCGGAGGCACCGGCGACGCGGTCGCGTTCGTTCGTGATCCGGAGACGACGCTGCAGGTCTGGAGCCGCGAGTCCGGCTACCCGGGCGACGGCGCCTACCTGGAATTCCACAAACGGCACTTCCCCGGCGGACTGCGCCTGTGGAGCGTCACGGACTCGAAGGCGGACCTCGGAGAGAAGCAGCCCTACGAACCCGAGCGGGCCGCGGAACGCGCGCGGGTCCACGCCGAGCATTTTGTGGGGCTCGTCGGCAGCACCCTCGAGCGGCACGCCCGCCGGAGGGGCGTGCCCGGGGTCCTCTGCGCGCCGTTTGATACCGAGCTGTTCGGCCACTGGTGGGGCGAGGGGCCGATGTGGCTCGAGCACGTGCTGCGCCTGACCGCGGACGGCGCCGTGACGCCGACCACCGCGTCGGCGTGCCTCCACGACTTCCCGGTGCAGCCGGCGATCACGCTTCTCGAAGGCTCCTGGGGCGAAGGGGGCGATCACCGGGTCTGGCTGAACAAGGACACCGAGTGGACCTGGGAGATGGTCTACCAGGCGGAGGACGCTCTCTGGGCCTTCGCCGCGACGCCCGGATGGGCGCGGCACCCGATGCTGCGGCGCCTCGTGGCCCAACTCGGGCGGGAACTGCTGCTCCTTCAGGCGTCGGACTGGCAGTTTCTCATCACGACGTGGGCGGCGCGGAACTACGCCGAGACGCGCTTCGCGGAGCACTGCGCGGACTTCCGCCGGCTGCACGAGATGGCCAAGCGCGTGCGCGACGGCGTGGCCCTGACGTGGGACGAGGAACAGTTCCTGGGGACCAAGGAGGGGCAGGACTTCTGCTTCCCGGACGTCGCGGACCACATCGAGGCCTCCGCGGCGCTGCCGAAGGCCTGACGTGGCGGCCCGGTCGCGGGTCCTCGGGCTGATTCTCGCCGGCGGGCGCGGCGAGCGTCTGCATCCGCTGACGAAGGACCGCAGCAAGCCGGCCGTGCCCTTCGGGAGCAAATACCGGATCATCGACTTCGTGCTCAGCAATTTCATCAACTCGCACATCTACTCGCTCTACATCCTCGTGCAGTACAAGTCGCAGTCCCTGATCGACCACATCCGGCGGGGCTGGCGGCTCGGCGGGCTCGTGCCCGAGCAGTTTATCATCGCCGTCCCACCGCAGATGCGGTGGGGCGACATGTGGTACCGCGGCACGGCCGACGCGGTGTTTCAAAACCTCAACCTGGTCCGGGACGTCAATCCCGATCTCGTCGCGATCTTCGGGGCCGACCACATCTACCGGATGGACCTGCAGCAGATGATCGACGCCCACCTCGCCCACCGCGCGGACGTCACGGTCGCGACGCTGCCGGTGCCGATCGAGGCGGCCTCGAGCTTCGGGATCGTGGAGACCGACGACGAGGGCCGCGTCATCGGCTGGGAGGAAAAACCGGACTCGCCCAGGCCGATGGCCGGCGACCCGAGCAAGGCGCTCTCCTCGATGGGCAACTACATCTTCAACACCGACCTGCTCGAGGACGTGCTGGTCGAGGACGCGCGCCGCAGCACCGACCACGACTTCGGACGGACGATCATCCCGGAGCTCTACCCGTACGCGCGGGTCTTCGCGTACAACTTTCTGACCAACGAGATCCCCGGCCTCCGGGCGACCGAGGAGCGCGGGTACTGGCGCGACGTCGGGACGATCGAGACGTTCTGGCAGGCCAACATGGACCTCCTCGGCGCCGCCCCGGCGTTCAACCTCGACAACCCGCGGTGGCCCATCCTGGCCGCGCCCTTCGAGGGCCCGTCCGCCCGCATGATCGCCGGCGACGTCGCGGACGCAATTCTCGGCGAAGGCTCCGTCATCGCCGGCGGGACCGTGCGGCGCTCGATCCTCGGCCAGGGCGTCGTCGTGGAACGCGGCGCCGTCGTCGAGGACAGCGTGATCATGGACAACACGATCGTCGGCAGCGGCGCGCGCATCCGCCGCGCCATCGTCGACCGGTTCAACATGATCGAGTCCGAACGGACCATCGGATGGGACCGTGCGCGGGATCTCGCGGCCGGGCTCCTCGACCTGCCGTCCGGCATCGCCGTCGTCCCGCGCGGCACCACGCGCGTCCGGGGAGCGGTGCCGGTCGCGCGTTGACGCGCCGGGCACTGTGATGGCCGACCGTCAGCCCGCCTCGCCAGGGGGCGGCCCTCCCACCCGCCGGATCTGCGTGCACGGGCATTTCTACCAGCCGCCCCGCGAGAACCCGTGGCTCGAGGCCGTTGAGGTCGAGGACTCCGCGCGGCCCTACCACGACTGGAACGCCCGCGTGACCGCGGAGGGCTACGCGCCGAACGGCGCCTCCCGCGTGCTGGACGCGGAGCGCCGCATCCTCCGCATCCGCAACAACTACCGCCGCATGAGCTTCAACATCGGCCCCACGCTCGCGGCGTGGATGGAACGCGAGGCGCCGGAGGCGTACGCGCGGATCGTCGACGCCGACCGCGAGACGCTCGGCGAGCACGCCGTGCACGGCAACGCGATCGCGCAGGTCTACAATCACATGATCCTGCCGCTCGCGACGCGCCGCGACAAGGAGACGCAGGTGCGCTGGGGGATCGCCGACTTCCGGCACCGCTTCGGCCGGCCGCCGGAGGGGATGTGGCTGCCCGAGACGGCCGTGGACACCGAGACGCTCGAGGTCCTCGCACAGCACGGCATCGCGTTCACGATCCTCGCGCCGACCCAGGCGGCCCGGATCCGCCCTCCCGACGGCGACTGGATCAACGTGGGCGGCGGCCGCATCGACCCGCGGCACCCTTACCGGTGCGCCCTGCCGGGCGGCGGGTCGATCACGCTTTTCTTCTACGACGGCGCGGTCGCGCGGGACGTCGCCTTCGGCAGCCTCCTCGACAGCGGCGACGCCTTTGCCGACCGGCTGCTCGGCGCCTTCGCCCCCGACGACTCGCGCCCGCAGTTGGTGCACGTCGCCACCGACGGCGAGTCGTACGGCCATCACCACCCGTTCGGGGAGATGGCGCTCAGCCGCGCCTTCGAGGTGATCGAGTCCGAGGAGCAGGCGCGCCTCGCGAACTACGGCGAGGTCCTCGCCGACACCCCGGCGGACCACGAGGTGCAGATCGCCGAGCCGACGTCCTGGTCGTGCGCGCACGGCGTGGAGCGGTGGCGGTCGAACTGCGGGTGCCGCGCGGGCCACCCGGAGTGGTCGCAGGAATGGCGGCGGCCCCTGCGCGAGGCGCTCGACTGGCTGCGCGACGAGCTGGCGCGCGTGTTCGAAGAGCACGGCCCCCGCTACCTCCGCGATCCCTGGGCCGCGCGGGACGGCTACATCGAGGTGATCCTGAACCGGTCCTCCGACACGCTCGACGCGTTCTTCGCCGAGCACGGCCGGGCGGGCGGCGGCGAGGCCGACCGCGTCCCGGCCCTGCGCCTCCTCGAGATGCAGCGGCACGGCATGCTCATGTACACGTCGTGCGGATGGTTTTTCGACGAACTGTCCGGCATCGAGACGGTCCAGGTGATCAAGTACGCGGCGCGCGCTGCAGCTGGCCGAGGAGTTCGGGGCGCGCCTCGAAGACGAGTTCGTCGGCCGGCTCGCCGCGGCCAAGAGCAATTTGCGACCGTGGCGCGACGGCACGACCGTCTACCGGCGCGCGGTGCGCCCGTCGTTCGTGACGCTGCCGCGGGTCGTAGCGCACTACGGCATCAGCTCGCTGTTCGAGACCTACGCGGACACGGAAGAGCTGTTCTGCTTCACGGTCCGGCAGCACGATGTGCGCCGCGACAACCTCGGCGGCCACACGCTCGCGACCGGCTTCGTGACCGTCACGTCCCAGATCACCGGCGAGTCGTCGGCCGCCGCCTACGCCGTGCTGCACCTCGGCGGGCACGACGTCCAGTGCGGCGTCCGTTCGGACGTGACGCCCGACTGGTACGAGGCGATGAAGACCGGCGTGGCGGGCGCGCTCGACGAGCACGGGGCCAGCGCCGCCGTACGCATGCTCGACGCGCAGTTCGGCGGATCGCTGTACGGGCTGCGCGACCTGTTCAAGGAAGCGCGCCGCAAGATCCTCGGCCTGCTGATCGAGGAGCACCTCGGACGCTTCCAGGGCGTGTACGATTCGCTGTACGAACAGTCCCGGTCGCTGATTGCCCTCATGCGCGACTCCGACGTGCCGGTGCCGGCGGCGTTCCGCATGGCGGCCGAGGAGACCCTGATCCGCCGGATGGTCGCGGAGCTGCGCACCGCGGCCACCGAGCCGCTGTCCGACCGCGCGTTCGAGTTCGCCGCCGAAATGGTCGCCTTCGGCCTCGTCGACCAATGGACCGACGCGGAGCCGCTGCTCCGCCGCGTGATCGAAGCGCGCGCCGACGGGCTGCGGCGGCAGCCGCTCGGTCCCGACCTCGATCAGGTGCACCGCCTGCTCGACCTCGCCGAGGCCCTCGGCGTCACCCCGAACCTCTGGCAGACGCAAAACACCTATCACTCCGCGGCGCGGGCGCACATGGACGCGCTGCGCGACACGAACGACGCGTCCGACCGGGTGGCGCTGTTCTGGAAGCTCGGCGAGCGCCTCCACTTCAACCTGGACGCGCTGCGGAACCGGGGCGCGTAGATACAGGGTACCGGGATCGCCCCCGGGTCGTTAGATCGACGGGCGGAACTGGTGGTGCGGCAGCAAGAGCGGCAGGATGATCGAGAGGATCAGGCCGGCCAGCATGATCGCGCCGATCACGATGGTCCACACGACCGCGGCGCGCGTCCAGGCGCGCTGGGAGGCGAGGAAGTCGTCGAAGTCGCGCCACTGCCGCGTCTTCCAGGCGATCCGTTTCCCGTACATGCCGTAGACGATCCAGACGATCCAAAACGTGGGCGACACGATGATGCTGAACACGAACGCGAGCGCCGCGTGTCCCCACGCTCGCATGGCGAGGAGATAAATCCAGTTGAAGAACGCGGCGCCGTAGGACGGGGACTCGATGACGTGGCGCCGGTAGGCCTCGTCCGCCGCGTCGCCGCCCGCCGCCGCGGATCCGCTTGGGAAGGCCGGGGCGCCCGCCGGCGGGATCTCCCTCATCACCGGGCCATGTTAGGTGGACCGGTCCGTCACACCTGCCCTATCGTGACGCGGGCGGAGCGGC
>Ga0102924_1005724_pt1 | contig 11905 bp, 19 predicted proteins | sample PaiPotPPM11metaG_FD_80116 | JGI IMG/M metagenome (GOLD analysis project Ga0102924, IMG submission 80116) | Iron sulfur acid spring bacterial and archeal communities from Banff, Canada, to study Microbial Dark Matter (Phase II) - Paint Pots PPM... ... | reverse complement strand
GACGCGCACCGGTCTCGGAAACGTCGTGACGATCATGGCGCACCACTCATGATGTCTGCATTTGCCGGCGTGCTGCGGCATCGAAGAAAATAGCCGACGGCGTCAGACGACGTGCTTATTCATCAGGCTCAGGATCAGAGCATCGAGACTATACCGCCCGGCGCCGGCCGAGATGACCAAGATCAACATGACGGCATAAAGCGTCTCGGGCAAGTAGAGCCAATCGTCAATCCGGTCGGCCTCATCGATCGGCTTGTAGAGCTTGATGCGCTGCGGCCCCGACGTGATGATGGCAACGACGATGACGATCAGAAGGCCGAAGGCAGCGAGCGGCGCCAGCAGCCCGATAACGACGGCGCCGCCCGCGGAAAACTCGACCAGCGGCACCCACCATTGATTAAAGCCCACGGCATGAACGCCAAGCGATTTGAGTTCGTCGACGAATGTACGGTGGCGCTCCGCGTTGAACAGTTTGTGGTATCCCGACAGCATGAAGAATGCGCCAACCGCGATCCGGTTCAGGGTAAGCGCGAGGTCGGTCCACCCGACACCAGCGAACAGTATGTCCATCATCGTTGCCGTTCCTTTCCGTGCCGGTATGAAACGGTCATCAGGGGATCGAATGCGATGGCCGGGGTGCGTCTACCTTCTTGTTCGCAGATTCATTGTAGCGGGTCAGGGCGGCAGGCTGGAAGTCCTCGAGCGGACGTCGACCGAAGTGTGCTGCAGGTCACAAACTTGATGGCGCTAAAGTTTGAGGCTTATGAAGGCTTAATTGATTGCGCCACGCGAGCCGCCTCATATCGCAAGACCGTGCTTGAACCTTTCTCCGGGCCTGCCTGTCCTACTGGTGAGTGGAAGCACCGCGTCCAGCGGAACCCAAAACCAGCGGAACTCCGAAGCGGAGACGTGTCATGAAATGCTCAAACCCGAACTGTGGTCGCGGAATCGGCCTCGTTGCCTACCGGCGCGGCGTGTTTGGCAAAGGGCGCTACAGTTCAAGGCAGTGCCGCGACACCTTTGTGGCCGCGCAGCCGAAACGTCCGCAGCATGAGCGGAACGCCACGACCTATTTCGAGTGGCTGTTTTTGCACCCGATCGAGAATCCACGCCCGGTGCTGATGCCCGTTCGTGTAAGGGCTCGCTGATTCTCTGCTCAGCGTACTTGGCCCAGCAGGCAGTGAGATGCTCGAACGACAGTTCAAAAGTCGGCGGCAACCAGCTCGTAAGAGCCTTTGCGACCGCGTCCATAGACCTTTGCGGCAATTGCATAGATCAATTCGCGATTCAGGTCGAAAGCGCCGAGAAGTGCATCCCCGTCAAACCGCATGCTTGGCGAAATCCGTCTTAGGGCATCATCAGTCACGAAAAACGACGCCTCCATCGCGCTGTCGTACCCCCAAAATCGCACGGCGCAGCGCGTGGCATCAAAGAAGCGGCTTTGATTTGGAAAGCTAAGCGCCATGGTCCAATTCCTGCTTCTGCGCCGCTTGGAAATCTTGAGTATCTGCGGTCACTCTGAGGTCTTGTAGGCTTTACTCGTCAGCGTCGGATCACCCGAAGCGGTGTCAGCGACGAGACCAGCGGATTTCAATTCTGCAATTCCCTTCTTAACCGTCTTGGCGCTACCAACTCTCATATTCAACTGAATCAAAGGAATACCAGTACCGGGCAATCGGTTGAACGACTTGCACCTCTGAAGCACTTCTTGAGCTTCCCAGCTAAGTTCACGTTTATCGGTCACTTACATGCACCCGAGGTTTGCGATTTTAGTCTTAGCCGTATCAGAGGAGTTCGAGAAAAATATTCCACGGCACAACAAAGGCCTGGAACAAATCCCAGGCCTCCGCTTCTGCGGTGGGTGAGTTTAATAGTCCATACCGCCCATACCGCCCATACCGCCACCCGGCATCGCGGGACCCGCACCATCCTGCTTCGGCCTTTCGGCAATCATGGCTTCCGTGGTGATGAGTAGGCCGGCAATCGAAGCTGCGTTCTGCAGGGCGGCCCGAACAACCTTGGTCGGGTCAATGATGCCCTTGGAAACAAGGTTCACGTATTCACCATTCTGCGCATCGAAACCGTAGGCATATTGATCTTTTTCAAGGATCTTGCCGACGATCACGGAACTGTCCTCCCCGGCGTTGGCCGCGATCTGGCGCGCCGGAGCCGAAAGGGCCTTGCGGACAATCTCAACGCCGGTCTTCTGGTCGTCGTTGTGGGGGCGCACTTTCTTGAGTATCTCGCCGGCACGCAGCAGCGCAACGCCGCCGCCGGGAAGAATACCCTCCTCGACCGCTGCGCGGGTCGCGTGCAGGGCATCATCCACGCGGTCCTTGCGCTCTTTGACCTCGATCTCGGTTGCGCCGCCGACGCGCAGCACCGCGACGCCGCCCGCAAGCTTGGCAAGGCGTTCCTGCAGCTTTTCCCTGTCGTAGTCTGAGGTGGCTTCCTCTATCTGCGCCTTGATCTGGCCAATGCGGGCCGCGATGTCGGACTTCTTGCCGGCACCGCTGACAATCGTGGTGTTCTCTTTCTCGATCATCACCTTCTTGGCGCGACCGAGCATGCTCACAGTAACCTTGTCGAGTTTGACGCCAAGCTCTTCGCTGATCGCTTGAGCGCCGGTAAGGATCGCAATGTCCTCAAGCATGGCTTTGCGCCGATCGCCAAAGCCCGGCGCCTTCACCGCGGCAACCTTAAGACCCCCGCGCAGCTTGTTGACGACAAGCGTAGCCAGGGCCTCGCCTTCAATGTCTTCAGCAATGATCACGAGCGGCTTCGAAGTCTGCACCACCGCCTCGAGCAGCGGCAGCAATTCTTGCAGGCCAGAAAGCTTTTTGTCATAAATCAGAAGATAGGGATCATCCATCTCGACCCGCATCTTTTCGGCATTGGTGATGAAATAGGGAGAGATGTAACCCCGATCGAATTGCATACCCTCGACAACCTCGAGTTCGGTTTCCAGAGCTTTTGCTTCTTCGACCGTAATCACGCCCTCGTTGCCGACTCTCTTCATCGCGTCGGCAAGGAACTTGCCGATTTCGGAATCGCCGTTGGCGGAAATCGTGCCGACTTGGGCAATTTCTTCATTCGAGGTGACTTTCTTCGAATTCTTCTTCAGGTCCTCGACCACGGCTTCGACCGCGAGATCAATGCCGCGCTTGAGATCCATCGGATTCATGCCGGCGGCTACGGACTTGGCGCCCTCCCGAACGATCGCGTGCGCAAGAACAGTAGCGGTCGTTGTACCGTCACCGGCGTAATCGGATGACTTCGAAGCGACTTCGCGCACCATCTGCGCGCCCATATTCTCGAACTTGTCTTCGAGTTCGATCTCTTTAGCGACTGTAACGCCGTCCTTGGTGATGCGGGGGGCGCCGTACGACTTGTCGAGCACGACATTGCGGCCCTTTGGACCGAGCGTCACCCGCACCGCATTGGCGAGAATGTCGACGCCGCGCATCATTCTGTCGCGTGCATCCACTGAAAATCGAACGTCTTTCGCAGTCATTTTAAAACCCCATTTGTTGTTCGTTCAAACGCGCACCGAGCAATCGACGACAGGTATCATGCGGCTTTTCTCTTCGCCGGCGATAGGGTAGCGGCATCGACCACGCCCATGATGTCGCTTTCCTTCATGATCAAGTAATCGACGTTATCGAGTTTGACTTCGGTTCCCGACCATTTGCCGAACAACACGCGGTCGCCGACTTTCAGGTCGATCGGGATCAACTTTCCGCTCTCGTCGCGACCGCCGGGACCAACAGCGATGATTTCGCCCTGTGAGGGTTTCTCCTGGGCAGTGTCGGGAATGATGATGCCGCCGGCGGACTTCGCGTCAGGATCGATACGCTCGACAACAACACGATCGTGTAGGGGACGAAATTTCATGTGCTTCTCCTGGGACATGTAACCTTTGCAAGTACTGTAGCGAAACGACACTTTGCTTACGTGAGTGCGTGAATTATCAGAATGAGCCCTAGGATCAACGCCGCTTCGGCAGCGCGAATCTGACAATGCGGTTTGTTCTCATCGTCAACAACTCATCTTTTGCGCGGTGTGGACGATCGATACGGTCATTCCCGGCGATTGGCGGGTTATCTCGACGCAAGCTTTGAGTTGATGCGCGAGCGCCTCGACGATGGTCGTTCCCAAAACGGTACGCCCGCGGGCGCCCCCGTCCCTCTGCACGCCGATGCCATTGTCAGACACCGATAAACGCCAGTTGCATTCATCGACATCGTATCTAACCAATATTTCGCAGCCGTCGGCGCTAGTCGGAAAACCGTGCTTGAGCGCATTGATCACGAGCTCAGTCGTGATCAGCCCAATGCTGACCAGTTCGCCGGATGCCGACGCGCCAGGGCCGGCCTCCACTTTCAGAGAGATCGGCTGTCTGTCGCCAATCATGGAGGCCCCCAGGGTGTCGCACAGCTTGGACAGATAAGGTCCAACCTCGATCGGCTCGCCACGCCCCGAGGCTTGGAGCTGCTGCTGCACGGTGGCCACCGACATGATGCGCTGATGGGCATCCTGAATATGCAGTCGCGTTTCCTCCGACAGTACCGTCTTCATCTTGAGGAGAAGGATGGTCGCGATGATCTGCAGGCTGTTTGCGATGCGATGCTGCATCTCCTGCAACAGCGTCTCCTTCTGTCGTAGCAGTTCCGCCGTCAGCAGTTCGGCGGCACATCGATCGGTGATGTCTTCAATCGCGAGGAGAATCAGCTTTTCAGTGTTTCCATGATTGAATACCTCGCGCGCATTCAAGAGCATCGTGCGCCGCCCGATATTGGGAAACTCCCGCTCGACCTCGTAAGCCCGCATCACGGCGTGCTGCGGCACGACGTCAATCAGCGATAGTCGCAGCTCCGGGATATCCCACTGGCCATCGCCGAGTTCGTAAAGCGGGCGGCCGCGAACATTTTGTGAGGCCATATCGAACATCTGATAGAAAGAGCGGTTCGCGGTGATGACGCGCAGGTCCTGATCGAGGACAAGCAGAGGATCGCGGATCGTGTCCACGATCGCTTGGGCGAGCGCGCCCATCGCGCCGACATTCTTGATGGGCAACGTGTCGGTCCACCGTAGGTCGCCCGGATCTTGTGTATCTCGATTGATTGCCGATTCCATGCTTGGCCTCATCGATCTCCGCGCTCTGTGCGGATGACGAAGTGCAGAAGTAGGACCGCGAACGGCAGCACGCGGTGTCTACGCGCGGATGCAAGCAGCATCCGCAACGCGAGCCACGATCGGCTTTAGAAACTGATTTGAATCTGTGCCCGCCGATAACACCAGCGCTGCCCGTGAGTGAACGGCGACTTCGGCATGTCACTGTTTTGTGGGCAACTGCCAGGCAAACCACTGCTTGCCACATTACGTATTTGTGATGCCGAAACCAAAACACAAGTGCGCGTCCAGGCTTTATTTGCCGTTGCGGCGTTGGTGGTCTCAGTTCGCTCGATTAGAACAACAAGGGCTCTCTCTTTGGCCACTATTGAGGCCGCTCTTGTCCACTGCCGAAATTCGTCGGCCAATATGAGAAAACCAACATGAAAGACGAACACAACCAGGCGGCGGAACATCACGAGTCCGCGGCAAAGTCGCATCGCGCCGCCGCCGAATCTCATGGCAAGAACGACCATGCCAAGGGCAAGGAGCACGCGACCCAAGCCCAGCAGCACGCGCAAAACGCAGGCGAGCATTCCAAGACGGCGAATGCAAAAAGCGCCCAACAGAAATAAAGACGTCCAATGGGGAGCCGACGATTACGTTGGCTTCCCGTTGGGTTATTTTGCGCAATCTCCTCGTCGGTGAGGGCGGCCTGTGTGGTCGGAAGGCGCCGCGGAGAGATTCTAATTCGTCGTAAATCTTCCGACGTGGTTCGAAAATGAACAGGTCAACGCAAATAGCCGAGAGAGCGAACACGAGAAGCGTTATGAGCCTTGTCTCCCTGACTGGCGCTCCTGGCAAACGACGAAGCCGCCAAAGGGCGGCCTCGTAATTTTGCATTCAGATCAGATCTGGCGGCCTTTCATCACCGCGTCGACGTCGCGCACCGCCTGCGCCTTGTCGATGCTGTACTTGGCCACGACCTGGGTCACGAGCTCGTCCTTGCTCTTCAGCGCGCCGAGCTCCTGCTCAGAAAATTTACTCCACTTGGCACCGATGTCCTTGAGAAGGATCTGCTTGGTGCCAGCGCCGCTGCTGCCGCTCGTCGATGCGGTATTCGGGTTTACGGTGTTCATGTGTGTAATCTCCAAAGTATCGATGAAAAATCATTTGAATGTGTATCACTCAAACAACAACCGCATGTGGAGATGAACTACGGCAACCACAGGGGTCGGCGATGGCCCGATCAAAATAAAGTTCGACCGCAGTGATCCCGAGCAAATAAGGCAAGCCGCCGATGACCAGTGAATTGCTGGGAGTGACGCAATAGTCGTCGCAATTCGACGTGATCGTCCCCATATACGATTGCAGCATCCAATAACCAGACATTGCAGAACTGGCGCGCGGGAGATCGTCTGGCCCGCGTCAGAGAGGGAGAGTCCCATGTTCACGGCAGAGCAATTTCGCACGAAGGCGGCGGAAAGTGCTGAATCAATCAAGAATACCGACGTTCCGAGCGAAATCCGCAAATTCCGTCGATCGATGGAAAGTTTCAGTCGGCTGGCTCAAAACGAAGATTGGCTGGCGGACAATTTCGACAGCATGATCCGTTCGAAAGACGCGCTTCCCGATGACGAGTATATTGGAACACGAACCGACCGGAAGGCGGCTACACCAGGGGTCGAGGAACATATTCTCCGGTGCCTCGGGGCGGCCGTCATCATGCAGTGGAACACGATTCCGACGAAGCTGCAGCGCGAGCTTTTCGATACCGCGGGCTCGCTGGGAGACGTACTAGAAACGGTCACGCTGAGAGGTCAGATAGCCCGCTTCTTGCATAGCTATAAGGACGAAGAGAAACCTGCAGATTTCGTTCGTAAACCTGAGGTGACAAAAGGAACGTCAGATGGCGCATAAGTTCAATGTCGGTCAAATGGTCGAGCTTCAGCCGGGAGTGCTTCGATCATTAGCTCCTGGTCCTTATGAAATTCGCCATCTTGTTCCTGCCCCGGACCGAGATCCCGACGATCCGTGCTACCGCATCAAGAGCGTCGCCGAAAAGTACGAGCGGGTCGCACCTGAAAGTGAGCTTGCGCTGTCGAAGAGCATTTTCGCTTAAAGGCCCTTTTCGCTAAAGCCGGTTTCGCTAAGGCCATTTCGCTAAGGCCGTTTCGCGGAAGCAGTTTTCGCTAAAGGCCGGCCGCGTGGAAATTGATTTCGGCTTGTCGTGTTGATCATCCACGCACGATGTGGACGGGCCCCGAATGCCCGCCTATGGAACTTCCCGTGACCGCGCTCAAAATTCTTCACAAAACGGTCTATCGCTTCCGTCAACCGGTGAGGCTTGGGGCACACCGCTTGATGCTCCGTCCGCGCGAAAGCCGCGACCTTCGCTTGATGTCGCACACCTTGGCGATCACGCCAGCGCGGCGCGCCCTAGCCGGAATGTATTGCCAGATAAATGAAGATCGCTCCGGCAATGACGATTGTAACCGTGATGGCTATGATGCTCGCCCAGCCGCTGTTTAGGCGGACTCGCTGCTGGCCGTAGCGGTCCTCGCTGGTCGAAGTGTCATCATGTTCATTGGGCATCGCATTCTCCTCGTCGGAACGCGACAGTTCACTGCGCGACAGATTAGCGTGCCAGCCCACCGAAAGTGAGCTATTTTATACAGATATACGGACGCGTCTGTGCCCGGGGTCCGACCATCACGTCGCCATCCTGGGTGTGGACGAATTCGTCGGTGAGGGACGCTTGTCGGACAGCCGAAGCGCCTGGCGACGGCAACAGCGATGACTGTTCGCGAGAGGCAGAGGAAGATGAGCCGTGGCTTTTGGCGAGCGCCCCGCGGGGCCTCCAAAGGACACGTCTAGTCGATAAACAGGCCCTTGTCCGGACCTCCAGGCGCGTCCGAAAGTCTGATGCAATTGGCTCTGACGGCACGTTGATACACCGCGATCATTTCGCGACCGGCCTCAACGGGTCCGCCGGTCAGCAGCGCGTAAGCGCCGGCGATCTGCGCGTTGGAATAGGCTGTCTGCTTCTCGACGACCATGCGCCGCACTTCGCGCTGGCTTAGCTGGCCCTTTGCCATACTAACAATGCGGGCGGCAATGACCTGCTGAACGTCGAAAGCAAATCGCCACAAATCGAGCATGGTGAGCTCTCTTTCAGTTGGAGCAGAAGTAAAACACTTGCCAGGTCGGTTTGTTCCGGTTTTGCTGAGGCCACGTGACAGACAAACAACTTTCTCATCACCGATTCTAACCGCTTAGAATGCGGCACAGTGAGCACTTTTGCTCGGATGTTGTTTTTCTCAGATCCGTTTGTCATTGGGTCGTTGAACGTGAAATGCCGTTGCCGGAGGCCCACAATCTACGAAGTAGGGCGCGCCCAGCGCCTGGACTGACCGTGAGCAATTTGAGCCAGACTTCGTCATGACCACGCTCCAAGCTTCACAGCCAAGGGGTCGGCTGAACAAGAGGCTGTCATGTCCGACACAAATGACTTTCGGCAGTTTGCCAAGGAAGCCATGCGCGGGGCCTCCGAAGCGATGGCTCAAGACGAGAAGCGAGCTCTGGAGGAACTTGCCTGCATTTGGGCAAAAGCTGCGTTGATGAGTGACCGGGTGTTCGGGTTTGCGCCTGTGCCAGTACGGCAAGCGAGTCGCAAATGAGATATTCGGAATGCACGCTTGAAAACACGTCGATTGATGCCTGTCCGCCCCGCCCGGAATGAGGAGACCATCAAATGATCAAAGAAAAGAAGCTGTTGAAACTCATTACGAAGGCCGAGAAAAAGGCCATCAAGAAAACGGCGAAGAAGGGAAAACGACCCAATACAAAAGTCGACAGGTCGGACGTTTCTCTAATTTGACCGCCTTCCCGCGACGCGGAGGCCGACATGGCCGCCGCGAAAGGCCGTGGCCATCCGCCCAGGGCCTTCTCGTGGGCCCGAGCTAAACCCGCGCCCTCGATGAAGAAGACACGGCCTCATCTGGAAGACACCGCCTCATCTGGAAGACACCGCCTCATATGCTAGCATCGCCGATGCTGGCTCACGCGCGATGTGGTCCTTCGCTTTTCTGACGCCGACATCGTCGCATCGCGGAATCCACGAAAAAATCAAGCCGAGTGGCATCGTCATCACGACGAGCAATGCAATTACCCATTCCATTTCCGAACTCCTCCGAAGTGTCAGAATTTTCGCCTCTCGTTTATCGATCGAGCGGCTTCTTTGGTCCGATACCGTGAGCGAGTCATCGACGGACCAGCGCAGGGGTCTCGCAATGCGTTGGCGCAGGCGGCCGCCGCGAGCTCTATTTGTCGTAAATCTTCCGGCGTGGCTCGATGACGAACAGGAAAAACACGACGACAACGCCGACGATCACGCCGATCGTTATCAGAAATGTCTCCATGATCGACCTTCTAAGTCGGCCCATGACCCTAGATGAACCCCCACGATCCCACATCACGAAGATCCGAGCTGATCCGAAGCGACCACAATCGCAAAAATGGATCGGCCTAAAGAGCAGCGGCCGGCTTGTAGAAGGCGCACGCTCTCAGAAAGCAGCACCGCGTCGTGCGATCAGATTTGCTGACAGGTTCTGCAACGCTTTCCTTCCAAATTGACTGGCTTCTTCCCAAGAGCGGAATTGATCGGCGGATTCTTCCACCGGCAGGATTCTGTCTCCGGAGACAATTTGCCAAGAGTACCGGTGCGGCGCCGGGTTGCGGTGTTTTACTTCCACGCGAAAGCGGTATGCGACTGATGATTCATACATCTTATTCATACATCCAGACCGGCCTTTTAAGGCCACTCGAGAGAAGTCCAAAGCCGCTACATCCCTGCATCACTTCGCGGCGTATTTGAACTCGGGGAGCATTTTCAGCATATCTTTTGTACCGCCCGGCAGCACAACCTTGTTCTCGACGAGCTTCAAACCATCGTAGGGGATGACAACATAGTGGCCATCCATGCCAAGGAAGCCGCCGATCGACAGCACGGCGAATGGCGTCTTGCCGTCGGGACTGATGAGCAAGTCGTCGATCTTTCCGATGGTTTCGTTGGCATCGTTCAGGACACTGCTTCCAATCACCTTGGATGCGCGATAGCCGGCCGAGAGTTGCTGTACATCGACCTTGGCGACGTCTACCGTCTGCGGTGCGCCCTGAGCTCCCGCGGCGCCGGAGAGAAGGACGACGCCGGCCAGGGCCGCGCCAATGAATATCGTTGCTTTCTTCATATCTGCTTTCTTCATATCTCATTCTCCTGGGTATGGGCGGTATGAGGCAAAATCGCCGGGTGCGTCTGCAATCTCGCTTAAATCTCCGATGATCGATTGAAAACGTTCTGCTTGCAGACGCAAGACCGACGTTATTGCCACCGCGATCCGAGATCGATCCAGGAAGTGATCGGCGCAAATCTCGCTAAGCTCTCACCTACGGACATGCGCTCGATCACTCATGCGCTCGATCACCAATAGCCTCGACCGCGACCCCAATATCCGCCTCCGCCGAACAGCAGAAACAGAACGACGATAATCAGGATCAATTCCATAGACATGACATGCTTCCTTGCCGATGCTGGCTACTACTTGCCACGCACTGCGTCTTTGATTCCACCGACTGCGTTTTGCAACTTGCCTGCGGCCTTGTCGGCCTTGCCTTCAGCTTCCAGCTTTTTGTCGCCGAAAGCCTTTCCGGCCGTTTCCTTCACGGCACCTTTGGCCTGTTCTGCCGAGCCTTTGATTCGATCTTTGTCCATTGTCATAAACTCACCGTTGCTGGATGTAGGACAACGTCAGCGTCTATGTTTCGTTCCTGATCACGCGAGGTTCGAAATTTTAGGAAGTCACTTCTGCGATCTGCATATGCCGCAGGAGCATTCGCCGCTCAGTGAGCAAAATTGACCAGACTCTGCTCTGTTCAATCAGCACAATGGCTGAGTCTTGATCCGGCGTTACGCTCACATCCCAGGCGGCTCCAGTCTCCTCAAGGTCCGCCGGGTGGCCGGAGTATTTTTTTGATCGGTATCAACATCAACAAACCTCCGCTGGCCGTCAGTGTTGATCGAGCGTTCGGAACTTTGCCGCACTGCACATGCTTATATTCGCGGTGGGAGCAAAGGACGTTATGAAAATTGCGCAAGTGGCTCCGCTCATTGAGAGCGTTCCTCCGCGTCTCTATGGCGGCACTGAGCGGATCGTTTCCTACCTGACCGAAGAGCTCGTTCGAGTCGGTCACGATGTGACGCTGTTTGCAAGCGGCGATTCTATCACCAGCGCCGAGTTGGACCCCTGTTGTCGTCGCGCGCTTCGGCTCGATCCAACCGTGGGCGACGTCATTCCGCACTTCATGCTGATGATCGACAAAGTGCGCGAGCGCGCCCAGGAATTCGACGTTGTCCATTTTCATATTGATCTGTTTCATTTCCCGCTTTTCCGCCGTCTGGGCGTTCGGACCTTGACCACGCTTCACGGGCGGCAGGATTTGGGTGATCTCAAGCCGTTCTATTCCCGATTCGGCGACATGCCTTTGGTTTCGATCTCCGATGACCAGCGCAAACCGCTACCGCGCGCGAATTTTGTTGCGACCGTCCAACACGGCCTGCCGGCCGATCTGCATCTGCCGTCGTTCGGGCAAGGAGCTTACCTTGCCTTCCTGGGACGGATTTCGCCCGAGAAACGCCCGGACCGGGCGATCAGAATAGCGCGCGCCGCAGGGCTGCCGCTGAAGATCGCCGCCAAGGTCGACAAGGTCGACGGCGACTATTTCCGCAAGGATATAT
>Ga0102924_1005723_pt1 | contig 11906 bp, 15 predicted proteins | sample PaiPotPPM11metaG_FD_80116 | JGI IMG/M metagenome (GOLD analysis project Ga0102924, IMG submission 80116) | Iron sulfur acid spring bacterial and archeal communities from Banff, Canada, to study Microbial Dark Matter (Phase II) - Paint Pots PPM... ... | reverse complement strand
GGAATATGCAGCAGAAGTCGCGCGCCGCAACCAACGATCCGACTGGGCCAGGTGGCTCACAACAGGTCGCGCTGAAGCATAATGCCCCCTCCGAGAAACACCTGGCTTGCTCCTGGGAAAAGCTGAACGAACGGAGCTGGAGCGAGGTTTGTAATCTGCCGAGAAACCTTTCACTCCCCCTCACCGAACAGGTGCCAGCAGGTCACGAAGTTGTTTGATCTTCTGGCAGCTGCTCTGCGAGAGCAGAGGCCACGATCGAGACAACCTCTTCAAGCGTTTGGCCGTGCTGGCGCTGTTCCGGGGTTTCAGCACCGAGCAGCGTTCCCCGAACGAAGCGATAGAGGGATGCCGCCCCTTCCGGCATCTGTGCAGGAAGCCCGAGATCACCGAAGGTCCGCGCAACCTCTTCCATCTCGCCGACCCAACGATAGGCCTTAGGAGGCATCCCTGGAACCGAACGCTCGATAGTCCGGAACAGTGGCAGTGCTTGGAACTCGGCCAGAAGCGTCTCCTGCAGGCCCAGCGCTCTTCCTGCCACCAACGCCTCGGTCGCCAGGGCCGTCAAGCCCTTGGTCAAGGAGGCGTAGCACATCTTCAAGCCCGATGCCAGCCCACTCTGTGGGCCAAGCACCCGGACATCCAGGCCAAAGGCTTGCAGCTCCGTTATCTCTGCGGCACGGGGACCGGAGACATAGAGGCGCGGCCCTGATCTCCCCGGCTGAGGTGGCCCTCCAATGATGCCGCCATCGACAAAGCCAGCTCCTGCCTCGGTGAGCAGGCGCTCAATCGCCTGTGTTGTGCGGGGAGCAATGGCATTACAGTCGACAAACAGCAACGTGTCTCCAGTGGCGCGTAGAACGGTTGCGATCCGCTCTCCCAAGGCATAAGCCTGGTCCGGGGGCAGAATCGAGAGCAACACGTCGGCTTCGCGCACCAGGGTCTCATCGTCGGAGACATCGCTGAAGCCTGCTGTTTTTGCCAGAGCGACCGTACGAGCGCTGCGACCACGCAGATTGGTGATGACGCGCATCTGGTGCTGGTGCAGTACAGCGCCGATCGCGTGCCCCATATCCCCCGGGCTAAGAATACCGACGGTTTGAATACTCATGGCTCACCTCTTTCTCGCTGCTCATTTCTAACGCCACATTGGTTCTTTCCTGCTCTATTGTACTCCATCCCTGGCGATTGACAGCAAAATTGAAGAAGTGCTGCAAGGTCCGTTGGTCTCCGCGTGTTGCACAGGGCACGGAGGAAGCACAGAAGGACGGGTAGTATTATTCACTCAGCAAGAATATCCCCGGAAGAGGCCGAAAACGTCCTCGTCTGACATCAGTTCGAAAGGCTGTGTGAGCTCCATTGAACATCATTGTGACGGCTTTTGAGACCAGCGATACTCACTCTGATGAAAGTGCCGTCACATTTACTGAAAACCTTAGGAGCAAGATGCACCTTTGCATGGTATAATCCAGGTAGTATCGTACTAAGAGAAATGACGTGCACCGCATGGAATAAAAAACGAAAGGAGCGTATCTTCTTTATGGCAACAGTGCATCCCGTACCTCAAGATAATAAAGCGTACCGTTTCCCTGTTTCCGTCAAAGGGATTGTTTATCATAATGACAAAGTGGTCTTGCTTAAAAATGAGCGCGATGAGTGGGAGCTACCAGGCGGAAAATGAGAACTCGGTGAATCGCCGGAAGTGTGCGTGGTCAGGGAGATTGAAGAAGAATTGGGTCTGGAGGTGCAGACCGGTCCTTTGCTGGATTCATGGGTTTATCATATTTTTGAGAATGTCGATGTGCTGATCCTTACCTATGGTTGTTATCCAACGCCATTTGCCAGCGTAACGCATAGCCCGGAACATAAAGCCGTTGGACTCTTCTCTCCTGAAGAGATCCCGGCGTTGAAGATGCCGGAGGGGTATAAAAAGTCCATTCTGGCCTGGTTGGCCTATCCTCAGCGTACCAATAGTCAGTAAAGGTATTCAAGCGCAGATTCTTTGGGTCTTTGGGAGGCGCGGGCAATGAATAGACAGGATTCTCAGCCTATCTCCGAAAGGTTCTGCCGAAATTGTGGTGTTCGGCTCAGCCGATATAATCCCGCTGATTTTTGTTGGCCATGCCAGGATAGCGGGAAGAGGGCTGATTCATCAGCATCTTCCCTGCTTCCTGCTCTCGCCCCATCTCATCATTAGAGTACATTTATTCTTCGCTCTATCCTTGATAGTGTTAAAATTGTTACCAGCGAAATACACCTTTGCATGGTATAATCCAGGAAGTGTCCTATTGAGTTGAGAATGGGAGAGTAGCGGAAAACCATGAATAAACAACTCACAGAGCCTGAGCATCCCAATCGTTTGCGTATACTTGTGAAACAGGCCCATTATAGGATGCGCGAGATTCATCAGGAGACAGGCATTCCTGAGAGTACACTCTACGCGTGGGCTGCTGGCAAATATATCATTCCAGCGAGAGAACGCGTGGTGCTTGCTCAACTCCTCCGATGCTCAGCTTCTGATCTGGCTCCTCTCTATAATCCGTCTGCTCTGATACAATCGCCACCCGAACAGAACTTCGTAGAGTTAGAACATCATATGGATAAAAAGCGCCGTGAGCTTCTTCATCTCCTGGGCTTGGCCAGCAGCGTGTTGCTAATGTCATCCCCTTTTATCGATTGGGAGCGCGTTGTCACCCTGGCGAATGGACAGTTACCCCTTGATGAACAAGCACTTCAAGATTTAGCCACGATTAATCGCCATCTGTGGAATCTTTTCATAGGAACCTCAATAAAAAGCTCAGTTCTTGATGGGGTTCTGGGGCAATTGAAAATGCTTCTTCAATTCCTCAAAGAGCCACAGGTACAGCATGTCCAACAGAGCCTTTCCTTGTTGGCAAGTGATCTCAGCCAGCTTGCAGGCGAGATTTTCTTTGATATGTTGGACTATGATACGGCCCAGGCTTGCTACGTCTTTGCTGCATCAGCTGCAAAAGAGGCTCGCGCCTATGATCTGTGGGCAGCAGCTTTTGTCCGTCATGCCTACTTACCCATTTACGAAGGGCGTTATGAAGATGCTCTACCACTTCTCGGACATGCCTGGAGAATTGCCCAACAGGGAAACGCATTATTGCCGACAAAACAGTGGGTCGGGGCTGTGCAAGCCGAGGCAGAAGCTGGTATGGGCAATCTTATGGGATGTCAAAAAGCCCTCGATCAGGCTTATGGTGTCCTTGAGTTGACGAACGCAAGCCCGGCCTGGATACGCTTCGACGGTTCGCGGCTCCCTGCTCTCAAGGGAGCGTGCTACGTTCGGTTACATCAGCCTGATCTGGCTGAGCCTGCTCTCAAAGAAGCTCTGAGGCAACCACTCTCCTTACGCCGACGGAGTATGATCTTCACTGATTTATCTCTTGCTGCCCTTCAGCGAGATGATGTAGAAGCCGCATGTTCCTATGGCCAGGAATTGGTCAATCTTGCCGCCAATGGCTCCTCCGGCTTTTTGCGCAAACATGTCCAGAAACTCCAGCACCATCTGGCCCCTTTTGCCGCGCTTTCTTCCGTCAAGTCGTTAGAGCAACATATTATTTCGGTCGTATAGAAAGGATACCCTCGTATGGACTTTGAAAATGGGTATAGAGCTACGCGTCAAGCCTGGATCGATGGCGTCAACGAATATTATCCTGGGACACCTAAGCCATCCTATGTAACCCCCTGGGATGAACTCGGTGCTTGGGAACGAGAAGCTGTGATCGCGCTGTATAACCATGTGCGCTCGATTATTCTGCCTTCTCTCCAGGAAGGAATACGCATTCCGCGAGAACATGGTGGTTATCTGGTTGGCTCAATCTGGAACATTCTCATGTTTCAAATTCTGCATGATCCCAAGCCATCCTATGTCAGTCACTTCAATCAGTTAAGTGAGTGGCAGCAGAAAACAGACATCAAGATGTTTGAGGCCGTAGAGGCCGCGACCTTGCAAGAAATGGCGCCCCGCGCATCGGCAGATTAAGCGCCTTCCTCATTCTTCACGACAATACCCTCCTCAACGTGGAGGGTATTTTTTTATTTTACAGCAGGCAACCATAGTGAGAGACTTTCTAGAGATTCTCTGTAGAGAATGCGAGAGAAATATAGCGATTTAAAATGGCTGATATTTTACACTTTGGAAGAGTCAGGGTGTCACCTGACAGCGCACGCTGATGATAAAACGAGAGGTATTGCATAAGGAGAATTTTATGGATAATCCCAGCGTGGTCGCGCAACTTATGGCACATCTTGGCGTGTGCTTTGAGGTGCTCTCCGTTCATATCGGGGAACAGGCGGCGATAGAGACGATTCTAAAAAAACTGGAGGAAAGTGTATGAAGCTCATTCCATCATCCGACCCACCCGCGCCCACTCCTCGTGTCGATCCGTTGATTGTCGATCGGTTACCACCTGAGCGTTTGGCGACTATTTGGGCCTATATCGAGCAGCATGGCGGGAGCTGGACCGCGTTGGCTGATGGTGGGTATCTGATCACATTTCCAGCGGGCACGCAACAATGGCAGGAGAGCAAGGATGAGCGCACCGAAACGCATCTCATCCAATTTCCTGATGGAGCGTTGATAACCTGGTATAAAAGTGGGCGCATGAGTCCTATCACCGGCTTGCCCCAGGGAATGAGATACGGCATTAACCTCGACGGGCGTCAATAAAGTGGGAGGAGAGAGCATGAATCAAACAGAGCCAGGAGAACCGCTTACGACTGAAGTCTTTCAGATGTGGAGCGAGAAGGCTGAGACAAGCAAAACGTTTGCTGATGCCTGGCGCGACTATGCGATGATGATGACCGCGTTCCAAACGGCCCTCGAGCGAGCGCCGCACACTGCGGAAGCCTGCGATCATGTGGATATCGAGAGCCTGCTTATTTCCGAGATCGAGCATGTCGCGGATATGGTTCACGCGATCTTTCCATGTGGAGGCATCTTGGAATTCGCGTCGTATCTGACTTGTGCAAAAAAGCGGGCCTGGCAAAGATCTTCCTTTGATCTCGAAGAGCGATAGCAAAGGATCTTCAATGAGTCTTCGTTCCCTGCCTGATTCGCACCTGGACGGTATACTTTTCTGTTGTTTTTCACCTTTGAGATTGTGTTTTCTCAAGGAAGGAGCCATCAATGAATCACGACGTCGCATCTACCCAGCAACAGACGATGAGCGACGCTGTACAACGGAACGCGTCTTCTCTATCGCTTCTTTCGCCTCCTGACCGTGGTTGGCAGCCTATGCGTTTGCCCGAATTGGCCAGCAACGGCTTCCCATTTTCGCCAACCTTTATCCTGCCGAAAGTAGTACAGGCTGCCACGCCTACCGCCCCTGCGGCTGAACCAGCCTTGCCCTTTGGCTTTCACTACTGGCAGCGGAACGCGATCCGCAACCGCCCGGTGATTGATCTGAGTAAGGGCTACTATGACCCACATACGCAAACATACACTATTCCTTTGCAGGCTGGTGGTGATACCGATGGCGGCACCATTGATACCGGGTATTACACGGAGAAATGTGGCGGCGATGGGGAGGCCCCATCCAAAGAGTGGGATGTGACCTCTGACCAGGTGACAGACTGACGATACACGATTATCACTCTTCAAAGGAGGCAAGCGCGGATGGCATCTCTACTCTCTAAAACCGTCCTGGTGCTGACGCAGCAACTTGACGCTCACGCCGATCTCGTCATTGCTGAACTCAACCGGAGGGGCGTCTCGGTGGTGCGCTTTGATACGGCGGACTTCCCGCAGCGCGCGCAGCTTTCTGCTCGCATAGAAAGAGGGGCGTGGGAAGGCACGCTGGTGACAGAAAACCGCTCCATCGCGCTGGGAGAGATTGCCAGCATCTGGTATCGTCGTCCGACGCCCTTTGAGCTTGATCCGGCCCTGCCTCCCTCTAGTCAGCAGTTCGCGAGCGCCGAGGCTCGGATGGCCATTGGGGGGTTGCTCAGAAGCACAACATGCCTCTGGGTCAACCATCCAGAGAAAATCGTGAGCGCTGATTACAAGCCCTGGCAATTACAGGTGGCGAGCGCCTGCGGGTTGGAAATTCCCGCCTCGTTAGTGACAAATGAGCCCGCTGCTGTGTTTGAATTCTTCGAGCGCTGCCAGGGGCAGCTCATTTATAAAACGCTCTCAGGCGGGCTAATTATGTCAGAGAGTGGTGAGGCCGTGAGCATTTACACGAGCCGCGTCACGCTCGACGATCTGCGCATGGAAATCGACCGGGTGCGCTCAACGGCGTGCCTTTTTCAAGAGTTGGTACCAAAGAAAGTTGAACTGCGTATTACGATTGTCGGCACACACGTCTTCGTAGCAGCCATCTCGTACCGTGATCCTGAACAAGTCGCGCTGGATTGGCGCACCGCCTACCATAATTTGCAGTATCATGTCTATGAGCTGCCAGAAGCGATCCGCGAGAAGTGCCTCGTCTTTCTGCAGCGGTTAGGATTGTCATTTGCCGCGCTTGATATGATCGTCACGCCCGATGATCGCTATGTCTTGTTAGAAGCGAACCCCTGCGGCCAGTGGGCCTGGATTCAAAACGCCACTGGCCTGCCTATCTGTGAAACTCTCGCGGACCTATTGAGCTGCGAAACGATCGAAAGAGAGAAGATGGATGCAACAACTCGATGAACAGGCTCTTCCCTATGCTCAGGCTCTGGTGGCTGCCTTGAAACAGGAAGGGTTACTCTCACAGCCGTTAGTTGAAGCCGCTTTTCTGGCTGTCCCGCGACATGCCTTTATCGATCGTTTTTTTCACCGAGAAATTCGGGACCGCCAGGTTTCCATGCAGGAAATGCGCTCAACTTCCTATCCCTCTCTGGATGACTGGCTGCGTGCTGTTTATACCAATGAGCCACTGGCAACAGCCTGCGATCAAGCGGGGACTGCGACCAGTTCCAGTTCGTCGCCAGCGGCAATGGCTATCATGTTGGAAGCATCGGAATTGGCCCCTGGCTTGCGCGTTCTGGAAATTGGCACAGGAACGGGCTACAATGCAGCCTTGCTCACGTCCATCGTGGGACGTTCTGGCTACGTGTGGAGTGTGGAAATTGATCCTGAACTGGCGCGGCAGGCTGAACGTCGGCTCAAACAAGTTGTTGGGTTAGGGGTGACCGTGCATGCAGGCAATGGTCTGGAAGGATATGCGCCAGGTGCGCCCTATGATCGTGTGCTGGTAACCGGAAGCACGTCGATGGTGCCGCTCCCCTGGCTGGAACAAATGCGGCCAGGCGGCATTCTCCTGATGAACTTGATTGGGGAAATGAGTGCGTGCACGTTTCTCAAGATCGTGAAAAAGGAGTCGGGACTAGCAGCTCAGGGGCATTTTCTCTCCGGTTCTGAGTTTATGGAGTTACATGAGGCAGGGAAATATCCCCAAAGGCGCGCAATGCTAGTGGGTCAGTATCTTTCTCGCCCAATCAGCACCCAAATGCCCAGCACCCGGGCTGAATTTGATCTCTCGTCGTTGTGGGATCGCCGCTTAAACTTTGCCTTGCAACTCGCGTTTCCTCAAATGTCCTTTGCCTCGGTGTACGTGAATCCCATGTGTCCTTGCCTGCTTGACCTGGCATCGGAGACCATGCTGCTTTTCCGCCCCACAGGCGATGAGCAGTTTCAGATCGAAGTACGAGGTGATCCGCAAGTATGGGAGCGGGTTCTGGCGGTGTATCAGCAATGGATGGAATGTGGCAAACCTGAAGTCAGCGCATATCAATTGCAGACTGAAGCTGGAGGAAGGCAGATCATCACGCTAACCTCAGCCTCTTTGCCGAGTGGAACGCTCTCCTGGGTTCTATTTGACCCGGATCGCCGCTAATCACCTCATACAAACGGCGATATGCGAAGGGTAATGCCGTTTGTATGAGGTGATTAGAAATGACCATGAATGAGTTCAGACCCTTTGGTGTTTATGGTGGTATCGTCTGTCAGATTCTCCGTCATCTTCCGTGCTAAACTCTACCACAAAGAAAACTCGATAGTGCTCAATCCGCTTTCATTGCCGATGCTTTAAAGAATTGCTTGCCTGAATAGTAGAGTTTAGCACGGAAGATGACGGAGAATCTTTCAGGATACTATCCTTTCCAGTTCTGGCAGACAAAAGTAAAAACCGTCATCCAAACAAAAAGTCCTATAGAGAGGGCCTTTTTCGGAATGGTAATCTATAGTACGAAAAACAAAAAAATAAGGACTGGAAAACAATGTTGTATAGAAAGTTACTTTTACTAGCTCTGACTCAAGCATATGGGGGCTCCGTTTCGGTGGCTACTTGCCAGGCTATGCTCTCACTTTTTTGCACCCGCCGGAACAAACACCACTACGCGTTCTTTCCCTCTCTCCAAGGATATCTGAGTCTGGTTCTAGCTCAGGATAAACGTTCTCTGATAAACGTTGGGTTATTAGCCGAGCAAAAAGATTTTGCACTCCAACAGGAGCACGCTTACCTGGAACAATTGAAACCTATAGACCAAGAGGTCCTGTTGACGGTCATAAAAGAAACCAACCAGGTATTGCAAAGTCAGCTTTTCTCACCATATCTAGAAATGGCGGAAAAGGAACCTGCCCGGCAAAAAGAGGCCTTGGAAGCAAAAGAAGAAGAACATCAAGCGAAATCCTCCTGTCTTTTTACACTCGGCTATGAAGGACTTTCTATTGATGCGTATCTCAAACTCCTTATAGCATCTGATATCGCGGTTTTAGTAGATGTACGCAGAAATCCTCTTTCTCGAAAATTTGGATTTTCGAAGCAACAGCTGACGCAAGCAACTCATCTGGCTGGAATTACGTATCAGCATATTCCAGAACTGGGTATACCTTCCTCGCTTCGTCAGCATCTGGAAAATGAAGCAGCCTATCAAAGGCTCTTTGAGTATTATGCAACATCCTTATTACCTGAGCAAAAGGTAGCTATTGAACGAGTGAAGCACCTTCTAAGTGAGAAATATCGCATCGTACTGATGTGCTTTGAAGCTGCTCCTCGGTTCTGTCATCGCCATAAAATCGCAGAATACCTCCAAGAGGATACTAGTTTTCATATTCCTGTTATTCATCTTAATAAGGATGATATCCCTCCAAAATCTCCTGCAGCCGAAGTAGCAGGAAAGGATGTTCCTGGACAAATGCACAAAAATAGTTTATATATACATATATAGCATCCTCTGTAGTGCGTTGATACCTCTTTTCTTGGAGATATAGGGATGTATTTGCCACACGAGATACAAAACGCACAGATATTGATCTCCGTTAAAACCTACCCCCAGCCCTCTAAAACGTATGATGAACTGGTATGTACCGCTGGTTTTCTGCCTGATGGAACCTGGATACGCCTGTATCCGGTTCCTCTCCGAGGACTCCCTTCCTGGCAACAATATCAAAAATACCACTGGATTACACTGGATCTGATACGCAATACCAAAGACTTTCGCCCGGAAAGTTACCGCCCCTTAAAAGGAGCCGAATATCTTCAACTGGGCGAACGTCTGGACACAACAAAGAACTGGGAAGAACGCAAGAAATATGCACTAAAGGAAGTGTTCACTTCAATTGGAGAACTTATTCAACGAGCAAAAAGTCAAGAAAAAAAATCTCTGGCCACACTTAAACCACGCGAAATCCTCGACTTTATCATTGAAGATACGGAACGAACATGGAAACCTCAGTGGATTGAGAACAGCAATCAACTGAGTTACTTTGATTTGGATGAGCAAGGAGAAGGGAAGAAGCGTAAAATAATACGAAAACTTCCTTTCAAGTATTTTTATAAATTTCGGACCGAAGGTGACCGAGAGCCGCGAAAACTGATGATTGCGGATTGGGAAATAGGGGCCTTATTCTGGCGTGAATTTGATAAAACACAGGATGAAGACTACGCTAATAAGCAAGTAACAAAGAAGTTCTTTTACGAATTTCTAGAGAAAAATGATCTTTACTTTTTTCTGGGCACTACTCATGAATACCACAATGTCTCTCTTAATCCTTTTATTATCATCGGAGTATTCTACCCTCTTAAAGAGGATTCATCAGCGAAGAAATCAAAGCGAGCAGTTTCCTTAAAGATAGAAAGCCTTTCCCAGCCTCCTCTTTTTGATGTTTTTTGAAAACCAGCCTCTCCCTACCTATCTGCCATTTCTCAAAAATATCGGTGTAGCAACCATGTAGCAACCCCGACGATACGCTACGCAAACTACATCCGCCAACGAACGACGAATCAGCCTGTGGAGCACACCGCAGTCCCAAACGAATGCCGGCGAATGGATCAGATCTAATCCCTCCACCGGCATAACTCGTCTACAGCTATCTACCAGTGCCTTCCTTTCTCATCGACCAGATGGGGAAGGAGATTGTCACCTCCCAAACAGAATGCAGCATCGTCGAAGAATATCTCTCCCTAGACTAGAAAAGATCACCATCGTACGCCGGTGGTCGATGGCACGGACAAACTGCGGCGAGATAGTTTCCAGTGGGCAGAAATGAAGACATTTTTACGCCGCAGGGATTGCTGGGAGAGGTTTCCAAAAATCCGAACCTGGATTTTCTGATGAATATCTGCAACATCCCCAGAGTCTATAGTGTTTCGGGCTTTGGGACCTGGAATGTGGGCCAACATACTCTGGCGATCGCTTTTCTGGTGCTCTATTGGTCGGCCTTTCGCTCCTACCCTCAAGAAAAACGCGACCGCCTGGTCACGCTCGCCCTGGTCCATGATGCCCATGAAGCGGTTGTGGGCGACATCCTGCCTTTTTTCAAAACGCGCGCTGTTCGCGAGGCCATTGACGCGATTCAGCAGGATATTTTGCACGCCTTTGCCATTGTCGAAGACCAGGAGCTGCATGAGGAACTCAAGCTGCTGGACAAGGTCGGCTTTCTCTATGAAATCAGTCGGTCTTCTCCCAAAGGCATTGATGCTTCGCAACGCGAGTTGATTGCCCTGATGGCTACCCGGCAGCGGGCAGAGATTCTCCGCTACGCCGAACTGGTCCATATCATGCAGGTGGAGGACTTTCTTCAGGCCATGAAATTATGAGCGATGGGGATGGCATTTCTGGCTGGTCAGGATGCTGGTGCTTTTTGCGGGATCGCATCAAGCGGCGCTCAATCTGCCTGTTGAGATTTCCTCCGACTGCTTTAAGCATCAGCTCTCGTGATCGTGCGTCCCTCAGCGAATGCGCGCACATGCTCGAACGCCGAGGCAAAAAAGCCTTCATATATCCCCTTTTCGACGTACCCCAGGTGGGGAGTACACACAACATTGTCCAGGTGCAGCAATGGATGGTCTACAACTGGCTCGTGCTCATATACATCAACGGCTGCGTATCCTGGTCGCCCTGCGCGGATCGCTGCTTCCAGCGCCCCTGGCTCGATCAGCGCCGCCCGACTGGCATTGACAAGCAGAGCTAACGGCTTCATCTGAGCCAGGTGGCTTGCGGTCACAATGTCGCGTGTCTCTTCCACCAGCTTGAGATGCAAGCTCAGGACATCCGCTTGTTGGAACAAAGCATCCTGACTGGTCGCTATTTCAAGGCCGTTGGCTCTGGCCTGCGCCAGCGAGCGCTCGCGCCCCCAGACCAGCACCTTCATCCCGAATGCGCGCCCGTAATTCGCGACGACACTTCCAATTCTTCCATAGCCGAAGATGCCCAACGTCTGGCCGTACAGGCCAAGCCCCAGCGTGGTTTGCCAGTGACCCTCCTTCATCTGTGCCACCTCCTGCGGGATGTGGCGTCTGGCAGCCAGGATCAGGCCCCAGGTCAATTCCGCCGTTGCATAGGGATTGCTCCCGCCATCGCTGAACGCGACGGTAATGCCGTGACGGGTACAGGCGTCGAGATCAAGGTGGGGAGCCTGGCGGCCTGTCTGGACGATCAGCTTGAGTGCTGGGAGT
>Ga0102924_1005722_pt1 | contig 11908 bp, 7 predicted proteins | sample PaiPotPPM11metaG_FD_80116 | JGI IMG/M metagenome (GOLD analysis project Ga0102924, IMG submission 80116) | Iron sulfur acid spring bacterial and archeal communities from Banff, Canada, to study Microbial Dark Matter (Phase II) - Paint Pots PPM... ... | reverse complement strand
GTGTTAGTAGTCATCGTGGATTTAGAGCGCAGCGGGCGGCAGCGGGGGGGAACGGGGGGCGAGGAAAAGGGGAGGGGCGGAAGAGCAAGAGCGACAGCGCCGCGGGCCGCCTCAAGGTCGGGGGATCGGGTGGGGGCACCGGCGGAGGGACGCCGGCCTCCCGGCGCGCTCGCTCGAAGGCCCGGGACCAGTTGGCCTCGTCGGGCGGCGACCGGTGCCACTCCGCCGCCTACGCTCAGCGGCCATGCGCGTGGTGGTCGGCGGGATCGTCCATGAGACCAACACCTACGCAGTGGCTTCCTCGGGCGTGACCGGCGAAGACGCGTTTGCGGTCCATGAAGGCGCCGACATCCTCGCCGTCTTCGCCGGCACGGGAGTCGGTATCGGGGGGATCATCGATGAGTGCCGTCGGCGCGCCGACCAGCTGGCTCCCGCTCTTTACGCCACGGCAGATCCCTCCGGCACCATCGAAGCCGGCGCCTACCAGCGCCTGAGACAGCGGTTCTTGTCGGCCATCGAAGCCCAACTCCCAGCCGACGCGGTGGCTCTCGATCTGCACGGCGCAGGAGTGGCCGAAGGAGTTGACGACATCGAGGCCGACCTCGGGCGCGGCGTGCGCAGCCTGATCGGTCCCGACGTACCGATGGCCGCCACCCTCGATCTGCACGGCAACGTGACCCCGGAGATGGGCGACGTGTACGACCTCCTGCTCGGGTGCCAGCTCTACCCGCACACCGATCTGCACGATCGGGGCGTCGAGGCGGTCGAGCTCCTGCACCGCATCGTGGAAGACGGGCTGAGACCGGTGATCCACGTCGAGCAGCTCCCTGTCCTGCTGCCGTGCGCCACCACCGATGGCGGCAGCCCTGCAGCGCGGGCCAACGCGGTGTGCGCGCAGCTCGAGCGCCAATCCGGGATCATCGACTGCACGCTCATGCACGGGTTTCCGTTCACCGATGTGCCGGCGACGGGATCGTCGATCATCACCATCACCGACGCGGCCCCCGAGCTCGCCGAAACCGCAGCCAAACAGGCGGCGAGCTGGGTGTGGACCCATCGCGATGAGTTCCGCCACGAGGACGACAGCCCCGAATCCGCGGTGCGGCGTGCCGCAGCCGCGGCCACGTTCCCCGTCGTCATCAACGAGTGCTCGGACAACCCCGGAGGCGGTACCCCGGGCGACGGGACCCACCTGTTGCGAGCCATGCTCGAAGCCGATCTCAGCGATGCGTGCTTCGCGTTCATCACCGACCCCGAGTTCGTCGCCGCGGCCATCCGGGCCGGGGTCGGGGCCACCGTGGTAGGAGAGCTCGGGGCCAAGCACGATGACCTCCACGGCACCCCGCTGTCCGTTCGCGGCACGGTCCGCTGCCTCACCGACGGGCGCCTGACCCTGCATGCGATGCTGGCCGGCACCGTCTTGGAACTCGGCCCGGGATGCCGGGTCACGGTCGGCGGAGTGGACATCGTGGTCTTGTCCAAGCCGTTCCAGACCATCGACCCGGGCGTCTTTGTCATGCACGGCATCGACGTCACCCGTTACCGGGTGGTGGCATTGAAGTCATCCCAGCACTTCCGGGCCGGCTTCCGGGACCTGGCGGCGCAGATCATCACCGCCGACAGCCCCGGGCTCACGACCAATCGGGTTGAGGTGTTCGACCACGCCCGCAGCGGCCGTCCCCTGTGGCCTGTCGATGCCACCGCCGATTACCACCCCTGACCCGGCGTGCCGCGGATCTCAGTCGAGGCGCAGGAGCAGACCGAGCAGGACACGGGTCTCGGGATCGGCCAGGTCGATGGCTGCCACCTCCCCGAGGCGCCGTAACCGGTACCGGAAGCTGTTGGGGTGCAGGCCGATGTTGGCCGCTGCGGCGGGAACGTCGCCGAAGGCGTCGAGGTAGGCGCGCAGGGTCTCGACGTAGGTCGGGGTCAGGCTCTCCAGCGCGGGGAGGCGCAGATCCGGTCGGCGTCGCACGATCGCAACCACCTCACGCAGCGTGCTGCGGACCCGGACGTCGTCGATGTGGGCGATCGTCCCGGGCGGAGAAGCTTCGATCACGTCGAGGACCCGGTCCGCCTCCTGGCGGGACTGTGGGGCCTCGGCCAGCGTGGCCACCGTCGAGCCCACCCCCACCACCAGCGGGGTGCCGAGGGCGGCTGCGGCGTGGGCCGCGATGTCGCTGGCCAAGGCGATCACCCGCGAGTCTGGGTCAAGCGACGGCAGGAGCGCGTACACGTCTCGCCCGACGGCGACGCACACGGCACGACGCCGGAAGGCCTCGCAGTACACGGTGATGAGGTCGATCGTGCGCTCCCGCTTGAGATCGAGCTCGGCTTCGTCGTCGAGGAGCAGGCGAAAGCCCATGACGGCGCAGTGGCTGTCGGGCTCGATGCCCAGCTGCTCGGCCCCGTCGTCGCCAGCCGCCGTCCGTCCGTCGAGGAGCAAGCGCAGCAACGTGGCCCGCTCCCTCCGGTCGACGTCCTCTGCCGCCCGGTGGCGCAGGACGTGGAGCGCGGCAATGCGCGCCGCCTCGGCGAGGGCGCGCTCGGCATCGGAACCGAGCGGCTGATCACCCTCGATCACCCAGATCGAGCCGAGCGGCTCACTTCCTGCCCGGATGGCCACTGCCAGTCGGGGCTGAGCCTCCGCAGTAGGATCCTCGAACCGGACGACTCCCGGCGACGACCACATCTCCCGCCAGATCCCTTCGTCGCGAAGCCGCTTGGTCCATGGATCCGGGACCCGCCGTCCCAGGATCGTCTGGCGGCGCGGCTCGTCGATGCGGTGGTCGAGGCTCGAGTAGGCGAGCAGGTTGCTCTGCGGGTCCTCGATCGTCACCGCTCCCCCGACCATCGCGGCAACGGCGTTGGCCAACGCGAACAGGTCCCCGAGGCTCACCGCATCTCCATGGGCCGCCGGTGCACCGTGCGCGGCCACCGCGTTGCGCACGAGCATGTGCAGCTGGTCCCAGCTCAACGCCGACGTGACGACCACCAGGGCGATGCCGGACAGCCGGGCCCGTTCGATGACCTCGGGCGGCGCCGACTTGACCACGACCCCCGCCGCGCCGCGAGCGGCTGCTTCTTGCACCACGACCACCAGATCGCGTGCGCCCGCGGCCAGCACCAGATCCCCCGGGCCTACCGAGGCGGGCACGACCTCATCGAAGATGCGGGGTCCGAGGATCTGGTGCTCGGGGCCGGCGGCCGGGACCGCCAGTGTCACGATGTCCGGCCCGAGCGATTCGAGGATCTCACCGAGAGCCGGCCCGGCTCGGGACCACGGCTCCTGCATCGCCGTACGCTACCGGCGGGCGGTGCGGATCCACCATGGGTTGGGCCGGAATTGGTTGTCAGCACCCATGAGCCCCCGTCCGGGCGGCCGTACTGTGGCCGCCATGGCCGGCGGGACCTCAGTTCGTCACGACGAGGAGACCGAGCAGGCTTCGGCTGCGGCTGCCAGGGCGGCCGATCAGGCAGGCGTCACGGTGCGATTGGTCGATTCGGCCGAAGCGGCGCACCAAGCATCAGCCGTTTGGCACGCGGTGTGGCCCGGGGCGAGTGCTCCTGTCGCGCCGGAGATGGCATGGGCCATTGCCCACTCCGGCAACTACGTGGGCATCGCCCAAGCCGGCGACGAGGTCGTCGGCGCCGCGCTGGGTTTCCGCGGAGTCGATGACGACGGGCCGGCGCTGCACTCCCACATCGCCGGCGTCCGGCCCGGCCGCGACACCCGGGGGATCGGGCGGGCCCTCAAGCTCCACCAACGGGCCTGGACGCTCCGCCACGGCATCGACCGGATCTCTTGGACCTTCGACCCCCTCGTGGCCCGCAACGCCTACTTCAACGTCAGTCGGCTGGGGGCGGACCTGGTCGGCTACGTGGCGGATTTCTACGGACCCATGACCGACGGCATCAACGGCAACGACGAGACCGACCGGGCCCTCGTCAGATGGTCGTTGCGCTCCGCCCGGGTGATCGCGGCCATCGACTCACGGCCGGGGGTCGCGGGGCCCTCGGGTGTCATTCTCGATGCGCCCGTCGGGTTGGGGCCTGATCGCAACGGATGGCCGTGTCCGCAGCCGATCGAGGATGGCGCGCCGTTCGCGATCGACGTGCCGCTCGACATCGTGGCCATGCGACGGCGGGACCCGGTCCAGGCCGCGGCGTGGCGGAAGGCTCTGCGAGAGATCCTGGGCGGCGCGCTCGAGACCGGGTGGGTGATCGCGACCGTGACAAGGGGCGGCCGGTACCTTCTCGCCCGCCCATGAGGTCACGGCTCAGCGTTGCGTGCGCGTTGGCCGCACTCCTGGGCGCCTGCAGTTCCAACCTCAACTTCCGGGTCGACAATCGCCTGCACTGGGACGCGCCGGCCGTTCGAGCGCTCGTGACCCTGCCCCTTCCGATCGCCTGGACGATGACCGACCGGCCGGCCGGCTCGTTCGCCGTCTTCGTGGATCGGGCCCCCGTTCGGCCTGGCCGCACCCTGAGCTCGGTCGCCGCCGGGGACCGCGCTTGCCGCAGCGATCGATCGTGCCCGGACGCCGAGTACTTGTCCCAGCGCCAGGTCTACGCGACGAACGCGCCGTCGATGATCCTGACCCACGTCGCTCCGCTCCTGGCGTCGAAGGACGGCGTGCAGGTCCACCAGGTGACCATCGTGCTGTTAGACCCCTCGGGGCGCCGCATCGGGGAGAGCGCGTGGACCCGCGAGTTCCGGCTGCGAAAGGTCTCGTTGTGAACCCCTACGGCCGCAGCCGAGGAGGGAGGGCTCGTGAGTGACCTGCGGGCCAGGCGCAGCGACGACGATGCAGCCATCGACGACGTCGTCGAGACGCGCGAGCGCCTTCGCTCCACTGCCCGCGAGGCCCTAGGGGTGATCGGCGACACCCGGACCCGGTCATGGCGAGAGGTGCGGCGGACACACGAGCTTTCTCTGTACCCGATCGTCGCGCTTGGCCTCCTCGTCATCGCCGACGGGTTCCAAAGCTACGGATTCACCGTCTTGACCCCAGAGATCAGCTCCGCCCTCGGCATCGGCGTCGGGTCCATCGCAGCAGCGCGCGCCCTGCAGACCTTCGCCATCGGGGTGGCGCCCCTCCCGATGGCTGCGTTGTCGCAGGGCAAGGCGCGCCGGGCCCTGCTGTGCATCGTGACGGGGCTGGCGTGGAGCTTGATCACCCTGTTCACCGGCTTCGTCACCTCGATGCTGGCTCTGCTGGCCGTGCTGTTCCTCGATGGCCTGTCCACCGGCAGCGTGACCGCCCTGCACTTCCCGCTGATCCTCGATGGTCACCCCCCCGAAGCCCGCGTGCGCGCCCTGGCCGGCTACGCCACGTTCCAGAACGCCGGCCAGATCCTGTCGCCGCTGCTCGTCGGGCTACTGGGTGGGCTGCTCGGTTTCACGTGGCGAGGGGTCTTCCTCGGGTTGGGGGTGACCTCGACGCTGATGACGCTCGGGGCCATCGGCTTGCGCGACCCCGGGTTCGGACGCTGGGACACCGACCAGGTCCGGGCCACAGTGCACGCCGGCGAGAACGACGAACTCGCTGACGCTGAGGTCACCCTCGGGTTCTGGGAGATCGTGCGCCGGGTGATGCTCATCCCCACGACCCGGCGGATGCTGGCCGGAGCAGTGGTGTTCGGCGTGTTGTTGATCCCGGCTCAGACGTTCGTCTCGTTCTTCCTCGAGCAACGCTGGAACCTGGGCCCGGGGGCCAGGGGCGTGTTCTTTGCCTACCTCGGCGCGACGACGGTGGCCGGACTGGTCGCCTACGGGCGCAAGGGGGAACAGCAGTTCCGTGCCGACCCGGCGCGGATGGTGCGGGTCGTCGGCGTGCTGTTGGCCACGGGAATGGTCTTCGTGGCCCTGGGCGGTCTGTCACCGTGGTTCCCGGGGATGGTGGTGTGCTTCGGGATCTATGGCGCACTGGTCGGGACCCTCGGCCCGGCGCTGGGCATCGCGTTGTTGTCGGTGATCCCCTCCCGTATGCGCCCGCACGCCCAGGCGCTGTTCAGCATCGCGCTGGCTGTGGGAGGTGTGGTCGGTGCCGTGCTGTTCTCCGGCGTGGACACCCGCTACGGGATCGCCGGCACCATGGTCTCCATCGCGGTGCCGGGCGTCATCGGCGCCCTGGTGATCGGGAGCGCGGGACGCTGGATCGGGGCCGACCTCGACCGGATGATCGACGAGATCCTCGAAGAGGAGGAGGTCGGTCGGCTGCGCCGGGCGGGACGGACGTTGCCGATGCTGGCCTGTCGCTCCATCGACTTCTCCTATGGACAGCTCCAGGTGCTGTTCGATGTCGACTTCACCGTCGATGACGGTGAGATGGTCGCCCTGCTGGGGGTCAACGGTGCGGGCAAGTCCACGCTGTTGAAGGTGATCTCGGGCATCGGCCTGCCCACGCGCGGGAGCGTGCGGTTCCGGGGCAAGGACATCACCTATCTCGACGCCGAGCGGCGCGTGCGGTTGGGCATCACCCAGGTGCCCGGGGGCCGGGCGGTGTTCGGACCGATGACGGTGGTGGAGAACCTGCGCAGCTTCGGCTACACGATCGGGAGCGACCGCAAGAGCCTCGAGCGTGCCGTCGACACCTGCCTCGAGACCTTCCCCCGCCTCGCTGAACGGCGCAACTCGCTCGCCGCCACGCTCTCAGGGGGTGAGCAGCAGATGCTCGGGCTCTCCAAGGCCTTGATCCTGCGCCCCCAGATCCTTCTCATCGACGAACTGTCCCTCGGCCTCGCCCCCGTCATCGTCGGCCAGTTGCTCGAGATGGTGCGGGCCATCAACTCCGACGGCACCGCAGTGGTCCTCGTGGAGCAGTCGGTCAACATCGCGCTCAACCTGGTCCATCACGCCTACTTCATGGAAAGGGGGGCGATGCGCTTCGACGGAGCCAGCGAGGAGCTCCTCGGCCGCAGCGACCTTCTCCGAGCCGTCTTCCTCACTGGCACGGGAGATCTCGGCGGGTGAGGCGCACGGCGCGGTCGGTCGGGGCAGGGCTCGCCATCGTGGCCGCGCTCAAGGTCATCCTGGTGATCCTCGACGACTACCGCGTCGTCAGCGCGTCGACGCCGTGGACGGTCATCCTGCTCGGCGTCATCATCGGCATGACCTACGGGTTGCTCGGGGTCGGCCTCGTCCTGATCTTCCGCACCAACCGGATCATCAACTTCGCCCACGGCCAGATCGGGGCCTTCGCCGCGGCCGTGTTCGGGCTGGCCGCGGTGCGCTGGGGCGTGCCGTACTGGTTGGCCTTCCCCCCCGCCATCCTGCTCGGGGGGGCCACGGGCGCCGCAGCCGAAGCCGGGGTCATCCGGCGCCTGCGCCACGCACCCCGCCTGATGAGCATCGTCGCCACGCTGGGGGTGGGCCAGTTCCTGGTCGTGTTCGCCGCCGCCGTCAACAGCCAGGCGGCCGCCGGCTCCCTGTACCCCCAGCCCGCCGGACTCCCTGTCTTCGACGCCGGAGCCCTGCGCATCACCCAGGCGTACGCGGCGATGCTCGTGCTCAGCCCGGTTGCGGTCGTGGCCCTGGCCATCTTCCTGCGCCGGAGCCGCTACGGCCTAGCCATGCGCAGCGCGGCCGCCAACCCGGAGGCCGCCCGCATGTCGGGCATCTCGGCCAGCCGGATGTCGTCACTCGCATGGGCCCTGGCCGGAGGCCTCTCCGCGCTCACCGCCATCCTGACCGCGCCGACCCAGGGGTTCACTGCAGCGAGCAGCTTCGGGCCGGCGCTGCTGTTACGAGCCCTCACGGGCGCGGTGGTCGCTCGCATGGACAACCTCCCGCTCGCCCTCGGGGCCGGCGTCGGGCTCGGCGTGGTCGAACAGGTGCTGTTGTGGAACTACCCGCGATCGGGTCTGGTCGAGGTGTCCTTGTTCGTCATCATCTTGTTCACCTTGGTCCTCCAGCGGCCCCGCGGCGGGCGCGACGAGGAGAAGGGCAGCTGGGCGTCGGTGCAGGCCCTGAAGCCGATCGCCGAGCCGCTCCGCCAGATCTGGCTCGTGCGCCGGCTGGGCGTGATCACGGGGTTCGTGGCGTTCGTCCTGGCCGCCGCCCTGCCCCTGGTTCTCGACAACAGCCGGGCAGTGACCCTCACCGGGATCATGGGCTTCGCCATGGTCGGCCTGTCGATCGGCGTGCTCACCGGCTTGGGTGGTCAGCTCACATTGGGCCAGTTCGCCGTGGCGGGTGTCGGCGCCGTGGTCAGCTTCGCCGTGTCCAGTAGGACCGGTGACTTCGGGCTGGCGCTGGTCTACGCCGGGCTCGCGTCAGCGGCGGTGTCGATGGTGTTGGGTCTTCCCGCCCTGCGCATCCGAGGGCTGATGCTGACCGCGACCACCTTGTCCTTCGCCCTGTTGACCCCCGCATGGCTCATGACCCAGCCGTGGATGCTGGGAACGGGCCGCGATCCCGGGCGCCCGATCGTGCTCGGCCACGCGCTGAGCAGTGGGCGCGGCTACTACTTCTTCGCCCTGGCCCTGATGCTGGTGACGCTGCTCGCCGTGCGCAACGTTCGCCGGAGCGGGTTCGGCCGGCTCCTCGTCGCCATCCGCGACAACGAGGAAAACGCCCGCGCCTTCACCATCCGCGCCCCGATGGTCAAGATGCAGGGCTACGTGCTCGCCGGGTTCATCGCCGGCCTGGGCGGGGCGGCCTACGGCCACTCGCTCTCGAGCATCGGCGCATCCACGTTCCCGGCCTCCGCCAGCACCGACATCGTCGTCATGAGCGTCATCGGCGGGATCTCGGTCACCGCTGGTCCCATCCTCGGTGCCCTGTGGGTGTTGGGGGTTCCCGCCTTCGTGCCCCTCGACTCAGCTGGGCTGGCCGCCACCCAGCTCGGGTCACTGCTGTTGATCCTCTTCGTCCCGACCGGCCTGGTTCGCTTCGCCGAACCGATCCGGGACCGGCTGATCAGTTGGATCGCCCGGCGCCACGGGCTCGGCGCGACCGATGCCGGCACGGAGGTCGCCGCGCCAGGGCCGGAGCTCGCGGCGGAGCCCGGGCCGGCGCTTGGGGCAGAGCCACGGCTCGGGCGCGATGTGGGAGCGGGGCAGCGGGCGTCGCTGTCCCTCGCCCTCAGAGGGCCCCCCCGCCGCGGCGTGATCCTCCAGGCCGAGGAGCTGCGCCGCTCCTTCGGGGGCGTGAAGGCGGTCGACGGCGTGTCGTTCTCCGTGCGAGCCGGTGAGACGCTCGGGCTGATCGGGCCGAATGGGGCGGGCAAGACGACCACCTTCGAGCTGCTGAGCGGATTCACCCGCCTCGACTCGGGGCAGGTCCGCTATGACCGGCGCGACGTGACGACGCTCGGCCCGGAGGGGCGCGCCCGCCTCGGACTCATCCGCTCCTTCCAGGACGCGGCGCTGTTTCCCACCCTGACGGTCCTCGACACGGTGATGTTGGCCCTGGAGCGGATCAGCCCGACCCGCTTCTTGTCGTCGGTGCTCGGGTGGACCCGCAGCGAACGGGCCAAGGAACTCCAGGCCCGCGAGCTGGTGGCGACCATGGGACTGGACCACTACCGCGACCGACAGATCCGCGAGCTCTCCACGGGCACTCGGCGCATCACCGAGATCGCCTGCCTGGTCGCCCTCGAACCCGCGTTGTTGCTCCTCGACGAGCCATCATCGGGGATCGCCCAACGGGAGACCGAGGCCCTGGGTCAGCTCCTGGTGGACCTCAAGCGTCAGCTCAACCTGACCCTCGTGGTGATCGAGCACGACATCCCCTTGATCATGGGGATCTCGGATCGCATCGTGGCAATGGCTGACGGGCGGGTCATCGCCGTCGGCTCTCCCACCGAGGTCCGCAACCACCCCCAGGTGGTGGAGTCCTACCTGGGGGGCAACGTCTTGGCCCTCGAGCGCTCCGGTGCCACGCTCGAGCGGGCTCGGAGATGACGCTGCGAGCCTCCCGCCGTCACTCCGGCTTCAACAGCTCGAGCGACGTGGTCAATCCCTCGAGCACGTCCATCAGGGGCTCGACCCCCAGACCGGGACCACTCGGCACGCGCAGGTGTCCTTCCTCCAACACGAAGGGGCTCACGACATCTTGGGCGAAGAAGCGATCCGACGCCGACACGTCACCGGGCAACGTGAACTCTGGGCAGGCGGCCAGGGCGGCGTTGGCCGCCCGGCCCAAACCGGTCTCGAGCATACCGCCACACCACGCCGGGATCCCGTGGGCGGCGCACACCGCGGCCACCCGCCTGGCCTCGAGGTAGCCACCCACCCGGCCGGGCTTGATGTTGACGATCTGGCACGCGCCCATGGCGATGGCGTCGGCGGCCGAGCGGGCCGACGTGATGGACTCGTCGAGGCACACCGGCGTGGCGATGCGCCGAGCGAGCTCGGCATGACCGCGCACGTCATCCTCGGCCAGGGGTTGTTCGATCAGGAGCAGATCGAAAGGATCGAGCCGGGCCAGGTGGCGGGCGTCGCCCAGGGTGTAGGCAGTGTTGGCGTCGACCTGCAACAACACCTCTTCCCCGAAGCGCTCCCGCACGGCCCGGACCGGCTCGAGATCCCAACCCGGCTCGATCTTGAGCTTGATCCGCACGTAGCCCTGATCGAGGTAGGAGCCCACCGTGTCGATCAGCTCGGGAATCGATCCCATGATCCCCACCGAGACACCCGAGGGCACCCGATCGCGGGTCGCGCCCAGGAACGTGGCAAGGGACATGTTGGAGCTGCGCAACTCGGCGTCGAGCACCGCCATCTCCAGCGCCGCCTTGGCCATCGGATGTCCCTTGACCCTGGCCAGCGCCGGTCCCACTCCAGCCGGACTCAGCTGGCCGGCGGCGAGGAGGAGCGGCGCGAGATGGCGGCCGATCATGGCCTGGGCCCCGTCGGCGTACTCCGGGGAGTAGTGCGGCTCGGCGAGTGCCACGCATTCTCCCCACCCGTCGGCCTCGTCGCTCAGCACTCGCACCAACAACGCGTCTTTGACCGTCTGGGTCCCGAACGAGGTGCGGAACGCAGTGACCAGCGGCAGCGCCACCCGCCGCAGCTCGATGGCCGACAGCTTCATGGGGTCCAGCTTGGCTCCTGGGTCGATCCGGCGCGTCGTCGCCCGCACCCAAGCCGGGGCCAGGGTCTTGGCCGCCGGCACGAACATGGCTCGCCAAAGGATCGGCCAGGATGAGGGGATGCGACGCAGGGCCGCCTGGCTGACGGCCGCTCTCGCCCTCCCCGCCGCCTGGGCGACCGTCTCGATGGGAGCCGGCGCGGGCGCCTTCGCGGCGTCGAGCCCGGCGGCGGCGAATCTCACCGCGTCGCGTGCCACCGCTTCCAGTGCCACGGTGCCCGACTCGGCGGAGGCCTGGTACCAGACCGCGGGGAACTCCACCTGCACGTCGCCCGTCGGGTGCGGCCTCGCCAGCCCACCGTCTCCCTACCCCGCCCACACGTTGCACATCGGCACCCTCGCGGGTCAAGAGACCGCCCGCAGCTACCTCCTGCCGGACCTGTCGTCGCTGTCGCCGGGGGTGAGGATCGATTCGGCTGAGCTGAGCATCCCGCTCGACACCAGCCCGGCCGACGGCAGCGTGGCACCGGCGTCGGCCCAGATCCAGGCCTGCCTGGTCACCAGCCCCTTCACAGACGGGGTACAGGGTTCGGCCGCCGCACCGCCCACCGTGGACTGTTCCCTCGAACGCGCCGTCGTGGTGGACGCGGCCCATCTGAGCCTCGACCTCGATCCCTTCGTGCAGGCGTGGGACCGGGGCCGGCCCATCGACGGCATCGCCTTGATCCCCGTGCCGGTGGCCGGTGCGACCTGGCACGTCGTCTTCGACGACCACAGCCGCAGTGACGGCCACCCGGCCACCACAGTGCTGATCTACCACCACGACGACGGCCTCCCCGGGTCTGCCCCGCCGCCCGACGCCGGCGGCCCCAC
>Ga0102924_1005721_pt1 | contig 11908 bp, 7 predicted proteins | sample PaiPotPPM11metaG_FD_80116 | JGI IMG/M metagenome (GOLD analysis project Ga0102924, IMG submission 80116) | Iron sulfur acid spring bacterial and archeal communities from Banff, Canada, to study Microbial Dark Matter (Phase II) - Paint Pots PPM... ... | reverse complement strand
GACTGCAGAAGCCAACGCGACAACGGCATGATGGATCTCCCGGCAAGGGACGCTCTCCGCACCAAGCAAACGAAGCGCCCTGCGGCAACCTATGCGCGATGTTAGGCACTACTGGTAACCAGGGTCAATTTACCTCGGTAATGCATGACCGCGATGAGCAACCATGCGGACTTTAGCTGCTTTCTATCCCCATTTTTATGATTCCAAGGCACGAGCGCCGCCCGCCAGAAGGAAGTTGCTACCGCGCTCCGTGGCACGTTTGTGCCATTGGAGGACGCTTTCTGACGCAGGTAAAGTAGGGATCAATTCTCCTTCGCGGTTGGCCCACAGTGGCACCGCACAGCCCAAACCAAGATAGGATTTCCAGTCGCTCGGAGGACGTTGAATGGCGTTGCGCCTGAAGTTAGTGCTTTCAATCTGCACATTCGCAGTCTTTAGCAGCCTATTGGCATCGGCACAATCTCAGGGAGCAACGTCCTTATCTTCATCTGATCACTTGGCGCAGTCCTCCTCTACGGTTAAAAAATTGCAAAACACAGGACGTATGTCGAATTATCCAAGCGCAGGGCTGAATTTTTTGTCCGCAGTCAGCTATGGCTCGGGCGGACATGGGGCATTTTCGATTGCAGTGGGCGACTTGAATGGGGATGGCAAGCCTGATTTGGTGGCGGCTAATTGGTGCGCGGCGAGTGGGTGCGCGAATGGTACGGTTGCTGTTCTGTTAGGAAACGGCGACGGAACATTTCAGCCTGCAGCGCCTTATTCCTCGAGCGGTGTCTTCGCCGACACCGTCACCGTCGCGGATCTGCGCGGAAACGGCAAGATGGACATCATCGTAGGCAACTGCGGCTCGGTGCAGCGGAACATCTGCGTCGGGACGAATGGGGGCGCAACGGTTCTGCTGGGGAACGGCGATGGCACGTTTCAGCCAGCCGTTTCGTATGCGCCGTCGTTTGGTGTGGCCTCGGTGACAGTAGCGGACGTTAACGGGGACGGCAAACTCGACCTGCTGCTGGCGACGAATTGCGCCTCGAGCGGTTCCTACACGGGATGCGTCGGCGTGTTGTTGGGGAACGGCGATGGAACGTTTGCGAACGCGGTGACTTACAACTCGGGCGGCTTCAGTCCGACGGGCATCGCGGTAAAAGATGTAAACGCAGACAACAAGCTGGACGTGATCGTTTCGCACTGCGGGCTGCTTACCGACAATGCCTGCGGAACGGGCAACGCTGGGGTGCTGCTGGGGAATGGAGACGGAACGTTTCAGGCGGGCGTTGTCTACGAATCGAATGGAATTTATCCGCAAGGCGTGGCCGTGGAAGACGTCAACGGAGATGGCAAGCTCGACATAGTAGTGGTTAACAGCAGCATCAGCCTGAGTAACCTGGCGGGCAGTGTCGGAGTTCTGTTGGGGAACGGGGACGGAACGTTTCAATCGGCAGTTGCTTATCCTTCCGGGGGGTTTGGCGGCGCCTCGGTCGCGCTGGCGGACATGAACGGCGATGGCACTCTCGACATCGTTGTGGCAAATTGCTCGACTACCGCCGGCAACTGCTCAGGCACCAGCGGCACACAGGGTGTCGGCGTGCTACTCGGCAATGGAGACGGAACATTTCAAACGGCGATCACGTTTGCCTCGGGCGGCAACACTCCGTTCGGGCTGGCAGTCGCCGATCTAAACGGCGACAGCCGACCCGACGTCGTCACCGCGAATTGCGCCAGCAGTAATTGCGGGCCGCGGAACGGGACGGTGGGTGTGCTCGTGAATGCGAGCCTCGGAGCGACGACGACACAAGTCGGATCGTCGGCGAATCCATCAGCCTTTGGGCAGAGCGTGACATTTACCGCGACGGTGACGTCCGGCTTCAAGGGCGCTCCCACGGGAACAGTGAATTTCTATGATGGCGGCACAAGTTTAGGGACGTCGAATGTTGACAGCAGCGGTTCGGCGAGTTTGACGACGGCCGCACTGGCTGTGGGTACGCACAGCATCACGGGAACGTACAGCGGAGATAGTAGTTTTACGACGAGCACTTCGTCGGCGCTATCTCAGGTTGTGCAGGGAGCCATCGCGCAAGTTTCTGCGAACAGCCTCAGCTTCGGAAATCAGACGGCCGGGATCTCGAGCGGAGCTCAATCTGTGACGGTCACGAACGGCGGAAATATTCCGCTGACCGTTGCCATCAGCATTGTCGGAACGAACGCGGGTGATTTTTCTCAGGCGAATACTTGCGGAGGATCGGTTGCTCCCGGCAGCATGTGCACGATCAGCGTGACGTTTACGCCTACGAATGTCGGTGCGCGCGCGGCAGCAGTCAGTATCGCGGATAACGCACCGAATAGCCCGCAATCCGTCGCGTTGGGGGGTGCAGGCGTAATCCCGAAGGCGCAGCTCTCTCGCACGACCGTGACGTTCCCGACTCAAATCGTAAACACAAGCAGCAAAGCGGCGGTGGTGACACTTACCAATAACGGCCTCGGAATTCTCGCACTCACGAACATTGCAATCTCGGGCCCCTTCGCTCAGACCAACACCTGCGGTGCGAGCCTAAATCCCTCCAGCAGTTGCACGTTTAGCGTGACTTTTACTCCGACTTCGATCGGCACCGTGACGGGCTCGATCACAATCACGGATAACGCAGCCAAAAGCCCGCAGACCATCACCTTGCAGGGCACCGGAACATATATCCAGGTAACTCCCGTTAGCGTAAATTTCGGCAATCAAACGGTGGGGACGAAGAGCGTATTAAAAAAGATCACTGTGACGAATAAGGGAAGTGTCGCGGTAAGTATTTCGGGAATCACGATCAGCGGGACAAACGCCGCCGATTTTGCTGAGATCAACAACTGTGGCGCGAGCTTACCGGCAGGAGCCAGCTGCTTGATTGGCGTGAGCTTTACGCCGTTGGCGACCGGAGCGCGATCGGGAAGTCTTTCGATCACCGACAACGGCGGCGGAAGTCCGCAAACCGTGCTGCTCGCCGGAACCGGAATGTAGGCAGCAGCATCGCGATTCCACTCAGGCGGGGTTTTGACAATATTCCCTTGTTCGCGTCAGCCTTCCACCTTTGATTCGTTCGCATAGAGAAGCTCGGCACACCCGTCGCGGGAGCACGCGGTGTGTCAATGAGTACAATCGCCTGTTAACTTCAACTGGCTGTCGACTATACTTGTGCTGCCATCGCCCGGCGGGCGCTTCGAACTGTGAACAATACGAAAACACAACAGTCTGGTTCGTCAGATTACACTGACGATTACCCAACCTGTGCGGCAACGTTTGCCACTCTTCGCATCTTTACTGGCCAGATGGAACCGGGACACATAACAACTATCCTGCAAGTGGATCCCAGCAAGTCGCAATGGGAGGATAACGACAGCGCTCATTTGAACGGCTGGTTTCTTTCTTCAAAGAGTCGAATTGACTCCCGCGATGTGCGTAGGCATGTGGACTGGTTACTAGAAAGAATCAGCAATAAGCGACGGGAAGTGCTCAGTCTGCAATCCCAGGTTGGCATCTGGATGGATGTCTTCTGCTACTGGCGTTCTGCGCAGGGCCAAGGCGGCCCCACCCTTAGCCCGAAGCAAATGCGGATTCTCGCTGACTTGAACCTCAAAATTGGCTTCGATTGCTACTGATTTGGCGACAGATCGCGATTACGCTCATCGCGAATCGTGGGATTGTTGGCATAAAGCGCGATTACATTTCTCGACTTGTTCCGTCAATTCTCGGTGAGGTGTGGTCGCGCGATTGCGAAAACTAACAGCAAGCGGGCAACCCAGTCTGGAAAGCCACCATCTTTACCGGGGATATCCTTACCTATCCGTCGTACATTTTGAAGCTGTATTGACCCGGGAAACCTGCCACACATAGAACACGTGACGTACGCTCGGCTCCCTATGCACACAACCATTCTCGCCACATTCTTTACGATCTCTCGCACCGCAGTTGCGATGTGCAGCGCCGGCATTCTGGTTTCTCTGATTGCGCTGTGGACTTCGAAGACCGATGTCGCGCAAGCCCGCGGCCTGGACAAGATCGTCGCTTTGAGCAGCCTGTGTTACGCCGCCCCCCTCGCAGTCTTCGGCGCCCTGCATCTCGCGGACGTCCAATCTGTCCTGCCCATCGTTCCCATGTATATGCCGTGGCGATTGTTTTGGGCGTATTTCTTCGGCTTTGTGCTGCTGGCCGTGTCGCTGAGTATCGCCACAAAAATTCAGGTGCGCTGGTCCGGCCTGCTGTTTGGGATCGCGATGTTTCTTTTTGTGGCGATGTTGACTGTCCCAGCAGTGATTGCCAACCCGAGAGACCGGATTGGATGGACGTTGATCTTTCGCGAAAGCTCATTCGGGGGCGGAGCATGGATTCTTGCCGGTAACGCGATGCGCCAGGATGGCCGCGGGCAAAACGGAAATAAATTCATCACCATCGGGCGCGTGTTGATCGCTTGCGCCGCTATATTGTTTGGCGTCGAGCATTTTCTGCACCCAGCGAATGTTCCTGGAGTTCCACTCGAGAAATTCACACCCACATGGATTCCAGCACGCCAGTTCATCGATTATGTAACGGGCGCGATCCTTCTGGTTGCCGGGGTAAGCATCCTGCTGACAAAGAAGACGCGGATGGCGGCGACTTATCTCGGTTCCTGGCTTGTGCTGCTGGTCGTATGCGTCTATGGGCCGATTCTGATCGCGGCCCTCGCCGACCCGAGCGTTGCCAATCAAGTCGAGGGGATCAACTACTTTTTCGATACCTTGCTCTTTACCGGAGCGGTTCTCGCGCTCGCCAGTGCGACCCAACGAAGCGATTAATCGACTACTGCCACGTTGCCAACCGGGAAGCCCGAGTTCGCTATACCTTCACGTTCACGACTGACCAACTCTTCGCCAGTTTTCCCAAGCGTTGCAGGGCTTCAGAAAATCTTTCGGTCATCGTCGCGAACCCAAGTCGAAAGTGCGAGGGCTCATCCCAACAATCTCCAGGGGCTAGCAGGATGCCCTGTTCCGCAGCAGCTTGGCAAAACGGGCGGCTGTTCTCTCCACTGACGAGCCATGGGAAAGCGGTCGCTCCGCCGCGAGGAGGAACCCAGCCAATCGTCTCGCGATGCTCGGACATGAAAGACTCAAGCTGCCGAAGATTCCGGGTTGCGGTTTCCTGCGTTTTCCCCAGAACGACATCCCGGTGGCGCATTGCAATCTCTGCCAGCATTTCCCCGGCAGTATTGTTAGAAATAGAAAAAATGGTGCGGGCATTCCAGTAACGCTCGCGGCGCTTGGAATCGTGCTCGATCATCCAACCGGTCCGCACTCCAGATAAGGGAAACGCTTTCGAGAAATCATGGATCACGGTCGCATTCTGCAAACGGGAAGCCGACCTTGTCACCTCTCCATGGTAGATCGGGTGGTACACCTCGTCGCTGACAAGTTGAACGTCGCGAGACGCTGCGAACTCGTGCAGGCTGTCGAATTCCTCATCGCTAACCGTGGCGCCAGTGGGGTTGTGGGGACTGTTGATCAGAATGAACTTGGTATTTCGATCGACCAGCCGCTTGATCTCTTCGAGATCGATTCGGAAGTCGTTTTCTTTCCGAACCGTGTAATAGCGAATCTCAATTCCCAGCGATTCGGGCAGGGCGGAAAAAGGCGGATAGCCCGGTTGCGGCAGAACAACGTTGGCTCCTGTTTCCGCGGCCAGCCAGAAGAGAATCAGCAGCGCTTCTGAGGCTCCGGTGACAACCTGGACAGTCTCGATGTCAACGTCCTGCATTTCGGCAATGGCTGCGCGTAAGCTGTCGGATCCTGCCGGGCGGCTATAGTGCAACTTATGATTCAGAAACCGCTGCCGCTCCTCTTCGCTCGCGAGATTTAGGATCTCATTCAGGGTCCAGCGTGGTCCTTCGCTGGCGGCCAGGTTGAATTCGATGTTGTGCTCGTAGGTGTCCAGCCACATGTCCAGCAGGAATGGTTTCAGTTGCATGTCGTACCTCGGCGACTTAGATGCAGCCGATTCGCCAGCGATCTTGCAAGTCCAACACTTCTTTAGTCCAGTATTCTAGCTGTTTGACGGACTCGGGCCCTCTGGAATGCTCGACTGTCGCGGCTTCTTGACTTTGCTGCGAAGTGGGGCGATAAAAGAAGAAGCCACTTCGCGGGGTCTCTTATGGTCGTTCCCCTTCTTTTCATGCCCTGCGGTCCGCGCTGGATTGTGTTGGCGGCGTGCGTCACAGCAACGATTCTTGTCGCCGGATGTGGATCTCGCAGCGCCCAGATGGATTCCGCCCCCGCGCCGGTCGCGCTCCCGCCCGCGGTGCCATCGGCTCAGCCTGTTCTTCTTTTTAATGGAACCGGAACCTCCGCTGATGTTGGAGCGGTCGAAGCAGTTCTCAGCGGGATGGGTATCGGCTACATAACTGCCAATTCGGCGCAACTGAGCGCCATGAGTGAGGCGCAATTGGGAGGATACAAACTCATCATCGTGCCAGGCGGAAATTCCATCGACATCGGAGAGAGCCTTAACCCGGGCACGGCGGCCAACTTGCAGGCCGCGGTACAGCAATATGGCGTGCACTATCTAGGAATCTGTGCGGGAGCGTTCTTCGGCGGCTACTCCGTTTACAACGGAATCGATCTTACCGGAGGCGTGTCGTTCGACTTCTATGCCGATGAATTTCTTGGGATCCACCAGGAAATGGTCGAGCTCTCGTTTCCCAACAGCAGCCCGCTGAATGTGTACTGGCAGGATGGGCCACAGCTTTCGGGGTGGGGCGAGGTGGTGGCGAAGTTTCCGGACGGCACTCCGGCGATTGTGGAAGGTGCGTCTGGAAACGGGTTCGTGATTTTCACGGGCGTGCATCCGGAAGCTCCTGAGAGCTGGATGGACACGTTGATGGTTACGACTCCAGTTTCAGTCGATCAAGCTTATGCGGCAGCGATCGTAAAAGCCGCGTTGGACGGAACCACGCTGCCGCACTTCTAACATCACTCCAGCACCCGCGCTAGAACAAGGGCATGTCATTTCTTCTGCCCAAACGGTCGTTCAGCGAAGCCGGGCTGATTTCGCTCAGTAAAACCCTGCAGCCTGTATGGGTAATCCTGTGTCACCTTCGTGCGATTTATAACTCGACCGTTAGCTTGTATGGTTCTAACTGAGAAGTCGTTTTGAACGTTTAGCGGCTCTTAAAGCGGGTCTCTGCCTTGGGGGAGGGGAGACCCGCTTTGTATTGCGTAGAAGAAATCAAAATACCGCAATGCGCGGCCTCGCCGAATCGTTTCACCTGTTGGCCGATCCTTTAAGGGCGGCAAAACGAAGGCTCGAAAATGACATTCACGATCAGAATGAATTCCAGCGCACATCATTTTTCGGCGATTCTTGGTCGGACAAGAAGCCAGGTTGGCATGAGAAGCTTCCTCTGGAACCGTCTCGGAAAGCCTTGCCAGACAAGGTTTCTGGGCAGAATTGCCTGGGGTGGTGTACCATGCCGCGTCGCGACTTTTGCCTTCGAAGTGTGCGGTCGGACCCAGGAGAACGAATGAAAAACAAGTTTGTCTTAATCGCAGTGTTGATGTGCGTTGCTTTCGCGCAGGCCGCGTGGGGACAGTGGTCGTCAAATCCCGCCCTCAATCTTCCGCTAGCGGACAACAACAATGGTAGCGATCAAGTACAGCCCAAGATTATTCCGCTGGCCACTTCCGGCGGATATGTCAGCTGGTTTGACGCGAATCCGGCGACGCCTCCTCCGATTGGGTACGATGTGATCTACCAGCGGCTTACCGAGAAAGGATTCCAAAAACTTCCGCAGGGCGGCGTTCTGATCGCCGACTTGAGCAACAGTTCCACGGAGGACTACGGGCTCGACGCCGACACGCAGGGCAATGCACTCCTCGCCTTCCTGGATACACGCGAGGGGTCGAACCAGCAGATCACGGCCGCCAAGATGAGTCCGTCAGGTCAGAAGCTCTGGGGACGCCTCGGGGTTCAGCTCACCAGCGATTCTGACTCGCATGCCGCCCCGAAGATTGCAGGCACGACCGACGGCGGAATTGTCGTTGCCTGGACAAGCAACAGCAACGTGGTTGCGCAGAAGCTCAACGCGCAGGGCCAGCCTCAGTGGGGCGCCGGCGTTGTGTTCAGCGAATCGGGATACAACTACTTGCTCGCCGACCTGCACGCCGCCGACAATGGCAGCGTCATTATTTCGTGGGTGCGCGAGCAGGGATTCGGCAGCAACGCCACGCTGATCGCGAACAAGATCTCGACCTCGGGGACGCTGTTGTGGGGCGCGAACAACATTCCGATCTTTACGAATGGCTCGCTGCAATTCGGCAACTTCCCGCACTTCTTGCCGGATGGCAATGGCGGAGCGGTTTTTGCCTGGTATACGAGCGTGCCGTCGTTGCAATGCTTCGCGCAACATATTCTGGGCAATGGGGACCATGCCTTTCCGCAGGGTGGCGTAGCCGTTTCCACCGACACCGCCAATGTGCGCGTATCGCCTTCGGCCGCTTATAAGAGTTCTACCAAGGAAGTCTTTGTATTCTGGACGGAAGAGGATTCCAACCAGTTCTACAACGGGGTCTATGGGCAGAAGTTCAATTCGACGGGGGCGCCGGAGTGGGGTGCCACGGGACTCGTGCTGGTTCCGCTGGGAACAGATACACAGGATTTTGTGACCACCGTCCAGGTCGGGACTGGCGCACTCGTGTTCTGGGTCGACTCGGTCGGTTACGGAGACTCGACCATCCAAGCGACGGAACTCGGCGATTCCGGGTCAGTGGTCTGTTCGCAGTTCGTGGTTTCGTCTACGCCATCGAATAAATACGCGCTGGTGGCTGCGACGAATTCGCAAGGCGGGACCGCGCTGGTCTGGACGGATGACCGCATCGGGAATAACGGGATTTATGCGCAGAACGTGAATCCGAATTGCTCTCTCGGGCAGACTCAATAACTGAATCGCGAAACGGGACAGCCGCCGTCGGCTGTCCCTGCAGAGGCTTCTGAGTTTTGACGGCTTCGTTTTACCCCTGATAAACTTTTAGTTTGTCCAGCCATCGTTCTTATCAGAAGGGAAGTCCGTGCGCGCAGAAACCCGCCATCAACTGAAACAGGATGCTTTTAGCCGTGTCACCATCGGCGCCGCCGAGAAAACCGCCGATTGGACGGTGGAACACCGCACCACGATTATCATCGCCGCGATCGTGGCTGTCGTCCTCGTGGGGGGCGTCATTGGCGGCTGGTATTACCTGAACGCCCAGGATCAAAAGGCGAGCCTTGATCTATCGGTCGCGATTCGGACCATGGATGAGCAATTGCGGCCGGCGGGTCAGCCCGAGCAGCCCGACTTTCCGACTTTTACGTCTGCTAAGGAACGGGCCGAAGTGGCGAAAAAACAGTTTCAGGCGATTGTCGACAAATATCCGCACACCCGCACCGCCGATATGGCCAAATATCTTCTGGGCGTGACCGCGGTGGCTTTGTCGGACAACACGACCGCGGAGACCGACTTTAAGCAGGTGGCGTCGGCTGGCAATCGCGAAATCGCATCGCTTGCGAAAAATGCCTTGGCTTCGCTCTATGGCGATACCAAGCGGACGAAAGATGCTGCTGCAATCTATCAGGAGCTGATCAATAAGCCCACCGCTTCAGTCGGCAAAGTGACGGCGCAATTGCAGCTCGCGGAACTCTACCAGAATTCGAATCAGCCCCTCGATGCCAAGCGCATTTATGAGCAGATCAAGAAGGAAAATCCCGGCAACGAAGCTGGACAGCTCGCTACGCAGAAACTCTCGGAACTGAAGTAACTCTTTCGACGACCTCATTACCTTCGTAAGCCGAGCACGGCGTTTTGCCGTGAGCGGTCACCTGCGTTCAGGGACAATTTAAGGGACGGCACTGTTGTCTATAAATGAGGTCCGCCCGATGAGCTTGCGAATCCCGCGCTTGTACTTCGTCGTTTGTCTGCTGATATTGCTGCCCAACTTTGTCTTGAGCCAGGACGATTCGTCCCAAAGCCTGGGCGATGTTGCGCGCAAGCTTCGGAAAGACACGACTGAGGAAGTGCGCATGACCGATGCCGATTCAAAGAAGCTGTTTGATTCGGTCGACCGGATTTTCGCCTTCGCTGCTGACGACTCGGGCTTGCCGAAGCGCGCCACCGTGAAGCGCCAGTTGGTGGGCAAATCTGACGTGGAAAAGTATGCCAGCGGACGGCTTGCGAAAGAGGAATACGCCAAGCACTTCGAGACGGCCGAGCTGACCATGAAGAAGCTGGGCTTCCTGCCACGTGATTTCAAGCTTCGCGAATTTCTGGTGAAATCGACTGGGCAGCAGATTGCCGGATATTACGACGATGAGACGAAGACGATTTCGCTGCTGAACTGGGTTCCGGCGGACCGGCAGGAACCGATTCTGGCGCACGAGCTCACGCATGCGCTGCAGGACCAGAACTACGATCTGGCGAAGTGGATGAAAGCGGCCTCGAAGCCCGAGGGAAGCGCGCAGAAAGACGGCACTGAGAACGATGACGGTGCGATTGCCCGCAAGGCCGTAGTAGAAGGGCAGGCGATGGTAGTTTACGTCGACTACGTTCTCGCCCCATTCAACCGTAATCTTACGGACACGCCGCAACTCATCTATCAGATGGAGGAGCCCGCTGTGAAAGCCGTGCAGGACTCGCAGATCATGCACGATGCTCCGATGATTCTGCGCGAGGCGGGATCGTTTGCCTACAACGAAGGCCTGATCTTTGAAGGCGAGTTGCTGCACAAGGGCGGGAAGAAGATGGCGTTCGCGGGTGCGTTTGTGCGTCCTCCGCGAAACTCGCACGAGATTCTGCAGCCCGAAGCTTATATCAACGGGGAGAAGCTGCCGCCAGTAAGCGTTCCAGATTTGAAGCAGTTGATTGGCGAGCAATATGACGTTTACGACATGGGTGGCTTCGGACAGCTCGACGTGCGGGCGTATTTGAAACAGTATGGCGAACGGCGCAGTGCCGATGATGTTTCCTCGGCATGGCAGGGTGGAGCCTATGCGGCCTTCCGGCGGAAGAATAATGCTGCGGCCGATGCGCCGGTGAGTACCTCGGACCTGGCTACGATTTACGTCTCGCGATGGAAGACTTCGCAGGCGGCAGAGCGCTTCGCGCGCTTTTATGCAACAACCGTGGCCAAAAGGTATCAGACTGTGACAGCAATGGATGCACCTGCGTGTAGCGGAACAAAATGTCCAGTATCGAGCGCGCAATTTCAGACGGAAGAAGGCCCGGTGGTGGTGGAGCACTGGGACGATAACAGCGTGATCGTATCGGAGAGTTTCGAGACGGCTACCGCCCTCAAGATTCGCGACGTAGTGCGCGACGGGGACCCAGCGGTACACGCCGGGAATTTTCCGCAGGATGAGATTGGGATGCGGCTGTATGCGTTTCCGGCGTTTCGCGAGTTTGCGGAGCGCCTCGGGGCAGAGATCGCTCGCGGGATGACGCCGATCCAGTAACAAAATCCCGTACAGCAGATTCCTCCTGTCTCGCTGCGCTCGCGCCTCGGAATGACAACCTTGGGGGAAACGGGCCTGTTCCTGCCATTCCCCTTTTGCCGCGGGTTGAGTACCATGGTTCGCAGCATTCAAACCACATCCCTGGGTGAACATGGCCGATCTCACACTCCGCGTTAACGGAAGTGAAAAACAAGTTTCCGTCTCTCCTGAAACACCTCTTCTGTGGGTCCTACGCGACACGCTGGAAATGACTGGCACGAAATTTGGTTGTGGCGCGGGATTGTGCGGCGCATGCACCGTGCATGTCGATGGCGTCGCGATTCGGTCCTGCTCGACTCCGGTTTCGCAAGTTGCCGGAAAGAGCGTGACCACCATTGAGGGCCTGAGCGCGAACGGATTGCACGTCCTGCAGCAGGCCTGGCT
>Ga0102924_1005720_pt1 | contig 11909 bp, 9 predicted proteins | sample PaiPotPPM11metaG_FD_80116 | JGI IMG/M metagenome (GOLD analysis project Ga0102924, IMG submission 80116) | Iron sulfur acid spring bacterial and archeal communities from Banff, Canada, to study Microbial Dark Matter (Phase II) - Paint Pots PPM... ... | reverse complement strand
TCTTCCCGCGTCCCTTCCGTTTCTGTTTCTGCGGCGCTGCCCGCCGCTGCCATCACTCCGGCCACAACAGGGCCGCTCACAGTCGCCGCCGCGTGCACGGCGGGCCGCGCCGAAGAAACCGAACCGGAAGGGACGCTGGAAGAAAAACAGGCCACGGCGGATCGGGAAGCCAGCGAACACGAAGCGGCAGAAAGAGAAGCGGCCGAACGCGCCGCGGCACAAGCCGAAGCCGTTGAACGCGCAAACGCCGCCGCCGCCGAAGCTCGAGCCGTGCTCGCGATGCAAGAAGTGGATAGCCAGATCGCCGAAGAAGAAGCCCAGGCAGAACGTGAAAAGCTGGAACACGAAGGTGGGGGGTCTGGCGAATGAGCAGGCGACACACCCGTGTGTCCCGCAGCGTCGCCCGCTTCGCATTCGTGTGCGCGGCCGCCATGCTGCTGAGCGCGCTGCTCGCCGGGCCGGCGTCGGCCGCCGCCAAACCGTGCGCTGACCTGACGATCCCGTTCCTGGCGGTCGTGCCCGCGGAACCGTCGCAAACGCAGCTCATCGCCGGCCAGCCCGCGGAAGTCCTGATCCTCGTCGAAAACACCGGCAGCTGTGCGGCAGACGGGTTCGTGACCCAATTCAAACTGTCACCCTCAGGGCCCACCGTCGCCGCCCAGGCTCTGACCGGCCTCGGGGCCGGTGAAGGTCGTCTACTCGTCCTGGACTACGACTTCCCCACGGCCGGCAACTTCAACGTCGCTGCCGAGGTCAATCCCGCGCACGAAGTGTCAGAGACCAACTACCTCAACGACATCGCCGACGAATCGATCACGGTGGTGCCGGCGAAGGTCAGCTTCGCGATCACGAAATACACGATCACCCCGAATCCGCCGGATCCCACCGAAGCGGTCGTACAGGGCCGCCCGGCGCGCGCCACGATCACCGTGGAAAACACCGGCAACATCGCCGCCGGGCCCTCGGAAGTCCAATGGACGCCGTTGAAAGGCGCCAAACCGCTGTCCGCGCCGCTGTCCAGCGGGCTGCGCCCCGGCGAAAGCGAGACCGTACAGCCCGAATTCACGTATACGAAAACCGGGCCCGTGGCCGCGAAGGCGGTCGTGACGGCGCCCGGGCGCTTCACGCCGTTTGCCAGCGCCACGCTCGAACCCACCGTCGAGGCGCCGCTGGCGAACATTAGGATCGCCGACGTGACCGCGCACGCGAACTTCGCCGGCAGCCCGTCGACGCTGGAAGTGACCGTCGAAAACGACGGCAACGCAGGGGCCGGCCACTTCGTCGTCGAATGGCAGCCAGGCAAATCGCAGACCACGCAGGTGCAGCAGGTCGCAAGCCTCGGCGAATTCGAATCGCGCACGCTCACGTTCTCCAACGTCTATGCCAAAGGCGGCACCTACGAAGGGCTCGTGACCGCCGACGCCAAGCACGAAGTGCAGGAGCTGTTCAGCACCGAAAAGACCGCCACGACGACGCTCGCAGTGCCAGAACCGACCGTCGACCTGACCGTCACCGGCGTGCAGATCAACCCCGCCGAACCGACCCAGCAGAAGCCCGCGACCGTCACGATCACCGTGGAAAACCTCGGCGACCAGCCCTCGCCGGCCTTCGTGACGGCGTGGAACCCCGACGCCAAGAAAGTCAGCGTGCCGAGCCTGAAAACGATCGTGCGCGAAGAAACGACGCCGCTGCTGCCCGGCGAATCGCGCTCGATCAGCTTCCCCTTCACGTATCCACAGCCCGGCAACTTCCTGTCGGTCGCCGAAGTCAACCCCAGCCACACCGTCAAAGAAACGAACTACAACAACAACACCCAGGTGCTCGCCGTGACAGTCGCGCCGCAGCCGGTCGAACTCGAATTCACCAGCCCGACGATCAACATCCTGCCGTCATCGGGGATCGAGGCGCTGTTCACGAAAGTCGAAGCGCAGGTAACCGTGATCGACCGGTCGCACCTTGCGACCGGACCGTTCGCCGTCGAACTGACGCCGAGGGCCGGAGGCAAAGCGCAGACCCAGACCGTGCCCGGACTCGACGAAGGGCAGAGCAAGACCCTGGACTTCAAAAACATCGTGTACCCCGCCAGCGGCAAATACACGCTGACCGCCCTGCTCGACCCGAAAGACCAGGTCTTCAAGACGGCCGGAATCCACGAAGCCACCGCGGAAGTGCAAGTCGAAAAGTGCAAGATAAAACTGATCTGCAAATGACCGCGCGACGCCGACAGGTGGCACTCCGCGTTCTGCTCGCGTGTGCGTGCACGCTGCTGTCGGCAGGAGCGCTCGCCGACAGCGCCGGCGCGGCCGCGCCACCGTGCGCGGACCTCAAGGTTGCGAACGTCACGATCAAGCCGACCGACCCCGCGCAGACACAGCTGATCTCGGGGCAGCCCGCGAACATCGAAGCGAAGATCACCAACGCCGGCAAATGCGCCGCCGGCACGTTCGTGGTCGCCTTCAAGCTCTCGCTGCTCTCGTCGACCGCGGTGTCGGAATCGATCAGCGGCCTCGGTGCAGGCGAATCGAAGATCGTCGAGATGCCCTACGACTTCCCGACGGCCGGCAAATTCCTGGCGGCGCTGCAGGTCAACCCGTCGCGCGAAGTGTCCGAGACCAACTACCTCAACGACACCGCGCTACGCGCCCTGACGGTCGTGCCGGCGACGGTCAGCTTCGCCATCACGCGCTTCACGATCACGCCGTCACCGGCCGACCCCACGGAAGCGATCGTCCAGGGACGCCCCGCGATCGCGACGATCACCGTCGAAAACACCGGCAACGTCGTCGCGGCGCCGTTCACCGTCCAGTGGACGCCGCTGGCCTTCGCGACGCCGCTGTCCCAGGCGGTGGCCGGCGGTCTCGCGCCCGGCGAAAGCACGATCGTGCAGCTTGAATTCGTGTACACGGCCACAGGGCCCGTGACGACGACCGCGCTTGCGCGCTCGCCAGGCCTGTCCGGGCCGTCCGCCAGCGCAAAACTCGAAAAGGTCGTCGAGGCTCCGCTTGCGAACATCAGGATCGCCAAGATCGAAAGCCATCCCGCGTTGGCCGGCTCACCGTCGACGATCGCAGTGACGGTGGAAAACAACGGCAACGCCGCCGCCGGCCAATTCGTCGTGGAGTGGCAGCCCGGGCCGTCCCAGGCCAGTGAGGCCGAGCAGGTGGAAGGCCTCGCCGAAGGTGCATCGACAACGCTGACCTTCACCAACGTGTTCGCACCCGCCGGCCTCTACAAGGGCCTCGTGATCGCCGACAGCACCCATCAGCTCGAAGAGCTGTTCGCGACCGAAAAGACAGTCGCGACGGAACTCGAAATCCCGGCGCCGACCATCGACCTCGCGGTGGTCGGCGTGCACATCGACCCCACTAAGCCGACCGCAGGATCCCCCGCAACCGTCACCGTGACCGTCGCCAACCTCGGCAACGCGCCGTCACCGCCGTTCGTCATCCAGTGGACGCCCAGCACCCTGTTCGGCACGCCCACCGCGCAGACGCTGGCGCAGGAAAGCGCCTCGCTGGCGCCCGGCGAAGAACGCGAAATCCCGTTCTCGTTCACGTACGCGAAAGCCGGTTTCTTCCACAGCGTTGCGGAAGTCAACCCGCGCCACGTCGTCACGGAAACGAACTTCGCCAACAACACCGGCACGCGCAACGTGTTGGTGGCGCCCTGACGGCCGGCGCCCGGCCGGCCACCACCAGGCAGGAGCCGTCGCGAAGCCGTCGCGGCCGGCCAGGCGAAGGGGCGTCGCGGCCGGCGAGGCAGGAGCCGGTTTACTTGAGCGTGATCATCAGCGACTTGTAGTTGCCGCTGTCGTTCGTCTCGATACCGGCCACGAAGCGCTTGGGGTCTTCAGGGTCAAACGCCAGGCCGGCCGCCAGCGACGGATATCCCTGATACTGGCTCGACCACGGCACGCTCAGCCACGTCAGTTGGCGGGGATCGCTGCCGTCGGCGTTCATCGTCCAGTACTCCAGCGATTGCAGGTACGCGCCGACGCTGCGCGCGAAGATGATCCGACCGCTTCCAGGCATCGTGTACGCGAACTCGTTGTAGTTGCTGAAGTACCCGGTGTCCGGCGCTTCCGATGGCGACAGGCGCGTCGCCGTGCCGGTCAGGCTCGACGGCATCGTCATGATCTGCAGGTCATCCCACGGCGCCCCGGCGAGAACGTCGGCCGCGAACAGCACATGCGAGCCATCCGGTGTGAACCCATATGGCTCGAGCAGGCCGGTGGACTGCAGCGTCACCTCGTTGGTGAGCGACGGCACGCCGCCCGACCATGTCAATTCAGCCACGTGCATCCGCCAGCCGCCGAACGGGACACCCCATTGCCACTGTTCGCTCCACACCACGCGCGTCCCGGTGGAGTCAAAGCGCGGCCAGATCAGCGCGGTGGTCCCGCTCGTCTTGGCGTTGGTCAGCTGCCAGGCCTGAGAGCCGTTTGCGGTCTGCAGCCAGAGGTCGTTGAACGCGCCCATGCCGGGAGCCGCCTCAGGCAGCCCGGTGGCGATCGGCGGATGGCTCGCGCGCTCGATGGTCGCCAACAGGTACTGTCCGTTTGGCGTTGCATCAGAGATGCTATGCTGGGTGCCGCTCGGATAGACGCCACTGCAGGTCACGCACACCGCATCACTGCCGTCGGGGTTGGCAGCCCAGCCATTGTACAGCCCTGATTCTTCGCGCTGGTTGTAGTAGATACGCCCGTTCGCCCAGGCGATCGGCGCTGCGTGTGTTTTCCAGGGGGTGACGGCGGCGACCGTGGGTTCTGTGCCGGTGGGCGCCGGTCGCGAGGTGGTGGCCGTGGTCGAGCCTTGCATTGGTTCGGCGGCGCTTTCAGGCTGTACTGACACCGGCACGCTTGGGCTCGGTGGGGTTACGCTCTTTGGCGGTGTCTTCACACAGCGCCCGGTTGGTTCATGCGGCGCTGCCTTGCTCGGCGCGCATTGCACGGCGCGCTTGCGCTTGCGCTCAGCTGCTTTGCTCGTGCGCTTTGCGCCCCGGCGCCTGTGTGCTGTGCGCGCGACACTACGAGCGGAAGCGCTCTCGCGGACCACGCGGACGAGCGGAAGTCCTGAGGAGCCGGCACGTCCCGAGGAACCGTCGAGGCCAGCCGCGAGGGCGAGCATGGCAAAAGAGATCGAAAGTGACTTGCGCAGCATGCACGGACTCCTGTCGGGCGCAGGACAAAGGGGCGCAAAGTCGAGAACCTACGATGATCTGATGCGCTCCTTGCGTGCCTATCGGCGGATCACGACCCGTCTTGACCGAATGCCTGCGGCCTGGACACAGAGACCTTCGAGCGACGCTATGAGGGAGCGCGGCGCGGCGCGACTAGACCACCCCGAGCGCGGCGAGATGCTGGTAGTTGCGCATGAACCAATCGGTCTCTTCGCCTGGGTTGGGCATGATCAGGCCCTCCTCCAGGATGGTGTCGGACGCCAGCTCCTCGAGCGCGATCACGAGCTCGTGTTCGGACTGGCCCGTAAGTCTTTTCCACATCTCCGCAAGTTCGGCAATCATCTGCTGGCGCGCCTCGAGCGGGCGTCCGGCTCGGATTTTGCCGTTGATGACAGACGCCTCCGACGGCTCGCCCGCAGTGTACGACGTGCCGTAAGGCAGCTCGATGAACATCGCCCGTACGAACGCTGGCGGCACTCCCGTGGCCTGACAGTGGATCTGCGTGATCTCCTTGGCTAGCTCGTTACGAACCGAGTCCGAGACCAACCCCTCCTTGACAAAGCACTGGTACATGGACACTTGCTGCCTCCAATCTGTAGATCTGTCGTCATCATCCGTCCACGCTCGCGCTGCGACGATTGGGCCGCGGGCGCGCAAGCGAGCAAAACTGCATCGCGGTAGCGTATACGGGGTGGTAGGGGTCGAAGCTGCGCGACGCGGTGCCCAACGTATCGGCAGTGCCGGTGCGAGGTACTCGCGCTGGCAGAAGCTGCGTCTGGCGGTCGGCGTCGGGATTCCGGTTGCCACATATGTCGTCCTGTCAGATACGCTGCACAACGCCCTCGCTGCGCTGGCGATCACCGAGGCGATCCCGGTCGCCTGGGTGCTTGCGATCGGGCTGCGCAAGCGTCGCCTGGACCCGATCGCGCTGATCGCGGCGATCGTGCTACTGGTGGCGGTCCTGGTCTCGGTCGCCGTGGGAGGCAGCGTGCTGCCGCTCAAGCTCAGGCGCGCCGTGGTCACCGGCTCGCTTGGGATCGCCTGCCTGGGCTCGCTGCTGGTGGGACGGCCGCTACTGCCCGCCTCCATGGACTGGCTCGCGCGCGCCTGGCCGCGAACGGAGCGACTCACCCGCGTTCTCGGCGGCCGCGCCTCGCGCCGGCAGACGATCGTGCTCACGGCTATCATCGGCGTCACGCTGCTCGCCGACGCCACTGCTCAGGTCGCTCTGGCGCTGAGCGTCTCAACCGCCGCGTTCCTGGGTGCCTCGCGACTGGCGCGGATGGCCATCTTCACGGTCGGGCTGGGGGCATGCGCCCTGTATTTGCGCTGTGTGGCCGCGCCGGTAAAGGACGATCTCGCGGTCACGAACTCGAGCTGATCGCGAGGACGCGTTCCTTGACACTTGCGCCGGGCCATGGTATCCACTGAGGTCATAAGGAGGGATCGGCCCCGTTTGCTCGGACCGCCCTCGCCAGACCATGGACGATGTCTGAGGGGGGATGTGTGCAAGCGGCTCGGCTGTCTGCCGACGGAAGTCCCACGTTGACCGGTGAAGGCGCCAGCGTGCCGACGCTCGTCGTCGAGCTTGATGCCGCCGGGATCGGCGCGCCCGACGCGCCGGCGCGCCGCTGCGACGTGCGCCTGATGCGTTCCGTTCACAACCCGCCGGCCGATCAGCCATGGCAGTCCGACGGTGGCGAGGTGACGGCCGTGCTGATAGTGCGAGCGCTGCCGCCCACGCGTCTGGTGTCGTGCGTTCGAGCGGCCGCCCGCGGCGGCGGCTCGATCTCCCCGGAGCTTCTCCTGCGCCAGCTGCTGCCCGAAATCGAAGGCGCCGATGCCGATCCCGGCCAGCCGCAACTGACCGACCGAGAGCATGACGTGCTGAGGATGCTCGCCGACGGCGAGAGCACACGGGGGATCGCCGAGCAGCTGAGCTACTCCGAGCGCACCGTCAAGAACATCGTGCGCGACCTGCTCGTCAAGCTGGGCTGCCGGACCCGGGCCCATGCTGTCGCGTCCGCCGCCCGGCAAGGGGTGATCTGAGTCGTATCCGCGGGCGCCATGAGCGGCAGGGTGGCGGTCATCGGACTGGACTGCGCGGAGCCCCGGCTCGTGTTTGATCGCTGGCGAGAGCAGCTGCCGAACCTGAGCCGGTTGATGGCAGCTGGCACGTGGGGACCGCTTCGCAGCGTCGACCCACCGATCACCGTGCCAGCCTGGAGTTGCATGATGACGGGCCGCGACCCCGGCGAGCTTGGCATCTACGGCTTTCGCAACCGCAGCAAGCACGACTACATTTCGCTTTCGGTTGCCGACTCGAGCGCGGTGCAGGTCGATCGGCTGTGGGATCACTTCTCGCGTGCCGGAAAGCACGTGATCGTGGTCGGCGTGCCGCAGACCTCCCCGCCGGTCCCGGTCAACGGCGAGCTGGTGTCGTGCTTTTTGACAGCGGACCCGCGCAAGGATCCGTACACGTATCCGGCCGCCCTGCGAGCTGAGATCGAGTCGATCGTCGGTTCCTACCGGGTGGACGTGCGCAACTATCGCAGTGACGATCGCGACCGGATCCTCGCGGAGATCTATGAGATGACCGAGCAGCGCTTCACCGTCTGCCGGCACCTGCTCGACACCAGGCCGTGGGACTTCTTCATGATGGTCGAGATCGGCCTCGACCGCATGCACCACGCCTTCTGGCGCTTCCTCGATCCCGAGCATCCACGCCACGAGCCCGAGCACCGCTACCGCGACGCAATCCGCAACTACTACATCTACCTCGACGAAGAGATCGGCGACCTGCTCGAGCGCTTTGACGACGACACCACGGTGCTCGTCGTATCCGACCACGGCGCCCGACCGATGCAAGGGGCGATCTGCGTCAACGAATGGCTCGCTCAGGAGGGCTATCTCGTGCTCGAGCAGCCGCCCCAGGGACCGACGGCGTTCGCTGATGCGCGTGTCGACTGGAGTAGGACCCGGGCGTGGGGGGAGGGCGGCTACTACTGCCGGCTGTGCCTGAACGTCGCCGGACGCGAGCCGCAGGGCATCGTCTCGCCCGACGAGTACGAGCAGCTGCTCGACGAGCTCGCAGATCGCCTGCAGCGGCTGCCGGGCCCGGATGGCAAGTCGATCGGCACGCGAACTTTCCGACCACAGGAGCTGTGGCGCGAGCAGCGAGGGATCCCGCCTGACCTGATCGTCTACTTCGGCGATCTCGGCTGGCGCAGCAACGGCAGCCTTGGCCATGGTCGCCACTGGACCTATGACAACGACACCGGTCCTGACGACGCCAACCACGACCGCAACGGGCTATGCGTCGTCTCGGGTCCCGGCGTGCGCGCGCAGCGGCGCGAGGACATGACGATCTACGACATCGCGCCGACGATACTCGCCCAGGCCGGTCTTCCAGCGGATGACGGGATGCGCGGGCAGGTCCTGGCCGAGGTTGCGCACTCCCTCTAGTGTCCTCAAGGACACCGGGCGCTCGCGGTGAACGGCTGGCGTTAGTGTCCTGAGTCGAAAATTCGATGGCGTTTCCCGTCGCCTGCCCGCGCCTGACACCCGCCGTCGTCGGCCCACGTGCTACCGGCACGCAGCCCGCCGCCATCGACCGTCAGATCACGACCATTCATCCGGCAAACACTCACCGAATTCTCGACTCAGGACACTAGGCCCTTTCCAGCACGAAGCGCAGGTAGGTCAGCTCGTGCTCGGCGAAGGCTCGATGCACGGGGCTGCCTTCGACGGCCGCGAAGCGGAGCACTTGCTGGCGCAGGAGCTTGGGCACCCGACGCTCGATCTTCGCCCGCCTGATCGGCGTGTCGAGCTCCAGTGCGTGGACCACGTTTGGAGTGATGTCCTCCTCGTCTAGCGTGCGAAAGCCCGCGTCGGCCAGCTGCTCGTGCAGACGAGCCACATCTTCGCGGGCGAACACCCCGTCCTGAGTGGGCTTGGTGGAGCGAAAGTCGGCCAGCAGCAGCAGGCCGCCCGGGCGCAGCACCCGGCGTGCCTCGCGCAGGAAGCTCGGCGGGTCGCCGTAGCAGTGTGTCGACTCAACGCTGAGGACCGCGTCGAATGCAGCGTCGGGGAAAGGTAGCCGCTCGGCGTTGCCGGCGACGAACTCCAGGCCAGGCCGCGCGTAGCGTGCTCGACAGCGCTCGATTGCCTGACGTGCCAGATCCAGGCCGGTCATCGAGCGCAGACCGAAGCGCTCGAACACGAACGCCGCACCGCCACCTCGGCCGCAGCCCACCTCCAGCACATCCTTGCCAGACAGCTCAGTTGCGCCTGCGACCATGGCATAGAGCGCCAGCCCGAAGCTGTCCGCCTGCCCCTCGGCGCGCACGGACTCGGCCGCGGCGGAGTCCAGCGGCGCGTAGCCGTAGTTGAGCAGCGCCGTCCCGTGATCGCGCCGGCCAAGGCTGATGACCTCATAGACCGAGCGCCACAGCATCTGCTTGGCGCCAGGAGCCAGCTGCGGCGCGGCGCGCAGCGCCGCGCTTGCCGCCGCGCGCACGGGCCTGACCTGCCTAACCTCGCTCACACCACGCTCACAACGGTGGAGCTGCCGCTGGCATCGGTTATCCGCAGGCGTGCGACGAGCGCGCCGGCCGTCTGTTGCCTGGCCTTGAACCTGAGGGCTCTGCTCTCTGCCAGCAGGGGCCCCCGGGCCGTAAGCGACACGCTGGCCGCGGCGCGCTTGAATGAGAGCATGAGCTTGCCGCCCTGGATGTGGGCGCTGCGCACGTTGGCGCCGGACAGCGAAAGACCCTTGACCGAGACGCTGGGCTGGCAGCTGGCGCCGTTGCACACACGATGCTTGACCAGCGCCGCGCCCTTGAAGGCGACGCCCGCGGGCAGCGCGATCGACATCGATGCGATGTTGGGGGCGTTGGCGCCGTGGGTCGCTCGCAGTTGGAGCTTGGGCTTGGCGCTCGCCAGCCCTGTCAGCGACCCCGAGGCCGTCGGACTGCCGGCCGTCTTGGCGACCGCCGGCGCGGGGGCGGGGCAGCCGACGTTGGTGACCGGCCCGGTCACTTTGCTGACGGGATTTCCGTCCTGTGGCGTGAACGTGGTCGCGATCGTGCCTTTTTCACACGACGTCGCGAACGCAGGGCCGCCTGGCGGCCCGGTGAACGTCAGGCTCAGGGAACTCAGCGGGATGTCGGGCATGCCCACGAACGAGATCGTGTGTTCGGTGAAGCTGACCGGAGCGGAAACGGAGAACGCATAGGGGGGAGGGAAGGACATCGTCAGCGTCACCCCGGCGACCGGCGCGCTCAGCTGGGTCACTTCGCCCGAACCGGTGCTGCTGATCGAGTCGCCAAGCGTCAGCGTGCCATGGGCCAGCGCAGGGGAGGGCAGCAGCGGAGATTCCGCTGCCACGGTGCCGACGGTGCACGGCTTTTCCGAGAAGCACGGCTGGAGGACTTTGTTTACCTTCAAACCTGTCGGGATCCCGAACTCGATCGCGCTGCTGGCCGACTGGCCGGGGCCTTGGGTGAACGTCGTCACCACCACCGCGTTGGTGCTCTGCGGTGATTCCTTGGTAACGGTCACGGCGGCCGCCGGAGCATAGGGCAGCGAGTTGCAGCCGGTCACGGTCAGCGGCGCGCTTGCTACTCCTGAGGAACCCTGCCAAGAGGACACTCCCACTGTGACGTTCTCGGTCGGGCTGCAGCTCGTCGGCAGCCGCGGTCCGCTCAGAGTGAACTGGATCTCGGTGATGCCGGGTGAAAGGTTGCTGTAGGAGAGGTCAAAGCCAACTTCCGGCGATGTCCCCAGCGCCAGATCGCCGATGACCGTCGAGCCGCCTTCGATGGTTGTCTCCACGCCGGCCACGTCAGACGGCTTTGGCGCCGCGACGAGGTACATGTTCAACGCCTTGCCGCCGGGTCCGTTGATGACGCCACTGCCTATCTGGCAGCTCGGGCTCGGCGTGCTCGCCACCACGCACGCCCCGCCCGCCATGTCGAGGTTGATCAGAAACCCTTTGGGGAACGCGACAGTCAGATTCTTGACCGAGTCGCCGTTCACTTCGCTCAGGGCCTGTCCGACCACTCCGCTCAGTGGCGTGATGTCAATGTCAAACTCGGTTGCTGGGCTGGAGCCAGCTGTCGTACCAGCGCCCTGATTGAGCGACAGGCTCGGTGCGATCGTGGCCGCCGCCACGCCCGGAAATATCGCCGTGACGGCCGCCACGAGCAGCCCGGCCAGAGCAATTCGGATCGACATTGCAGTTGCCTCCTTCTTAGCCATTTTGGCGACTCCCTTGGTGGGGCTGTGCGAAGTACCGGTCACGGTTCACCCGCCACGTTGGCGTACTCGAGCGCTCGTTCGAGACGCTCGGCAAGCATCGACCGTTCGTCGCCCGGGCCGGCGAGCGCCTGCAGATGCTTGACGTCCAGCAAGGCCGCCGAGCGATCGCCGCGATTCCACGCCGCCTGTCCGGCATCGACAAGCCGCTGCAGGGGCGAGCCGGATCCTCTCCGCGCCGAGGTCGCGACCGGCCGCCCGAGCGCTTGCTGGAGTGCGCCGAAGGTGGCCGCAGGCTCCGGCGCAGGGACGACCTGGACGTTCGAGGGGCCCGATGTCCTGCCGGCCGCGTTCTCGGCGACCACCTGGTAGACGTAATGGCCGGATGGGCGGACGAAGTAGGAGTTGGTCGTCGTGGCGACCGGTTCGAACGCGCCCGACAACGACAGCGTGACCGGCACGCTGCCTGGAGC
>Ga0102924_1005718_pt1 | contig 11920 bp, 12 predicted proteins | sample PaiPotPPM11metaG_FD_80116 | JGI IMG/M metagenome (GOLD analysis project Ga0102924, IMG submission 80116) | Iron sulfur acid spring bacterial and archeal communities from Banff, Canada, to study Microbial Dark Matter (Phase II) - Paint Pots PPM... ... | reverse complement strand
TCTCGATGCCGGCCCAACCCCCGCTCCCCGGTCCCGTACGCCGCGGCCAAGGCCGGCATCGAGATGCTCACCCAGGACCTGGCCGAGCAGGCGGGCCCGTACGGGATCCGGGTGAACTGCGTGGCCCCCGAGACGATCCTCACCGAGCGCAACCAGCGGCAGATTCCGGGCCCGGTCCAGGAGCAGCTGGCCGGCCTGCACCCGCTGCGGCGCCTGGGCACCCCCGAGGACGTGGCCCGCGCCGTCGCCTACCTGGCCTCGGACGAGGCGGCCTGGATCACGGGCGTGGTCCTGGACGTGGCCGGCGGCGCGGTGATGGTCTGACCGGCCAGGTACGGCCCTGCCCCGGCCACTTCGCTCGCCTGGGCCACCTGGGCCACACGGGCCGCTCAACCACGCCGGCCCATGGCGCGGCGGCCACGTTGGCCCCGCCGAGCACCGCCCCGCCCTCGCCTGCCAGCCATGAATGCGTGCCTGGTGTGGCCAGGCGGGCTGTTCAAGAATCGCCGACGGCCCGGGCTCGGCCGGGGCGAGACGCCAGCAGCCGGCGAGCGCCTGGCTTAACTGGTTTGAGCCCGCCTGAGTGTCCATTCCGGACAGTCCGGAACCCCCCGGCTTCATGATCGTGGTTGATGGGTTGCGCTGGCCGCACCGGATCAACCACGATCATGGAACGGCTGGTGTCCGTTTACCGGCCCGGGCGGTGGCTGTGCCCGGAATATGCCGGTTCGGCAGCTTTCAATTCTTGAACAGCCCGCAGGTGTGCACCAGACGCGCATCCACGGCGGCCAGGCCCCGCTGTACGGTCGGCGCCATGACGGTCCCGGCGACCCCGCGCGTAGTCCCCTGGTATGACGCGCGGCTGGGTCTCGGGGACGATGACAACGCGTCGCTGATCATCCACGATGGCATTGCCATGAACGTCCCTTCTCACCGGGCCCGGCTGGGGCCCGCGCTGGGCGGCCTGCGCCGCGCTCCGAGTTGCCGTACGGGTTGTATACCCGGTAGCATGCTCGGCATGGTCGCTCGGAGATGTGGGGAAATGACCAGAGATGGCGAATGATGCCGATCGGAGGGGGTTCCCGGGCATCGTGAGGGCGACGGATCCCGGCCCGGGCGCCGGGGTAGCGGACGGCCTGCACCCGGGCCGGGGGCTGCTGATGGCGTGCCTGGCGGCCTTCGCGTGCTATGCCGTGATGCTGGCCGTGCTGGATCACGGAGCCGAGGAAGTCTGGGGGGCGTGGGCGGCCGTCGGGTACGGCGCGGCCGTCATCCTGGCGTGGCATTCGCGGGGCCGGGCGGTGGCCCTGGTGATCGGGCTGGCGGGCTGCCTGGCCGCTCCGGTGCTGCTGGCGCCGGCCGGCGGACCGGAGATGGCCGCGGTCAGCGTGGTGGTCCGGTCGGCGTGGCTGCTGGTCCACCACGGGGTCCCGTACCTGCCGGCCGGGCAACTGCTGTCGTGGCAGTCATACGATCCGTACCTGCCCGCGATGGCTATCTTCGGCCTGCCGCGGCTGGCGGGCCTGCCCGGGCTGGCCGGCGATCCGAGGGCATGGCTCACGGTGGTGACGGCGGCGGTACTGGCCGTCGCGTTCGCCGTGGCCAGGCCGTGCGCCTGGTGGCGGTGTGGCCGTTGCCGCAGGGATACGCTCCTGCTGGCCGCGCTCGCGCTCGCGTCGCCGTTCATCGCGATGCCGCTGGCCCTCGGCGTCACCGATCCGCCGGTGATCGCGCTGATCTGCCTGGCGCTGGCCTGCGTGGCCCGCGGGAATTCCCGGGTGCTGCCGGACCGGTTCGCGACGGGCCGGCCGCTGCCCGGCTGGGCCGTGCTGGCCGGCCTGGCCGTCGGGGCCGCCTGCGCGGTGAAGTTCACGGCGTGGCCGGCGGTGCCGGTGATCGCCTCGATGCTCGCGGCCCGCGACGGCGCGAAGGCGGCCGTGCGGTTCGCGGCCGCGTCGGTCCTCTCCGCGGTCGCCCTGACCCTCGCCACGGCCCCTGGCATCTTCGCCGCGCCGGGTACCTTGTTCGAGAACACGGTGGAGTACCCCTTGGGACTGACGCATCAGCGGACTCCGGCGGCCAGCCCGCTGCCCGGTCACCTGCTGGCCTACACTGGGTCGGCCGGTCACCTGGCGGCCACGGTATTGCTGCTGGCGGCCGGCTTGGCCGTCGTGGCGTCGCTGGTGTGGCGGCCGCCCCGCGGGGCGCGGGCGGCCGCGCTGCGCCTGGCGGCCGGGCTCACGCTCATGATCCTGCTCGCCCCGGACGCCCGGTTCGGTTACGTCGCCTATCCGGCCGGACTGCTGGGGTGGCTCGCGCTGACCGGGCAGCCCGTCCGGCTGCCCCGGAGACTAACCGGACTGTTCCAGCGACCGGCGACAACCGGCTGATGTGCCAGGACTCCCGGCATCAGCCCACGACCCCCGACAGGGAAGAGGCACATGACCACGACACCCGGATCTGGCCCCCGTTCTACTCCGCGCGCTGACCAGGTGCCCGGGCGCACCAGGCACGCCGAGACGATGCGGGTGCGGCTGACCGGCGCGACGGTGTCGCTGCTGGCCCGGACCACCCCCTACCTGGAATCGGAGATGACCGGCCTGCGTGACCTGGTCGGCCCGGGCGCCGTGTGCCTCGACGTGGGTGCCGCCGCCGGGCTGTATACGCTGGCCCTGTCCCGGCTGACAGGCCCGTCGGGGGCGGTGCACAGCGTGGAGCCGCTGTCGTTCGCGCACCCGCTGTGGACGCGGGTGCTGGCCGCCTGGGATGCCCCGCAGGTACACCGGCACGCCATGGCGCTGGGGGCCGAGCCGGGCAGCGGGGTGATGAGCGTGCCGGTGGGCAAGTACGGGCTCGTCACCGGGCGGTCGTTCCTGACGCGGAAGACCAGCGGGCTGGGGTCGAACGCCGAGTTCCGCGGCGAGGTCAAGGTGGCCGTCGACATCGATACCCTCGACGGCCTGTGCGCCCGGGAGGGCCTGGCCCGCCTCGACTTCGTCAAGATCGACGTGGAGGGGGCGGAACTGCAGGTGCTGGAGGGCGGCTGGCGCACCATCGAGGCCTTCCGTCCGGCCATGCTGATCGAGATCGAGGCGCGGCACATCGAGCGGTACGGGTACAGTCCCGATGACGTGCTGGCCTGGCTCACCGCCCGCGGCTACACGATGTACGTCTGGAAGAACGGCTGGCAGAGAGCCGCCGGCGTCTCCTCCCACACCCGCAACTACCTGTTCCGCTGGGACGGGTAGCCGCACGGGCCCGGGCGCCCGGCCACGGCCCGGGCGCCCGGCGGCTTGACCAGAGCTAGCGTTTCAGGGCGCGGTACCGGCGGATCAGCGCGTTGGTCGACGAGTCGTGCGAGAGCTCGGGTTCGGTCGCGCTTTCCAGCTCAGGAATGATCTGGACGGCGAGAACCTTGCCGAGCTCCACGCCCCACTGGTCGAACGAGTCGATCCCCCACACCGCGCCCTGGGTGAACACGCTGTGCTCGTACAGCGCCACCAGCACGCCCAGCAGCCGCGGGGTCAAGATCTCGGCCAGCAGCACGTTGGTCGGGCGGTTGCCCTCCATCACCCGGTGCGGCACCACCTCGGGCGGGGTGCCCTCGGCCCGGACCTGCTCCTCGGTCTTGCCGAACGCCAGCGCCTGGGCCTGGGCGAACACGTTGGAGGACAGGATGTCGTGGTGGTCGCCCAGCGGGTTGATGCTCTTCCCGAAGCCGATCAGGTCGACCGGGATCAGCCGCGTGCCCTGGTGGATGAGCTGGTAGAAGCTGTGCTGGCCGTTAGTGCCCGGCTCACCCCAGTAGACCGCGCCGGTGTCATAGTCGACCGTGGTCCCGTCGATCGTGACGTGCTTGCCGTTCGACTCCATCGTGAGCTGCTGGAGGTAGGCGGGGAACCGCTTCAGGTACTGGTCGTAGGGCATGACGCCGGCGGTCTGCGCGTCGAAGAAGTCGCCGTACCACACGGCCAGCAGGCCCATGATCGCCGGCAGGTTCCGGTCCAGCGGCGCCGAGCGGAAGTGCTCGTCCATCTCGTGGAAGCCGGCCAGCATCTCGGCGAAGCGGTCCGGCCCTATCGCGATCATGGTCGACAGGCCGATCGCGGAGTCCATCGAGTACCGCCCGCCGACCCAGTCCCAGAAGCCGAACATGTTCGCGGTGTCGATGCCGAACTCCGACACGCGCTCGGCGTTCGTGGAGACCGCGACGAAGTGCCGGGCCACCGCGGCCTCGGAGCCGAGCGCGCCGACCACCCAGTCGCGCGCCGACCGGGCGTTCGTGAGCGTCTCCAGGGTGCCGAACGTCTTGGACGAGATGATGAACAGCGTCTCGTCGGGCGACAGGTCGCGGGTCGCCTCCACGAAGTCGGTCGAGTCGACGTTGGACACGAACCGGAACGTCAGGTCGCGCCGCGAGTAATGCCGCAGCGCCTCGTAGGCCATCACCGGCCCGAGGTCCGAGCCGCCGATCCCGACGTTCACCACGTTCTTGATCGGCTTGCCGGTGTAGCCCGGCCAGTCACCCGAGCGCACCCGCTCGGCGAACGCGCTCATCCGGTCGAGGACCTCGTGCACCTGCGCGACCACGTCGACCCCGTCCACCACCAGCGAGCTGCCCTTGGGCATCCGCAGCGCGACGTGCAGCACCGACCGGTTCTCCGACACGTTGATCCGGTCGCCGGCGAACATCATGTCCCGGCGCTGCTCCACGCCGCTCTCCTGGGCCAGCTGAATCAGCAGCCGCAGCGTCTCGTCGGTGATCCGGTTCTTGGAGTAGTCGAGGTACAGGCCCGCGGCCTCGGCGGTCAGCCGCTCGCCGCGCCCGGGGTCCTCGGCGAACAGCTCACGCAGGTGGCGCCCGGCGATCTCGGCGTGGTGCTGCTCGAGGGCCTTCCAGGCCGGACGCTCGCGCAGCGGGACGGTAGGCATCGGTCGTTCCTCCAGGTTGTCGTCCCGCCCGGTCACCGGGCGGCCAGGCGCTCGCGGGCGACCTCCGCCACCCGCTCCGGCGTGAACCCGAACTTCGTGAGCAGTTGCTTCAGCGGCGCGGACGCGCCGAACGTATGCATGCCGACGACCGCGCCGCCGTCGCCGACGTAGCGGTCCCAGCCGAGCGTCGAGGCCTGCTCGACCGCGACCCGGACGCGCACGTCGCGGGGGAGGACCTGATCCCGGTACTCCTGCGGCTGCCGGTCGAACAGCTCCCAGCAGGGCAGGCTGACCACGCGCGTCGCGACGCTGCCCGCTTCGAGCTCGTCGCGGGCCTCCAGGGCCAGCTGCACCTCCGAGCCGGTGGCCAGCAGGATGACCTCCGGCCGCCCGCTGCCCGCCTCGGCCAGGATGTACCCGCCGCGGGCGACGCCGGAGGCCGCGCCGAGGTCGGCCCGGTCCAGGGTGGGCAGTGCCTGCCGGGTCAGGACCAGGGCCGCGGGCTCGCGGCGCAGCGCGGCCACCAGCCGCCAGGTCTCGGCGACCTCGTTGGCGTCGCCCGGCCGGAAGACGAGCAGCCCGGGCATGGCCCGCAGCGAGGCGAGCTGCTCGACCGGCTGGTGGGTGGGGCCGTCCTCGCCCACGCCGATCGAGTCGTGGGTGAATATGTGCAGCACCGGGATCTCCATCAGCGCCGACAGCCGGATCGCGCCCCGGGCGTAATCAGAGAACGTGAGGAACGTCGACCAGTACGGGCGCACCTTGGTCAGGGCCAGCCCGTTGGAGATCGCCGCCGCGGCGTGCTCGCGGATCCCGAAGTGCAGGTTGCGGCCGGGCCGGTCGTCGGGCTGGAAGTCCCCGGCGCCGTCGAAGGTCAGGTGCGTCTTAGTCGACGGCGTGAGGTCGGCCGAGCCGCCGAGCAGCCACGGCACGCGGTCGGCGATGGCGTTCAGCACCTGCGCGGAGGAGTCCCGGGTCGCGAGCCCCTTCGGGTCCGGCTTGAACTCCGGGAGGTCGGCGGCCCAGTCCTCCGGCAGCGTCCGGTGCTGCATCTGCTCGACCTGCTCGGCCAGGTCGGGGTAGGCGGCGCGGTAGGAGCTGAACATCGCCTCCCACGCCGTCCGGTCGTCGTGACCGCGCTGGCCGATGCCCCGGGCGAACCAGTCGTAGATCCCGTCCGGGACGTAGAAATCCTGGTCGTCCGGCATGCCGAGGAAGCGCTTGGTGGCCTTGACCGCGTCGGCGCCCAGCGGCTCGCCGTGGGCCTTCGGGCTGTCCTCGACCGGCGAGCCGTAGCCGATGTGGCTGTGCACCAGCATCAGGGTCGGGCGCTCGTGCTCGGCCAGGAACGAGTGCAGCCCCCGGGCGACCTGGTCGATGTCGTTCACATCGGCGACCGTGGTCACGTTCCAGCCGTAGCTGATGAAGCGCGCGGCCACGTCCTCGGTGAACGCGATGTCGGTGTGGCCCTCGATCGTCACCCGGTTCGAGTCGTAGATCCAGCACAGGTTGGCGAGCCGGAGGTGGCCGGCCAGCGAAGCGGCCTCCGAGGAGATGCCCTCCATCATGCAGCCGTCGCCGGCCAGCGCGTACACGTTGAAGTCGAAGAGCTTGAAGTCGTCGCGGTTGTAGCGGGCGGCCAGCCACTGCCCGGCGATCGCCATGCCGACCGAGTTCGCGACGCCCTGGCCGAGCGGCCCGGTCGTGGCCTCGACGCCACTGGTCCAGCGGTACTCCGGGTGTCCCGGGCAGTGCGAGCCGAGCTGGCGGAAGGTCTTCAGGTCGTCCATGGTGACGGCCTGGGTCCCGAGCACCTCGTAGTCCGGGTCGACGGCGCGGGTGCCGGTCAGGTGCAGCAGGGACCAGAGCAGCGCCGAGGCGTGGCCCTCGGAGAGCACGAAACGGTCGCGGTTCGGCCAGATCGGGTCGGCCGGGTCAAAGCGCAGGAAACGCTGCCAGAGCGTGTACGCGACCGGGGCGATCCCCATCGGCGTGCCGGGGTGGCCGGAGTTGGCCTTCTGGACCGCGTCCATGCACAGGCCGCGGATCGTGTTGATGGACAGCGTGTCCAGGTCGGTCGTGGTCAAGCTGGCCTCCGTGAGGGTTCGGTTCACGCCCCGTGCTCAGTGCCCTTGCTCAGTCTTCCCCACGACCGGTGCGCCCCCGGCGCCGGCTCGGCGCGGCGCCGGTGCCTCAGGGCGCCGTCCGGGTCGCGTCATCCGGCTGACCGGCCGGGCTTTCGTATTCCGGGCCGAGGACCTCGGCGCTGCCGGACGACGGGAGCATCCTGCTCTTGTCGTAGCTGCCAATCTCAGCGGGTACGGACATCCGCTTGCCGGTGACATGATCCCAGAGCTCAAGCCGGCCGACGGTTGGTTCGGCGATCTTGTCCAGGTAATAGGCCGGTATCTCGTACACCAGGTGCCCGGCGACCGTGGCGCCGGGCGGCAGCTCAACGGGCATGCCGATGGGGTTCAGGCTGAGCGAGGGCGGCAGCGCCCAGTCCGGCGGCGGGCAGACCGCCTCGCCGACGCGCCCCCACGAACCGGGGACGAGCTTGACGTAAAGCAGTACAGTCAAGCTCGCGGCCCGCTCCCGGCCGGTGTTGGCCAGGCGCGCGTTGAACGACCGCAGGTGCGCCTGGACCGCAAGGCCGCTGCCTGCCTCGCGCTGCGTGTCGATGGAGCCGGTGCCGTAGATCTCCACCTCGACATCGGGGAAAGCCGACTTTCCCCACGGCGGGAAGGGCCAGTGCCTGACGGCGGCGAAAAGGCTCGTGAAAGCGGCCAGGAACGTCAGGAGCACGCCCAGCATCCATCCGTTCCCGAACAGCGAGTAATTCGCGTCCTTCAGGAAATACGCAATGGCCACGGCGGTCAGGAATACGAACAGCGCGAGGAACAGCGCGCCGAGCCAGAGCCAGAGTTCACGGTACGTTCGCACGGCGGGATTCTACGCTGATGGGGGCAAAGGCCACGACCGGTCAGCCCAGTAGGCTCGGCCGCTATGGACTGGCAGGATCTCGCTGACCTACCGTTCGCCGACGTGCTGACCCCGCACGTGGGCGGGCTCCGGCCGGGCACCGAGTACGACGGGCTGCACTTCGACCAGGTCAGCTTCGACGAGCCGCGCGCGGAGAGCAGCCGGTTCATCGAATGCGCGCTGACCAAGGTGGCGATCCAGGGCGGCCGGCTGACCCGGGCCCGGTTCAGCGACGTGCTGATGCGGGACGCGCGGCTGATCACGGCCGGCCTGGCCGAAACGAGCTGGACCGACGTGTCCGTGGTGGCCAGCCTGGTCGCCGGGTGCGAGGTGTTCGGCGCTGAGCTGCGCCGGGTGACGTTCCGCGGCTGCAAGCTCGACTCGGTCAACTTCCGCGACACCGAGCTCACCGAGGTGACCTTCGAGGACTGCGAGCTGATCGACGTGGACTTCGGGGGCGCCACGCTGACCCGGGCCGCGTTCCGCGGCTCGCGGCTGGCCCGGGCCGACATGGTCCGCGCCACCATGGACGCGGCCGACCTGCGCGGCGCGGAGCTGGGCATCATCATCGGCCCGGACTCGCTGCGCGGCGCCGTCGTGAGCACCGGGCAGCTTGTCGCCCTGGCCCCGGTGCTGGCCGAGACCATGGGCATCACCGTGTCCGACGACTAGCGTGCCCTGGCACCGGGTCACCAGGCGACGTCGAGCGGGCCGTAGTACGCGGGGGCGTTGATGTCCGTGAGCCGCCCGGAGCGAAGGTCCAGGATGGCCGGGCGAACCCAGTCGCTGGCGTCCGGGACGCTTACCGGGTACTGAACCAGCAGGTACTGTCCCGATGGGTCCAGGCTGGCCCAGCACTGGGGATATGGCCGGTCGGCCCAGCTGGCGATGACCTGCTGCTGGCCCGTCGCGAGGGAGTCCGCGGCGTAGGTCACCGTGCCGCGGCGGGGCGCGCGCGGGGCGCTGGACGAGCCCGCGACTCTGCACAGATCCAGCGACGCACCGTCGGCGGCGAGCGCGGCCCAGCCCGCGGTGCGCGAGACGAGGCGGGCGCGTTGGCTGACCGGGCCTGGGGCTGCGCTCGTGCTGAGGACCCAGGCGCCGCCGAATTCCTGGCCGAAGGCGATCTGGCGGCCGTCCGACGACAGCGACAGGCCCCAGGTGGAGTTGTCGCCGTAGGTTGTCCAGATCCTGACCTGCCGGGTGGCCAGCCGGATGACGCCGACTTCGCCCTGGGAGGTGCCGCAGAGCGTCGTGCTGTAGGCGATCGTGCTGCCGTCCGGGGTGACGGCCAGGGTGCCTAGCTCGCTGAAGCTACCGGGAATCGTGATGTTCAGCGGCGTGAGCGGGCCCGGCCGCCCCTGGCTGTCCAGCTGGAATTGGTAGAGCTGGCTCAGGCACGTATTCGCCTGCGAGGACAGGACGGCCGCCAGGAACGTGCGGTCACCCGCGGGCGCCGCGATCGTCCCGAAGCCTCCGCTCCTCGCCGGTGCTCCGACCTTGCCGGTGATCGCGCCGGTGGCCGTGCCGCGCACGACCAGAGGGCCGCCGCCGAACGTGACGTAGAAGCGTGGCGGGGTGCCCGGCGAGGACGCCGACGCGCTCACGCCCCGGCTGGCGGCCGGCCCGAGCACCGGCCTGGGCACCAGGCCCTTGCGAAACGGCAGCGGGCCGGATGGCCATGGGAAGCCTGACCCGGCGGGACAGGGCGACGAGCACCGTGCGGGAGCCGACGAGGATGTGGCTGGGCCGAGATGCCCGCGCCCGCCTGACTGCGGGAGCGCCAGCGTGGCGCCAGCCACGACCGCACCGACGGCCGCGGCCGCGGCCAGCGGAACCAGCGCCCGGCTCAGACCAGACCTGGCCTGCCTGGACGCCCTCCGAGCCGGACGTGCCGGCGGGCCGGGGATGTCCTCCGGGCGGACGGTCTGGGCCTCGGTGCGGAACGCATCGCGGAGACGTTCTTCTAGCGCACTCACAGTTCCTCCTTCAGCTTGCGCGCGATGGCCGCCAGGCCCCGTGACGCGGTAGACGACACGGTGCCCCGGCTGAGCCCCAGAGCAGCGGCGATCTCCTGATCGGGTAGGTCGAGGTAGTAGCGCAGCACCAGCACCTCCCGCGCGCGGCGCGGCAGCCGGGCGACCGCGGACAATACGGCCCGCCGGTCCTCGCCGGCCATGGCCGCCGACTCGGCCGAGGACACGGGCGGTTCGTGCTGCACCCTCCGCAGCAAGGCCCTCCGTCGCGTACGCATCACCGAACGCGAGCGGTTGATCACAGTGACCCGGAGGTAGGGCAGGATCTGGTCGTGATCCTGCAGCCTGGGCAGCGCCTGGTAGAGACTCAGGAATGCGTCCTGAACCACGTCCTCGGCGCTCGGCTGGTCTCGCAGGAGCAGCTTGGCCAGCCGGACCAGGGCGAGCGCGTGGGCCTGGTACAGGTCAGCAACGAGTTCGTCGGCCTGGTGCCCGCTCGGCGCAGCGGCCTGGCCGGGGGTATCGGGGTGCGAGAAATCGGTTCGCATATACCTAACACGCCGCAGCAGCGGGTCTGCTGAGTCGTCAGGGCGCCCGGTTCCACCGGACCGCCCGCAGGAGGCGGCTGATGTCGCCATCGCTACTCCGGCCTGGCCGGCGAAGGCCAGACGTTCGCCAGCCGGGTCGAGGCCGGAGCATCGACGCAGAGGGCTACGGAGTGCGCCGGATACAGTCTCGCGCGGGCCGTCCGCGCGTCGGCGGCCCCGGGGACGCCGCCCGCTACGAATCGCACCGGCCATGGCGGCAGAGGTACATCCCGGCCGACCTGACCCACGCCTGGATGCCAGCACCCGTCGTAGAACAGGTGGACGCGCATCTGATCCCCGTCCGGCCCGATGAGATCACCCCGCCAGGCAACCTGGTCGGCCCGGGGCGCATGGACGGTGAACTCGTCGGCGCAGCGGCAGCCCTCGACCTCGACCCGGTCGTCGAACGCGCCGTAAATAATGATCATGGGTTCCTCTCGCGGTGGGCACCCCGGCCGATCACCCGGGCCGGGTATGACCTACACGCCTGAGGCGGTCTTCTGCTGTTCCCAGCCGACGACTAGCCGCCGGATTTCTCGTTTCGCGGCGCGGGCCGGGCTGGCATAATCGACGTCATTATCCGGCGGTTAGGTAGAGGGGAGGTGCGGTTGATGTCCGGTCAGATTCCCGCGCCTCCCGCCGCTCGTTGACGCCCGGCGGCAGGCGTCCGTTACCCACCGAGTGGAGAATGCCGTGAGTTCTGCCATCATCAACATCACGTTCGACTGCGCCGACCCGCGCGCGCTGGCCCGGTTCTGGGGTCAGGTCACCGGGTGGCCGGTGACCGAGGAGCCCGCGCCGGGCTACGAGGAGTCCGCCGTGGGCCAGCCGGCCGAGGGCCGCCCGCGGCTCTATTTCGTCAAGGTCCCCGAGGGCAAGACGATCAAGAACCGGCTGCACCTGGACGTCATGCCCGACGACCGGACGCAGGACGAGGAGATCGCCCGGCTCACCGGGCTCGGCGCCCGGGTCGTCAGTGACCGCCGGCCCGAGCTCGGCTGGGTGCTTCTCGCCGACCCTGAGGGCAACGAGTTCTGCGTCGAGATCAGCCGGGCCGAACTGGCCGCCGCCGAGGCGGCCGGCCAGCCCGGCTGACGCCCGGGCGACCGCCGCCGGCCAGTGGTCAGCGCCACCACCGGCGGCGGTCGCCGGGCGCGGCGGCCGGCACCGGGCCGGACCCCGGTCCCCCCGCGGCTCGGCTGAAGGCCTCCCGGGCTTGCGCCAGGACCGGGTGCGGGTCGGCGGCTCCGCGCAGCGCGCCGGCCAGCCTCCGCAGCGCCTCGCTCAGGTCGCCCGGCCCGCCCACCGACGCCAGGTCGTCGGCCAGTTCCTCGGCCTGGGCGGCGAGCCAGTCCCGGTCGAGGCCGGCCGCCAGGCCGGCTTCGATGCGCCTGAACAGCTCTTCCGCCCGGTCGAGGTAGGCGCCCAGCGACGGGCCGGGGC
>Ga0102924_1005715_pt1 | contig 11930 bp, 12 predicted proteins | sample PaiPotPPM11metaG_FD_80116 | JGI IMG/M metagenome (GOLD analysis project Ga0102924, IMG submission 80116) | Iron sulfur acid spring bacterial and archeal communities from Banff, Canada, to study Microbial Dark Matter (Phase II) - Paint Pots PPM... ... | reverse complement strand
GTGCCAGGGTAAAACCAGCACCGCGGTGCCGAGCCGCAGCGTCTTGGTCTTCGCCGCCACCCAGGTCAAAAGCGCCAGACTCGCCGAGACCTGGCCGAAGCCGGTGAAATGATGCTCGACGAGGAAGGTTGAATGATAGCCGAGCGCCTCGGCTTCAAGATTGTAGTCGACGAATTGGTTGTAGCCCTGGCCGGAATCGACGTCCGGTCCGCCATGGCGCGCGGTTGCGCTGCCGAAAAGTCCAAATTGCATTGCGCCGACTCCTTGGTTGCCGCCGTTTTGAGTGCCGCGGTTCTGGCGTGTCGCGGGTCAGCGACACCCGTTGGGCTGCGGCGCCAATGTAGCGCATGGCCCGCGCCGGGAGCTATAGTGGCATTAAGGGAGGAAAAACATAATGACATACCGTGCTGTAATCGCGGGCCTATGGGCCTGCGCGTTCGCCGTCATGCTGATAGGCGCGACATCTCAGCCGGCCGCCGCACAAGACTATCCGACCCGGCCGATCACCCTGATCGTACCCTATCCGGCCGGCGGCGGCGTCGACGTGATGGGCCGCATGGTCGGGCAAAGACTGTCGGCGGCGCTCGGCCAGCAGGTGGTGATCGAGAACCGTGGCGGCGCCGGCGGCATGATCGGCACCCGCGACGCTGCCCGTGCAACGCCGGACGGCTATACGCTCGTGATGCTGCTCACCGGCATCAGCCTCGGACTCGATCCCGGCTATGACGTCAACAAGGACTTCGCGCCGATCGGGCTTGTCGCGTCGACGCCGATCATCGTCGTCACCCATCCTTCCATAGCGGCGAAATCGCTGACCGATCTGATCGCGCTTGCCAAGAAGGAGCCCGGCAAATATTCGGCCGGTACGCCGCCGGCGCCGACCGTGAATTATTTCGCCGCCGAATTGTTCAATGTGATGGCCGGCACCCAGATCACGGTCGTGAGCTATAAAGGCACCGGCCCTCTCACCAACGATCTTCTCGGCGGCCATGTGCAGATCGGCTTCAACACCATCCCGGCCTCGGTCAGCAATATTGCCGCCGGTGCTTTGCACGGGATTGCGGTTGCCGCGACGCAGCGTTCGTCGGCGCTGCCCAATGTGCCGACGGCCGCGGAATCCGGCCTGCCCGGCTTCGAGGCGGTGCAATATTACGGGCTTGCAGCGCCGGCCGGCACGCCGCGGCCTATCGTCGAACGGCTCAACAAGGAATTGCGCGCCATCCTCGCCACCGACGACATGAAGAAACTGCTGCGCGACGCCGGCAGCGATCCGACCCCTTCGACACCGGAGGAATACGCGGCCAACATCAAACACGAGGAAGGCAAGTGGGCCGATCTCGTCAAGAAGCTCGGCCTGAAATTGGAATGATGACCAAAGGAGATTTCACGCATGGAATTGGGACTGAAGGGCAAGATCGCGCTGGTGACGGGATCAAGCCGCGGCATCGGCCGCGGCGTCGCGGAGGCGCTCGCTGCCGAAGGCTGCGACCTGATGCTGACGGGACGCGACGAGGCCGCGCTCGAAGAAGCGGCCAACGCGATCCGCGCCAAGGGCCGCCGCGCCGCGACCTCGACACTCGATCTGCGCGAACCGGGCAGCACTGAGAAACTGATCGATCACGTGCGCCGCGAATTCAGCGGCCTCGATATCCTTGTCAACAATGCCGGCGCCACCAAGCGCGGCGACTTTCTCCAACTCACCGACGCCGATTGGCAGGACGGCTATGCGCTGAAATTCTTCGCCCATATGCGGCTCGCGCGCGCCGCCTGGCCGCTCCTGAAGGAGCGGCGCGGCGCGCTGGTGTCGATCGGCGGCACTGGCGGGCGCAAGCCGACGGCGCAATTCACCATTGGCAGCTCGGTCAATGCCGCGGTTGCCGCTTTCACCAAATGTCTCGCCGACCGCGGCAAGACGGACGGCATTCATGTGAATTGCATTCACCCCAGCATCGTCGAAACCGATCGCACCCGGCGGCGCATCAAGGCGCTGATAGAGAGCACCGGGCGGACGGAGAAAGACATCCGCGCCGATATCCTCCGCGAATTCAACAATCCGATCCGCGTCGGCACCGTCGAGGATGTCGGCGATCTCGTCGCTTTCATCGTTTCGTCACGCGCCACTTGGCTGCAGGGTGCAACCATCGATCTCGATGGCGGCGAAATCCCTGTTCTGTGACGCTTCGTTTGGAACTCGCGGCGGACCGGCAATGGACTGACAAAAAGGTTCCGCGAGTTCCAACTCTCCTTAATCCCGACACCGGAGGATTCTGAAGATAGCGCGATAATTGCGCCTGACGGGAATACGGGCTCCAGGTTCCGCTTCATCCTGGAATGAGATGATTATGAACATTCTTTTGACGCCGGCGCGGATTGGGTCGGTTGAGATCAAGAACCGCATCGTCATGCCGCCGATGACCACGCGTACGGCTGACGAGGAAGGTTTCATCACCGACGACTCGATCGCCTATTACATGGCGCGCGTGCGCGGCGGCACCGGGCTCATCACCGTCGAAATGGCGTCGCCGGAAAAAGCCGGACGGCATCGCCGCCGCGAAGTCGGCATCTATGACAATCGCTTCGTGCCCGGCCTAGCACGCCTGGTCGACGAGATTCATCGTGGCGGCGCCAAGGCCTCGATCCAGCTCGGCCATGGCGGCGGCCATACCCGCATCGACATTTGCGGTGAGACGCCGATTGCGCCGTCGGCGATTCCGCATCCGGTCTACGAGACGACGTTCGAGACCATCGTCCCGGAGGCAATGACTAGGACGCGGATCGCCAAGACCATCGCCGCCTATGTCGACGCGGCGCGCCGCGCCAAGGCGGCTGGCTTCGATTGCGTCGAGATCCATGCCGCGCACGGTTATCTGATCTCGCAATTTCACGCCCCGTTCGAGAACCGCCGCACCGACGAATTCGGCGGCAGCCTGCTCAACCGCGCCCGTTTCGGCCTGTTCGTCCTGCGCGCGGTGAAGGAAAAAGTGCCGGGAATTCCGGTCATCTATCGGCTCTCCGTCGAAGACTACTTTCCGGGCGGCATGCCGTTTGCGGAAGGCCGGCAGGTCGCGATTTGGGCCGCCAAAGCCGGCGCCGACGCGCTGCACATCACTGCGGGACATTACCGCTCACTGCCCTCGGCGCAGATCGTGCTGCCGCCGATGAATTTTCCCGACGCGACCTTTCTGCACTTTGCCGCCGAGGTAAAGAAGGATGTCGACGTGCCGGTCATCGCGGTCGGCCGGCTCGGCGATCCGGATACCGCGCGCGCCGCGGTCGAGGACGGCAAAGCGGACTTCGTCGCGTTGGGCAGGAGCCTGATCGCCGATCCGCAATGGGTCGAGAAGGTCGCACGCGGCGAACCGGTGCGCTCCTGTCTCGCCTGCAATACCTGCATCAATGAGATGCGCGGCGGCGCCCGTATCGGCTGCCTCGTCAACGGCGCGGCCGGCCGCGAGACCCTGTTTGCCCACGCCCAGCCACCGCGCGGCGAACGCATCGCCGTGATCGGCGCCGGACCGGCCGGGCTCACTTATGCGTCGCTGGTCGCCGACGGCAATCAGGTAACCGTCTTTGAGAAAGGCAAGCTGCCCGGCGGCGCGTTTCGCTATGCCGGCAAGGCGCCGCTGTTTCAGGAAGTGGAAGCAAATCAGGACAGCTTCGAACGCTATATCGCCAACGTCGCAACCGCTTGCGAAAGGCATGGCGTGCGCTTCCGCTATGCGCGCGATATCGCGCAACATCCGGTCGAGCTCGAGTCCTATGACCGCATCGTCATCGCCAGCGGCGCCGCATACCGGCATCGCTGGCTTGGCGTCATCGCGACGTGGATGCTCGAGCATGGCCTGGCGCGCGCGCCGGGTATCGCACGGCTGTTCGCGTCGCCGAAACTGCGCAATTGGTTCTACTACAAGGCCCGCGTCGCAACCGGCATGCCTTTGCGCGCGCTCGCACAGCCGCGACAGAAAGTGATCATCATCGGCGATGCCCTTCATGCCGGCAAAAGCAAGGATGCCATCGCCAGCGCCTTCGCCGCCGCGCTGCTGCCGCACAAAATCGGCCCGCTCGAGCTCGGCTCCATCGACGATTGAGGCTGCCGATTTCCCGGCAATATTGCGGCGCCGATGGTCTCAGTGGCAGGGCTGCCGCAAGATTATGCAGCTATGGCGCCATCAAACCACAGGACGACAAGACTTTTTGCTGGCATAGTTCTTGCGGCGCTGAGCACAGATACACCGCGGTAACGCCATGGCTGCTCTGGGAAAGCTTCGCCTCGACGACGTCAGGATGTCGTTCAAGACGCCGTCTGGCGCCTTTGCGGCGCTGGCGCCGGTAACCTTGGCTATTCCGCAAGGCCGCTTTGTCAGCCTTATCGGCCCGTCGGGCTGCGGCAAGAGCACGCTGTTCAACATCATTGCCGGATTGCTCGAGCCGACTGGCGGCCGCGTCATGATCGACGGCGCGGATGCGACCGGCACGATCGGTCGCGTCGGTTATATGCTGCAGAAGGACCTGCTGCTGCCGTGGCGCACAGTGCTCGACAACGTCATCCTCGGCATGGAGATTCAGGGCGTACCGCTGCGAGCCGCGCGCGATCGCGCGCTGCCGCTGTTGCGCCGCTATGGACTTGGCGGCTTCGAACACCTCTATCCGAGCGCGCTGTCCGGCGGCATGCGCCAGCGCGCCGCGCTCCTGCGTACCTTAATGTTCGACACCGACGTCATTTTGCTCGACGAGCCGTTCGGCGCGCTCGACGCGCAGACCAAGCTGCAGATGCAGGAATGGCTGCTGCAATTGTGGAGCGATTTCGGCAAGACCGTCATCTTCGTCACGCACGACGTCGAAGAGGCAATCTATTTGTCCGACGAGGTCAATGTGATGGCGACGCGCCCCGGACGGATCGTTGAAACGATACCGGTGCCGATCGCGCGGCCGCGGCCACGCAGCGTGACGTTGACGCCGGACTTCATTGCCATCAAGGAGCGTTGCCTGGAATTGCTGACCGCCGGACACGGCACCGCAGTCGGCGAAGCAGCATAATGGGGCGGGCATGACCATCCAGGACACATCGCGGATCGGAAGCGTTGCCCGCGACGCTGCGCGCAACGACCGGCCGGCGCTGAGCGCCCGGGCGCGAAAGATCCGCCGCCTGCCGGTGCAGAAGGATTGGCCGCTGTGGGCGATCATCACGACACAGCTGAGCATTTTGTCCGGCGTGATCGCGCTGTGGCAGGTCGCCGCCGACCGCGGCTGGATCGACGGCTTCTTCTGGTCGAAGCCGAGCGCGATCTATGCAACCCTGATCACTTTCTTCACCGACGGCGACGCTTTCATCGATATCGGCTTCACCTTCCGCTCGACGATCATCGGCTTTCTGATCGGCACGGCGGCAGGCTCGATGCTCGGCCTGTCGTTCTGGTGGTCGCGCAACTACGCCGCCATCGCGCAGCCTTTCGTCATCTGCTTTGAATCGCTGCCGAAGCTTGCGCTCGCTCCGCTCGTCATTCTCGTCTTCGGGATGGGGCTTGCGTCGAAGGTCGCGATCGCCACAGCCCTCACGCTCGTGGTCTCGACCTTGACGACCTATGCCGGCGTCAAGGCAGTCGACCCGGACCAGGAGCGGCTATTTTATTCGCTCGGCGCGAGCCGCCTGCAGGTGTTCCGCAAGCTGATCGTACCGTTCTGCCTGCCCTGGATCATCTCGGTGCTGCGCGTGAATATCGGGCTCGCGCTCACCGGCGCCATTGTCGGCGAATTCATCGCCTCCCAGCACGGCCTCGGCCGGCAGATCCTCTATGCCGGGCAGACCTATGACATCGCTCTGGTCTGGGTCGCGGTGTTTGTGCTCTCGACGCTTGCCGTCGTCATGTATGTGACGGTGTCCTGGATCGAGAGCCTGCTGCGCAAGGGCGTCAAGCAATAGCCATCGAAACAGGAGTAGTCATGGACAGGATCAAGCGACGCAGCAAGCGTCATTGGAACAGGCGGCAGTTGCTTGGCACCGCGCTCGCCGCCGGCGGCGCCGTCCTCGCGCGCCCCATGATCGGCCGCGCCGATGCCAAGACCGTGCTGATCGCCGAGCCGGTCCATGGCCTCGGCTATCTGCCGCTTTATGTCGGCATGGCGAAAAATTTGTTCGATGACGTCACCGTCAGCCTCGTCACCATCGAGAGCGGCGGCGGCCATACCAATGCGGTGCTGTCGGGTCAGGCCTTCGCCTTTATCGGCGGACCGGAGCACGATGCCTATGCCAAGGCGAAGGGCGCCGAGTTGCGCTCGGTGGTGAACTGCGTCGATCGCGGCAATGTCTATTTCTGCGCCGCCAAGGGTATGGAGCCGAGCGACACCGATTGGCCGAAATATTTCAAAGGCAAGTCCATCGCCTGCGGCCCGTATGGGGGCACGCCGAATTCGATCACGCGCTATCTTCTCAACAAATGGAAGCTCGACGCCAAGACCGACGTGACGCTCGTCGAGACCGCCAATTCGGCGATCATGCCGACGGTGAAGAACGGCCAGGCACAGATCGGCAATCCGACTGAGCCGTTCATCACCCAAGGCATCCGCAACGGTACCTGGGGCGAGCCGTTCTTCAGTATCCCCAAGGAGCTCGGTCCCTATGCCTATTCCACCTTCAACGTGCGGCTCGATTCAATCCAGAAAGAGCCGGACATGGTGCGCGGCTTCGTGCGCGGCATGATGAAGGCCCTGAAATTCGTCGACGCCAACAAGGACGAGACCATCGAGATCGCCAAGAAGCAGTTTCCGACCATGCCGGCCGATGATCTCAAGGCGACGCTCGACCGCTCCTACCGCGACAATCTGTGGAGCAAGGACGGCACGGTCAGCCGCGCGTCGTGGGATACGGCGAAGTCCGTGGTCATGGGCGCCGGCCTGCTGAAAACAGATATCGGCTATGACGAGATCATCGACATGAGCTTTGTCGACAGCGTCCGGGCCACGCTTTAGTCTCTTATCTTCAATCCGTCAGTCGCCGTGAAAGGAAATGCCGTCATGTCCGATGCCGTGTCCGAGCCGATCTGGAACCAGTTCCTCACCGAACGCGACAAGGCGGTCTTCAACGCATCGGGTTATGGCACGCGCGGCGGCTTCGGCAAGCGGCCGGCCCTTCTCGTGATCGACGTGAACTGGGCGTTCTGCGGCGACCGTCCGGAGCCGATCCTCGAATCGATCAAGCGCTGGCGCAATTCCTGCGGCGAGGATGCCTGGACGGCGCTGCCCTATATCCGCTCGCTGATCGACAAATGCCGCGGCAAGGGCATTCCGGTGCTGTACACCACCGGCGTGCGGCGTGACGACAATTGGGATTCCGGCTCCTGGCTGTGGAAGAATTCGCGCGGCAGCGAGGACCGTCAGACCATCGTCACCAATCTCGACGGCAACGAGATCGTCACGCCGATCGCGCCCGGCCCGAAGGACATCGTGGTGCTCAAGCAGAAGCCGTCCGGCTTCTTCGGCACCAATATGGCGAGCTATCTGACATTGCTGGGCTGCGACAGCCTGATCGTCACTGGCACCACGACGTCGGGCTGCGTGCGCGCCACCGTGCTCGATGCCTTCAGCCTCAATTACCGCGTCGCGCTCGCCGAGGAAGGCTGCTTCGACCGTTCGCAGGCAAGCCATGCCATCAATCTCTGCGACATGAACGCCAAATACGCCGACGTGGTGAAGACCGCCGAGGTGCTGGCTTTCTTCGATACGCTGCCGGACGGCATGTACGAGCTGCCCAAGGGCAACGCAGCGTAAATCAGGCAGCGCGGCAGCGTAAATCACGCCGTCTTCTCGCCGCCATAAGCGGCGTGCAGCACGCGCGTAAATGTCAGGCCCTGCACGACGATGGTGAAGACCACGACGGCATAGGTCGCGATCAGGAGATCCGTGCGCCACGACGAGTCCGGAAGCGTCAAGGCGAGCGCGATGGAAATGCCGCCGCGCATGCCGGCCCAGGTCAGGACCATGGTGCCGGCGTATTTCTCGCGCAGGCTCTCGCGGACGAAAGCGATCGGCACGGCCACGCTGATGAAGCGCGACGCGATCGCCAGCGGTACGGCAAAGGCGGCCGCCGCCAGCGCCTGCAGTGTGACAACGAGACCGAGAATGTGCAGGCCCATGAACAGGAACAACATGGTGTTCAGGAGCTGATTGAGCGGCGACCAGAAGCCGATCAGCGCCGTGCGCGTGTCGGGGCTCAGCCCGGAGCGGTATGACGGCGCGCCGACGCACAGCCCCGCGGCGACCACAGCGATCGGCCCCGACAGGCCGAACACTAGCGCGAAACGATAGCAGCCGAGCACCAGCGCCATTGAGATCAGAAGCTGCAGCCCCCGGTCGGAAACGGCGCGCAACAGCCGTGCCGCCAGGAATCCTCCGACCAGACCGACCAGCGCGCCGCCCACGATCTCGCGCAACAGTGCGAACAGCACCTGGCCGTGGCCGAGATGAATGACATCGCCCTGGGTGACGCCGAGCGCCATCAGGAACAGCACGACGCCGGCGCCGTCATTGAACAGGCTCTCGCCGACGATCGCGGCGCGCAGGCTGGGCGGCAGGCCGGCCTTGCGCAGAAGATTCTCGATGACCACCGCATCGGTCGGCGCCAGGATGGCACCGAGAAGGGCGCACCAGACGAACGGAATGTCGACGCCGATCAGGCTGAACAGCAACCAGATGCCGGCGCCGAAGACGGCGGTCGATATGATCACGCTGGCGGTGGCGAGAATCAGGATCAGCCACTTGAGCCGATTCAATTCCGCGACGTCGACGTGGAGGCTGCCGGCGAACAACAAGAAGGCCAGCACGCCGTCGAGAAAGAAACCCGGCAGATCGGCCTCGCCGAGCGTTGCGCGAAACCAGCCCATGATGTGCAGATGCAGCACACGATCGCTGGCAACGATCAGCAGGGAAATGACCAGCGAGCCGAGCAGCATGCCGATGGCCGGCGGCAGCCTGATCCAGAGGTAATTGATGCAGCCGATCAGAACGGCGAGGCCGAGTACGACGGCGAATTGATCGGCCGGCTCCATGCAAAATGCCCCACCCCAATGCTGGTCTGGCCGAAGGATGCCCGCAGCGAGCACCTAGAGCGGCAAGCCAACCCGGCAAATTTAGGGAGAGACTTCTCGCAGCTTTTGCGCTGGCGCGAAAGCGCCGCGTCGCTGCGGTGGCGCGGATGCTATTTCAGCGCCGCCGAGATGCTGGAAAAAGTGGTCTTGAGCTTGGTGCCGAGCCCGGTGATGACCGGAATGATTGCGACCGCGATGCCGGTCGCGATCAGCCCATATTCGATCGCCGTCGCCGCGCTCTCGTCCTTGAGAAACCTCTTGATCAGGCCCATCGTGGACACCTCCGACCTTCCCGTGCATTTCAGCGCCGCAATACGCGAACCGAACGCGCCTAATGGTTAGATTTTGCGGGTTATTAGATGCTTAAAAGCAATAACCAAATGCACGTATTGGGCGATTTTGTCGCTGACTCTCTTTGCTCGCTAAGCAAAGCTTTACCGTCATAAGACACTGTCTGCGTGTGAATTTGCTCTTTGCTCTGCGCAGACTTGAGGATCCAATGAAATTACATGCGTCGAATGCAGCGCTGTTCGTCATTGCCGGCTGCCTCGCCATGATGGGTGTGCTGGCGTCGCTGCCGATCTCGCTCCCGATCCCCGGGCTGACGGCGAATCCCGCCTGGTACATTTTCCTCGCCTGGTTCCTGCTCGCCGCCGGCAGCGTGGTCGGCCCGCGCTCCGAGGCCGACGAGAACTAGGCCGCAAGAACCGGCGCCTCACGCCCGGCCGACAACCTGCCGGGTCTTGTCGAGATGGCCGGTGCTCTGCACCGGCGCGCACATCAGGAAGCGGTAGCCTTCCGAGACCACGCGCTCGACATTGTGCACCTCGACATGCGGATGGCCGACCACGACATTGTGCTTCTTGCAGGTGTCGACGATGCGCTTCATCCATTCGAGCACGACCTTGTGCTCGTATTGCCGCGGATAGCCGAGCTCCTGTGACAGGTCGCCCTCGCCGATCAGGATGCAGCCGATGCCCGGCACGTTCTTGAGCATGTCGTCGAGGTTCTCGACACCGCGGGTGTCCTCGATCTGCAGGATGCAGAAAATCTCGCCCTGCGGATTGAGCGGCCAGACGTCGGCCTTCTGGTAATAGTCCTGCTGCGAGAGCCCCCAATAACGCGCCGCCGTGGTCGGACCGTCGCCGCGAATGCCCGGCGGCGCATAATGCGCGGCACTCTTGAGCCGCGGATAGCGGCAGGCGCCGACCGCATTGGCGGCTTCCTCGACCGTAGAAATATGCGGAAACACCACGCCGTAGCAGCCCATATCGAGCGCCTGCTTGGCGTGCCATTGCGCCATCTCGACGCCATTGACCGGCACGCGGACGAGCGGCGTGACACCCGGCACCACCGAAGCGGCCTTGGCGATCTGGGCGCGGTTGAGCATGTATTGCAGGCAGTCGCGTAGCAGCCGGCCGTCCCAAGGCTGGTGCTCCATTTCGAACACGCAGCCGTCATATTTCGATGTGGCCATGGCCACCGCGCTCGACACCTCGGCGGGGGTGAAACAGGTCAGCGCATGCTGGCCTGCTTCCAGCGCGCGAATGATGCCGTTGAGCCGCGGAAGTTCAGCCATTTTCGTACCCCTCCATGCCGAGAATGGCCCTCCTTATAGAGGGTTGTCACCGTTTGACAATCGCGCCCCGGGCCGTAGCATCGCGCGTCCTCAAACCCCTCATTTGCGGCTTCAGACATGATCATCGATTGCCACGGCCATTACACCACCGAACCCAAGGACCTGCACCGTTTCCGCAAGGAACAGACCGCGGCCGCCAAGGACAAGGCGGCGATGCCATCGCGCGCCGCGCTGAAAATGTCCGACGACGAGATCCGCGAAAGCATCGAGCAGAACCAGCTCAAATTGCAGCGCGAGCGCGGCACCGACGTGACCATCTTCTCGCCGCGCGCCTCCGGCATGGGCCACCATATCGGCGACGAAAGCGTGAGCATGGAGTGGTCGCAGATCTGCAACGACCTGATCGCGCGCGTGGTGGGGCTCTATCCGAAGAACTTCATCGGCGTGTGCCAATTGCCGCAATCGCCGGGCGTCGATCCGGGCCATAGCGCCGCCGAGCTCGAGCGCTGCGTGAAAATGGGCTTCGTCGGCTGCAACCTCAATCCGGATCCGTCCGGCGGCTATTTCAATTCGCCGCCGATGACCGACAAGTCGTGGTTCCCGCTCTACGAGAAGATGATCGAGCTCGACGTGCCGTGCATGATCCACGTCTCCGGCTGCTGCAATCCGGCGATGCACACCACCGGCTCCTATTATCTCAACGGCGACACCATGGTGTTCATGCAGGTCATTCTGTCCGACCTGTTCAAGACCTTCCCGAAGCTGAAATTCATCATCCCGCATGGCGGCGGGGCGGTGCCGTTCCATTGGGGCCGCTTCCGCGGCATCGCGCTCAATAACGGCAAGCCCGAGCTCGCCGAGATCATGGGCAACAACATCTTCTTCGACACCTGCGTCTATCACCAGCCGGGCATCGATCTGCTCACCGAAGTGGTGCCGATCGACAACATCCTGTTCGCATCGGAAATGGTCGGCGCGGTAAAGGGCAACGACCCGAGGACCGGTTTCGGCTTCGACGACACCAAGCGCTATGTCGACAAAGCGCCGATCTCCGACGCCGATAAGAAAAAGATTTTCGAAGGCAACGCGCGCAAGGTCTACAGCCGACTCAAGCTGCCGGCATAAGGCCCCGCACGGAAGGGAACGCATTGGCGAAGAATCCGATAACAGCGGCCCCGGGTGAACCGAGCAAAACGCGCGTCGTGCGCATCGGCTCGCGCGAGATTGAGACCCAGGGCCTCGCCCCGGGCTTCTGGAGCGATCTCTATCAC
>Ga0102924_1005713_pt1 | contig 11934 bp, 9 predicted proteins | sample PaiPotPPM11metaG_FD_80116 | JGI IMG/M metagenome (GOLD analysis project Ga0102924, IMG submission 80116) | Iron sulfur acid spring bacterial and archeal communities from Banff, Canada, to study Microbial Dark Matter (Phase II) - Paint Pots PPM... ... | reverse complement strand
AGTGGCCGGCTCGGCGTCCGGCCAGGGCCGCACCCAGCGCTCGGCGACCTCCCCGAACTGCTCAAACCGGGTGCGCCCGGCCTCGCCCAGCGCGTCGACGACCGACGCCACCAGCGTCTCGACCACGGCCAGGGCCGGGGTCAGGCTCTCGAACGGCGACGGCCCGGAGACCTGGGCGGTGAGCACGGCGTCGGCGATGTCGGCCACCGGGGACAGCCACGGATCGGTGATCAGCACGATCCGCGCCCCGGCCGCACGCGCGGACCGGGCGATCTCCAGGGTGTCCCGGTCGTAGCGGCGGAAGTCAAACGCCGCGACGATGTCCCGCCGGGCGATGTCGGCCACGGCGCCGGCACGGTCGCTGGGCGACGGGCCGACCAGCCGCACGCCGGGGCGGAGCTCGCGCAGCACCGAGGCCAGGTAGCCGGCCAGCAGCTGGCTGAACCAGCCGCCGATGACCAGCACCTGCCGGCCGTCCGAGGCCAGCAGGTCGACCGCGCCGCGGAACTCGGAATGGTCCAGGCCGGCCACGGTCGCGGTCACCGCCTCGCCCAGGATCCGGGCGCTGTCGCCGAGCGCGTCGGGGGACCGGCGCTCGGTCTGATGCTGCCGGTAGACCTCCACCGGGGGCATCATCCGCGCGGCGATCTCCTCGTGCAGCGCCCGCTGGAACGCGGCGTAGTTGCCGAACCCAAGCCCGGCGATGAAGCGGCTGACCGTGGGGCCGCTGACCCCGGCGGCCTGGGCCAGCCGGGCCGAGGACTCCAGCCCGATGGTCGGGGGCCCGGCCAGCAGCGTCCTGGCCACCCGGCGCTCCGAGGGGGACAGCTGACCCAGCCGCTGGCGTATCTGCTCCGACACGCTCAGTTGAGTCCCCGGCTCACCCATCTTGTCCCCCGTAACGCGGCTGAACGGATTCATTCAGAGTAGCGCCTTGACCGGCAATTTCGAATCATGTTGTACTCAGCGGCATGATGTCGGGATCGGTCCTACGCTGCTCTTCTGTCCGGCTGATCGCTGCCGCGCTAGGCCTGGCCATCACCGTGCCCGTGCTGGCGCTCGCGGCCGCCGCCGCGCCGGCCACCGCCGCCAGCGCCTCCGGGCCCGGCGGCTCCACGCTGCGGGTGGAATCGCAGACGGCGTTCTCCACGTTCAACCCGTTCAGCGCCTACTTCGACGGCGACCTCGAGGTGATCGGGCAGATCTACCCGACCCTCACCATGCTCAGCGCCAGCAACCAGCCGGTGCCGTACCTGGCCACCAAGTGGAGCGTCTCGAGTAACAAGCTCACCTGGACGCTGGCCATCCGCTCCGGCCTGAAGTGGAGCGACGGCAAGCCCCTGACCGCGGCCGACGCGGCCTGGACGCTGAACCTGATCATGCACAACCCGACCGCGGGCACCGCCAACGGCGCGCTGGTGGCGGGCTTCGCCCGCGTCACGGCGCCGAACGCCACGACGCTGGTCATCACCACCAAGCAGCCCGAAGCCAACATGCTGTACCTGCTCAACGGGCTGCCCATCGTGCCCGAGCACGTCTGGGCCAGCCAGGTCAGCCACCTGGGCTCGGACAAGAACCAGGCCACCCCGGTGGTCGGCTACGGACCGTGGACCCTGACCGGTTACGCACCCGACCAGTACGCCACGCTGACCGCCAACAAGAGCTTCTTCATGGGCGGGCCGAAGTTCCACCGGCTGATCGTCCAGTACTACAGCAATAGTGACGCCGCGGTCGCCGCGCTGCGCAGCGGGCAGCTGGACGTGATCGAGTACAACCTGGACGCCAACCAGTTCGAGGCGCTCAAGACGACCAAGCACATCGCGACGTACCCGCAGGTCTCCGGCACCTGGGTGGCGATCGAGCTGAATCCCGGCGCCCGGACCAGGTCGGGCCGGCATTTCGGCAACGGCGACCCGGCCCTGGCCGACATGCGGGTGCGCCAGGCCATCGCGTACGCCCTGAACCGCGGCGAGCTGGTGTCCAAGGTCATGGACGGGCTGGCGGTCCCCGGCCAGGGCTACCTGCCGCCCGCCTACCCGCAGTTCCTGTGGACTCCGCCGGCCTCCGAGCAGTACACCTACGATCCGGGCAAGGCCAGCCAGATGCTCACCGCGGCCGGGTACAAGATGGGCCCGGGCGGCATCCGCATTGACCCGAAGACGCACAAACCGCTGACCCTGCGTCTGGGCATCCACTCCGACGAGGCGTCCGACGCGGCCATGGCGCCGTACATCGTGGAGTGGCTCAAGGCCATCGGCATCCAGGTGAACGTGCAGTCGATGAGCTTCAACCAGCTCAACACCGAATTGCCCAAGGGTGACTGGGACATGCTGTCCGACACCTGGTCCACCGGCCCCGACCCGACCTACCTGCTGTCCATCCAGACCTGCGGGGACCTCCCGCTGAACAGCGGGAACGCCGGGAACACCGACGCGTTCTTCTGCGACAAGGCGTTCGACAACCTGTACGCCCGGCAGTCCACCGAGTTCAGCACCGCGCAGCGGGTCCAGACGCTCGATCAGATGCAGCAGATCCTGTTCAAGAACGCGGTCGACGTCATCCTCTACTACCCGGACTGGCTGAGCGCGGTACGGACCGACGTGGTCAGGAACTACTTCTACGGCAAGCCCAACGCCAAGGGCTTCTACCCGACCCCGAACCGGTTCGTGAACTGGCTCGACGCCTCGCCCGTCGCCGCCAGCAGCGACTCGTCATCCAGTGCCACGGTGTGGATCGTGATCGCGGTGGTGGCGGTGGTCGTGCTGGCCGGCGCGGCGCTGCTCATCCGCCGCCGGGCGACGGCCGCCGAGCGAGAGTAACGATCTTGAGCAGCACCTCGGCACCGCTCTCGCCGCAGGGCCTGAGCGCGCTGGAGGCCCCCGCCGCCGAAGGGGCCTCCGGCGCCAGGGACTTCGCGCACTACCTGGTCCGCAAGCTGGCCGCCGCGCTGGTCAGCTTCGTGATGCTGCTGGTGATCGGGTTCATCATCTTCAGCCTGATGCCCTCCAACCCGGTCGAGGCGCTGACCAGGGGCCGCCCGACCAGCGCTAAGCAGATGGCGTTCCTGATCAGGCAGCTGGGCCTGAACCAGCCGGTGTGGGAGCGGTTCCTGCATTTCGTGGGCAACACCCTGCAGGGGCACCTGGGCTACTCCTGGCAGTTCGAGACCCCGGTGGCCACGCTGATCGCCCAGCGGCTGTGGCCGACGCTGCTGCTGATGGGCTCGTCCACGATCGTGTCGATCGCGGCGGGCATGTGGCTGGGCATCCGCAGCGGCTGGCGCCCCGGCCGCCTGCTGGACCGGGTCTCGACCGGCGCGGCGATCACGTTCTGGTCGGTGCCGACGTTCTGGCTGGGCATCATCCTGCTGGTGGTGTTCAGCGTGGGCTTCGGCCCGATCCCGGCGCTGTTCCCGGCGGGCGGCATGTCCACGCCGGGCACCGCGGGCGGGTTCACCCCCGACCACATCCTGGACGTGGCCCGCCACCTGGTGCTGCCAAGCCTGACCCTGGTGCTGGTGGTCTTCGCCCAGTATCAGATGATCATGCGGTCGTCGATGATCGACGAGCTGGGCAGCCCGTACCTGCTCACCGCGCGGGCCAAGGGGCTGCGGGACGCGGAGGTCCGGCAGCGTCACGCGGTGCCCAACGCGCTGCTGCCCACGGTGACCCTGATCTTCCTGCAGGTCGGGACGATGATCAGCGGCGCGATCACGGTGGAGACCGTGTACTCCTGGCCCGGCCTGGGCTACCTCACTTACCAGGCGCTGCAGATCCCCGACCTGCCGCTGCTGGAGGGCACGTTCATCGTGTTCAGCGCCTCGGTGATCGTGTTCAACCTGCTGGCCGACCTGGCCTACCGGTACCTGGACCCGCGGGTGCGCCGGGCATGACGGCAGCAGCAAGCCAGACCCTGGCGCCGCCCCGGCTGGAGGGCCTGCGCCGGTTCGCCCGCGAGTTCGCGACCAGGCCGACCGCGATGGCCGGGCTGCTGATCCTGGTCGCGGTCGCCGTCCTGGCGCTGGCCGCGCCGCTGTTCATCCATCCCGGTGATCTCGCCGTGGTCAACGCGCCGGGCCAGCCGATCGCGCCGCCGTCGGCCCGGTTCCCGCTGGGCACCGACTACGCGGGCCGGTCGATCCTGACCCTGCTGATCTGGGGCACCCGGCCGTCGCTGGCCATCGGCGTCATCGCCACCGCGCTGACGATGGTCCTGGGCAGTCTGATCGGCCTGCTGGCCGGGCATTACGGCGGGCTGACGTCCCGGCTGCTGATGGCGGTCACCGACTGGTTCATCGCCCTGCCCGCGCTGCCGCTGGCCATCGCGCTGGCCGCGGTGCTGGGCCAGGGTGACGTGTCCATCACCATCGCCATCGCGGTTACCTCGTGGCCCGGCACCGCCCGGCTGATCCGGGCCCAGACCCTGGCCGTGGAGGCCCGTCCGTTCATCGAGCGGGCTAAGGCCCTGGGCGCGCGGGACGGCCAGCTGATGGTCCGCCAGGTGCTGCCGAACGTGGCGCCCTTCATCCTGGTCTCGAGCACGCTGACGGTGGCCGGCGCGATCCTGTCCGAGACCACGCTGACTTTCCTCGGGCTGGGCAACCCGGTCGAAGTGTCGTGGGGATCGATGATCAACCAGGCCTTGTTTCAAGGCGCTGTTACCCGGGGCGCCTGGTGGTACATCCTGCCGCCGGGTATCGCCATCCTGGTCGTCGTGCTGGGCTTCACCCTGGTCGGCCGCGCGGTCGAGAGCATCCTTAACCCGCGTATGACGACGCCATGACGGCGCCGCTGCTGGAGGTACGCGACCTGGCGGTCAGCTACGGCGCGGTGCGCGCCGTCCGCGGGGTCAGCTTCGCGCTGGAGGCCGGGCAGACGCTGGGGATGGCGGGGGAGTCGGGCTGCGGGAAGACGACGGTGGCGCTTAGCCTGCTGCGGCTGCTGCCCGCGACCGCGCGGCTGGAGGGCCAGATCCTGTTCCACGGCGAGGACATCGTCACCCTCGGCTGGCAGAAGCTGCGCGCGGTGCGCTGGGCGGGCGCGTCGGTGGTCTTCCAGGGCGCGATGAGCGCGCTCAACCCGGTGCGCACGATCGGGGAGCAGATCCGCGAGCCGATCCTGCTGCACGAGAAGACGGGCCGCAGGCAGGCCGAGGCACGAGCCGGGGAACTGCTCGACAGCGTCGGGGTGGCCGCCCGGCGGCAGGCCAGCTACCCGCATGAGCTGTCCGGCGGCCAGCGCCAGCGCGTCATGATCGCCATGGCCCTGGCCTGCCAGCCCGACCTGATCATCGCCGACGAGCCGACCACGGCGCTCGACGTCATCGTGCAGGCGCAGATCCTGGGCCTGCTGACCGGCCTGGTCCGCGAGCGCCAGATCAGCATGATCATCATCAGCCATGACCTGTCGGTGCTCGGCGAGACCTGCGACCGCCTGGCGATCATGTACGCCGGGCGGCAGGTGGAGACCGGGCCGGCCCGGCAGCTGCTGGATGACCCCCGTCACCCGTACACGCGGATCCTGTCCCGCGCCTTCCCGCGCACCGGGGACCCGGCTTCGCGGCTGGCCCCGGCCGGGCTGCCGGGCGAGCCGCCCGACCTGAGCCAGGACCTGGCCGGATGCCCGTTCGCGCCGCGCTGCCCCGAGGCGATGGCGGAGTGCGTGACCCGCGAGATCGAGCTGTGGCCGGCCGGCCTGCAGCGCGAGTCGGCCTGCATCAAGGTGCTGGACGCGCCGGTCCCGTCTGATAACAGCAAGAAGACCGAGCTCGCTGCTGATAACAGCAAGAAGTCCGCGCCCTCCGCTGATAACAGCAAGAAGCGGGAGCCGGTCAGCCAGCCGGTGCTGGAGGCGCGGGACCTGCGCGTCGAGTTCCCGGCCCGGCGCGGGCGGGGCCCGGCCCGCGCGGTGGACGACGTGAACCTGGCCCTGGGCCAGGGCGAGATCCTCGCGCTCATCGGCGAGTCCGGGTGCGGCAAGTCAACACTGGCCCGGGCCCTGGTCGGCCTGGTGCGGCCGACGGCCGGCGAGGTCCGGTACGAAGACTCGGTGCTGCGCTACTCGGGCCCGGCCCTGCGGGCCCACCGCCGGCACGTCCAGCTGGTGCTGCAGGATCCGGCCGGCGCCCTGAACCCCCGGCAGAACGTGTTCGACGCGGTGGCCGAGGGGCCGCGGCTGCACGGCCTGCGGGCGGGACTCACCGGCCGGGTCCACGGGGCGCTGGCCCAGGCCGGCCTGCGCCCGCCGGAGCAGTTCATCGCGCGCTACCCGCACGAGCTGTCCGGCGGCCAGCAGCAGCGGGTGGTGATCGCGGGCGCGCTGGCGCTCGGCCCGTCGGTGATCGTGGCCGATGAGCCGGTGTCGTCGCTGGACGCCTCGGTGCGCGGCGAGATCCTCAAGCTGATCCTGAACCTGCGCGACGAGCTTTCGCTGGCCGCGCTGATCGTCAGCCACGACCTTGGGGTGGCCTGGAACATCGCCGACCGGGTGGCGGTCATGTACCTGGGGCGGATCGTTGAGGTCGGCACGCCGGGCGAGATCCTGCTCCGGCCCCGGCACCCGTATACCCAGGCGCTTATCTCAGTGCTACCAGGCGGTCAGGGGACTGCCCTTGGCGGCGAGCCGCCCGACCCGACCGCGATCCCGCCCGGCTGCCGGTTCCACCCGCGCTGCCCGCGGCTGGCCGCCCTGCCCGCCGGCGACACCCGCGCGGACCTGTGCCGCGCCGCGCCGGTCGAGGTCCTGCCTGCCCGCGCGGCCGGGAGCCTGGCCGCGTGCCATCTTGTTGCCTCAGCAGAACATCACCACTCACCTCAGGGAGCGCGGTAATGCTGGATGTCCTGATCACCGGCGGCGAGGTCCATGACGGGGCGGGGTCCCCGCCGGTGCGGGCCGATGTCGGGATCGCCGGCGACCGGGTGGCCTGGATCGGCCCGCCCGGCGAGAAAGAGGCGGCGCTGGTGATCGACGCCACGGGCAAGGCAGTGTGCCCGGGCTTCATCAACATCCTGAGCCACTCGAACCAGAGCATCCTGCACGACCCCCGGTCGCTGGGCGAGCTGACCCAGGGCGTGACCACCGAGGTGTTCGGCGAGGGCACCTCCATGGGCCCGCTGACCCCCCAGATGAAGGCCGACCTGGATGAGCAGCGCCGCCGCAACGGCTTTGACTATGAGGTCGGCTGGACCCGGCTGTCGGAGTTCCTGAGCTACGCCGAGCGCCGGGGCACGGCCCAGAACGTGGCCTCGTTCATCGGGGCGGGCACGATCCGGGAGTACGCCGTCGGCTACGACGACCGGCCGGCCACCGCCGCCGAGCTGGACCAGATGCGGGCGCTGGTGGCCGAGGAGATGGCCGACGGCGCGCTGGGGATCGCCTCGGCGCTGATCTACCCGCCCGGCAGCTACGCCAGCACCGCCGAGCTGACCGAGCTGTGCCGCGTCGTGGCGGAGTACGACGGCTGCTACGCCTCGCACATTCGCAATGAGGGCGGCGGCCTGCACGGCGCGCTGACCGAGTTCCTGGCCATCTGCCGGGAGGCGGGCCTGCGCGGTGAGGTGTTCCACCTCAAGGCGGCCGGCCGCGCGCACTGGGACCAGATGGACGGGGCGATCGAGCTCATCGAGCGGGCCCGGTCGGCCGGCGCGCCGGTCACCGCCGACGTCTACCCGTACCCGGCCAGCGGGACCGGCCTGACCAGCATCATTCCCGACCGCTACCATGAGGGCGGCAGCAAGGCGCTGTATGACCGGCTGGCCGACGCCGGGACCCGGGCCCAGATCCGCGCCGACCTGACCGGCGCCGGCCGGTGGGGCGACGTGAACGAGGCAGGCAACGTGCTGATCATGCAGGTTGCCGCCGAGCAGAACCGCCAGTGGCAGGGCCGGACGCTGGCCGACATCGCCACCGCGCGGGGCGTCGAGCCGGTCGACGCGGCGCTCGACCTGATCGCCTCCGACCGCTCCCGGGTCGGCTCGGTGTTCTTCTCCATGTCGGAGGACAATCTGCGCAAGGCCCTGCGCCGGCCGTGGGTGTCGATCAGCTCCGACGGCACCTCGATGGCACCGGAGGGCGTGTTCCTCGACGCGCCGACCCATCCCCGCGCCTACGGCAGCTTCGCCAGGGTCCTCGGCTACTACGTGCGGGAGGAGAAGGTGCTGCCGCTCCGCCAGGCGATCAGCCAGATGAGCGGACTGCCAGCCGCCACGGCGGGCCTGCGCGACCGCGGCCTGCTGCGCGAGGGCTATTTCGCTGACATCGTGGTGTTCGACCCCGCGACAATCCAGGACGTGGCCACGTTCACCGAGCCGCACCAGCTCTCGCGCGGAGTGAGCGAGGTCCTGGTCAACGGCCAGCTGACCGTGTCCGGCGGCAAGTTCGCCGGGCCGCTGGCCGGCCGCGCGCTGGCCGGGCCGGGGGCCCGTGCTTAGCCGGGCCGAAGCCGGGAGCGCGGTCGAGGCGGTGGCCGCCGCGTGCACCGGCCACGTCGGCCTGGTTGCCCGCCATCTGGGCACCGGGGAGGAACTGAGCTGGAATCAGGACGCGACGATCCAGACCGCCAGCACGGTCAAGGTGGCCATCTACGCCGAGGTGCTGCGCCAGGCCCGCTTGGGCCTGGTGGACACCGGCGCGCGGGCGGTGACCCAGGAGCAGGACCTGGTGGGCGGGTCGGGCGTGCTCAGCGTCCTGCGTCCCGGCCTGACCTGCACCGTCGCCGACCTGTGCACGCTGATGATCGTGCTGTCCGACAACACGGCCACCAACATGCTGATCGACCTGCTCGGCGGGGTCCACGCGGTGAACAAGGGAGTAGCGGCGCTGGGCTTCCCGGGCATCCTGCTTGATCACAAGGTGGGCCTGTCAGCGACGGGCAGGCCGCTGGCCACGGCCACTCCGTCCACGCTGGCCCGGCTGATGGCCAGCCTGGAGGCCGGCACGGTGGTGGACGAAGCAGCGTCGCAGGAAATGCTGAGTACGCTGCGGAACCAGCAGGACCGCTCCTTGTTTCCCCGCTATTTCCTGGAGTCGGACACACCGGCCCTGGCCCACAAGACGGGCTGCGTGCGGGGCTTCCGCGGTGACATCGGGGTGCTCTACCTGCCGGGGGACGGCGGCGCGGTGGCGTACTGCGCGGTCGCCGACCGGCTGGAGGATCAGACCATGACCGCGCTGGCCGAGGGGGAACAGGTGGTGGGGAAGCTCGGGGCGATCGTGCTGGCCCGGTGGTGGCCGGGACCCGGCCCGGTGCCGTTGCGGCCCGGTGTGTTGCGGCCCGGTATTCCGTCATGAGGCCGCAGTCGCTGGCCCGCCCGCCCGCGCTGCGGCCGGGGGACCGGGTCGCCGTGCTGTCGGCCAGCAGCCCGGCGCCCCCGGCCGACCTGCGCGTGGGCCTGGAGGCGCTGCGGTTCGCCGGGCTTGAGCCGGTGCTCTATGCCAGCGCGCAGGACGGCGGCAGCATGCGCCGTTACCTGGCCGGCGACGACCAGCTGCGGGCCAGTGACCTGCGGTCGGCGCTGGCCGACCCGTCCATCGCCGGGATCATCTTCGCCTGCGGCGGCTACGGTGCCCAGCGCACGCTGGCCGCGCTGGACTGGGACGGGCTGGCCGACCTGCCGCCCAAGGTGCTGGCCGGCTACTCGGACGTGACCGCGATCCTGGAGGCAGCGGCGGCCCGGCTGGGCTGGGCGTCGTTGCACAGCCCGATGGTCGCCTCGTCCGGCCCGGCGGCGCAGTTCACGTTCGCGTCCATGATCCGGGCGCTGATGAGCCCGGAGCGGGCCACGGACATCCGGTATCCGGACGCGGTGACGCTGAGCGGCGGCCGGGCCCGCGGGATCACCCTGGGCGGGAACCTGACCCTGCTGTCCTCGTCGCTGGGCACCAGCACGTCCTGGCCGGCCAGGGACGGGATCCTGCTCCTGGAGGACTACCGCGAGGAGAGTTACCGGATCGACCGCATGCTGACCCAGTTGCGCCGGTCCGGCTACCTGGACGGGGTGGCCGGGATCATCGGCGGGACGTTCACCGACTGCGGTGAGCCGGGGGAGATCGAGGACATCCTGGCCGAGCGGCTTGGGGACCTGCGGGTACCGCTGATCGCCTGGGCGGACGTCGGCCACGGGGAGCTGTTCCAGACCTTCCCGGTCGGCATCGCGGCCGAGCTGGACGCGGACGAGCGCACGCTGCACCTGCTGGACCCGCCCCTCTATCCTGTCCAGGCAGGAGGGGATGGATGCCAGACAGCCTCGCGTACTGGATCAAGCGGTCCTGGCTGGTCAGGTACGCCGTCATCGTGATCGCGCTGGTCGCAGGGGGCGTGATCGCGGTGACCGTGTTCAAGCCGCACCGCTCGCCCGTGGCCCTGTCGCTGCGGCCGGCGCCGGCGCTGACCGCGGCGGCGTGCCGGGCCGAGGTCCGGCACTACGGCTACGGTGCCGGGCCGGCCGCGGCGCTGTGCCGGTCGGCCAGCGGGCAGAGCTGGTATCACGCGAAACTCGCCAACCACGGCCCGTACCAGTACATGAGCTGCTCCGCGGTCGGCTATGACTCGCGCGGGAGGGTCGTCTTCACCGGGCCGCTGCCGTTCGAGTTCGCGGGCATCCGGGGGCTGTTCGCGCCCGGCCACCGGTCCATCAGCTTCGCCTGGTACCTGCCGCGCAAGCCGGCCAGCGCGGTAGCCCGCTACACGGCCACCTGCGCGGCCCGCCAGTACCCCTGGACCTGACCGTCACGGTTCGCCGGGCCAGCTGTGGGTAAGGCGCCGGATGTGAAAATTCAGTTCCTGCGGCCGTTGTACACCGAACAAGGCGGCTGGGTATCGGCCTACCTGGACACCAGCCGCGCGCCTGAGAACGCGTCGGAGCTGGTGTCGCAGCGCTGGCTGGCGGCCAGGCGACAGCTTGAGGCCGCGGGTGCCTCGGAGGCGGCTCTCAACGCCGTCGGCCGGGCCATCACCGCGCCCGCCGGCGCCCCCGGCCGGGCAGTATTCGCGCGCGACGAGCCGGCCGCCCTCAGCGCCGCGCTGACTGCCGTGCCAGCCGACGAACCGGTTCGGCTGGCACCGTTGCCGCACGTCATGCCGCTGCTGGCGCAGCGCGCGGCGATGGCGGCGCACGTGCTGGTGGTCGCGACGCACGAGGGCGGGGAGATCACGGAGGTGCCCGACGGCGTCCCTGCCGCGACCTCGCTTCAGGAGGTCAACGGGCCCGGCTGGCCAATCCATAAGACCTCCGTCGGCGGGTGGTCTCAGGACCGTTACCAGCGCAGCGTCGAGCACGCCTGGGACGAGAACGCCAAGGAACTGGCCGGTCAGGTGGCCGAGGCCGCGGCCCGGGTCTCGGCCAGCTCGCTGATCCTCGCCGGCGACGTGCGGGCCCGCTCCCTGCTGCTGCACCACCTCCCGACGCCGTTGCGCGATGAGGCCGTCGTCGTGGACCGCGAAGTGGCCGCCAACAGCCCGGAGCTGGTCGCGGCGGCGGACGAGGCGCTGCGCGCGCAGGCCGTACGGCAGGCCGGGCAGCGGCTTGATGAGTGGCGCGGGCTGCTGCCTCATGGCGGCGGCGTCGAGGGCCTGGCCGCCACGGTCGCCGCGCTGCGCGACGGCCTGGTGTCGGACCTGCTGATGCTGGAGGACGCGGGGTCTGGGACGGCGGTGTGGATCGGGCCCGGCGTGGAGATGGCCCTCAGCGAGTCCGAGGCGCGTGAGCGCGGCGTGGAACGGCCAGACCAGGACCGGGCCGATGCGGCGATCGCGCGTGGCGTCGTCGATACCGACGCTGAGCTGTGGTTCTTGGCGTCGGACGGGGACGGCCAGCTGCCGCGGGACGGGATCAGCGCGATCGTGCGCGGTGCCTAAAAATCTTGAAACTTCTCGCTCGGGTGTTCGTCTGGGCGGCCGGACTGTCGGTGGTGGCAGCTACTGTGGTCGAAAGAGATT
>Ga0102924_1005712_pt1 | contig 11939 bp, 12 predicted proteins | sample PaiPotPPM11metaG_FD_80116 | JGI IMG/M metagenome (GOLD analysis project Ga0102924, IMG submission 80116) | Iron sulfur acid spring bacterial and archeal communities from Banff, Canada, to study Microbial Dark Matter (Phase II) - Paint Pots PPM... ... | reverse complement strand
CCACGCCGGAGTTTCGCGCGGTGTACGTGCTGCTGTGTTGTGGCGTGGGTACGGCGTTCCTGCTGGTGCTGTCCACGCTGGGCGGCGCGTTCGCGGGCCTGATGGGGATGCGGCGCAGGCCGGCAGTGTAAACGGGCGTTATAGGCCACAGGGCCCAGTCGGCTATCCTGCGGTAATGCGCTGCCTCGTTGCGACTTTGCTGGCTGTAGTGTTTCCGTCGTGCCTTGTTGCCCAGAACTCCCAGAAGGACCTGCGGGATCGGCTAATACAGAAACCGCTGTATCTGCGCGGACAGTGTGCCCACGATAAAGTCAGCTTCGACGAGGCAGGCCACGTGATCGGAAACGTTGATCGGATCACGTTTACCCTGTCCGGTTTTGAGGCCAGATCCGTGAAGCTGACGGTCCACGAACTGGTGGTGGAGGGCCGCCGCGTCGGCCTGGAGTTTGATCACGATCGACCGAAGCGGGTCGAACTGGAAGACATGACGCTTCGGATCAAGCGGCCGCCGGATGACGACTTCACGGCGGCGTTGAATGCGATCTTCACGGACGACCTGTCGGACCTTGCACCGCAAATGCCGGGTTACTGGCAGAGTTTCGCGAAGAACCACTTTCCCGGCGCCGGCACTGCGGAGGATGCGGATGCCGGAGGAACGCCTAAGGTCGCCAAAGTCGGCGGCAAAGTCACTCCCCCGCGCCCTCTGACGCAAGTCGAACCGCGGTTCAACAACGTGGCGAAGTCACTGAAGTATGGTGGAACGATCGTGGTCAGTCTCATCGTCGGCGTAGATGGAAAGCCGACGCGTATCCAGATTCTGCACGCTGCCGGTCTCGGCCTCGATGAGCAGGCGCTGGCGGCAGTCGCAAAGTACACCTTCGCGCCGGCGATGCAGGATGGCTCCCCGGTTCCGGTCCAACTGAACATTGAGACCACCTTCGACATTTATTAGGAAAACGCCGATGCCTGATGATTGCGGGTAACGGCCGACGCAAATGCACCGGTGGTGCTGCTATCATCAGCAACGACGCAACAAACTGCGCCAACAGGCCTATGAGCGAACCCACGAAAACTACTGCTGAAGCGCCGGCGTTGCCGCGGCTGCGCGAGAAGGGCCGGCTGATGTCGGCGTCGGAGATTGAACGCACGCTGGTCCGGCTGGCGCACGAGATCGTCGAGAAAAACGACGGCGCCGCGAACCTGGGGCTGGTTGGGATCAAGCGGCGCGGTGTGCCGCTGGCCGAGCGGCTGGCCAAGTTGATCGAGAAGATCGAAAAGCGGCCGGTGGACACCGGCGTGCTCGACATCAGCTTCTATCGCGACGACTTGTCGACCGCGGGACCGCGGCCCATCGTCAAGCCGGGCGACCTGGGTTTCGACGTGACCGGGCGCGACATTATCCTGATGGACGATGTGCTGTACACCGGGCGAACGATCCGGGCCGCGCTGGATGCGCTGTTCAGCCATGGTCGGCCGAAGTCGGTGCAACTGCTGGTGCTGATTGACCGCGGCCACCGCGAACTGCCGATCCAGGCGACGTTCACCGGGCGCACCGTGCCGACTTCGCGGCGCGAAATCATTGAAGTGAAGCTGAACGAAGTCGACGGGCAGGAGCAGGTGCTGCTGGTCGAGCTTACGGACTAAGGCGGGACCGAGTGACGAGGTTGGCGAACAGGGCTGTGGCAACGGAAGTTGCGCCGGCCCATTTTTCTGCGGGCAACTTCGCGACGCCAGCCGAGTACGCGCCGGGATCGCTGCTGACGGTGGAACATCTTTCGGTGGCGGACGTCGCCGACATCCTGGCGATGACCTCGCGCCTGGAACACATGGCTGCACACGACCGTGCCGGTGTGTTGACCGATCGCACCGTTGCGCTCCTCTTCTACGAGTCGAGTACGCGGACGCGGACGTCGTTTGAACTGGCGGCGAAGTCGCTGGGCGTGACCACGACGCTGGTCTCGGACAAGTCTTCTTCGATTGAGAAAGGCGAGAGCCTGAAGGATACGGGGCTGACCCTGCGTGCGCTGGGCGCGGAGGCGATCATCCTGCGGCATCCGTCGTCGGGCGCGCCGATGCTGCTGGCACGCGTGACCGGACTGCCGGTGTTGAACGCAGGCGACGGCATGCATCAGCATCCGTCGCAGGCGCTGCTGGACCTGCGCACGATGCTGTCGCGGCTGGGCCTGGGCGTCGATGCGAAGATCCACGCGAAGACGCTGGATGGCGTGACCGTGGTGATTACGGGCGACATTCGCCATAGCCGCGTAGCGCGGTCGAATGCGATGCTGCTGCCGCGGCTGGGCGCGCGCGTGGTGCTGTGCGGGCCGCCGGAGTTGCTGCCCGAAGACGCGCTGGGACTGGGCTCGGGCCTGGAGATTGAGCGCGACTTCGATAAAGCGCTGCGAAGTGCCCAGGTCGTGATGATGTTGCGCATCCAGAAGGAGCGGCTCGCGGGCACGTCACTGGATCTGGCGGAGTACGTGGAGCGGTACCAGTTGAACGACGCGCGGCTGGCGGCATCGGCGCCGCGTGCGCTGGTGATGCATCCCGGGCCGATCATCCGCGGGCTCGAGATTACGAGCGAGGTTGCGGACGGAGCGCAGTCGGCGATCGAAGAGCAGGTGACGCAGGGGCTCGCGGTGCGCAGGGCGCTGCTGGTGCGGGCGCTCGGGGGACAGGCGTGAGCGAGTTGCTGCTTCATGGTGGGCGGCTGGTCGATCCGGCGAGCGGAGTCGATGCGCCGCACGATGTATTGCTGCGCGATGGCCGCGTGGCGGCGGTGGAGAAGGCGGGTGGTCTGGCCAGCCACGCGCATTCGTTACCAAAAGAGTTGCAGATCGATGCGGCGGGAATGGTGCTGGCGCCGGGACTGATCGACGTTCACGTGCATCTGCGGGAGCCGGGGCAGACGTACAAAGAGACGATCGCGACGGGCACAGCGGCGGCTGCGGCGGGCGGCTTCACGACAGTTGTTGCGATGCCGAACACCGCGCCGGTGAACGATTCGGTGGAACTGCTGGAGTGGATGCTCGACGCGAAGCGCGGGGCGGCGGTGAATCTGCTGGCGATGCCGGCGGCGACCTTCGGCAGCATGGGCGTTGAGATTACGGACTTCCACAAACTGGCGCAGGCCGGTGCGGTCGGGTTCACCGACGACGGCAAGCCGGTGCTGGAAGACGATGTGATGCGCGCCGCGCTGGTGGCGGCTGCGAGTCTCGGCGTGCCGGTGTCGCAGCATGCGGAGGACACGCGCATGACCGGCGGCTGCAGCATGAACGCCGGGCGCGTCGCGTTCCGGCTGGGGCTGCGCGGGATGCCGGCGGAGGCGGAGTCAAAGATTGTGGAGCGGGACATCCGGCTGCTGCGCGAGATTGAACGTGTCGACCACGTGCGGCCGCATCTGCACGTGCAGCATGTGTCGACGGCGCTGGCGCTGCGGGCGATTCGCGAGGCGAAGAAGGACGGCCTGCATGTGACGTGCGAGGCCGCGCCGCACCACTTTACGCTGACCGACGAAGCGATCGGCGATTACAACACCAACGCGAAGATGAATCCGCCGCTGCGCGACGAAGCCAACCGGCGCGCCGTCATCGAGGCGCTGCTGGATGGCACGGTGGACTGCATTGCGACCGACCACGCACCGCACGCGAGCCACGAGAAGGAAGTCGAGTTCGAGCGCGCGCCGAACGGCATCACCGGCCTCGAGACCGCGCTGGGACTGGCGCTGCGGGTGCTGCATCGCGAACATGGCATGCCGCTGTCGCGAGTGATTGAGTTGATGACGAAGCAGCCCGCGGAAGTGATTCGCCTGCGCGAACGGGGCACGCTGGGCGTCGGAAGCCACGCGGACGTCGTGGTCTTCGACGCGGGCGCGGAGTGGAACTTCGCCGCGAAGGCTTCGCGGTCGAAATCGAAGAACACGCCGTTCGACGGGGCGCCGATGCTGGGCCGCGTACATGCGACGATCTGCGGCGGACGCGTGGTGTACCGGGCTTAATGCCTTCCACCCCATAGAATTGACATGAATGATTAAGTTGAACTTTCTTGACCGCGTCGTCGCCGGCGTCGTGATGGCGTGTGCAATTACGGCAGCAGCCGCGGCGCAGGACTCTTTTTTTGCGAAGTGGCAGGCGCGGGCGACGGCGACGCAGGATCTGCAGCCGCACTGGGCGACGCCGCTGGCGACCTCCACGCCGCGCCTGGACCAGGCGATGCGCATGGAGTTCGTCCGCCAGACGAATGCGAAGCGCTACGACACCTGGAACCTGGGCAACAACAAGGGGCTGGAACTGATTCCGGAGCGGCACACCGAGATTGTCTTTGGTGTGCCGCCCTTCTTCAGCCATTCGCAGCCGGCGGTGAAGGACGGCTTCGGCGACTTCTGGTTCCAGGGCAAGTACCGCTTGTTCACACGCGATGAGAAGCATGGCAACGCGATGGTGACGGCAATCGTCTACGGAACGCTGCCGACGGGCAAGGACAGCAACGGAACCTGCTGCGCGGTGGTCACGCCAACGATCGGCGCGGGCAAGGGATTTCGGCGCTTCGACGCGGTGACGACGCTGGGCGGCGCGCTGCCGGTGACCAACGCGCACGAGCTGGGGCGGTCGATCGCGTGGAATACCGCCGCGCAGTACCGCGTGGGGACGGGCCACGTGACGCGCCTGCTGGTGCCGGAGGTAGAGTCGAACTCGACCTTCTATTACGGCGGTCCGAACGACGGCAAGATTGCGACGTTCGGGACGGTGGGAATGATTATCGGGCGCATTCCGCTATCGCACGAGGCGACCGGCAAGCCGGGCCGGCGGGCGCTGACGTTCGGCGGCGGCGAACAGATCGCGCTGACGCACTTCCACACCTACAACCACGAACTGCTGCTGACGTTGCGCCTGCCGTTCTAATCCGCGCCACAGTCCGTCAGGAGAATAGCCCGGTAACTTTCTTGAGCACGCGCGCCGGCAAACGCGCCGGTGCCGGTGTCAGGCGGAGCGCCTCCATCATGTGGGTGCTGGCCTTGCCCGGTTCGTTGACCAGGCCATAGGCCGTCACCAGATTCTGGTGGCAGGCTGCGTTGTCCGGATCTTTCGCCAGGCTGGCGTTCAGGTAATCGATGGCTTCCCACGCCAGCGCTTCGGTCTCCGCCGTGGAGGCCCCGCCCGATTTCTGCAACTCGACCGAGCGAGCCAGCGTGTGCACCCCGAGGTTGTAGAGCGGCACGGGATAGGTGGGGTCCACGTGGCGCGCGCGCTTGAGTGCGCCGATGGCCTGGTCCAGTTGGCCGGCGGCGGCGTATTCGTTGCCCAGGTCGTTCCAGATCATGGGATTGTTGGGACTCAGCGCGGCGCGTTTTTCCAGCGCCTCGCAAGCCGCTGCGTGCTGGCCGGTATTGGAGAGTCGTTGCGCGACCTGCTCCAGCGCGATCTTGCCGGCCTTCGCGGGTGTGCGACAGCACAGCTTCATGCGTTTGCCGCTTCCGCACGGGCATAGATGCAGGTTCCGCTCACCCATTCCAGCTCCTCAGCAGCAGGGACATGCCTTCGATCGTATCCAGCTTGCGGCCCTTGATCGATTCCAGGATGGAGTGGAGCACGGGCGGGTAATGCTCAACCTCGCGGGTGAAAGATTGAACGACCTCCACCACGTGCTCCGCTGCGAAGGACTCCTTGTAGCGGCCGGCGACGCCGACGAGGACGGCATTGATCCAGGCGAATTGGGTCGTCAACAAAAGGAATTCGTCGAACATGCTGCGCGGCGCGCACCCGGCGCTCGTTTCGCGGCCGGTGGGGAAGAGATTCTGCAGCATGGAATTCAGGAGGTAGTTTTCGAGAATGTGGGGCGACCGCTCGAAGAAGGGCTGGTACCAGGTTCGCTCCGCGAACTGAAGACAGCCGATGTCGTCGCCGGACAGGGAACCGTCGGCGGTGGCGATGCCCTCCACGAAGGCGAAGAAGACCTCGCGGAAGCGCTTGCCGCAGGTCGCCTCGCGCAGGCGGTCGTCGGCGAGTCTCAGGACGACTTCGAGTTTCAGCGCCGGGTTGGCGGGCTGGCTCTCGAACGCGGCATCCGCCGCCCGCGCCTCGGGAGAGTCTTGGAACCTGTCGAGGAAGGCAGGGACTGCATCGTCTCCTCCGCGATCGAGGACCTGCTGGAGCTGTTGGCACAGCGAGCCGATCGCGAGCAGCCGCTCGGTGATGGGACGGGAGCGGTCGCGGACCATCTCGATCATCCGCGTGCGCACCGCAGCGAAGGAGCGATGCGGCTTGCGGGGAGCGCCGTTTCCATCGCGGGCCAGTTGGTGGGAGTTGTCCGTGCGGAAGGCGCCCGAGTGGAGGTCGCCCGTGACGTCCAGAAACCCGGGGTTGAGTAATACGTTGCGTACGGCTTCCGGGCAGGAGAGGCTCAGCGTGCCCTCCAGCACTCCGTCGACACGGCTGAGCGAGCGCGGATAGATGGAGCAGGTGGCAGACAACATCTGCGGCCCATGATCTTTCTGAATGCTGCAGAGCCGGTCGGAGTCCCAGAAGGGACAGAGGCGGGATGGGCCCAGGCGGATCTGCGCGTAGAGGCCGGGAGAGCTGCCAGGTGGATTGATGGTGACGAAATGCGAGACCAGGGCGCGGAGCTTTTTCTCCGGGAAGCGCTGGTACCTGGCGTAGGTGGCCTGGTCAAGCGGGATGTCCCACTCGCCGCAACACGGGTCCTCGCAGGCCGGCCCGATGCACTGGAAAGCGGCGGCATAGGAGGGATGCCTGGCTCGCTGGCGATCGCCTGCTTCGGGATTCACTTTGGCAATTGGCATGTTCGGCGCAGACGGGACGGGCACCTACGATAGACGAAGCCGGGCGCACTTTCGTTTGGTGTTGCCCGGCGTTACGCGAGGATGTTTGACTTCCTCGCGACGGAAACGATGGTGTCGAGAGCCTGGTCGATCTGCGGGCGGGTGTGCTCGCTGGTCATGATGGTGCGGATGCGGGCCTTGCCTTCGGGGACGGTGGGGAAAGCGATGCCGGTGGCCATGACGCCGGCGTCGAACAACGCACGGGAGAAGTCCATTGTGGCGCGGCCGTCGCCGAGGATGATTGGAGTGATAGGCGTCTCGCTCGCCGGGGTGGTGTTGCCGCCGATGTCGAAGCCGGCAGCGGCGAGTTGGGATTTGAAGTAGTGAGTGTTGTCCCAGAGGCGCTGAATCCGGTCGGGCTCGCGCTCCAGGATGTCGAAGGCGGCGATGCACGAGGCGGCGACACTCGGAGGATGAGACGTGGAGAAGAGGAATGGGCGGGCGCGGTGGTAGAGGTAGTCGATCAGGTCGCGCGAGCCGCAAACGTAGCCTCCCAGGACACCGATTGCTTTCGATAACGTCCCGACCTGGATGTCGACCTTGCCGTGCGCATTGAAGTGGTCGATCGAGCCGCGGCCGTTGCGGCCGAGGACTCCGGAAGCGTGGGCGTCGTCCACCATCATGATGGCGCCATACTTTTCTGCGACAGCAGCGAGGGCAGCGACCGGGCCGATGTCGCCGTCCATGGAGAAGACGCCGTCGGTGATGAGGAGCTTGTGCCCGGGCTCGTTCTGAATCTCGCGCAGCAACTCTTCGGCGTGGGCGACGTCTTTGTGGCGGAAGACTTTGATCTTCGCCCGCGACAGGCGCGCGCCGTCGATGATGGACGCGTGGTTGAGTTCGTCGGAGAGGATGAAATCTTCCTTGCCCAGGATGGCGGAGACGGTCCCGGCGTTGGCGGCGAAGCCGGACTGGAAGACGACGCAGGCCTCGACGTTTTTGAACGCGGCAATCTTTTCTTCGAGCTCCATGTGCAGATGCATGGTGCCGGCGATGGTGCGGACCGCGCCCGACCCGGCGCCATATTTTCGCGTAGCGGCGATGGCGGCTTCTTCGAGCAGCGGGTGGTTGCAGAGGCCCAGGTAGTTGTTGCTGGCGAGGTTGATCACCTGGCGGCCGTCATAGTGGCAGACGGGGGCCTGGGCGTCGTCGAGCACGCGAAGGCGGAAGTAGGTGCCGCGTTGCTTCAGCTCATTGAGGGCCGCAGTGAGGTGGGCGAGCTGCGGACGGGCCGGCTGAGGTGCTAGGTTGCTCATACGATTGATCCTAAACCTTTGCAAGTTGAGGCGATTGTGGACGCGAAATGAGCATCTTATAGGGACAGGTTCCAGGTGCCAGGTACCAGGTTCGAGTGTAAGGCCAGGTGTTCGCTGCCGGGTAAGACCTCGAGTTGGCTTGGTTGGAATGCAAAACAGTTCGAGAAAGAGGACGATGACAATGGCTAATTTTGGGATGCGTTCGAAGTTTCTGAGTGCTGGGGGCGCGTTGGCGCTGGCTGTAGTGCTGCTGGCGGGCTGCAGTTCCAAGCAGGACCAGGCGATCGATCAGGCCAAGAAGCAGGCTGCCGCTACCGGTCAGGCTCAGCAGGTGGTGACGGTCGCCAAGGACGGCACCACGACCACGACCACGGTTCAGCCGCCCGCTCCGGGACAGACAGCGCAGGCGATTACGACGACCACCGCGCCAGGGCCGGCGGTTCCTCCGGGGACGCCGCCGCCGGCCGAGGGAACCTACTATCAGCCGGCAGGATCGGCGCAGGGGCAGCCTCCGGCACAACCAGTCCCCGGCGGAGCTCCGGTGGTGCGGCCGGCGGACGTGAACATTCCCGCGGGATCAACGCTGGCGATCCGGATCAATCAACGGATCAGCGTGAAGACGACGCCGGCGGGATCGCGGTTTGATGGCGAGGTGGTCGATCCGTGGACCGACTCGAACGGTCGCGTAATTCTGCCAAAGGGCACGCCGGTCGAGGGCGTGGTGGATGCGTCGCATCGGCGCGGGCACTTCAAGGGCGCGTCGATTCTGGAACTGCGCCTGACGTCGCTGACGCTGAACGGCACGCGCTATCCGATTTCGACGCATGACCTGACGCGGACGAAGAAGGGCAAGGGCAAGCGGTCCGCGGCGTTCATCGGTGGCGGCACGGGGCTCGGCATGCTGATCGGCGGCGTAGCGTCGGGCGGGACCGGATTGCTGATCGGCGGATTGGCCGGCGCAGGCGCAGGCACGGCAGTCGGCGGGTTGACCGGCAACCGCGACCTCGATATTCCGGCGGAGTCGATTGTGCGGTTCAGGCTGGCCGACGATCTGACGCTGGCGGGGTAGGTTCGAAGTTGCTAGTTGCTAGTTGTCAGTTGCGCAGAATGGCCCACCGCGGAGGGTGGGTCTTTTTGCTTTGCTAGGCGAAGAGACGTTCGATCAGATCAGTCTTGGGGATCTTCAGGTATTGGGCGACATCGGTGAGAATTCCCTGCACGGTTCCGAGCTTGATGGGATGGTGATGAGGTGTTCCCTGCCGGCGTAAACGGTTCGAAGGCGAATGTGGCTGCCGGTCTGGCGAACGGCTTCGTAGCCAAAGATACGGAGTGCCTTTACCAGATCTGAGCCGCTCAGGTCGCGCGGAACCTTCACGCCGGAATGACCAGATCGCGCACCAGGTGCAGGCGGATAAGGGCTGGGGCCTGGCCTTCGTCGAAGTGGCAGCGAACCGCGTCGCGGACGGCCGCTTCAAGTTCGGGGATGGTCTCAGCTTCGGTGAAGATGGAAGCGGTGAGTGCGCGGGCTTCGTATCCGCCCTCGAGGCTTTCGGTCACTTCGAAGATGATTTCACTGGATTTCATGTCCCTCGCCCACGATCCGACTGCTCTTCTCATGTTACTCGGGGCAGTTGGCGAAATCGATACGAAAATCCTCGGTGGCATTCAAGCGCGTTGACGGGAAAGGCCCACCGCGGAGGGTGGGCCTTTCTACTGGTTGAGTTAGGTTCAGGCGGCTTTGGATGCGACTTTCTGCTGAATGAACTTGAGCAGGTCGGCATTGATGACGTCGGCCTGGGTAGTGGGCATGCCGTGGGGAAAGTCCTTATAGGTAATCAGCGTTCCATTCTTCAGCAGCTTCGCCGACTTAGGGCCGGCTGCCACGTAGGGAACGATCTGGTCGTCCTCGCTATGCATCACTAGTACGGGAATGGTGATCTTCTTCAGATCCTCGGTAAAGTCGGTCTGCGAGAAGGCCACGATCCCGTCATAGTGCGCCTTGGCACCGCCCATCATGCCCTGCCGCCACCAGTTGGCGATCGTGGCCTCCACGGACTTCACGCCCGGGCGGTTGAATCCGTAGAACGGTCCTTCGGGCAGGTCGCGATAGAACTTCGACCGGTTGGCCGCAAGCTGCGACTGCAGGTCGTCAAAAACGGACATCGGCAGGCCCTCCGGGTTGGCCGCCGTCTTGAGCATCAGCGGCGGCACCGCGCTGATAATCGCAGCCATGGACACGTCCTGTTCGCCGCGCCGAGCGAGATAGTGCACGACCTCGCCGCCGCCGGTCGAGTGCCCGACATGGATCGCGTTCTTCAGACCGAGATGGGCGGTAAGCGTGGCCAGGTCATCCGCGTAGTGGTCCATGTCGTGCCCATCGGCTACCTGGGAGGAGCGTCCATGTCCGCGCCGGTCATGGGCGATGACACGATAGCCTTTGTTGAGAAAGAACATCATCTGGTTGTCCCAGTCATCGGCGGAAAGCGGCCATCCGTGGCTGAAGACGATGGGCTGGCCGGTGCCCCAGTCTTTGTAGAAAATCTCGACGCCGTCTTTGGTGGTGATCATGCTCATAGTGTTTTCTCCTTGGTGGATTGAATTCAGGGGCCGTTGCAAGGGGTCGATCACTGAAGCCGGTTCGCTGTGGAGTGGTGGGATGGGTTGTGTGCGCCAGCCCTGCGACGCTGGGAGGAAGTAGCTCAATCGAAGCCAGGGATTGCGGCCGCCGGGCGGATCTGGCATGCCGTTTTCTTAGGAACCCAAGGCAGGAAGATTAGCAGAGGAGTGTGAAAACTGACTACTCGGTCAATGCAGGCGGGGGTTTGAGGTGGCGGGCGACGAGGGCGATGGCTTCCCGCCGGGTGTCTTCGTCGCTGCCGAAATTGGGAAGCCAGTGGATCTGCGGGTCTTTGCGGAACCACGTGAGCTGGCGCTTGGCATAGTTGCGGTGGCCCTGCGCGGCAACCGCGACGGCGTCCTCGCGGGTGAACTGGCCACGCAGGACGGCGACCGCCTGGGCGTAGCCGAGCGAGGTGAGCGCGCGGCACTGGAATCCGTAGGTTTCGACGAGCTGCGTGGTCTCTTCGACGAGGCCGGTGGCGAACATCTCGTAGGCGCGGCGATTGATCTTGTCGTATAGCTCGGCGCGAGGTGGATTCAGCCCAAGGCGCAGGACGCGATAGCCGGTGAGCGCGTCGCGGGGCTGCTCCCACTGCTCGGTGATGGGCGCGCGCGCGGCCAGCGTGACCTCGATGGCGCGGATGACTTTGGGCGTGTCGTTGGCGTGGATGCGGGTGGCCGCAGCGGGGTCGAGGCGGGCGAGGATGCGGTGCAGGTGCGCGGGGGATTTTTGCGCCGCGCGGGTGCGGAGTTTTTCGCGGAGGGGTTCGTGTCGTTGCGGCGCCGGAAAGAGGCCGTCGAGCAGCGCGCGGAGATAGAGTCCGGTGCCGCCGGCAACGATGGGCAGGCGGCCGCGCTGGGTGATTCCGGCAATGGCTTCGCGTGCGAGACGGCTGTAGTCGCCGGCGGTGCACGGCTGGTCGGGGGTGAAGACATCGATCAGGTGATGTGGGACCAGGGCGCGTTCGTCGAGCGTCGGCTTGGCGGTGCCGATCTCCATGCCGCGATACACCGCGACCGAATCGCAACTCACGATCTCGCCGGAGAACTGCTGAGCGAGCGCGAGTGCCAGTGCGGTCTTGCCGCTGGCCGTGGGGCCGGCAACAACGATGAGCGGCGCGTCGGGTTGGGGCGAGTGGGATGCCATGGGGTGCGATTCCGAAACTTCGCGACCGGCGCCGCCTGTTTCCGTACAGAGGCCTGACGCTTATTGTCTCAGTGATGTG
>Ga0102924_1005710_pt1 | contig 11941 bp, 6 predicted proteins | sample PaiPotPPM11metaG_FD_80116 | JGI IMG/M metagenome (GOLD analysis project Ga0102924, IMG submission 80116) | Iron sulfur acid spring bacterial and archeal communities from Banff, Canada, to study Microbial Dark Matter (Phase II) - Paint Pots PPM... ... | reverse complement strand
AGCAGATCTTCACCCACATTCGTGCGTACCTCGATCACCTAGCGGCGGAAGGAAACTCGCCCGCCCAGGTCCGCGCCGCGGTGTTCCAGTACGGCCCGGCCGCCGGCCGGATACGGGAACTTATCGCCAGCTCGCTTCTCGAAGACGAGAATGTCGACGTCCCGGCTGAAGCCATCGTCGTCACCGTGGGCTGTCAGGAGGCGATGCTCCTAGTGCTCCGAGCGCTGATCGCCGGTCCTGAAGACGTGTTCCTGGTCTCCAGCCCGTGTTACGTCGGGATCACCGGCGCCGCGAGGCTGCTTGACATCGACGTGACCGAGGTCGAGGAGCGGGAAGACGGGTTCCGGTGCGCCGACCTGGACGCGGTGATCCGGGGCGAGCTAGCCGGCGGTCGCCGACCGCGGGCTTTCTACGTGGTGCCCGACCATTCCAATCCGGCCGGGACCACCATGCCGGTCGAGACCCGCCATGAGCTACTTGAGCTGGCGTCACGGCACGACATCCTGATCGTGGAGGACAGCCCGTACCGGATGGTCAGCCCCGCGCCGCACCTGCCGACCCTAAAGTCGCTTGACCGAGCGCAGCGGGTTATCCACCTGGGCTCCTTCTCCAAGACCGCTTTCCCCGGCGCCCGGGTAGGTTTCGCGGTGGCCGACCAGCCGGTCACCGACGCCGCGGGACGCACCGGCCTGCTGGCGGACGAGCTGGCCAAGATCAAGAGCATGGTGACGGTGAATACCCCGCCGGTCAGTCAGGCCGTGATAGCGGGCATGCTTCTCGCTTGTCAGGGGCGGGTCTCTGAGTTCAGCCTGGAGGCGGCGGCCCACTACTCGAACGTCATGAAGACCGCTCTGCACCAGCTCGACCTGTGCTTCCCGGAGCAGCACCGTGCCGCCCTTGGCGTTCGCTGGAACACTCCCGACGGGGGATTCTTTCTCACGGTGCACGTACCGTTCCTGGCTGACAACGCGGCACTGGCGCGGTCGGCGGATGATTTCGGGGTTATCTGGACGCCAATGTCGTATTTCTATCCGCATGGTGGCGGGAACCACAGCATCCGGCTGTCCGTCAGCTACCTATCGGAAGAAGAAATAACCGAGGGAATTTCACTGCTAAGCCGCTTCATCGAAGCCGAAGCCCGTCGGCAACTTTAGAGAACTGACCACGACACGGCGAGCAGCATCGCACCGCGCTCAGTGACCACCTCACTGGGCGCGGTGGCGCGTCCGCCCCGGCCAGGCCAGTCAGCAAGCTGCTGTGCTTTAGTCGGCGGGCGATCGCCGGCTGAACTGTGTATGGTAAAGCTCCGCGTAGAGCCCTCCCGTGGCCAGCAGTTCGTCGTGGGTGCCGCGTTGGCGGACCTCGCCCGCGTCGATCACCAGGATATGGTCCGCCTCCCGGATCGTGGATAGCCGGTGTGCGATCACGAGCGAGGTGCGGCCGGACAGCGCGGTCTTCAGCGCTTGCTGTACCGCCACTTCCGATTCGGAGTCGAGGTGCGCGGTCGCCTCGTCCAGTACGACCACTGGAGGGGCTTTGAGCAGCAACCTGGCTAGGGCAAGACGTTGCTTCTCGCCGCCGGAGAACCGGTAACCACGGTCCCCCGCCACGGTGTCAAGGCCATCGGGGAGCGAGCGGAGCAGATCCCAGATTCTCGCCGCCTCGCACGCCTCCCTGACATCCTGCTCGGTGGCGTCGGGTCGTGCGTAGAGCAGGTTGGCGCGGATGGTGTCATGAAACAGATGCGCATCCTGAGCGACCACGCCGACTGTGGAGTGCAGTGACCTTAGCGTGACGTCACGGATGTCCCGGCCACCGATTCTGACCGTGCCCGAGCCGGGGTCGTACAGTCGGGGCACGAGGTGGGTGATCGTGGTTTTCCCTGACCCCGAGGGACCCACCAGCGCGGTGAGCTTCCCGGGCGCGGCGACGAAGCTCACGTCCTGCAAGACCCATGCTCTGTCGGTGCTCTCTCGCATGGGCAACGCGATTGATTCTAGTGAGGCAAGCGATATCTCGCTCGCGATCGGATACCGGAAGGAGACGTTCTCGAACTCGATTCGCGCTGCCGATCCGTTTCCGTTCCCGTTCCCGGTCCCCGCCACCGCCAGCACCGTTGCCCCCGGCAAGTCACTGATAAGGGGCTTGAGGTCCAGCACCTCGAATACCCGGTCAAAGCTGACGATCGCGGTTAGATAGTTGACCTGTATATTCGTCAGCTGATTGATCGGTCCATACAGCCTGGTGATCAATAGCGCCAGGGCCACGAGGGTGCCAATCTGAAGTGAGCCGCTGATGACGAGGCTGCCGCCCAGCCCGTATATCAGTGCGGTCATCAGCGCGGCGAGCAGACCGATAATTATTGGCAGTACCCTCCCGTATATGTTAATCAGGACCGCGACATCACGGACACGCCCTGTCCTCCGAGCAAACAGATCAGCTTCCTCGTCGGGCCTTCCGTAGAGTTTCGCAAGCATGGCGCCGGCCACGTTGAATCGCTCATTCATCATGGACCCGATCTCGGCGTCGAGTTGCATCCCCTCACGGGCGAGGCGTTGCATCCTCCGGCCAACCGCCTTACCGGGCAGGATAAAGATTGGGATCACGACCAAAGCCACGATGCTGATCTGCCAGGACAAGGTGAACATTGCAGCCAGCACAAGACCCAGCGTCAAAAGCACCGACAATGTCTGGGAAAGCAGCGATGTAACGGCCTGTTGCGCCCCGACAACATCAGTGTTCAGTCGACTTACAAGCGAGCCAGTCTGTGACCGGGTGAAAAATGCCAGCGGCTGCTTCTGGACATGCGAGAACACCTGAGTACGCAGGTTAAGTACAACCCCTTGCCCTATTCGGGCCGACGACCAGGCCTGAAGGTAGTTCGCGGCTGCATCCACCAGCGCTAGTCCGGCCATAACCAGAGACAACGCGATGAGAACCCCGAGCCGGTGCGGTTTAATACCATTATCGATGGCTTCCCCGAGTAGCACCGGGATCGCCACTGTGATGGTGGCATCGAGGGCGGTGACCAACAGCAAAAGCCCCATTTGCCAGCGATACCTCTTGGCATACGGGAAAATTCTCCGGACCGTGCCTGGTCTAATCTTCTGGCGGGTGATGGAATCGTCGAAGCGCAGCGAGCGCCTCGCGGACGACCCTCCCATCATCATAATACCCAACCTCCGAGTTCCATTTCAAGAACCGTTTAAAGTGCATGCCGACAAGGCCGCGTGATCGTTAAGAATGCAGCGGCTGACGTTATTGTCGTCGGTGTCGTGCCGACGTTCAACCGGCGCGATTACCCGGTTGAACATGGTCCGGTTGAACGAGGCCATCATGCCTTGATGGCGATGTTTGCAGATGTCATAGTGGAAAAACCTACGTACCAAGTTCCGTAACCGTGACGAATGTCTCGAGAATTTTCAAGATCTAGGAGTCGGTGTGGATGATGAGGTGAGGTTTCTCCGGCCGGACGCAATTATCGAGCCGCTGGTTGACGGATTTTATGCGTGGATGCATACAGTAGCGCCGGTGCAGGCCGCGATGAACCTGGCGTTCGTCCAGGTCCCACTCCTCGAGTCGTACCTGCAGTCCCCGCAGGTTCACATCAACGCGAGCAGCAATCCCGAGCTTAGAGGCGGGTTTTTCGTCGGCATCGAGGAATCCAGGAGCGCAGAGGTACGCGATCTCGTTACCTCCATCAAGCGTGACCGGACCGAGATGCTGGACTTCGCCGCGGCGGTGGCTGAAGCTGAGGAACTGGTGCGGACCAGCGCGACCGGGTTCGATCTCACCCCGCTGTACCCCAAGCTCCCGTCGGCGCTGTCGGGTCTGGTGGAGATCGCTTACGACACCAGTAACCAGCCCGCCATACGGTATATCGAACCGTTGGTGTACGAGAGCAACGTTTACACCGAGGCGCGGCAGTCGGTTCAGCTGTCGCTGGAGACCGGCGTCGAGCGCCCGTTCATCTTGAGTACACCGCGGCTGAGCTCACCCGACGTCCTCGAGTTGCGGATCCCGTTCCGGCATCCAGGGCTGGAGGAGCTGTTCAGATCGAGGGTGCACGGCACTACGCTAAGCCGGCTGCGAGAGCTGCTGGAGCTGGACGATGACCAAGCGGCCGCGCTTGGTCTGCTGCTGGCCGACAAGCCGGACCTGGCCGCCGACCGTCACATCGACAGTGGCGCCCGGATCCGCTATCTCAACCACGCCTGCCTGGTCATGCAGACGCCGGAGGCGGCGATCATCACCGACCCATGGGTCAGCGCCGATGCCTCGGCGGCCGACCGATACACCTACCGTGACCTGCCGGATCACATCGACCTGGCACTGATCACCCATGGGCATCAGGATCACATCGTCCTGGAGACTCTGCTGGCGCTGCGCGGCCGAATTGGCACGGTCGTGGTGCCTCGGTCTTCGCGCGGCAACATGGCCGACCCGTCCATGGGGCTGTACCTGTCGCACCTGGGCCTGCCCGTGGTGGAGGTGGACGACTTTTCCGAGGTCGAGTTTCCCGGCGGGACCGTGATCGCGACGCCGTTCCTCGGCGAGCACGCCGACCTGGACATCCGGGTCAAGTCAACCTACTGCGTCAAACTCGGTGGCCGCACCATATTCGTGGGCGCCGATTCCTCGGGCATCGACCTGGGCTTGTACCGGTACATGCGCGCCCACGTGGGGCAGGTGGACATGGCGTTCCTGGGCATGGAATGCGCGGGCGCACCGCTGACCTGGCTGTACCAGGGGCTGTTCACCAAGCCGGTCAGCAAGAAGATGAGCAATTCGCGCACGCTGTCGGGGTCGAACGCGGAGCAGGCGGCCGGGATCATGACGGAGCTGGGCGCCCGCGAGGCCTATGTCTACGCCATGGGCGAGGAGAGCTGGCTAGGGCACGTCATGGCCACCACCTACAATGAGGACTCCTACCAGCTCAAGCAGGTCGCCGAGTTCATGACCTGGTGCGCCGGCCATGGCGTCAAATCGGACCACCTGCTCGGCCAGCATGAATGGCGCTGGTAGCTGAGTTGACAGCCTGTACCCGCTTCCGACGGTGAAGCTGCGGGACCTTCAAGACAGCAGGTGAAACTGCCCGCCTAATGCGCAGTACCCGTCTCGAAAGCGAGATCTAGCAGATGAGCATTAACGAAGAGGCTGACGTTGTCGTGGTGGGTGGCGGACCAGGTGGATCAACGCTGGCGACGCTCGTCGCGATGCGAGGACACCACGTCGTTCTGCTGGAAAAAGAGAAATTCCCGCGCTACCAGATCGGCGAGTCGCTGCTGCCATCCACCGTCCACGGCATATGCCGTCTCACCGGCGTCGCCGACGAGATCGCCAAGGCCGGGTTCACCAAGAAACGCGGCGGAACCTTCAGATGGGGCGCCAGCCCGGCACCGTGGACGTTCGCGTTTTCTGTATCGCCGAAGATGACCGGCGAGACGTCACATGCCTACCAGGTCGAGCGGAGCAAGTTCGACCAGATCCTGCTCGACCACGCACGCCACATGGGCGTAGACGTCCGCGAAGAACACGCCGTTACCGATGTGATCGACGACGAGGACCGCGTCCGCGGCGTGTCCTACACAGACGCCGCAGGCAACGAAGGCGTCATCCGGGCGAAGTACGTGGTCGACGCCTCGGGCAACAGGAGCCGCATCTATCAGCGGGTCGGGGCGAACAGGCAGTATTCCGAGTTCTTTCGCAGTCTCGCGCTCTTCGGCTACTTCGAAGGCGGCAAGCGCCAGGCCGAACCCAACTCCGGCAACATCCTCTGTGCCGCCTTTGACAGCGGCTGGTTCTGGTACATACCGCTTAGCCCCACGCTCACCAGCGTCGGAGCCGTCGTCAGGCGAGAGCTCGCCGACAAGATCCAGGGTGACCCCGAGGAGGCGCTCACGTCGCTCATCGCCGAATGCCCGATGATCAGCGACTACCTCCACGATGCCAGACGAGTCACAACAGGCCAGTACGGGCAGCTCCGCGTCCGCAAGGATTACTCCTACGCGAACACCGCGTTCTGGCGGCCCGGCATGGCCCTCGTCGGCGACTCCGCGTGCTTCGTGGACCCCGTCTTCTCCTCCGGCGTCCACCTGGCCACCTACGGCGCCCTGCTCGCCGCACGCTCCATCAACAGCGCCCTAGACCAGACAACCGACGAGAACACCGCCTTCCGTGAATTCGAAGAGCGATACCGCCGGGAATACGGCGTGTTCTATGAGTTCCTCGTGTCCTTCTACGACTTGCACGTCGACAAGGACTCCTACTTCTGGTCGGCCAAGAAGGTAACCGACAGCATAAGTCCGGATCTGGAGTCGTTCGTCAACCTGGTTGGCGGCGTGTCCTCCGACGAAACAGCTCTCGCGGATCGTTACAGGAATCGGTCCAGCGAGTTCGCCGCGGCGGTGGACAAGGTCGTCGCGAACAAAGAGCAGAGCATGGTGCCGCTGATGAGGTCATCCATCGTCAAGCACGCCATGCAAGAGGGCGCCAAGGAACAGGCCCGCGTGCTGCTCGGCCAGGACGTCGCCCCCGAGATCCCGCTCTTCGACGGCGGCCTGGTCGCATCGCCCGATGGCTTGAGCTGGTCCCTGCCCGCCTGACTCCGTGTGCTGTTCCAACGATCGCTGCCCCGGCTCCCGGAGCCGGGGCAGCGATCAGGCCGTCATCGCGGCAGCGACACCCCGAGGCCGCGCGATACCGCCACCGCGCAGACCTCATGGGCGACCGCGAGATCCTCGATCGCCATTCCGAACGGGTTGACGACAATGGTCTGGCCTTCTTCCTGACGGGATGGGCACGCATCCGTCAGAAGCTGGCCAAGCGTTCCGGTTACGCAGCGGCCGCGAACCGGAGCGGGCTGCCCGGGGCCGGTGATCTTCCCAGCACGACCCAGCTGGCCGAGCAGGCGCTTGGTGTCGTCGATGACGAGTTGCCAGTCGTCCACATAGAGCAAGTCGGCCCGCACGTAGGTCCGTTCCTCGATGTCGTCGAGCGATACGTTGATCACCAGCGTGCCCGGGGTGATCCAATCGTCAGGCACGTAGGGCCGGGTGGCTGTAGTCGCGGTCACTACGACATTCCCGCCCCGTACCGCACCCTCTACGGCGGTGACCGCGATCTCTGGGGCCAGACCGTCGTTGCGCAGTCTCCTGGCCAGGGCATCCGCACGCTCGGGCAGGCGATCGCTAAGGAGCACTCGGCCGATCTTCAGATGCTTCGCCATGAGCTCGATATGCGTCTGGGCTATCTTCCCGGCCCCGACAACGCCCAGCGTCATCGGATCACTATTACCCAGCTCCCGCGCCGCCAAGGTCGATACCGCGGCGGTGCGCAGCGCGCTGATATGTGCCCCTTGAAGAATGGCCAGCGGGCGCGCGCTTTGCGGATCGAAGAGAATGGTCAAGCCATCGGCGCGGGGCAAGCCGCGATCGGGGTTTCCCGTATTTGCATTTATGATCTTCGTGCCGACGACCGCGCCCCTGCCGAGGAGTCCGGGCATATTAAGCGTGCGCGCAGATTGTCCGCTCGCTGGTGACCAGCGAATAACTCCCTCGACACCAACCTCCGCCGCCCCGGTGGCGTGCTGAAGCAATGCTTCACTGACGCACCGCAACGGATCGACGTCGACACATGCGGCTAGTACGTCAGAACCGCTCAGGTACAGCAGCTCCCCATCGGTCATCTGCACGGTACCGGCACCTCCCTGGATTTAGAGAATCTTGACATCATCGAACAGCTGTGCCGCGGCATCGCTCTCCAGGTCCAAGCCATTCAGCACTAGCCATTCCGGGCTGTACAAGGAGTTGAGATAGTTCGATGCCCCGTCCGGGCAGATGCATACCGCTCGCATGACATCTTCGTTGACCGAGAGGTAGCGGCTACAGGCGGCTATTGCCGCACCGGATGACCCGCCTAGGCCGAGTCCTATCTCATTCCGGAGCCTGTGACAGGTAGCGATCGCCGCGAAGTCATCGACCAGCACGACGTCATCGTAGTCACCCGGTCGCAGGAACGAGGAAGGTCTGCCCGACCCTATCCCGGTGACCAGTCGCTTAGCGCTGGGCAAGCCGAAGACCGCCGATCCGTGCATGTCCACGCCCACTACCCGCACCGAAGGAGCCGTCGCCTTCAGGTACCTTCCGATACCGGCTAGCGTCCCTCCGGTGGAGGCCGCGACGAATACAGCATCTATCTCCGGGCACTGCTTGAATATCTCGGGTCCCGTCTGTCGGTAATGTACGTTCGGATTAGAAGGGTTCTCGTACTGGTTCGGCCAGATGGCGTCAGGATGTGTCGTCAGGAATTCGTGGACCGTGGCCAGCCGGGATAGCAGGTAACCTCCGGACGTATCCGGCTCGGTGACGCATATCACCTGAGCTCCGAGGTCCCTGATCTGATCCAGCACCGTGGGGTCGGTTTTCGGATCAGTCACTGCTGTGAAGCGATAGTCGTATTCTGCGCTGAGCAGGGCCAGCGCGACACCTAGGTTTCCCGATGTCGATTCTATCAGCGTTATCCCGGGCCGCAATCGGCCGGCTCGCTCCAGATCATCGACGAGACCCTGTGCCGTCCTGTACTTGATAGAGCCGCCTAGATTATAGGATTCGAGTTTTAGGCTGACGCGCCGCCAGTTCGAGTTGACCTGCAGAGCTATATCAAGCAATGGGGTCATCATGGGAAGGATTATCCGCTATCTCGAGGGGGGCTACTATGCCCTTGCCGGGCTGACGGGCCGGCCACAAAACTTCCGACTACTTGGGTGACGCCGGGGAGGATGTTCGCCTGCAGCATGCCGTGTTCAAGCGGTGCTATGCATCGGTTGAACACCCATGGCGGTCGTAAAATGGCAGGGCTGCGAGTCGCCGGCGTTAGCGTGAAATATAAGCTGACGCATGCGACACCTGACGGGTTGCGGGGCGTACCTGGATAATTTGCATGCAAGGGATGATGATTCATGGGTGCTGGCCACTTGGAATCCGCGCAGAACTGCCCCACCATCTGCCATGTTCTACGCTGGCGGGCTGAGCACCAGCCTCAGCGGTGGGCCTACACGTATCTGCGTGACGGCGAAGAAGACGCCGCCGATATCACCTACGGCGAACTGGACCTCCGCGCTCGCGCCATTGCTGCGGCCGTACAGCAACGGGCGCGCCCGGGCGACAGGGCGCTCTTGCTGTACCCCTCCGGCTGGGAGTTCATCGCCGCGTTCCTCGGCTGCCTGTACGCCGGGGTGATCGCCGTCCCGGCTTACCAGCCGAACCCGCGCCTGGAACGCACGCTCACCCGCCCTCGCGCGATCGCGGCTGACGCACGCCCGGCAGTTGTCCTCACGACCGCTTCGTTGCTTTCCGCGGCACCCGGCCTCGTAGTCGGCGAGCCCGCGTTCAGCGCCGCGACGTGGCTGGCGACCGACGCCGAGGCCGACGATGCGGGGAGCTTCCGTCACGAGGCGACGATCGACCCGGGAACGCTGGCCTTCCTGCAGTACACCTCCGGATCGACGAGCACGCCGCGGGGAGTCATGGTGACGCATGGCAACCTCATGCACAATGAGCGGCAACTCCAGCGCGCGGTTTCGCTGACCGAGGATTCGGTCAACGTGAGCTGGCTGCCGCTGTTTCACGACATGGGCCTGATCGGTGCGGTGCTGCAAGCGCTGCACACCGGGTTCCCTTGCGTGCTGATGTCCCCGGCCGCGTTCATACAGCGGCCGATTCGCTGGCTGCAGGCGATCAGCCGCTATCGCGGCACCGTCAGCCTGGCCCCTGATTTTGCCTATGCCATGTGTGTCAGGCAGATCGACGAAGCCGATCGTGCGACGCTCGACCTGAGCAACTGGACGGCCGCGCTCAACGGCGCCGAGCCGGTCCGGCCGGAGACCCTCGAGGCCTTCGCGGTGGCCTTCGGGCCATGCGGTTTCAGGCGCGAGGCGATGTTCCCCTGCTATGGGCTCGCTGAATCGACGCTGATGGTGAGCGGAGGGCCGCCGTTCAGCGGGCCGGTGGTGCTGCGTGCCCAGGAAGGCCCGCTGCGCCGCGGTACGGTCGCCGTGACCGAAGACGAGGGGAGACCGCTCGCCAGCAGCGGCCAGATCACGCATGGGTCCCGCGTCGTCATCGCCGACCCGCAGACTCGGGTGCGGTGTCCGGCCGGGCAGATCGGCGAGATCTGGCTGGTCGGCCCGAGCGTCACCGCGGGCTACTGGGAATCCCCCGCCGCCACCGAGGCCACCTTCTCGGCCCGGCTGGCCGGGACGGACGAGGGGCCGTTCCTGCGCACCGGGGATCTGGGCTTCCTCCGCGACGACCAGCTGTTCATCACCAGCAGGCTCACCGACCTGATCATCATCAGGGGAAGCAACCACGCGCCGCAGGACATCGAGCGCACCGCGGAAAGCAGTCATCCCGCGTTGCGCGCTGGATCCGGCATCGCTTTCACCATTGAGGACGGTGGCGACGCCCGGCTCGTCGTCGTGCACGAGGTCCGGCTCGACCGGCTGAGGGTGGACTGCGAAGAGGTCGCCATGGCAGTCAGGCAAGCGGTGACGGAAGAGCACGGGCTTGACGTCTACGCGGTCGTCTTGCTGAAGCCGGGGGCACTGCCCAAGACCTCGAGCGGCAAGCCGCAGCGGCGAGCCTGTCGCGGCCAGTTCCTGGCGGGCGACCTCCGGCAGATCGGCCAGAGCATCCGCCGGCCGGCGGATGCGGACGCCGCCCCGGCTGACGAAGTGGCGGCCGACCGGCTCTTGCCTGCCCTCGTGAGCGCGGAGCGGCCGAGCCGGCTGCCGATGCTGGCGAGCTTTCTGCAGCAGCAGATCGCCGCGGCGGTAGGAGGCAATGCGGACCAGGTGGATGCCGGCCAGCCCTTCCCCGCACTGGGCCTGGACTCACTCAAGCTGCTCCAGCTCAAGGAGCGGGTCGAGCGGGAACTGGCCGTGACGATCCCGCTGGAGCGGTTCCTCGACTATCCCACTCCGGCCGAGCTGGCCGTGCCGTTGCTCGCCGACCTGGAGCGCAGCATCGATGCCGCATGGGCCGAAGTCGCCGGGCTGACCGACGAGGAGGCCGGCGTCCGGCTGGCGCAACTCACCGCGGAGGAGAACTGAAATGACGGCGCTGACCGGACACCCCGACCCGACCGCGGCGGCGGGCGCCAAGCGCGACCTGCTGCTGCGCATGGTGCGCCGGGGAGGCAGCCAGCCGTCGTCGCGGCAGGATCAGGAAATCAGAAATCTCGCGGCGATCAGCGCCGACCCGGGCCGGCGCAACGATCCGTTCCCGCTGACCGAGATCCAGCAGGCGTACTGGATCGGCCGTAGCGCCGCGTTCGACTTCGGCGACGTCTCGATTCACGCCTACGTGGAGGTCGAAGGCGCCGACATCGACCTGACCGGGCTGGAGCGGAGCTGGCAGCAGATGGTGGATCGGCATGACATGTTGCGCGCGGTGGTCCTGCCGGACGGCCAGCAGCGCATTCTGCCGACCGTGCCGCCTTACCAGCTGCGGGTCGCCGACCTGCGCGGCCACGATCCAGAAGCGGCCGCCAGGGCCATGGCGGATACTCGCGGGGAGCTATCTCATCAGGTGGTCAGCGCGGAGGAGTGGCCCGGTTTCGACCTGCGCGCAACTCTCCTGGACGGCGGCCGCACGCGGGTGCACCTCAGCTTCGACCTGCTGCACCTAGACGGCGGCAGCATGATGATCCTGCTCGACGAGTGGATGCACCTCTACCGCCACGGTGGCGAGCTGCCCGTACTGGAGCTGTCGTTCCGGGACTATGTCCTCGGCGAGATCAGGCAGCGCGACAGTGAGCAGTACCGGCGCTCGGTCGCGTACTGGCAGGACCGGGTGCAGACCCTTCCCCCGCCGCCTGCTCTTCCCGTCAAGACGGTGGTCCGTGACCCGGCGCTCCAGCACCGCTTCCAGCGGCGCAGCGT
>Ga0102924_1005709_pt1 | contig 11942 bp, 13 predicted proteins | sample PaiPotPPM11metaG_FD_80116 | JGI IMG/M metagenome (GOLD analysis project Ga0102924, IMG submission 80116) | Iron sulfur acid spring bacterial and archeal communities from Banff, Canada, to study Microbial Dark Matter (Phase II) - Paint Pots PPM... ... | reverse complement strand
GCCACCAGCAGCCCGGCGGCGGCCAGCACCGCGGCCAGGGTGCCGGATTCCACGCGGGTCGCCAGAGCCGGGCCCGCGCCGGCCCGGGGCTGTCGGCGCAGCCACAACCTCCCCGCCAGCGCCAGCCCGGCGGCCACGGCGACCAGGGCTGCCTTGACCAGCAGCACCCGCCCGTAGCTGGTGGTGAACAAGGCGCTGAGCGGGGTCACCAGCACCACGGCGGCAACCACGCCGGTGCCCACCACCAGCGCGAACAGCCAGGCTGCGGCCTTGGCGTACAGGCCCACCAGCGCGCGCACGGCCGCCGGGCCGGCCCGCCAGGCGATCGCGGCGCGGACCGTGTAGAACAGCATGCCCGCCCACAGGGCCGCCGCCAGCAGGTGCGCCATGGTCAGCACGGCGCCCCAGCCGGAGACGATGGCCTGCGGGTGGGCGCGCAGCCCTTCCGCGGCCACCACTGCCAGCAGCGGCACCACGGCCAGGACCGCCCGCCGCAGCGCCAGCGCCACCGCCGCGGCGGCGAACGCGGCGATCTCCGCGGCGGCGATCCTCCCCGGGCCGCTGGCCACCAGCCGGGTCAGTGAGAAGTGCGCCAGCCCCGCCGCGATGCTGCCCCCGCCGAGCTGCAGGACCGCCAGCACCAGGGCCGCGGCCAGGCCCAGCAGGCAGGCGCGCAGCGCCCACGGCGGCGGCAGCGGGCCGGGCCGGGGACCGGCATACCGGCGGGCCAGCGCGCGGGCGGCCAGCCCGCCCAGCGCGGCCGCCAGCGCCGCGAACAGCACCCAGCGGGCCACCGCCAGCGGCCACAGCCCGGGCGTGGACGGCTGCGCCGCCGCGGTGGTAGCGAGCGACTCCGGGGCCGGGCCGACGGCGAAGGCGAACGAGCTGCTGACCGGGTCCCCGTCGGCGGAGATCACCTGCCAGGACACCGTGTACACCCCATCACCCAGCCGGGTACTCACCGGCACGGTGACCACGCTCCGCCCCCGGCTTTGCCGGGGCGGGCCGAGCCCGGTCTTCTGCCCGCCGGCGGCGGTGAGCGTCACCGGCGGCCCGGCCAGGGTGACCGGCTCGTTGAACGTCAGCGTGATCGCCTTGGGTGACACCGGGACCGCCGAATCGGCGGCCGGAGAGGTGAACAGCAGCGTGGCGTGCGCTGACGCGGCCGGTGCCAGGGCGGTGAGCGTGAGGAACGCGGCGGCCAGCCCTCCGGCCAGCGCGCTCAGGCGCCGGGCGATGCGATGCCCCGCGCGGGCGGAGTGGCTCATCCCAGGCTGGTGCGGTCGCTGTCCCGCCGCGCGGGCACCAGCGGCTCACCGGGGCCCCCGCCCGTGCCCTCGTCACCCGCGCGAACACCGGGTCCGCGGGCGTGGTGTTTGAGCAGTTCGATCTCGCGGCGCAGCCGGTCGATCTCGGCCGCACGGCCAGCACCGGCCTGGCCTGGCTCCCCCGGGTCGCGCGCGCACGCGCCCCCCTGCCGCATACCGCGCATCATCACAAGCATCGACAACGGGCAGGCCAGCCCGGCCAGCACCGGCAGCGCGACCCAGCCCACACGCGGGTCGAAGACCAGCAGCCCGGCCGCGAGCCCGCCCAGCCCGATCCAGACCCGCTTATCGAAACAGCACCTCATCATCGGGCAACTCCCTGGCCCTGCATTCGGCGGGTGCCGGTCACCGCCGGGTACCCATCATGCCTGCTGCGGTACCGCCCATCATCTCGCCGTACATCCTGGTCGTGCCCGGTGAGCCCTCATCATCTGGTCATGCAGGCGGCCCCCCCGTTCCCGGGGGTGGCCGCGCGCATCATCCGCTCGCGCGCTGTGAATCATCGTCTCCCTCCAGCTTCCTCGGGCCGTTTCGGTGCGCCGCCGGGCAGTGGCATTCTCACTGCGGGCCGGAAGGCCGGGCGCGGGCGGTGCCGGGCTGGGTGTCCGCGGCGTCCCGCTGCGCGGCCCGCAACTGGTCCACCTCGGCGCGCAGCGCGGCGATCTCCTGGTCCTGGGTGCCTGGCTGGGCGGTCGCGCTCTGTTGCTGGCCCGCTTGCGCGGGCTTGCGCATCATGAACCACATCAGGGCCGCGCAGGGGATCATGCAGCCCAGCGCCGGAAGCAGGTACAGCAGCTTGTCCATGTGTGAACCTCCAGGTCAGGTGTGCTGGCGGGCCAGGGCGCGGCGGAGCTTGCGCTCCGAAAGCCGCCCGTAGCCGAACGGCCGGCCATCGAGCAGGACGCCGGGCGCGAACATCACCCGGGCTCTGCCGGCGAGGTCACGGCCCTGGGGGCTGGCCAGGTCGATCTCGGTGACCTCGATCGGGTGGTCCTCGCCGACCCGGGCGAGCACCTTCTTGGCGTGCTCGCACAGCGCGCAGTCCGCCTGGCTGAGCAGTGTGACCCGGGTCATCGCGACGGGTGCTCGCCGGCCTTGATGTCGGCCAGCAGGGCCGAGGTGGGCAGGAACATGGTGTACTTGGGCGGCCCGCCGTAGTCGGCCCGCCAGCGGATGAGTCCATTGGGGCCGACGAGGATGAAGGTGTGCCCGTCCCGGGAGGTGCCCATCATCCCGTACTGGTTGGCGTGGTAGGCATGGGAGACGGCCAGGCCCGGGTCGGAGGCCACCGGGATGGACAGGTGCATGTCGCGGACCTTCTGAGTGATCGCACCGACCGGGTCACTGGTGATCGAGACCACATTGCTGATCCCGGCGGCCCGCAGCTGGGCGGCGTGGTGCTGCAGGTCGGCGATCTGGTCCCAGCACGGCTGGCAGGTCAGGCCCTCCTGGAAGAACAGCAGCACGCTCTTGCCCCGGTATTGCGACAGGCTGACCTGCCCGCCGGTGCTGGCCGCGAGGGTGAATCCAGGCGCGGCCTGGCCCTTTCCGGGGCTGCCCACCTGGTAGGGGTAGGCGCCCGCCCCGGAATGCGACGCCCCGGTGAAGATGAAGAACAGCCCGGCGACCACCCCGGCCGCCACGGCGACGATGCCGGCCCGGACGCCGATCTTGCGGCGCAGCGCGCCGCGCCGCTGCGCCGTGCGCGCGGCGGCCACCTTCGCCTTCCGCTCGGCTGCCAGCGCCGCCTTGCGCGGCGCGGCCGTCGTCGCCTCAAGCTGGCCGGCGGGACGGCCGTTGCCAGGGCGCGCCGGCCTGCCTGGCCGCTGGCCGTCGGCCTGGCCGCGCTGCTGCACGCCTTGCGTGATCGGCCTGCGCTGCCGTTGCCTGGTCCTGGACCTACCGCTCATGGGTGATGGCCTCCTGCCGCTCGCCGGTATGGGCCTCTGCCTGGCCCGCGATGGCGTCAGCCGGCCCGGCCACCGCCACCGCAGGGTGATCCGCGGCGCCGCCAGCGGCATGCCCGGTGGCGGGCCGGTGCCGGGCATGGCGGGCCTGCCAGGCCAGCCCGGCGGCCAGGGCGGCCAGAGTCACGAGCACGGCCCAGCCCGGTAGCCAGGACAGCGCGCGGGCGGTGACCGAGCTGGCGTGCTGCAGCCAGGCGGTCATGCTCTCCCGCCACCCCGTGCTGCCCATCGACGGGCCGGTCACCGCGGTCACCAGGGTCACAATCCCCATCCCGGCCAGCACGATCCCCGACGCGGCGGTGCCCAGCGGCGTCCGCCTGGCGAACCGGCCGAACCCCAGCCGCACCTGCCGGCCGTGCAGCAGCCACGACGACCCCCAGTCCCGGCCCTCCCACACCAGCGCCAGCACCGCCAGCGGCGCCACCATCCCGGCCACGTAGGTGAAGCTGACCGCCAGCGCCGCGCCGAACGAGGCGGCCGACCCGGTCAGCACCACCACCCCGGCCAGCACCGGGGCGCAGCACGCCGACGCGATCCCGGAGAACAAGCCCAGTAGATAGGCGGCGCCGTAGCCGTGCCCGGACGGGGAGCGCAGCGCCGGCATCGGCAGCACCGGCTTCCACCCCGCCAGCACCGCTGCCCCGCCGGCCAGCATCGCCGCCCCGCCGATGGTGAAGATGAGCAGGTGGTGGGCGGGCAGCGCCGCCGAGATCGCCGAGGCGCCCAGCCCGATCGGCACGATCAGCGTCGCCACCCCGGCCGCGAACGCTCCGGTCGCGGCGGCGATCCCGGTGCGCCGGGCGAACCCGGTGGCGAGGTAGGCGGGCAGCATCACCGATACGCAGCACGGCGCGAGCAGCGCCACCACCCCGCCCAGGAACGAGACCAGCAGCACAGTGCCGAACAGAACCTGATGCATGCCCCTCCTCCCAGCCCGGCCGCGAGCACGGCATGGTCACCTTACACCTAAACACCTTAGGTCATTGAGTGGGCCGCTGGCCGCTGGGTGATGGGCTTCCGGTTGCCCGGGTCGCGCTGCTGCCTCCGGGCCTTGCGCACTCTTCATATTCGCCTAATCACCTAAGGTGTTTAGGTGACATGCATGATCGCGGGTTCCGGGGCGGGGCGCGTGGTGGCTGCGACGTGACCGGCGGCCGGCCGGCACTGGAGGAGACACAGGTGGCGGGCACGAGGAACAACAGGGCGCGGCGGCCAAAGCCCGGGACGCCGGGGCCGGCCCGGGATGTGCGCGGGCCCGGGACGGCCGGGGCGGATATCCGGGTGCCGCGCGCGGCGGGGCCCTCGGCGGCTGCCGGCCGGATCTCGGCGTGGGCTGATGGCATGCTGCAGGAGGTCCTGACGCCGACGTTCTGGCTCGACCCGGGGGAGCATGGGGGCCCGTTCCGGGTGACGGTCTGGTTCTCCGGCCGCCGGGCCGGGGTGACCGGTAAGCCCAAGCCCGGCGATACCTTCACCCGCGAGATCACCGCGGGGCCGATCCTGCCGGGAAGCGGCCCGGTGGCGGTCAGCGCGGAGGTGCGCGGCATCAGCCCTGGCGAGTGGGCCGTGACCGCCCGGCCGGTCACCCGCGCTGGGAGCCGCACGGCCCGGCCGCACGCTCCGGGCCCGGGCGCCGGCCCGCCCGGCGGGCGGGGGGTGCCGTGGCCGCGGCGGATCACGGTCCCGGACGGCAAGCCGGTGACGGCCCGGACGGCGGTGCTGCCGTTCACGAGGGTTCCCGGGATCATCCGGTTCGCTTACGCCGGCCTGGTGACGCTGGGGGTGGCCGCCGGGCTGGCCGTGCAGGCGGCGCTGCTCGCCCGGGCGAACCTGGCCTGGGCCGGCGCGCTGGTGTACTCGCTGTACGCGGTGGCGGCCGGGGTGGCCGGGGCCAAGGCCTGGTTCATCGCGGTGCACCGCGGCCGCACGTTTGACGGCTGGTGCATCCAGGGATTCGTTGCCGGCGCCGCCGCGCTCGCCGCCGCCGCGCCGCTGGCCGGGCCGGGCATCCCGGCCGGGGCCTACTACGCGGCGGCGGCCCCTGGGCTGCTGATCGGCATGGGCATCGGCCGGCCCGGGTGTTTCTGGGCTGGGTGCTGCACCGGCCGGCCGACCGCTTCCCGGTGGGGGGTATGGTCCTCGGATCGCCGCGTCGGCTGCCGCCGGGTCCCGGTGCAGCCGCTGGAAGCGGCATTGGCGCTGGGCTGCGGGCTGGCGGCACTGGCCGTGGTGCTGCTGCTTGTCGGCGTGGCCCGCTCCGGGCCGGTAGCCGTGGCCGCGCTGGCCGCCTACACGCTCGGCCGGCAGTTCGTGCTCGGCCTGCGCGCCGATCCGCCCCGCCGTTCGCCGCGCAGCGGCCGGGTGACCGCGGCCGCCGCCGCGGCGGTGCTGGCCGCCAGCATCGCCGTGCTGGCTCTCGGGCCAGCCTGATGTTCGCATGCCCGGGTGCCAGGCCGTGCGGCGGCCTGGCCTTCGTGTTGCCGCACTGCGCCGGGGACTCATCCCGCCTGTGATCCTCAGCTCATCGCAGGCCACGCCATGCCAAGCCGTTCAGGTTGCGGCGATGCCGGACCCCGGAGATGCAGGGTGTTCAGCCGGAGCCGCCGCAGCCGTCCAGGTCGCCGATGAGCGCGGCGAGCCGGGCCGCGGGCCAGTGCCGCTGGGAGATCAGGTAGTCGCTGAGGCCCTGGAACGCGTCCCAGCGCCAGCAGTGGCAGCAGCACGGCCCGCGCTCGGGGGCCAGCCGCATCGCGGCCTGGTAAACGCTGCGCTGCGCGGCGGTCAGCCGGACCGCCTCCTGGTAGCGGGTCAGCCGCTGCGCCAGCCCGGCCGGGATGTCGTAGGGGTCGGGCGGGATCTGCGGTATCCCCGCATACCGGCGCAGCGCCGCGACCTGGCGCTGGTACCGGGACAGGCTCATGGGAGCGCAGCACGAGCCCTGCAGCCGTCGGCCCGGCGGGTAACGCATCAGCTCACCGGGCATCAGCGAGCACCGGTTCGACTGCTGGTGGGCCAGCAGCCTGAATTTCGCTGCTGTCCCGGCACCGGGCCCGCCCGCTGCCATCGTTGGCGCGGGATCAGGCACGGCCTCGGTGATGACCAGCGCAGCCGCCGTGGCACCCGCCGCTGCCAGCGCGGCAGCGGCAGCGATCAGCCGCCACACCCTGCGGGCTTGCGCGCCGGCTGCTGGCCGGCGGCTTGTCCCTGCCCTGCCGGAACGGTATTGCACCTAAGCATCTTAGGGCTTCGGGCTGGTGCCTGCCGGGCCGGGCTGAGGCGAGCGGCACGCGGCCCGCACGGGTCAGTATCCGGCGACGCTGGCCACCGCGCTTTCGAGCTGGGGGTAGGTGGTGGCGCCGAACCATGCCCACGCGACCCGGCCGCGGGCGTCGAGGATGTAGGTGGACGGCGTGGCCACGGGTGCCGCAGCGCCGAACCGGGCGCCGATCAGGTCACCGGGGTCGCTGATGCTCGGGTAGGGGATGTGATAGGAGCGCTCGAACGCCAGGCCCGCCGCAGGATCTTCGCGAATGTCGATGCCGGCGAAGTGCACGCCCAGCCGGCGCGCGTCTTCGGCCACCCGGCGCAGGACCGGGGCTTCCTTGCGGCATGGCACGCACCACGAGCCCCAGAAGTTGATCACCACGGGCGCGCCGCGCCAGCGGGCGATATTCAGGTGGCCCCCGGTCAGGGTGGCGCCGGAGATGTCCGGCGGCGCGGGGCGCCCGGCGGCGGGGACGACCTGGCCGACGGCGGGCAGCCCGCCATGGCGGGAGCCGAGAAGGCCGCGCAAGCCAGCGATCGCGCCGGCGGCGAGGATCACGGCGGCTGCGAGGATCACGGCGGCGCCGGCGGCTGCCACCGGCAGCCAGGCGCGGGGTCTGGCCCGGGGCGCGGCCCGCACCCGCGCCCCCGGCCACCGCGTGCTGATACGGGGCACGGAACCAGCTCCTACAGGCGGTAGTCAATGGACGGCCAGCGTATACCTAAGCACCTTAGGTATTTAAGCCAGGTGCGCCTGACGGCATGAAAAGCGCATGGCCCGGCACGCACGCACGCAGGCAGGCAGGCAGGCAGGCAGGAGGCACCATGCCCCCAGGCCGGGCATGGTGCAGCGGGCCGGTGCTGCCCCGGCGGACGCGGCGGCTGGCTGCTGGCGGGTCAGCAGCGAGCGGGGTGGGTGCAGCCTCCCGGGCGGTCCGCGGCGTGAGCTGCCGCGGCCGGCGGTGGGTGGTGGCAGTAGTTCTTTCCCGCAGCGGCGGCGGCGGGCCCGGCCAGGAAGGCGAGCGGCAGGGCCAGCAGCGCGGCCACCGTGAGCATCCCCCCCGCAGCGGCGGCCCGGCTGAGCGGGGCGGGCGCGGCGATGAGCCGCCGGATGCGGGCGGCGGCGGTGGACCCGCCCGCCCCCAGTGCCGCCGCAGCGGCCGGCGCGGGGGCGCCGAGGGCCAGGAGTGCCTCGGCCACGGTCAGCCGGTGGGAGACGCGGGCGGCCGCGTCGTCGGCGAGCAGCTCGGTGAGCCTGGCCACCTGCTCGTGGGCGCGGCCGAACGCCGGCACCCGGGGGAACGCCGCGGCCAGCGATCCGGCCAGCGACACCAGCAGGTGGTGGCGGCCCCGCTGGTGTGCCCGCTCATGCGCCAGCACCGCGGTGAGCTGGGAATCGTCGAGCGCGGCGACCGCCGCGGTGGTGACCACGACGCTGCGGGACGCCCCGGGCAGGCACCAGGCGGCGGGCTGTGCATGGTCCACGACGACCGCGCCGAGGGCCGGGTCGGGCCGGCCGGCCACCCGCAGCGCCAGCCGGTGGCGGCGGCGGGCGGCCGCCGCCCGCGCCAGGGTGGCCGCGGCGCACCAGCCCACCCGCGCCGTGACCGCCAGCGCCAGCACCGTTCCCGCGCCGGCCATGGCCGCGCCGCCGGGGTGGGCGTACTGGGCGCGCAGCGCCATCACGCACGCCGCCAGCAGCCGGGCCAGGCCCCCGCTGACCCGCACGGTCGGCACCAGCAGCGCCAGCCCGCCCAGGATCACCGAGGCGACCGCCGACCCGGTCACCGTGAACCACGCAGCGATCGCCAGCCGCGGCGCCCGGTCCGGCCACCGCGCCCCGGCCAGCGCGGGCGCCCCGGCCGCCAGCAGCAGCACCGCGTACGCGAGCAGCCCGGCTGCGGCGATCACGCCTGGCCTCCGCCGCGGCGTGCCCGCGCCAGCGCTTTGCGCAGCTGTTCGGCTTCGGCCGGGCCGATCTGCTCAGCGAACCGCTTCAGCGTGGCCGCCCGGTCGGTGCTTGCCTCAAGCGCCTCGCCCATAAGGCCGGCGGTGTAGTCCTCCCGGCTGACCGTGGGCTGATACCGGTAGGCGCGGCCGTGTTTCTCCCGGGTCAGCCACCCCTTGCGGTACAAGATCTCGGTCACGGTCCACACCGTGTTGTAGGCCCGCTCCGGCTGGAGGGACTGCTGGATCTCCCGCACCAGTAGCGGCCTGCCCGCCGCCCAGGCCCGTTCCATGATGGCGGTCTCCAGGTCACCGAAACCCCGCACACTGCCTCCCGCCGCTGCCGCATGATGCCCGGCCACTATTATCACCTAAGCATCATCGGTGAGACCCAAGGCCGCCGGGCGATGCTGGTGTCGCGCCGGGAGGCCGGCCGCGGGCGCCTGCCCACGGGCGATCTGGCCGTTCCCGTTGCGCGGTATCCGGGGCCCCCTGCGTCAGCTTCCCGGCGGCCGGCGGGCTCGCGGAGCCGGCGGCGCGGGCACGGCAAGGCCGCGCGTCGCTCGCTGGTGCGCGGCCAGCACCCTGGGGCAGGAACCCCGGCCCCGCCGCTCCCGCAGGCCGGGCCATCTCGCCGGGCATGGGCCGGATCGCGGGGGCGGCAGGACAGCGGGGCACGGACGTCACCGGTTCCGGGTCCATCGCGGTGCGACTGTGGTCCAGTCGGCTTCCCATACGGCGAGCCGCCGGCGGTCCAGCAGCTGGCGGGCCGCCACGGCGAGGCCGAGCATGATGACTGCCAGCGCGGCGGGAACGAGGATCCCGGTGGCGATCACCCGGGCGGTGAGCTCGTCACCGGTCAGCGGGCCGCTGGCGGGCGGCCCGGAGCGGCCGGCCCACACGCGCACCGTATTGCCGGCGCGGCCGCCGGGCGTGGCTGGCACCCCGCCAGGCGGGCCGGCCCGCCTGGCGGGGTCCACCACGCGCGGACCAGGGCCGGCGGCGACCAGTGCCGGAAGGGGGCCTGCCGCGGAGCGGCCTGCGCCAGGACCACGGGAACCTGGTGCCATGACCGCTGGGCGTGCTGCTCCCGGGTGCCGGCCGCGTGCACCCAGCCGGCGGCGGCGATAGTGAGCAGCGGCGCGCCGGCCAGGAACGCGGCGAGCAGCCCGGCCATGAGGGCGGCCTGCAGCCGGTCGATGCGGCGCCGCAGCGGGTTGCGGTCCAGCCCCAGCCGCCGGGCAAGTCCTGCCCGCCTGGCCGTGGTTGCCGCTCATCGCCTGTCCCGTCTGGGAGGCTGCCCGGCCGTCCGGTCAAGGGCCGGGCGGGTATCCGATCTCGCCGAGCCTGGCCCGCAGCTGCTGCGGGCTGGTCCGGTCCTGGTCGTATTCGATGCGGACGCGCCGGGTGCCGACCTCCACGCCGACCTGCCGGACGCCCGGGTCGCCGGCCAGGTCACCCTCGATGCTGGCTTTGCACTTGTCGCAGGAGATGTCCGGCGCGGTCAGCTCGATGGTGGCAAGGCTCATCGGCTGGCTCCTTCCTCAGCAAGCGGCTGCCCTGCTGGCGTGACCGTGTCGCGGCGGGCCGCCGGACCGCTGGGTGCGCTGGTGATGCGGACGCGGCGCAGCCGCAACGCGTTGCCGACGACGGTGACTGAGCTGGTGGCCATAGCCACCGCGGCCAGCACCGGCGGCATGATCCCGGCGGCGGCCAGCGGGACGAGCAGCAGGTTGTAGCCAAACGCCCAGCCGAGGTTCTGGCGGATGATCCGCCGGGTGGCGCGGGCCAGCAGGACCGCGTCGGCGACCGCGCCGACCCCGCCATGGACCAGGGTGATATCGGCGGCGGCCATGGCTGCGCCGGTGCCGGTGGCCACCGCAACGCCGATATCGGCGCTGGCGAGGGCGGGGGCGTCGTTGATGCCGTCGCCGACCATCGCAACGGGACCGCGCTGGCGGCGCAACCGGTCCACGAGCGCGGATTTGTCCTGCGGCAGCAGCTCGGCGTGCACATTGTTTATCCCGGCCGCACGGCCGGTGGCCGTGGCGGCCTCCAGGGTGTCCCCCGTGGCTAGCACCGGCTCCAGGCCAAGCGCCCGGAGCCGGGCGACGCCCGCGGGGCTGTCAGGGCGCAGCGCGTCGGCGATGCCCAGCACCAGCCGAAGGCAGCCGTCCACCGCCACGCCAACGGGGGTCTGCGCGGCGTCAGCCAGCTCGGCTCCAGGCTGACCGGCGGCGGAGATGTCGACACCGGTCTCCGCGAGCCAGGCCAGCGACCCGGCCTGCACCCACCGCTCATCCACCACGGCGGTAACGCCGCGTCCCGCCACCGCGTGGACATCGCTGGCAGCCGCCGGGACCAAGCCCCTGCCCTCCGCCGCCGCCACGACCGCGCGGGCGAGCGGGTGCTCCGAGCCGGCCTCCGCCCCGGCTGCCAGCGCCAGCGCGCCCAGCCCGTCGCTGCCATCTAGCGCTATGACGCGGACAACCGCCGGGTGCCCGGCGGTGAGGGTGCCGGTCTTGTCGAGTACGACGGTCCGCAGGCCGTGCACGCGTTCCAGGCTCTCTCCCCCGCGGATCTGCAGCCCGGCCTGGGCGCCGCGGCCGGTACCGGCCATGACCGCCACCGGGGTGGCCAGTCCCAGCGCGCACGGGCAGGCCACCACCAGCACCGCCACCGCGGTGATCAGCGCCGTCACCACACCCGCGCCGGCCAGCAGCCACCCCGTGAAGGTGGCAGCGGCCGCGGCCAGGATCACCGGGACGAACACCGCCGAGATGCGGTCGGCGAGCCGCTGCGCCTTCGACTTCTCCTTCTGGGCCGCGTCCACCGCCGCCATGATCTGGCCCAGCACCGACTGCGCGCCGGTGGCCGTCACCCGCAGCACCAGCGGTGCCGGGCCGTTGACGGTGCCACCCGCCAGCTCGTCGCCGGGCACCTTCCGCTGAGGCAGCGGCTCGCCGGTCAGCATCGACTCATCCACCGTCGCGGTGCCTTCGGCCAGCTCGCCGTCGGCGGGGATGGCCTCCCCCGGGCGGACCAGCACCAGGTCACCGGCGCGCAGCGTCTCCGCCGGGACGTCCACCGCGGCGGCGAGGTCGCCGCGCTGGCCGCTGGAGGCGCGGGCGAGCAGGTGCGCGGTGCGGGGCTGCAGCTCGGCCAGCGCCTCGATCGCGGCCCCGGCGCGGGCCCGGCCGGCCAGCTCCAGGTACTTGCCCACCGCGATCAGCGTGATGATCAGCGCGGCCACGTCGTAGTAGGTGGCCCGGCCGGGCAGGGCGATCGTGGCGATCACCGAGTAGCCGAACGCCACCGTCCCCCCGAGCGAGACCAGGGTGTCCATGTTGGTGGTGCGGTGCCGGGCCGCCTCCAGCGCGCCGCGGTGGAACAGCGCCCCGGTCCAGGCCCAGACCGGCAGCGTGAGCGCCAGCTG
>Ga0102924_1005708_pt1 | contig 11945 bp, 14 predicted proteins | sample PaiPotPPM11metaG_FD_80116 | JGI IMG/M metagenome (GOLD analysis project Ga0102924, IMG submission 80116) | Iron sulfur acid spring bacterial and archeal communities from Banff, Canada, to study Microbial Dark Matter (Phase II) - Paint Pots PPM... ... | reverse complement strand
CTTGACGAAGCAGTCGAACTACTCAACCGACTGGTGGAGTACGGGCCGGACGACAAGACGATGCGGTGAGCTCACCTCGGCCGTGGGCCTGCGTCGGCGCGGCGCATGCGCGCGTCGCCGATCGGCCCCGCTACCAGCAGCCACGCCCCGGCGAACGTGGCCCACAGGATTACCTCGTCCACACGGCTCAGCCTCCCAGTAGCCCTCTGGCGTCTAGACGGTCGCCAGTCGTCATGCCGGCGCCTCGGACGTATCGTTCCAACCCGGCAGGGTCCTGGTGAGGGCGTGGACGAGGCGGTCGAAGCTACGGTCGACGCTGGCAGAAAAGGCGAAGCCGTGGTTGGCCTCCAGGGACACGAATCCGTGCAGGGCGGCCCGGTAGGCCCGGATGGCGTCGATGGCGTCCTCGCCGTGCAGGCCGTAGCCGTCCATCACCGCCGCCAACACCTCGACGGTCCGGTGGGCGACCGCGTCGTGCTCGGCGTCGCCGGGGGCCGCACCCCGCTCGGCGGCCTGGTAGCGGCCCGGGTGGGCCAGCGCCCAAGCCCGCCAGGCGTAAGCCATCGCGACCAGGGCATCGTCGCGCGCCCGGCCGATGGCAGCGCGGCCAAGCACATCGCCGAGCTCGGCTTTCCCCCGCATGGAGATCAGCCGCAGCAGGGCATCCAGGCTGGCAACGTGCTTGTACAACGACGGCTGGCGAACCCCGAGGCGCGCAGCGAGCGCAGCCAGGGTAAGCCGGTCTAGTCCCACCTCGTCGGCCAGTTCCATCGCCTCGGTGACCACACGGTCGGTGCTGAGCCCGGCCCTAGGCACGGGGGGCACCCGGCTGGCGGGAGGAGGTCATGAGCGTCCCGCGCGGCGTGCCGTCGTCGGCGGTAAGGTACTCGGTCATGCCATCCCTCAGATTAAGCTAACCAGGCTAGTTACAAGCTAATTAAGCTAGCAGCGGGCCGCCCGAGCCGGGGACTGTTCAGGGCAGGACGCGCTCCCGGAAGAAGCTTGTGGTGAGCATGGCGACGTCATCGGGGCACTGTGCGTGCGGATAGTGCCCGGCACCCTTGAGCATCGCGACGGTGCCGAGTCCGGCGGGCATCGCGGCGACGATTCCCTCGGCCTCGGCCTGGGGGTCGGCCCAGTCGGGGTCCTCGTCGCCCATGATGACCAGGGCCGGGCAGGAGATGCGGGGCAGCGCGTCGCCCGCATCAGACGGCGAGGTCTTCATGGTTTTGAGGAACTCGGCCATCCGGCCGGGCTCGGACAGCTTGGCCCGTAGCGCTGCCATGTAGTCGGCGTAGTCGGCTGGCTTTTCCGGGTAGGCGACGTCCAGGTAGCGGAACCAGCTCCGCAGGCTGCGCAGCAGAATCACGCCCATCATCCCCATCGTGCCGCGGCGGTAGCGCCGGATCCGCACCAGCCCGCCCAGGCTGTACTGGACCTTCCGGGTGAACGGGCCGATCTCGACGACGCCGCCGACTAGGTCCGGTGCCGTCGCGGCGGCGATGGTAGCGGCCCCGCCCGACAGGGAGTGCCCGACGATCACCGCCGCGCCGCCGCCCAGGTGCCTGATCAGCGCGACCAGGTCCCCGGCGACGTCGGTGCGGGAGATCGACTTCCAGTCACCTTCGCTCGATTCGCCGTGCCCTCGCATGTCCGCCGCCGCGACCCGGAACCCGGCCCGCACCAGTTCCGGCACCAGGAACCGGAAGGCCTGCCGATGGTCCCCGATGCCGTGCGACAGCACGATCAGCGGCCCCTCCCCGGCCACGTCGTAAGCGATCTGGGGGCCGCCCTTGATGTCGAGAAACTCCGTCATGCCATCCTCCAAAGCTAGAACGAATAGCTAAAAGGCTTACTTCCATAGCATAGCTCAAGGGCGAGCAAGGACCACAGCCGGAAGTAGACGCCGGGCTGACAGTGGGGGCTGGGCAGGTACCTGGGGCGGAGACCATCGGCCCGCTGCCCCTTCCCGAGCCTGACCGCCGCGGGCTCGCCAGCCGCCGGTAAACGCGCGAACACCGGCCGGCTGGGAGCTCTCTATGAGATAACGAGGAGCTATGGAGTTCCAAGATGAAGAGTGGGGTCGTAAGGGCGCGACGCTGAGCGACAAGACGGCGCGCTCGGAGTTCGGGCTGACGCAGGAGGAGATCGTCGCGGCGATCAACGCGGGCAAGCTCCAGTACCGGCCCTCCTCGATGCACGGGAACCCGTGGCTGCGGCTGCTCCGCCGCGAGGTCGAGGAACTCGTGCGGAGCAGTCAAGGTGAGCGATACCTCCGAGAACGACAGGCGCGAACCGAGTTGGCGCGCATCAACCGCGAGTTGAAACAGCTCCGGACTCAGCTCGCCGCGCTCGAGGAAAGGCGGGCTGTGCTCCTTTCCGACCTCGGTGAGCAAAGCCCGCCAAGGCGATGATCAATTAACCGGCCTTGCGGCTGGCGGTCGGTGGCGCCTCGGCTGGCTCGAAGGCGGCGGAGAACAGGTAGCTGGTGGCGAGGCTGCGGTAGGGCCGCCACTTCTCGGCGATGTCCAGGACCTCCTGCTGCGCGGGGAGGTGGTCGAGCTGATAGGCGGCCTGGATGGCCTTGCGGAGCGCGAGGTCACCGGGCAGGACGACGTCTTCTCGCTGCAGCGCGATGAGCAGGGCACCCTGCACGGTCCAGGGACCGATGCCGGAAACGGCGGTGAGCTCGGCCATCAGCTCCTCGTCGGACAGGACAGCCAGCTGGTCAAGGTTCAGCCGGCCGTCCGAGAGCCGCTCGGCGAGGTCACGGAGCGTGCTGATCTTCCGCCGCGACAGCCCGGCCTCGCGCAGCCGGCCGGGGTCTACGGCCAGCAGTTCGGCGGGTGCGGGGAGATGCTCGCCGAACAAGGCCAAGATGCGGGCCAGGGTCCGACGGGTCGCCGCGACGGACAGCTGCTGGCCGGTGACCTGGAACAGCAGGGCACCGAACAGGTCCATCGGCGGCAGCTGGGACATCCACGCCCTCGGATCGAAATCCGGCCGGTCGTCGATGAGCCGCGCTAGCACCGGGTCGGCGTGGCGCAGATAGGAGCGCGCTTCCGACAGCCATGCGGCGCGGCTGAGATCCTCGCTCACCGGGCCTGCTCCCTTCCTTCCAGGTACGCCGATTATCGCCCTTCACGGCTGGCTCCCCGCGTGGACGTCCGCGCAGGTTGCGGGCCCTAGGCCAATGAACCCGCAAATCTCCACCCCGTCCTTGAGGGCCCGATTGAAGGAGTACTCCCAGAATTGGCCCGGCTGCACGGGCTGGGGGCTCCGGTGAACTCTGCCGTCGCCTGTGTTGATGACATACGCATATCCCGCCCGGTTCCCGAGATTGGTCACCATCGCGTACCGGACGTACAAGCCGCTGCTTTCCACCTGCAGTTCGGGGCGGGCCTGCCCCGGCAGGCTCGTCACTGCGGCCGGCCCGACAGCCCACAGCACTAGGGCGGCGATGCCCGCCGCGGTGGCGATCCCGGCCGCTGCGAGCCTCTTCCTAGCGCGCAGCCAGCGAGCGGCTGTCTGCCATCCGGTGACCCCGCCAGGCTGTTTTCGCCGCCCGGAGCGAAGTCGGCCTGGCTCGGCGGGGCCGGTTCGGACACCGCCTGGCTCCGCCCCGCCGGAGCCAGGGTCTGACGAGCACGGCGGCATACCCGGCGGCCGGGCAGCCGGGTCAGCCTCGTGCCAGCGCGCCGACCACTCGTTCACGTCGCCACCGCAGGCGCGGACGAACGCCTGCGTGACTCCCAGGGATGGCAGCGAACGACCCGAGGCGGCTTGCGATAGCGCGGTATGGGAGTAGTGGGCGAGCTGGGCCAGCCGACGGTACGAGGGCCGTCCGGCGTGCTCACGCAGCTCCCGCAGTTGCGCTGCGAAGTCGGCCACGGATATGGCCGGCGGGCCGCCGCCTGCGCCGGGGGCCGGGGCTGCCCCGGCGTACGCAGGACCGGGCCCGTCCGGTAGCCGACCGGGCATGCTGCGTTCGCCCGCGCCCTCAGCAGGCTGACCGTGAAGGTCGGCGTCGGCCGGCCACTCAGGGCCCCTCATAAATGCAAATTATTCCGCACGCGCCGGGCGTTTGCCAGGCGCGCTGTAAAGCCGCTGCATAAATCGGTTGGAAAGTGGTTCGAGCTTTGCCGTGGCGTTGCCTGCCATCCGCGTCGTGTGCCTCCATGGACGGCGAGAGGGTACGCCGTCAGGCAATCAGGAGGTATGTCGTGAGCGCAGAATCCAGAACAGGCCAGCCCGCGGAAGGGACCTCGTCAGGCGGCCCTAGCCGGCGGACGTTCCTCAAGGGCGTCGGGCTCGCCGGCGCGGCCGGGCTCGCCGCTCCGCTCCTGGCGACGACTACCGCGCGGGCGGCCACCGAGGGAATCGTCCTTGGCGCCAACGCTGGCTGCTGGAGCCCTCCGACGGGAACAGAGTCATGGCCCCAGGCCGTCAAAAATGCTCTGGGCTGCCGCAGCTACCGGGACAAGCCGTTCAAGCAGGCCTCGGATTTCGCGGGCGCGATCTTCCCCGGCGAGCCGGGCTCGAAGCCGGTGGCCTCGATTCGCCCCGACCCGGCCAACCTTCTCAACGGCGACTTCGACTCGGTCATCAAGGACTTCATCGCGACCGGAATGGCCTTGGCCATCGACCCCAGCAACCCCAATAACTTCGCAGGCACGCCCCAGCTGACTGTGTGGCACGAGGCAGGCAACCTGTACACAGATAAGACGGCACCCATCCCCAAGACGAACTGGACATGGGGCGACTTCGACCTCAGCCCCCAGACCGTGCGGTCAATGCACGTCTATATGCAGGACCTCTGCAATCAGGTGGCAACGGCGAATCCCACGCTCCCGCGTGTCGAGTACGGCAGCATCATCTACGGGGAAATCTCCAAGATGGCCTCCGACACAGACTCGACCCACAACTGGGTACCCGACCCGGGCTATCCGCTGGACTGGTACGGCATCGACGTCTACTACGAGGGCGACCCGCCGGACACCGGCAGTACCAGCCCCCACCCCGATCTGGCTACCTACGACCTGGTGAGCCAGTACATGGATGGCTTCCTCAGCATGGCACGGAACCGCAGCGGGCTGACGTGGCCGAAGATCAACGTCTGTGAGTGCAATGCCAATGTCACCAATGACGGCAGCCGGCCCCTGTTCTTCGAGAACCTGGCGCTGTGGCTCAACAACAACGGCGGCCGCAGGATGCTCACCTTCTTCCCCGATCCGGCGGGGCCGCACAGCGTGACCTGGGAGCATGTCGTCGCCGCCTCCCCCCAGCAAACGATCGAAGCCCTCAACTACATTCAGCGCACCTACGGCTGAGATTGGGCGAGCCGCCCACCATACGATGCGGCGGCCTGCCGTTCAGTAGCTGATGCTTACCTCCGTGGTCAGCGGCACCGACTGGCAGGCGAGGATGTAGCCGTCGGCCAGGTCCGCGGCCTCAAGCACCTGGTTGTGCGCCATCTCCACCTGGCCGGCCGTCAGCTGGCAGGCGCAGGCGCCGCAGACTCCCTGGCGGCACGAGTAGGGCGCCTGAAGCCCGGCGGTGATCAGCACGTCAAGCATCCGGGTGCCGGGCGGCCACGGCAGGACCTGGGTCGTCCCGTCGAGTTCCACCGACAGGGTGGCGGCCATCCCGCGGTCGTCGCGGGTCTCCTCGAACGGGTTCTCTGCTAGCGAAAGGAACCGTTCCGTCCGCACGCGCTTCGCGGGCACGCCCAGCCGCCCGAGTGCCGCCCTGACCACCGTGAGGTACGGGTCGGGCCCGCAGATGTACGGCTCCCACGCGGCGTAAGGCCGGGCCAGGGCCGCGATCCCGGCGGTCAGCGGATGCCCCTGGAGCGAGTCGAGCCAGTGCATGACGACCAGCCGGCCGTCCGCCGACGCCGCGAGCGCGCGCAGTTCGTCCGCGAAGATAACCGACCGCTCATCCCGGTTCGCGTACACGAGGGCCACTCGGCCGCGCCCGGCGGTGAGCACCGACTTGAGTATGGAAATGACGGGCGTGATCCCGCTGCCCGCCGCGAACAGCAGGAAGTCGCCGTCAAGCGACTGCGGGCTGAAGGTCCCCGCCGGCGGCAGCAGGTCAAGGACGTCTCCGGCCGTGACGTTGTCGAGGATCCAGTTGGACGCGTACCCGCCGTCCGTCCGCTTAACGGTGATCGCGGGCAGGTCTCCCGCGTGCGGCGAGGAGCACAGCGAATAGCACCGGGCCACCGACCCGGTCCGGTCGGAAGGAACGCGAACGGTGATGAACTGGCCGGGGCAGTAGGCGAACGTGGCGGCGAGCGACGGCGGCACGTCGAGCACGAGCGAGGACGCGTCACTGGTCTCCCTGATCACCTGCGCCACCGGCACCTTGTAGTAATCGCGCACTGTCCTCCGCTCATTCGTACGCGGGTGGTGACACCGCAAGCCGCCCGGCCGCCACCGCGGCGTCGATGCTTTCCCGGAGCGTGGCGCACCCTTTGACCAGCGCGCTGCACGTGCCTTCCGCGCCGAGGGCACCGAACTCCGCACACTGGCGCACCGCCGCCGCGTTCCACTGGACCGAGGTGTGCTGCGGGCTGAACTTCGCGACCTCCACGGTCGCGCCGCACCGGGCGCATTCGACCGGCTGCGGGCTTGCCCGGCGGTCGTCGGCGCGAACGGCGGCGAGACCGGCCACCTCAGGCACCCTCGGCCGGGGACTCGGGCACGGGCTCGGGCACGGGCCGCCGGGCGGCAAGGTTGCGCGCGACCTCCGCCTCCCAGCCCTCCACGGCGCGGGTGGTGTCGATCTCGAACTCGTACCTGGCAGTCATGTCGGACTCGATGTCGGCCGTGTCACGGTAGAACTGCTCGTACCAGCGCCGCAGCTGGTACACCGGGCCGTCCTCCGCGCACAACAGGGGGTTGTCCACCCGGCTCTTGTGCAGCCAGATCTCCACGTCCTGCTCGAAGCCGACCCCGACGAACTTCCCGAACTTGGCGCCGAACCTGGCCGCCTGGTCGTCGGTAAGCCCCGGCGGCCGCCTGACGATCACGCCCCACTGCAGCATGAACGACGTCGGGGTAACCGGGTAGTGGCAGTTGATCAGCACGCTCTCCACGACCATCCCGTGATAGTCATGCCACAGGTTGTCGATCATGTAAGAAGGACCAAAATACGAAGCTTCCGAACGAAGGGTGGTTTCTCCTCCTTCGGAGTAGTTCGACGCGGCTCCCACGTCGGGCCTCGACCTGGTCGTCAGGTACTGCGAGGCGATATGCCCCTCGAAGACGTTCTTGAAGTACGTCGGGAACGCGAAGTGGATGTAGAAGAAGTGCGCCATGTCCACCACGTTGTCGACGACCTCACGGCAGTTCGCGCCGTCCACCAGCACCGAATCCCAGGTCCACGCGGTCCACTCGGCTGAGTAGGCGCCGTCGATCCGCGGGATGGTCACGTCGTCCGGCGGGCCGTTCCCCTCCGGGTCGTGCCAGACGAACAACTGCCCGTTCCGCTCCAGGGTGAGCCAGGACCTGGTCCTGGCGGCGGGCGGCACCCGCCGCGCGTAGGGGATCTGGGTGCACCGTCCGTCGCCGCCCCACCGCCAGTCGTGGAACGGGCAGGCGACCTGGTCGCCCTTGATCGTGCCCATGGTCAGGTCGCCGCCCATGTGCCTGCAGTACCCGTCGAGCACGTGCAGTTGGCCGCCGGCGTCGGCGAAGACCACGAGCTTGGTGCCGAACGCCTGCACGGCATGCGGCCTGCTGGCCGACCCCGGGTCGCCGTCGCGGAACCGGTCCGCCAGCCCGAGGCAGTGCCAGCCCCGCGCGAACCGGTCAGGCGGCGTCCCGACGTCGATAGTCCGCGGGCGATTCATCCCCATAGCCATACCCATAGACTAGAACATGTTCTAGTCTTGTGGCGATGGGAGGACGCCAGGAAGGGGCGGCTCGTGGACGAGATCGGCGCATACGCGGGACCGGAGCCGGCGGTTGTCGCCGCGGTGGCCGACCTGCTCCCCGCGTTCCGGCAGCGGGCCCAGGAGACCGAGGACAACCGGGTCGTGCCGGCCGAGTCGGTCAAGGCCCTCACTGAGACCGGCTTCTTCCGCCTGCTCCAGCCGGCCAGCTACGGCGGGCTCGAGGCCGACCCGATCGCGTTCTACCACGCGGTACGGCTGATCGCGAGCGCCTGCGGGTCCACTGGATGGGTCGCGTCCGTCCTCGGCGTGCATCCCTGGCAGCTCGCCCTGTTTCCGGTGCGGGCGCAGGAGGACGTCTGGGGTGCCGACCCCGGCACGCGGATGTCCTCCTCCTACGCGCCGACCGGGCGGGCGCATGCCGTCGGGGACGGTTACCGCCTAGAAGGCCGGTGGAGCTTCTCCTCCGGCTGCGACCACGCCAGCTGGGTGCTGCTCGGCGGGATCGTGCTCGACGACGACGGCAAGCCCGTCGACTTCCGGACGTTCCTGCTGCCCGCGAGCGACTACGCCGTCGACGACGTGTGGGACACGGTCGGCCTGCGCGGCACCGGCAGCAACGACATCGTGGTCGACGGGGCCTTCGTCCCCGCATACCGGTCGCTGAGCTTTACTGACGTGACCCGGTGCGCCTGCCCCGGCCAGGAGCGCAACCCCGGGCCGCTGTACCGGATCCCGTACGGATCGGTCTTCTCCTACGCCATCACGACCCCGATTATCGGCATGGCGACCGGGGCGTACGACGCGCACGTGGCCTACCAGCGCGACCGGGTCCGGGCGTCGTACGTGGGGCAGAAGGCGGCAGAAGACCCGTTCGCCCAGGTGCGGGTCGCCGAGGCGGCGGGCCTGCTCGACGCCGCGTGGCTCGCGCTCGAGCGAGACATGGCCGAGTTGATGGCGCACGCCCGCGCGGGCAAGAAGCTGCCGCTGCCGCTGCGGCTGCGCGTGCGGCGCGACCAGGTGACCGGCACCGGACAGGCCATCCGCGCGGTGGACCTGCTGTTCGAGAACTCGGGCGGGCGCGCGCTAAAGAACGGGACGCCGATCCAGCGGTTCTGGCGGGACGCGCACGCCGGCCGCGTGCACGCGATCAACGACCAGGAACGGGCCCTGTCGATGTTCGGGCGCGGCGAGTTCGGGCAGGAAGTGCCGCCGGATGCGATGGTCTAACCGAATTACGTCGGAGGGGGTTTGGGGGGGTGTCCCCCCGGGCTGGCAGAGAATCGAGGACGGTCATGCACCTGCATTACGAGCTGGCGGGGGAGGGGCAGGCGGGCCGGGACCCGGTCGTCATGCTCCACGGCGGCGGACCCGGCGTCTCGGGGACGTCCAACTTCGGGCGGAACCTGCCCGTGTTCGCCGAACGGTTCCGCACGCTGATCGTCGACCAGCCCGGCTTCGGCAAGTCGGACAAGCCCGCGGTGGAGGGTAACTACTTCACTTTCGCCGCGATGGCGCTCGCCGCCCTCCTCGACGAGCTCGGCATCGACCGGGTGCACCTGGTCGGCAACTCCCTGGGCGGCGGTACCGCGGTCCGCTTCGCCCTGCGGTATCCCGAGCGCGCGGGCCGGCTGGTGCTGATGGGACCGGGCGGCCTCTCGCTGAACGTGTTCGCCCCGGACCCGACCGAGGGCGTGAAGCGCCTGGCGGAGTTCCCGGCCCCGCCCGGCCCGAGCAGGGAAAAGATGGCCGCGTTCCTCCGGACGATGGTCTTCGACCAGCGCCTGGTGACCGACGACCTGATCGACGAGCGATACGCCGCCGCCTGCGATCCGGCGGCGCTCGCGGCGATGGCGTCGCTGGGCGCCTCGTTCTACGATCCCGCCTTTTTCGAGGACGGCCTGCTGTGGCGCGAGGCGCACCGGCTGCGCAACCGTGTGCTGCTGATCTGGGGCCGTGAAGACCGGGTCAACCCGGTCGACGGCGCCCTGGTGGCGCTCAAGCTGATCAGGCGGGCGCAACTGCACGTTTTCGGCGGCTGCGGGCACTGGGCCCAACTGGAGAAGTTCGACGAGTTCAATCAGCTGGCGATCAGCTTCCTTGAAGGAGGGGGCCGGTGATCAGGTCTCTCGGGTACCTGCGGATCGAGTCGGCCGACATCGCGGCCTGGCGCGAATTCGGCGTCAGGGTCCTCGGCCTGGTGGAGGGCCGGGGCCCGGAGGAAGGCGCCCTGTACCTGCGGATGGACGACTTCCCGGCCCGGCTGGTAATCGTGCCAGGGGAGCAGGAGCGACTGCTCGCGCCCGGCTGGGAGGTGGCTGACGAGGGTGAGCTGGCCACCGCGGCATTGGCCCTCGCGGATGTCGGCGTCGCGGTCAAGACGGGCACCCCCGACGAGGTCGCCGCGCGCCGGGTCGGCGGCCTGCTGCGCTTCGACGACCCCGCGGGCAACGCCGTGGAGGTGTTTTACGGTGCGGCGCTCGAGCACCGGCCGGCCGTCAGCCCTTACGGCAACCAGTTCGTGACGGGGGACATGGGCATGGGGCACGTCGTGCTGCCCGTGGCCGGCGCGGCCGACGCCGCGCTCGCCTTCTACACCGGCGTGCTCGGCTTCCGGCTGCGGGACTCGATGCGGATGCCCGCGGAGTTCGTCGGCGGGGCGCCCGGAGATCCGCCGGCGTGGTTCCGGTTCCTCGGCTGCTGCCCGCGGCATCACTCGCTGGCCCTGGCGCCGATGCCGGCGCAGGCCGGGATCGTGCACCTGATGATCGAAGTGGCGGCGCTCGACGACGTCGGCCGGGCCCTTGACCGCTGCACGCGACGGGGAGCGCCGGTGTCCGCGACGCTCGGGCGCCATGCCAACGACCTCATGGTGTCGTTTTACGTGCGCACGCCGGGCGGGTTCGACATCGAGTACGGCCACGACGGCCGGACCGTGGACGACGCGACGTGGGTCAGCCGGGAAACGACCGCGGTCAGCCTCTGGGGACACAGCTTCGCCGGCCCGACCGGCGCCTGACGCCGATGCGCCCTGACGCCGACGTGGACGTTGCCGCGTTCCGGCAGGTGCTCGGCCACTTCTGCACCGGGGTCACCGTCATCACCGGCGCCGAGAACGGCCACCCGGCCGGGTTCGCCTGCCAGGCGTTCGCGGCCCTGTCGCTCACCCCGCCCCTGGTGCTGTTCTGCCCGGGCCGGTCGTCGGGCACCTGGCCGGTGATCGCCCGGGCCGGGTCGTTCTGCGTCAACGTGCTCGCGGCCGGGCAGCAGGAGGTGGCCCGGCGGTTCGGCGTCTCCGGAGGGGACAAGTTCGCCGGGGTGAGCTGGTCACCGTCACCGTCGGGTGCCCCGGTCCTGCGCGGCGCGCTCACCTGGGTCGAGTGCGCGGTGGCGGGGGTACAGGAGGCGGGGGACCATTACGTGGTGACGGGCCGCGTCACCGGGCTCGGACCGGTCCGGCCGGGCCGGCCGCTGCTGTTCTACCGCGGCCGGTACACGGCGACCGACCCGGAGGTTCCCGCCGGCCCGCCCGAGGTCGTCGACACGCTGCTCGCCTGGCCCCGCCACGCGGACTGGATGTGACCTCGGCGTCCCCGGCCGGTCAGTACTCGGTGTCGATGGTGTTCAGTGCCTTCTGCACCTCGGCCAAGGGGCCGCGCAGCTGCATCATCTTCAGCATCTTGCCCTTGATCTTGACCTTGCCCTGGGTGAAGGCCTTCTGCCCGTCCAGTTCGCCGCTGTTGACCTTGGACGAGGTGTCGTAGGACTGGCTGATGGTCACCTCGGCATCGCCCGCGTCACCGAGACCGACCGAGGCGGTGCCGTCGCCGATGCGCAGCCAGTAGCGGACCTCGCCATCGGGCGCCTCGGCGACCACCATCTGGATGACCGCGCTCTTGCCCTTCAGCGCCTTGCTGACCGCGTCGTCCGCGCCCACGGTGGCGTTGTAGGCGTCGATCCACTCCTGGGACAGGTACTTGACCGGCATCGTCGCTTGTCTCCCTAGTCGGCGGGCATCCCGACAAAACTATAACAAGTTCTAGTT
>Ga0102924_1005707_pt1 | contig 11947 bp, 10 predicted proteins | sample PaiPotPPM11metaG_FD_80116 | JGI IMG/M metagenome (GOLD analysis project Ga0102924, IMG submission 80116) | Iron sulfur acid spring bacterial and archeal communities from Banff, Canada, to study Microbial Dark Matter (Phase II) - Paint Pots PPM... ... | reverse complement strand
CCCCGAGCCCGAGCTCGAGGCAACGCCCCCAGAGCTCGCCGAGCCGGAGGAAGAGCCCCCGGAGCTGCTGCCGGAGGAGGATCCTGGCGGCGGCGTTACGGCGTCAAAGCCGCACATCACGCACGCGAGCGCAATGGCGCCGCACGCAGTCGCCCGCAGAGCGGTGACACCAAAACGCCCGGCTTGTAGGTCTCCCATCCCGATGTACCTCCGGTAACCCTATTTCCCCCCTGTTGAGTTGGGGGTCGCGCAAGAAACGATCACCAATGTTGCAAATGTCCGCGTTAGAAAGTCGTCCAAAAAAGGGCCTACGCGGGCCGGCGAGCGAGCCGCCCGATGATCCGGCGACGCTCTACCGGGCGGGCCCCCGGGGGCAGATGCGGCCGCGCCGGCGCCGCAGTTGTCGTGCTGCGCCCCCTGGGCGGCGCCGGGTGCGTCTCGTGCATCGAGACGTCGTGCTGCGCCGCGTTGACCGCGTGCTCCGCGTACGCGACGTGCGCGCCGGCCTTCGGCGAGGAGGGCGCGCTTGGCGGGTGCCATCTCCATTGGGCGGGACGTGGCTAAGGGCCGACCACGGCCTTTACTGCGGCAATGAGCGCCGCATTTCCGACAACACCGGCGTCCTCCATCCCCGCTGCCATCCGGCGAAGATACCAGTGGACGGTCTGCGTGTACGTGGCGCCCGGCGCCACCGAATTGTAAGCGCTGTACTCCTCGATCTCTTCGTAGGTGTGAGGATTGTTGCAATAAAACTCGATCGTGTAGTTGTCGGGGGCCGGTGGGGTCTGCGCCGCGGTGAGCGGTTTGAATGCCTTGATGAACAGAATGTCCCCATCGGCATGAGGGGCGAGTTGCGCGACGAACCCGCCCATCGAGTCGGTCCCTCCCTTGGACTCGCCGTTGTTCGCGACGTGAGTGGAGTTATCGTACCAAGTGTACCCAGCCGCTTGTTGGAAATTCATCGGCTGCGCCAAAAAGTCGGTCTTGAGGTTGTTGCCCGAAGGAAAGAACGCCGTCCCATTGGGAAAGACGCGCGTGACTTCCCAGTGCGAGATCTGAAATGCCTGATTCCCCGTATTGGTGATCGTGTAATCGATGACGATCCCTTGATGGGCAAGGTCCGGCGTGAAGACCTTAGTCAGGGTGAATTGCTTGCCGTTCATCGTGGTGAACGATCCGCTGATCGCCGTGATGACCCCGTCAGCGCTCACGGTCGTCGTGTACGGATTGAGGTCCAACGCCGGAGGCGGCTGCACTCCGTTGCCTCCGACCCAATCGCTGGCGGGGCTCGTCCATAGCGTCGAGCCGTAGAAGAGCGGATTCGCGGTCGGGTCGGTCAGAAGCTCGTCGCCGTCGAGTGTCAAGCTCACGATGCGCGCACCCACCATCGGATTGACGGTGAACTTGAGCGGACCGAACTCCAGAACGTCGAGGCCGTTGCGCTCGACGGGCAGGACGAGCGTGGGCGCCCCGGCGTCGCCGTCGCCCGGCGGGACATCGGCAATCGAGCTGTCCGAGACTCCCGCGTCCATCGCGCTTCCCGACGAGCCGCTCGTGCTCGCGCTGGATGTGCCGCTGCTGCCGCTGCTGCCGCTGCTGCCGCTGCTGCCGCTGCTGCCGTTGCTGCCGCTCGACGCGCTGCTTGCCTGCGACCCGCCCGAGCCGGACCCGGAAGAGCTCCCGGAGGTCGACCCGCTTCCCGAGGTGCCGGAGCTCTGGTCGCTGCACCCGGTGAGCGCGAGTACGAGCGCCACCACGCTCCATGCAGCCGCGCTTCGACGAAGGCGGTGCGCGTCGCAAGGGAAATGGACCAGAGGGTACGATTTCATGACGGCCTCGTCGCGTCTACCTTGGGCCTACTGCGAAGACCACGAGCAAAGATGTCCGTCGCCGCCGGCGATGATGTGACCTTTGACGGCGATGGGCGTCGTGTATTGACGCACGTTGGCGCAATTGCCGCCGCTATACAGCGTCGCGCCGCTTTCTCCGTCGATGCCATAGAGCACCGACGCGTTGGTGCCGGTGGGAGGGGCCGGGGACGTGGCGCTTCCCATCACCCAGACGACAGGCTCGCTCGTGCCGTCGGTCGTCGTCACGATGGGAGACGAGCTCCGATTTCCAATGGTGGCCATCGGGGGCCAGGCCTGACCGCCCACCGTGACGCACCAACTCGGGGTCACCTTGATGGGCGGACCGGCGGAGGGCGTCACGCTCAAGCCCATGAGGACTTGCTGCCCTGGGTCCACGGCGGGCGTCGCGGGACACGCCGCGGTGCAAGGCGCGTTCGTGTTCGTGCACGCGCCGCGATCGATGGTCAACGCAATGTGGCTGCCACTCTGGGACGTGTACGAAATCGGCGAAGTTCGGCCCGAGTGGACCACGCTCGAGAGCGTGAGGTCGATGATTTCGCCCCCACCGTTCATCATGCTCATCGTGCCGAGGTTTTGGCTGTCGAGCATGTACAGGTGCGAGTCCTTCGAGAGGGCGACGACGTAACTCGACGGTGTCGCTCCCGCTACCGTCATGAGCATGGGATTGGACGAGCCCATGTCTTGATCGTTGATGTCCATGTACTGCCATCGAGTCGGATAGTACTCGTCCGCTCGAGCCAGCGGCGTCCCGGAAATGCGCACGATCGCCTCGCTGTCCGAGTACATCGGCGGCGGGCCGAACATCCCGTTGTAGTTGGCATTCGCCGTCGCCGCGAAAACGCTGGTCCCGTCGGAGGCGAGTCCGCCGGGACTCCAGATGCCTCCGCCTTCACCGCGCGCGGCCCACGCGGTGATCTTTTTTGGATTGGTCGTGTCCACGGCAACGACCCATCCGTGGTAGGGGCCGCAGTCGCCCTGAGGCCCTCCGAACGGGATGTACACGAGCCCGTTCACGAGCGACAAGGCGCCGCGTTGATCCAAATCGCTGGCGGTAAAAGGCAGACTCATGCCGTCGTTGGTCGCCACGACGGACGAATCCAGCACGACGGGCCACCCTCCCATGCGCTCCGTTCCGTCCATCGCCGACAAGGCATGCAAGTCGTAGTGGTCCACCGTCGTGGTGCCGATCGCAGCGACGACGTAAATGGTGCCGACGCCGTCCGGGCCGGCAGTCGCGTCGATAACGGGCGTGCCAAGGATCCCGACGGGGCTTGCGCCCCCGCATCCCATCGTGATTCCCGCCGGTCCCGAGCCGAGGTTTTTCTTCCAGACTTGCGCACCCGTTTCGTCGAACGCGATGACCGTGTCGGAAGTGGTCGCGGCGACATAGATGCCCTGGCCGCCCGGCCCGTGCTCCAGATAGAGCGGCGACGCCCACATCCCGTCGCCCACCTGCATGCCCATCGAGTTGGAGACCGTGAAGGTCGCCTTCATGTTGAACGCGGTATCGGGCTTCATGCTCATGGCTTTCATCCTCGAGAGCATGGGCTGCACGAACTGGCCGTCGCGCGAAGAGTGCTTGTTTCGCTGCAAGACCGAGTTGCTCGTATCGACGACGATGCCGCCGGCGTCGCTGCCCGCGTCGGTCGTCATGCCGCCGGATGATCCGGACGACGTCCCCGAGCTTCCATTGCCGGAGGACGACGATCCGCTGCCGCCGGAGGACGACGATCCGCTGCTCGATCCGCTGGCCGAACCGCCGCTCGAGCCACCCGTCGATCCAGTCGACGCGCTGCCCGACGAAGATCCAGAAGATGAATTGTTGTTCTGCGTGGGCGGCGAAGTCGTCGAGCAACCGACGACGACAAAAAAGGACGCTGCGATTCCGAGCGGAACGTTCCTCGACGTCATAGAACCCCCTACCGCGCGCTCAGGGCCGGCGCGCTCGCGCGGGCTGAATTCAACGAGGGTCCTTTACGCACGTTTCAACGCAAGGTCAAACGCGAATCCCCTGGTCCGCGATTTGCGCGTGCCCGTCCTTGCGACGACCGGAAAAGTGCGTTCGCCACTGACCAAAGTCGCTTCGCCATGCCACTTACAGCGCGCTGCACAATGTCGCTCACCGGCGGGAGTAAGACGATGACCCCAACGCATGGCGCGCCCCGCGCGCAAAGGCTCGTCCTCACGAGCTACCTTCTTCTTCTCCCGATGGCTTGCAGCACGGCAAACAGTGGTTCCACCGACGCAGGCGGCAGTAGCTCGGGCGGATCGAGTGGAAGTCCTGCGTCGTCTACGTCGTCTGGCGGCAGCTCGGGACCATCCAGCGGCGGATCGAGCGGAGGCTCGTCCGGGACCGGGCTCGACGCGAGCATGGGAGAGAGCGGCCTTCCCGACGGCGGCGTCACCGATGCGACCGCTTCCGACGGCGCCTTTGCGTGTCCAACCCTGCCGGTTCCGGGCAACTGCTCCCCGCCGGCCGACATTCGTTGCCCCTATCCGAAGCTCAGCCAAACCGGATGCATGGATCCGAGCGACCCGCTCAGGATGGCAAGCTTCGTCGTGCCCTACGAGGTCAATAGCCCACTCTGGTCGGACGGAGCGTACAAGACGAGGGGAATGAGATTGCCTGGGTACCTTCCCGGCGGCCAGCTCGCGACCAATCAGCGCATTCACGTCAAGAACTGCTCCGCGAACCCCATGGAGTGCTGCGTCGAGAATCCCGTCACGCTGTCGAGCTGCCTGCCGCCCTATGACGATGGCAAATGGGTTTTCCCGGTCGGGACGGTAATGGTCAAGAGCTTCATGTTTCCCGATTCGAGCAAGCCTTCGGGTTACAAGCTCGTCGAGACCCGATTGTTTATGCGCATGGACCACGTCGACCCGGCATCGAATTCCGACTGGGTAGGCTACGGCTACCAGTGGGACGACGCCCAGACGGACGCGATGGTGACCGGCGGACCGGACGCGGCGAGTGACAACCGGTCGAGCGCGATGTTTCACGTCGAGGCCGACGCCGGAGCCATGCAGACGATCACGTGGAACTATCCCAATCGCCTCGATTGCATGACGTGCCACACGGCGATAACGCCTTCCGGCGGCCATACCCTGGGCCCGGAAACGATCCAGATGAACCGGATGGTCAACGGGGCGAATCAAATCGACACGCTGGCTTCGATGGGCTTTTTCGATGTCCCGCCGCCCCAGCCTTACGACGCCGCCCTCGTGGCACCTTATCCTGGCCAGGCGGGATCCCCCCCGCCTGGCGCCACCCTGGACCAGAGGGCTCGATCGTACTTGCATGCGAACTGCTCGTTCTGTCACCGGCCGGACGGCAACTGGAACGCCATGGATTGGCGCTTCGACGTCCCGCTCCAGTCCACGGGCGCATGCAACGTTGCGGCGGGGAAAGGAGACCTCGGAGTCTCGGGAGCGCTGCTCTTGACCCCCGGCGATCCCATGAAGTCGATCATCTTGCTGCGCATGATGGCTCCAGCGGGAACGTCGGCGACGGGGGATACGGGTCGCATGCCCGAGATCGGTACCTGGGTGGTCGACACGCAAGCGACGACCCTCATCAGCCAATGGATCGACTCCATCAGCGCTTGTCCGATGTGATTTGAGGCTCCGCGAAGCAGTTGACCCGGTGGATTCACGGCGGTATTCGGATGCGCTCGGTTTTCTCCTACCAACTCTAGTTTCCGTCGAGGTAGCCCATGAAGTCTTTTCGCCTATTTGGAACTGTCGCATCGTCTCTCCTTGTCGCGCTGAGCGCGGTCGGCGGCTGCAGTAGCGGAGACAGCACGGGCGTAAACTCGGACGCATCGACCAGCGGCGCGTCGAGTGGGTCCTCGTCTTCCGGTTCGTCGTCAAGCGGCTCGACGGGCTCCTCGAGCGGTACATCCAGCGGATCGAGCGGAACAAGCAGCGGCAGTACCTCCTCGGGGGGTTCGGCGTCGAGCACATCGAGCGGTTCGGCATCGAGTGGGTCGTCGTCGGGCGGTCAGTCGACGGATGCTTCGGCGTCCGACGACATGGACTCCACAACAGAGTCGGCGAGCGAAAGCTCGACCGAACAAGATGCGGCCGAGGAGGACGCCGAAGCGTTGCCGACGCTCGCACAGGTCAAGGCGTTGTGCCCGATGTTCACGGGCTCGACGGCGATGACGGCGGCGGAATTTTGCGTTGCGTTCGTGGATGTTTGCCTGCCGTTGGGGCAGCCTGCCGTCGAGACATTGAAAGACGAGGGGAGCTGCCAGGAGTTCGCGTATCCGGGCTGGGCCAACACTGCGGGGAAGCAGAACTGCGTTTCCGAATACGTGTGCCGAGCGGTCACCGGCAACGGCAACATCAACAGCAACTGCCAAGAAGCTCAAGGCTTCGGCAACGTCTGCCCGATGTGAGGTTTTCCTCCCATGGACGAAGCCAGACTCGGGCGCGGAGCCAAACGAAGGTTCGACCTCGTCGCGCTGGGCGAAGTCATGCTCCGACTCGATCCCGGCGACGGCCGCATCTCGACGGCCAGGACCTTCCGCGCCTGGGAGGGCGGCGGAGAATACAACGTGGCCCGTGCGCTCAAACGCTGCTTCGGACTGGAGACCGCCATCGTCACGGCGTTGGCTGACAACCCCATCGGCCGGCTGGTCGAGGATTTGATGTTTCAAGGGGGCATCGCTCAAGCCTATGTTCGCTGGACGCCATACGACGGAGTTGGACGCACCGTTCGCAACGGGTTGAACTTCACGGAGCGCGGCTTCGGTATTCGCGGGGCGGTGGGCTGCTCGGACCGGGCGAACACCGCGATCAGCAAGCTTGCGCCGGGAGACGTCGATTGGGCACGCATCTTCGGCGTGGACGGCGCGAGGTGGTTTCATACGGGCGGCGTCTTTGCGGCGCTGTCCGATTCGACGGCCGTTGTGGCACAGGAAGCGATGACGGCTGCAAGACGTCAGGACGTCGTCGTCTCCTACGACCTCAATTATCGAGAATCGCTCTGGAAAGGAATCGGCGGCAAGCGCCGCGCCCACGAAGTGAACCGCGCACTCGTCGAGCATGCGGACGTTCTCATCGGCAACGAGGAGGACTTCACGTCCGCGCTCGGTTTCGCGGTCGAAGACCTGGACCCCGACTGTTCGAGGCTCGAGCCCTCGTCCTTCGAGCGCATGCTGCGGAACGTGCATGCTACGTATCCGAATCTGTCGGTCATCGCGGTGACGCTGCGGCGCGCCACGACCGCGAGCCGCAACGACTGGGGCGCCATCTGCCTTGCCGACGGTCAGCCGTACAGCGCGAAGGCGCGCCTTGATCTGGAGATCTTCGATCGGGTGGGCGGAGGAGATTCCTTCGCCTCTGGCCTCATCTATGGTTTGCTGGCGGGACGAGGCGCCCAATGGGCCATTGAATGCGGCGCCGCGCATGGCGCCCTCGCGATGACCACTCCGGGCGACACCTCGATGGCGACGCTCGCCGAGGTGGAGGCGGCCATGGCCGGCGTCGGGACGCGGGTGAGCCGATGACCGCGAAGGATGACGTCGTCCAGCGAATCGTCGCTTGCGGCATCGTTCCCGTAGTTCGCGCGCCGTCGAGCGAAATCGCTTCTCGCGCCGTCGAGTGCATGGTTCTTGGCGGCATCGACGTCGTCGAGATCACGATGACGGTTCCCGGCGCGCGCAAGCTCATCGAAACGCTCGCGGCGCGCTATGGCGAGAAGGTTCTCTTGGGGGCGGGGACGGTGCTCGACGCGGAGACCGCACGGGGTTGCCTCGGAGCCGGGGCGCGATTCATCGTGAGCCCGGCGACCGACGAGGACACGATCGCGCTCTGTCGCAGCCAGGGGGCTCCGGCTCTGCCGGGCGCCCTGACGCCGACCGAGATCGTGCGCGCGGCGCGCGCCGGAGCCGACCTCATTAAAGTGTTCCCTTGCAGCGCCGTCGGTGGGGCCAGATACATCAGGGCTCTGAGGGGCCCCTTCCCCGACTTGCGTTTCGTCCCCACGGGCGGGATTTCCGAGGGCACCGTCGCAGACTACATTCGGGCCGGAGCGAGCGCGCTCGGCATGGGATCAGAGCTCGTCGACGTGGTCAAACTCGGCGAAGACGCCGCGTCGGTCACGGAGGCGGCGCGGCGCTGCCTCGAAGCTGTGCGCGATGCGCGGCGGCCACCATGAGACGCAAAATCCCACGCCAACCACCAGGCAGGTGCACCCCCGCGCGACCGTGACTCGCGGACCCTGATCTGTCTAGGTCAGGACGAGCTTGCCGAAGGTGTCGTTGCTCTCGAGGAGCGCGTGCGCCTCGGCGGCGCGCTCGAGGGGGAACACCCGCTCGACGACCGGGCGCAGGAGGGCGCGTTCGAACAGGGGGACCAGGTGACGCTGGAGGGCGGCGGCAGCCAGGATCTTCTCCTCCAGCGGCCGGGCTCGAAGGACCGTGCCGCGGACGCTGGCCCGCTTGTGCAAGAGGAGCGGTAGGTTCAGCTCGCAGCTCGGCCCCGCCATCATGCCGACCACGACGATACGGCCGCGCGGCGCCACGCACGCGAGATCCTCGGCGACGTACGCGCCCCCGACGAGGTCGACGACGACGTCGGGGCCGCGGCCCTGGGTCTGCGCGAGCACCTCCGCGGCGAAGCGGCCCGCCGGGGCGAGAACCCCGGTGTCCAGGCCGTAGTCGCGCGCCTGCTCGAGCTTCTTCGGCGTCCGCGCGGTCCCCACGGTACGCGCGCCGACGGCGCGGGCGATCTGGAGGGCCGCCGTCCCCACGCCGCTGCCGGCGGCATGCACGAGGACGACCTCGCCCGCCGAGAGCCCAGCTTGATCGATCATCGCATCCCATGCGGTGAGGAACGCCTCCGGCACGGCCGCGGCCTCCGCGAAGGCCATCCCGGAGGGGATGCGCGCCAGAGCGCGCGCGTGCACGACGACGTACTCGGCGTATCCCCCGCCGCCCACGATGCCGAAGACGCGATCGCCGACCGCGAGCTCCGTGACGCCGTCGCCGAGCTTCTCCACCTCGCCCGCGATCTCCAGGCCGGGGATGTCCTTCGGCGATCCCGGCGGCGCCGGGTACCTCCCGAGGCGCTGGAGCAGGTCCGCGCGGTTCACGGCGGTGCCGTACACGCGGACGCGCACCTCGCCACGCGATGGCTCCGGCGCCGGGACGTCGCGAAGCTCGAGCACCTCCGGTCCGCCTGGCTCACGAATGACGATGGCGCGCATGGCGCACGTGAGCTTACGCCAGCGGTGTATAAGGTGTCTCCCGATGACCGCGATGCGCGTGGCACGACCGGTCGTGCGCAGCTTCAAATGGCCGTTCCTCGAAGAGGCGGCGTCATGGGTGCGCGCAGGCGGGCACGCCGTCGTCTGGCTCTCGCCGCGCAAGGCCCGACTCGTCTTCACCAAGCCCGCTCCCGGCGACGAGCACGACATGGGCTACTGGTCGGCGCTCGACATCGCGCAGACGGAGTACTCGACCGCGAAGCGCGGCCCCTTCCAGGGAATGGCGTTCGTCAAGGTCCCGCACGACTGCTACACCATCGTGCGCGCGCGCGTCGTCCGCGACTCCATCCACCCCGAGCCCACGCGCGAGATCGAGCTCGACTGCCTCGCCTGCGGCGCCTGCTGCAAGGACAACCGCGTCGAGCTCGACGACAAGGACATCGCGCGCTTCGAAGAAGCAGGCCGCGGCGAGCTCGCTCGTCCCCCGTACGCCAGGCGCCAGGACGGTGCGGTCGTCCTCCTTCTGCGCAAGGACAAGCGATGCAAGCACCTCGCGGACGACAACAAATGCGGCATCTACTCCATCCGGCCCGACGCCTGCAGCACCTTTCCCGTGGGGAGCGAGTGCTGCCTGTCGTCGCGCGAAGAGGAGCTCGACATCCTGGACGGTCTGCGGGAATAGAAAGCGCCGCCCCCAACGCCGATAGCTCGTGACCCACGAACGGCGGGTCGCTCAGCGCCCTCGTCGCGACGCGAGGAAACCGGCCGCGCCGCCGATGACCGCGCTCGTGATTACCGTCGTCGCGTGCGGAGCACCAAGGCAAACGCCGGTTACGCCGAGCAGGGCAAGCCCCGCCACGGCGCTCAACACTGCCCATCCGACCTTCGCCTGCCGCCGTTGCGGCTGGTGGCCGCCCCGATGCTCGACGACGTCTTCGCTCGGCTCGTCGACCCGCACGCTGGCCGGTTCGTCGTCGGCGACCTTGGCGGTGTCTTCGGCTGGCGCGGGGGGTGGCGCGCTGACGTCGAGGGTGGATTCCCTGTCTTGCTCTCTCGCGGCCCTGGCCGTCGTCGCGCGGGTCGTCGCGAGCGCTCGCGCCTCGTCGCGCAGCTCCGCGGCTAGGTAGACCGCTTCCGCCGAGGCCTTTCCGCCCGCGAGGAGTGCCTGGATCGCTCGGCGGCTGGAGGCCGGGAGCGCCGCGGCTTCCTCGAGGAGGACGCGCGCTCGCAGCGTTCGCTCCGGTTCTCGCAGCGATAGCAGGGCCATGCGGCGCGCAGCGCAGAGAACGAGTCTCGCCTCCTCGCTTCTGCCGTTCGCGGCAGCATCCTCTGCGCCGGCGACGAGATCCAGCGCTGGCCCCAGGCCAGAAGCGCCGTCGTCGCTGGTCAGGGACGTCACTCGGCGCAGGAGGTCCGCGCGCAGCGCGAGGACCTCTGCAGACAGTCCTTCTTCTCGTGGAGCGTGCGCGTTGCGGAGCGGAAGAACGAACCCCTCCGGGAATCGTTCGACGATGCGCCGCTCTCCGGGGTAGTCGAGGCGCCCGAGCGCCTCCTCCGGCGTGAGCCACGCCACCTCGTCGATCTCGTCCCGGAACTTCGCCTCGAGCTTCCCCTCGTGCGTCATCTCCATGTGCCAGTAAAGGACGATCTTGGGGTTATTGCGCGGCACGTAGGTCATCGCCCCTGCGAACGACGCGATGCGGCCCTCGCAGCCCGTCTCTTCTCTGACCTCCCGCAGCGCGCACGCTTCCCAGGTCTCGCCGTCGTCGAGCTTCCCCTTGGGCAGGCTCCAGTCCTTGCGGTGAGGACGGTGAATCACCGCGAGACGCGCGCCGCTCCGACCCTTCTTGCCGTCGCGCCAGAGCAACCCGCCTGCGGCGCGCACGACCGCCATCGCCTGAAGACTGCCTCCTTCGTGGGCGCCCCGCAAGGCGTCATCGGGCGAGGTTTTCGTTCTTATAGTTGGCGTCTTCGGTTACCTCTCGCAGCACGTGCGGACGGAGCCACTCCGGCACCTCCGCGGTCGCGCCGACGCTGGGGAGCTCCACCTCCGCGAGAAAGAGCTTGCGGTCGAGGAACTCGTCGAGCTCCCACACGCGGTCGCCCTCTCGGACACGGTAGCGACGTTTTCGCACCCGGCGACCCTCGGTGAGGGGCCAGAGGCGCTCGAAAAGCTCCGCCTCGATCTCGTCCTCGAGCTCGGTGCGCGCCATGCCGGTCCCCACCTTGACGGTCCGGTAGAAGCGAGAGCCCTTGGCCGAATCGACGCGGCGGAGTCGCTCGCGGATGTTCTCGCCGGCAATATAGCCCTGAGCGATCTCGCCCTGCTCGACCGCTTCGTTGAGGTTGGGCAGCGAGTGAAGCAGGTATTTCCGCTCGATCTCCAAGTGACGTATTCCCCGACCGACGAGCAGCTCGGCAAGAGCCGTGACTTCGCGCTGGAACGGTTCGAAGCGATCCTCGAGCCAGCCTGTCTCGAGCGCGGCAAATAGCTCCTGGATGCGGTCGCGCACGTGGCGGTCGATGGCGAGGAGTCCTGCGCGGAGATCGCGCGGCAGCTTCGGTTCCTGCTCCTCCGTCGTCTCGACGTAAAGCGCCTCGTGCAGGCGCCGCACCCGTTCGGTGGCGCTCTCGACCTGCGCCGACGCAAGCTCGTCGGCGAGCACGTGGGCGTCGTGCAGCGCGCCGAGAACGTCCTGCAGCCCCCTGAGGTGCTTGACCAGCGCCGTCGCGTGCTCCCCGACGTCGGTCTCGCGGAGCGGCTCGAGCAGGTAGCGCAGCCGCTTGGCGAGGATCCTCGCTTCGTGCGCGGCTTCGCTGTCGGCGGGGGAGTGGACGTGTGCGAGACCATCGCGCAGCGCCT
>Ga0102924_1005706_pt1 | contig 11949 bp, 13 predicted proteins | sample PaiPotPPM11metaG_FD_80116 | JGI IMG/M metagenome (GOLD analysis project Ga0102924, IMG submission 80116) | Iron sulfur acid spring bacterial and archeal communities from Banff, Canada, to study Microbial Dark Matter (Phase II) - Paint Pots PPM... ... | reverse complement strand
AGGAGGTACTGGCCGCTTCTTGATTAGTGACCAGATTCGACCTTTTTAGCGGACTTCCTAATTCTTGAACGGCCTGAAGGCCTGAATCTTAAAGACTTGTTTTCGAAGCATAAGGGTTCCGACATCGTCAGTATTATCATCCCTGACGAGAGCAACCCTAATACTCCCACTCTCTCGAGGTAGATCCCATATTTTTTAATAGTCTAACCTTGTTCTTCACTATGGTTTGCAGGAATCTATGTGAGAGGCTCTATTCCAAAGTCGTTTTTGGTAAGAGTCAATATGAAGGTGGCAAGAAATACTGTAGACGATGTGATGTTTATTATTACCACGATGGTGTGTTCTGTTCTTGTTGCGGTATGGCGTTACGAATGTGACCAACTAATACAAGGGATAAAGAAAGGCTAACAAAATCAACATTTAAGACTGTTATTACAAAGGCTGATGAATCAAGTATAGCACAAGCATAATTAGGTATGAAAAATAACGATGATAATAATAAAAATTGAAAGCCGACCTATTCTAATAGTAGATCCATTTATGCTCTTGTTATGCTTAAGAATTTGAAAGGAGACAAGAAAAGTAACAATATAAAATTTGGTTGTTACATCTACCAGGACAGCTTAGGTTATAAAGATATTAAACATATTGCATTGGAATGTGAAAAGCTAGGATATGATTCTGTATGGTTAAAGGATAATTTTATTCCCTGGATTCAGGATTATGCCTCGTTCAACTCGAATAGAAATAACAATAGTAGCGAGCATCGTAGAATAGAAAAGGATCAACAACACAATCATCAGCAACAAGATCCGAGTGAAAGAATGATGTTAGAATGTTGGACAACGCTTTCTTCACTTGCATCTGTGACTACAAAAATAAGACTAGGAGCGATATTAGTCAATCTAAATAGGAATCCGACCATTGTGGCAAAAATGGCTTCTACTTTAGATATCATAAGTAACGGTAGATTAGAGATTGGATCAAGTGCTGGTTGGTACCAAAAAGAAACCCAGGCATATGGAATTGTATTTCCAATAGATTCCATAAGAGTTGAAATGCTAGAAGAAAGTGTTATAATCTTAAGAAAACTGCTAACGACTGAAGATAACAATAATAATCATGGCAAAATATCATTTAGAGGAAAATATTACAATTTATCAGATGCAGAATGCAATCCAAAACCAATTCAGAAGCCGCATATTCCAATATGGGTTGGTGGAAGCGGTAAAAAGACTCTAAAGGCTGTAGCAGGTTACGCGGATGGTTGGAATTATGGGCTTTGTAGTTATAATCAATATGTAGAGAAATTATCTTTTTTAAAGAATTATTGCTATAATAATAAAGTAAGAGGTAAGAGAAATTATGATGACATAATCAAAGCATGGCATGGTATTTTATTTCTTGGTGCGGATGAAGAAGAATTAGAGAGTAGAAAGACGAATATATTGTGTAAAAAAAGAATATGGAAAGATTCTAACCTAGTAACTGCTGGAACGCCTGATACTGTCATAAGGGAAATAAACAGATACTTGAATATTGGAGTAACATATTTTACCGTATGGTTTCCAGATTTACCCGATACAAGATCTTTACAATTGTTTGCAGAACATGTTATACCTTGTTTTAGGAATAGATAGTATTTTGCAGGAAGTTGTGGGCATTGGTACTCAAGTAAGCAATTACATTCTGTTAGCATGATAAAAGATATACGGATTTGCAGAAATTGCGGAGTCGTTTTCGACTTGCAACGCAGGCAAGACAAAGATTGTCCAGTATGTCACCATGGGGAACACCTCGCATTCGGGACAGGGATGCCGCGGCTCCAAATTTTAGCGACGCTTTCAATAAGGAGTTTTTCACAACGAGATCGACCCAAGGTCTAGACATATTCAGCATGTTAGGTTACAAGGCGACCCCAATAATAACAAAATGGAAAGACAAAACGACGAGATGAGACCGTAGGAATTTGTTTGTGATATGAGGATTATACAGTTGGTTAATGTCTACTTTCTCTTGCTTTTTGCTTTTACCTTTACTTTTCCTACTTTTTTAGATCGCTGCTTACTAGGAATCTTAGCCTTACCTGTTGCTTTTGCCCCGCCCCCTACCATTTTGAACATCTTCCCACCACACACAGTGCAGATTCCGGATATGCCACTTCGCCCATTCTTCGTTCTCACCCGTTTTTCATCTTTCATATCTCGCCTAACCTTACATTTCATACAGTATCCTTCTGTTGTCAACTTGCCATAGTTCTCATGCTTGAATATAAGACTAGCTCGTTTACAGTAACTTTTGGATATAAGTAGGTGTTATGTGTTACAACCTAGATTTTCTGAAGGTGAATTTAAGAAAACACAATAAAACTAGACAATATTATAATATACATGCGCGGCAATTATCAGTTCAATTATCAATTATGGCGTCCTATTAATAATCAAGACCTTTATCTTGCTGACAAACCTTCACAGTTGTTAAGGTCAGCTCTCATAAAGGAAGAATCTTAAATGATGAATTATATGCACGAGATTAGAAGGATTAGAGGTTGTCAAAAAAGAACGTAAAGTTGATTATTGGCGATACACTGATATGGGATTTTGAACGCTTTTTTCAGGTACTAAATAACGAAACTCCTTTGTTTGAGGAATTGGAAATAATCCCAAGTGAATCAGAAATTGGCTATTTTACCTTTGGGTATATCAAATTTAGTATCCATTCTACTATTCATTCTGACGCTGTAATAGGAGATATCTTAATGGCCCACAAGCATTTTGGAAAGCATTTTCATTTGCTTTTTGGAAATTTATACGGTATACTAAACAGCAGGTTAGTAGACGAATTTGCATCATATTCCAAAGAAAATAAACTAGAAGAGTTTATGAATTACGAACCCAACGTTCTCGAAATAATTAGGCTTTGTTACTGGTACTATCAATGTGACTTTTTATCATCCACATTTTATTACAAGAAGAAAGAGATACGACGTAAAATTTACAAGGGAATACTTGACTTATTCAAGCCATATTATGAATCAGTTTCATATGACAATTTTGCTAACGATTATGAATTTAATAGATGGGTGGAGGAACGGGTAAAGGGATTTTCTCCAGAGAGAAGAAAAGATAAACGATTCGAACAATCTATCTTAGAGCTTCTCAGGGTTTTGAAGTCTATCAACTCCGAATTAATGCTCGCATGGCTTTGTCATAGATTTGGAAAGATATCGTTTGATGCAACACAAACAAATGGTCACGATTATGACTTTATTATTAACGGTACAATCGGTGTTCAAATTAAGACACCTTTTCCGGTGTATGATAACAAGAACCCATTTTTCAAAAAGGTAGAAGCATTGGAAGTGAATGGAAATATAGCTGATGATAAACTAGAAAAAGAATTCTGGAACTATATTTTCGATATTAACCAAGTAGATAAAATTGATAAGGCGATAGAACAAGGTTCAAAAATAATTTTCTTTAATTTAAGTTATACACATATAGGCTACGCAATGGAAAGGCATATTGTAGAATCTAACAAACTAGCCGGTTTTGCGAAAAGCTTATCAGACTCTATAGATATCGCAAGTGAAACTGAATATTTGCCGTTAATCATTTTTTTGTCGAGAACTAACGTAAGATATAATATCATTGGTACACATTTGAAGGTACCCATAACAAAAGACAAAAATAAAATAAAAATGGATCGCGCAAGAGTTCAAGGTTTTAAATAATTGAATTATTTCTATCTGTTATAGAAATCCCAAGAGATTGGGAATGTTAGTTCCGAAGTATGCTAATTTTGCGAAGCTGGGCCAACTTTTCATCAAGATAATTCTCGTCGCCTTTAGCTGACATAACAGCCCACCTTAAAATTGTATCCCCATACGGAAAGCCACACTTGTCTAGGAGTGTTTTGAGTTCTTTAATTTTTGGGTTCCTCGCTTGGAATTGAGTTTCATATGGTGGATCAACTGATTTATGCGTAGCTTGCAGTATTGGACTAGTGGAATAATATGAGTTTTTGTACGTGTTACCTTGGCGTGTTTGTTGTAGCCCATTTCCAGACCTGAACATATCGCCTCCAGAGTCTGCAAGTCCAAATTCACTATTATAGTTATGAGCTGTGGGATTGTCCCATTTTTGGGTACATCTATACCATGAAGGATGGCTGGGCAGATATTGGCCTGATGACATGCCCGCTAGATATTCAAGTAGTCGAACTATCTCCCCTCTACCATCGTGTAAAGTAAGATTATGTCTAGTCGCACTGTATTTCCTGGTGAAGTGCTCCGAACATGTTGCGCAGACATATGTTAGTCGACCCATTTTAGTCAAAAACCATAGTGACTTTATCTTAATAAGACTTTTTTGAGTGCGACGCAGTGCACCATTGCATAAGACGCCAGACGACTTCATCGCTTCGTCTGAGGGTTGTTAAACACACTATCTGCAGATATGGGATATGCTCGACTGAAAATGTCTTGCGTGATGGATCCTCCACGTTTTTGACAGTGGCGTAACATCAAGCGAATTCTGCAGCTTCCAAATTTGGGCTTATTGTATCAATATGAATGGTATACAAAATGGATATACGCCACCTCAACTATCAGTTAACATATGAATGATGATGAAATTCCCGAGGATATAAATGTCCATAAACAAATTTGGGGCAAAGACGCAGATCAAGTTATTTATGGTGAAATGGAAAAAAAGGAAGATGACGAACAACGATGTCCCATATGTAATTCACGCATAGATGAATTCGGTTATTGTGGATGCGGAGGAAAGTTAGGAGTTAGTTAGCTGGTTAATAGGTAATATAACAAAAAATATTCTGCTCTAATATCGAATGGTATGATGAACTAATTCCCTTAGATCGTGACTGTGGAACTTGTCAATAGACGAAACAAAACAATATAGGAAGAATGACCACAACAAATAAAGTGAGATTTTGTTGTTCGCTGGGATTTCTCCTTATATCCAGTTTTGACTGCTTTTATTTTTATTATCATTCAATAGCACCTTTGCGAAAATCGTTGTTATTGTTGATGGCTGTTAGCGAGAACTGTCCATGAGCTGCGCTATGATCAAACTTCATCGCCCCCTAACTTCAACGACAGAACTATTGGACAAACAACAGAGAGTAAATGAGACAGCGCAGTTGGTAGCAGATTATCTTTATCGCGGCGCAAGATTAGATCAAATTACGTCTATACTCTCACAAGCAATATTCTCTTCTGGATAGTGATGGTAATAATGATGGCAATGTTAATAATGCTGCAAGACACTTTGTCTGGTATCCAGCAAACAACCATAAGTGGATTTGCAAAGCCATTCTAAGTATGTAACCTAGACAAATCTTAGCATCAGGTGGACTTGATATGCACAAAAAAACTCCTGCGCATTAATTAATCAAGTCAACATTACTATGTTATACACAACATGTCATGGAGGACAGTTTTGACTACTATTCAGCCGCAAGACAAATAACAGAATATGATAAAAGAAGACCGAAAAAATATTGTAACTCTGGATGGAGATACTGTGGTCTTGGCTATCATGGAGGGGCCCGATATGGCAGACTGCTACAAGAAACCGGATATATGTACTATACGACGCAAGCATGGAGGGTCTTACAGAAATGTTGGAAAGGATACAAAATAGCAAAGGGCCAAGATGATGTAAAAAAGATGAAATATTATGCTGAGGGAATAAGAAAGGCCCAAAAGGAACTTGGCTTAGAACTGGATAGCTTTCCGAATTTGGGGTTATATGGCTCAGACGCCCTTTATAACTACGAAAGTGAAGCCCAGCGAAGCTGGAGAGAAAGGTTCAATGCTTACCATCACGCTTGAAATGAGTGTATGAGCGTGAACAATGATTGATTGGTTTATTTGACTAATTCAAAACTGACATGAGAGTAAAGACTTTGGTATAAAAATCGCCGATAAAGTCCCGATAAATATAAAAAAGATGAGACGAGGAACTTAGATATGAATTTCCTGCGTTAAAGTCACCATACTTTGTCGAGCTTCCTAGAAACCAAATTGAAAATGTAGCAAGTGGATAATTATGATAGAAAAACAGCTATTCTGAAAAGTTTATATGATTAGGAGCAGTAAGTTAGATATATGAATACTCCGCCCATCGAACCCCCAGCTTGATTATCTTCTCCTCTCGATCGTTCTTGCTCTTTCACGTTCAAGCCGTTGAAGCCTGTTATAATAATTGGTAAACTCTTGAACGTAAACTCGCTGCTTTCTTGCATTTTCACGTTCATTTTCATTACCACCCTTGAAGAAACTGTCTTCCTTATAGCCCTCTGATAAGTACGTCTGTAAATCTTCGTCAAGATTATAGAGGCTAGGATTGATATCATACCATCTGTGGAATATCTGATTCATTTCTAGAAATATCAATTTATTGAACCATCTACATTTCTCTTCTAATCTTAGTATGCCATCTTGTTGGTTCATCTCGAGATAGGATTTTAATAACCAATCCCCAAACTTCTGGCGGAGCGCCCTGTTCTGATCATTTTCTTCAAATTTGTCAGTTAAGGCGGTATATGACATGTCCTCTGTTATAAGATTCAGAACCGTGCCAATATAATAATTATCTATCACATTCCCCTTCCTGAGTTGTGAATCAATTTCTACATTAAATCTATTTATTATAGTCTCCGCATCAAGATCATCTAATATAAAACCTCCGTACTTTTGAAAAAGCTTCCGCTTTCGGAGTAAAATGTGACATGCTGCATAAAAGCATACTGAAACGTCTGGTGGTCGTTGTTTTTCCTTCATCATCTTTAGTTGAGAAGAAAAGGACAAATAGTAAGTAGCTAATTGGCCGTAAAGGGGTAGCATCTCCGTTATTGTTTGCATCTTTAGCTTTGACATTTCAACACGCTCTTGTCTTTTTTGAATCCATCTATTGGCATAATATGCTATAACTGCCGCCGCGCCCGCGACTATGACAGCACCCAATCCGATTAGGACATCCAGTGGCAGTATCCCAGTTGGAGTAGACCCTGAGGGTTTTGATACAGATGCACTAAGGTTCTTGATGTCGGTGGAAAGAGGATCTATCTTTTTAGCGAGTGTCAGGACTGAACTAGACAATATCGTTTGATTATTGCTCTTTGGAATTGTTCCTTGAACAAATCTAGAGATCGTCTCGTTTAGAGTAATAATGTCGCTTGCAAATGATCCCAACTTGTCATCAATTGTCCTGTTAATTTTGGCAATATTATTACCAATTCCGTTTGTTCTTCTTTCAATTCCAGACACTGTGTTGGCCAAGCTTTTTTCATTTGTTGCTAACCCGGAAAGATTAGTGCCAACTCCAAACATTGTCCCGTTAATTTTAGTAATATTAGTTCCAATTCCGGTCGTTCTTTTGTCAATTCCAGACAGTGTAATTTTAGTAAGATTAGACACACCTTGATCAACACTCCTCAGATGTGCATTCAATGCTGTAAGGTTACATATGTTAACTCGGCCGACCGGAGTGATGTAGCTGCCGGTATTCACTTCAGTACTTTTGCTGATACTACTCGTGTTTCTTGATTGAAGTGATTGGTTTCCACACAACGCGTAAATTAAGGAACTTGAGACCCTACCAGCAATAGCAGCTATTGTAGACGATGATGTTGGTATAACAGGGTTGGTACCATTATGTATCACTACCGGAAAAGTCATATTTCTTGGTGATCTATTGCCAGCCGGGTCTACTGCGGAGCATGTGACGCTGATATTGGCAGCTGGAATAAACGTCCCGGATTTTGGTGTGCATCTATCTGAATAGGGGCTATCAGGATCACTAATTTTCACAGCATAACGAAGGAAGACGCCGGGAGGCGAACTGGCGCGAACATATATAGCCTCATGCTGTTGTATCACCGGAGCTGTAAAATCACGGACGTTGACAACTAAGTTAACGATTCTTGTATTGCTTTCTCGGTCTATTGCGAAACAAGCAATATTGACGTTATTTCGTAAGAGTGGTTTCGTGTTGTTCCCCAGCCGAATAATTCTATGATCATATTTCTGAACGCAATTTACCCTAACAGGATTAGCCCCCTTACCTATGGCCTTTGCTGTCAGATAAAAATGCATAATAGATCCTAATTTATTATTTGCACTTACAGTAAGATTGGCTTGACTTTTATTAACCGCATTATTACCAATGTGTACAACGACAGAAGGAGTTTTATCTGAAAAAAAATATGGTATAATTCTAAATTCTGCGAATGAAGCGGGAAACAAGGATACCACCATAAGGCAGATGAGAAATGCAGCAATGCCTCTTAATTTTTGTATGTCAAAGAATTTTCTAAGTTTAGCCAAATTTGTTGTTTCTTTACAATATAAATTTGGAACATATTAAAGATTGCTCAAATTTCTCTATGTTTTTTCAGAAATTCTGCATAATTCAAACTAAAGGACGTACATGGAATCAATTTCTACGATGACGAACCAATGCCAATCTAATAGTACGTTAGAGAGACGACAACAAATGAACTGGAATTGAGTAATAATGGAAATCAGGATCATATTGAACAAGACTCATGCTAACGAAAGCGTCGCGCAGTGCAGATGGAGAGAAAGAATGGAGAAATATTATTAGCCGGTACGATGACAACTTAAAGTGTGCTTACCTGGCCGATAGACACAAAAAAAGGAAGAATCACCTATCATGCGGTCTTTATGAGCTTGCGGAAATGATCAGCATTCTTCACAATCTCTTCATTCCAAGTCTCTTCTGTATATCCGTGTACTTCAATTCCGTGTTTCTTTGCGTTTTGTAATAATTCTTCCTCAGTTTCAACATACATATTATACGTACATACCTGATCACCGGCATCCTTGCAGTTTAGGCTTAGGGTCATCGCTATTTACCTATGCCTGATCTCTCTTTCACGTATGAGGCTTTTACTCTAACCTGGTCGATCCGGGAATATTTTCAACAAAGGAGAAAATATCCTTCTTGATTTCCTACAAGAAACTATTTAGATTCCGTAGCACATCCGGTTTGTTTGAAGTACATTTAGTCAGCGATAGTGCTACGACTTTGAGAAAGGTATTAGATTTTACAACAGCAGGAGATCCAAAAAACCATTACTAGGAATAACTGCAACAATAGATGAACAAGATCCTAGATACAACACAATTCTATCAATACACTAAGCGTAAGATCCTTTACTTCGTTTGAAAAATATTCGAATAATCCGGTTCCCACGGCTATGCGATCATCGTCCTATTCGCTATCGACACCATCATTGTACTGCGTGTCTAAGTAATCTGTAACACCTCTTTGATCTATTGTAAAGTACGTATCGGTTTTTGAGTGGCCGGACGGACCATGCTCTAAAACAGCCATGTGCTTATCGGGATGAGCAAATTCTGGATATGATCTGCAAGAAAACATGCGCATCAGACGGATTCTATATGTTGCTACATAGGATATGACATTCCCTCCAGCAGGTACGATCGGCTTACTCCTAAAACCCTCAAGACTAGATTGAATATGATTAGTTACTATTACTGCAACCCTAGCTCTTTGTGCTATATTCGACAGCATGTGCATGTATTTATTTAACTGCTGCTGTCTTTTTGGAAGTGCAGAAGGTCCGGGATAATCTGCTTTGTAAAGATTGATGATTGAATCTATGATAAGCATTTTTATCTTTGAATCTGATTTTATGGCAGAGCAAGCTACTTCTATCCATTCTTCTTGCTGATGGCTATTCAACGGACCTACGACTTGAATATTCTGGAGAATTGTCCTGGGCTGTAGGCCTCTTGCTTTTGCAACTGAGTCGATGCGATCTGGTCTAAACTTACCTTCTGTGTCAATGTAGATTGCTTTACAGTCCGAAGGTAGCATTACGCATATAGCATAACAAAGCTGTGTTTTGCCGCTTCCTGGTTCACCATAGAATTGTGTAATTGCTCCAGTCTCTACACCGCCACCGAGCAGATCATCTACATCATTCGAGCCTGTAGAGAATCGCTTTGGTACCTTCTGTCCGAGCTGCGCAGCACTGATAAAGTCAACGGGGGTATCATCTTTTGTTGGTGTCGCATGTACAGCCGCCGATCCTTCTTTAATCTCCTCTTGATTAGTGAACTCTGCAATTTTCGAATGCAATCTTTTTTGTCTATTCAAGCTCAATTCTACAATCCTATCGACTCATGCATCTTTTCTTCTAGAGCCTCATCAAGTGGTTTATTAGGATATTCTTGACGTTCTGCCCTTATCCTGAGTTTACCGTCCTTCCATATTTTACTATAGAAAGCAATTAGGGCAGTCTCTGCAAGTTTCCAGCTGGCATGGAACATCTTACCTTTGTATAATATTGAAGCGTCAGCTCCGAAGTGCCACATGGTCACTATCCAAGTCAAATGGTTTGGTATATCTAGACCAGAATTGGCACCACTATACTCGTAAATCATCTTAGAAAGTCTCTCCTCCATTATTGTAAGCGCATTAGACAGTCTGCTAACTCCAGCTAGGTCTACTACAACAGGTGCGCAAGAACATCCTATTACTACGCTTACTGTGTCGGTATGATGTATGGTAACCTTGATATCTAGGTCGTTAATTTCTTGGCTGATTAAACGTATGTCCTTACTAACAGGATCTATAGTGACATTATCGCTAGTGAATAGAACAGCCCAAATACCTTGGACTGTAAAACGGAGACGTATGTCGTGTAATGCATTTTTGTCAAATGGGGTATTTTGAATAACTCTGTAGATGGGGTGATTCTTTAGATATCGAAGTGGCTGACCAGCGAGGTTTGATGACAGAGTGACCCCTGTATGGTTAAGTTCAATTGAATTTGCAATCTCAGCACCCTTAAGCGTGTAAAATCCTTGGGGAGAATAGCTTACTATGTCCACTTCTCCTCTTTTCATCATCGCCGAAATTTTGTTACGGAAGGTACCATGACTCATATGATGCTCTTGGCCATCCACTGCAAACACAAGGAAGTCTAGGTAAGAGAATGGTCGCTGCTCATTAGATACTATAGACCTCATGTGTTTTATCATAACTTCATCGAGCTCGCTCATTTCCCAATCCATGTGGTTTTATCTATGTGACGACGACGATGGTGATGCATGTCACTGTCATTGTATAATATCAAAGCCTGAGGTATTTGATTTCAAAATGGTTCCCTTACCTTCACATCCAAAGGATTCACCATGGTTGTTTTCATGAAAGATAACGGTCACTTTACCATTAATCATATTGAGGGTGCCGTGAAATAGCACCTTACCGAATCCTTTAGTCATCATGAATAATTCTTCCATGACTGAACGGAGATCTTCAAAAGGTATCGAGAAATCGAACTCTATAATTTGCCTCTCTGCGGTTTCTTTTGATTCCTCTTGCACCTGATTGGTTAAATTTTCAGTTTCATTTTCCGCCATTTGTTTATCATTAGCGGCGTGCTGTGTATCTTGAAGAATATCGTCTATGTCATGCTCAGCTTGATCGCTGCCGCATCGTGCTTTGATGTTAACTGAAGTCTGCATGTTGTCGACTTTATGATTGCTATCTTCTTCTCCAGATGCTGATTTTACTTCTTGTTCAGCAGCGTCACTAAACGGCTTTTTTATGCTTCTTACAGTAATACTGTTTTTAGGACATGATGTCCTAACTCTTCTGGGAAGGTTAGGATTATCTGCTGGCAAATATCTGCGGATATTTCTTTCGGTAAAACCGTCAAGATGACTATGGTCATTATGTATTTTTGCAACAGCTTCTTTGTGTGTCAATCCATCAACGAGAGTTAATCTATTATACATCAGAGGTGCAGTGTTGCATAACTTGTGAACCTACTATATGATATCTCTCTTACAATCTATTTTCTTAGAATAAACGTATTGTACAACGATGCTTTTAGCATCATTTCTTTGACCATGTTTGGAAATCT
>Ga0102924_1005704_pt1 | contig 11950 bp, 4 predicted proteins | sample PaiPotPPM11metaG_FD_80116 | JGI IMG/M metagenome (GOLD analysis project Ga0102924, IMG submission 80116) | Iron sulfur acid spring bacterial and archeal communities from Banff, Canada, to study Microbial Dark Matter (Phase II) - Paint Pots PPM... ... | reverse complement strand
GCTGGAATATATGATCCGGCGGCGTATCGAACAAGACGCAGCTGAATTTGCGGCGAACCCGACAGATCTTACCGCTGCGGAGAAGATGATCAAGTTGCTCGATCTGCTTCCATCCCTGCCTTTTCCGGTTGTGCTCTGGGAAGCTCAAAATCTTTGCTACCGTCCGCTGCTCACTGCTTACCAGCAAAACGGCTGGCGCTCTCCCCAGCCCGACGCGGTTGCGGTCCAGCGCCACAATGATCTGGATCGGCTCGCCAATCAACTCCACATTTTGCTGCCCCAGGGCTAGAAATGCCGTTCACCCGTATCCCATCGGCGACGTATCGGATTCAGCTCAATCAGCATGTTCGTTTTGCCGACGCTCGCAACATTCTCGATTATCTTCACCAGTTGGGCATCTCCGATCTATATCTGTCGCCCATTCTTGCCAGCCGCAAAGGCAGCAATCACGGATACGATGTCATCGATCCCACCCGCATCGATCCTGATTTGGGCAGTGAAGAGGAGTTCGCCGCGCTCCAATCTGAGCTTCAGGCCCGGGGTATGGGTCTGGTGCTCGACATTGTCCCCAATCACATGGCCGCGAGCGCCGAGAATCCCTGGTGGATCGACGTGCTCGAAAATGGCGCGCAATCAGCTTTCGCGGTCTTCTTCGATGTCGACTGGCACCCCCATGCCCGCAGTCTGGAGGGGAAAATTCTGCTCCCCATTATCGGACGCCCTTTCGGCGAAGCTCTCGATTCCGGCGAGATCCAGTTGATTTATAACGAAGGCCGCTTTTTCTTTCGGTACTTTGAGACGCTTCTTCCTGTTTCTCCGCGCTCTTATTACGAGATTTTGAATCATCGCGTCGAGAGATTGAAAGAAACTCTCGCCGAGGACAGCGCCGCTTACCACGAGTACTCGGGGATCTTGGCTTCTGCGCTCGAACTTGCGCGGGCTGACCGTCGCGCCGCAGAAAGCGCCGCCGAGCGCCGTCTGCGTTTTGAAAACGCACGCGACCGCCTGCGTGGGATTGTCAGCAGCAGCCCCGAGGTCGCCGCGCTCGTTGCAGAGAATGTCATCGAAATCAACGGCAAGGAAGGCGATTCCGCAAGTTTCGGGCTGCTGCAGCACCTGCTCGCCGAGCAAAATTACAAGCTGGCGTTCTGGCAGAACTTGAATGAGAGCATCAATTATCGCCGCTTTTTTACTATCGCCGATCTCGTTGGGGTGCGTGTCGAAGATCCCCTGGTATTTGAGGCCACGCATGGTTACATCCTGCGCCTGGTTTCGAGAAATTCTTCGGCTGGGCTGCGCATTGACCACATTGACGGCCTCCGGGACCCTCTCGCCTATCTCAACAAACTGCACGAGCGGCTCGATACAGACGAAACGCGGACCGGGTCGTCCTCCTACGTGCTCGTTGAAAAGATTCTGGAGCGCCAGGAAGGCCTCCCGCAAGACTGGCCCGTGAGTGGCACCACGGGTTACGACTATGTCAACCAGTCCAACGGAATCTTTGTGAATCCTGACGGAGCTCGCCAGATCGAGCAGATCTATTCCAACTTCATCGGACGCAGGCAGGAGTTTTCCGACATTCTGTATGAGAAGAAAAAGCTGGTGATGAATACGCTTCTCGGCGTCGAGATGCGCACATTGGGGCGGCACTTAGCCGAGCTGGCGGCGCAGGACCGCTACGCCCGCGAACTGAATCGCGACCGCCTGATTGATGCTTTGATCGAAGTTACTGCCTGCCTCCCGGTCTACCGTACTTACATCCGCAATATGGACGTGCCTGCTCATGCCACCAGCTACATTGAGCAAGCCGTTGCGGCCGCACGCAGCAAGGCGCCAAATTTTAGCCCGGGATATTTCAACTTCGTGAATGAGGTTCTGTTGCTGCTGAATCCTCCGCACGTGCTGCCCGACCAGCGCGAAGCGCGCCTTGCATTTGTGATGCGATGGCAGCAGTTCACCGGGCCAATCGTGGCCAAAGGCCTCGAAGATACGGCTCTCTACGTCTATCATCCGCTGCTCTCGCTCAATGAAGTCGGTGGAGATCCTCGTCCTTCGCACGCCTCATCTCGCGAAGAGTTCTTCCAGTTCCTCCAAAATCGTCAGCAGAAGTGGCCTGGTACGCTGGACGCGACCTCCACTCATGACACCAAGCGAAGCGAAGACGTGCGCGCCCGTATCAATGTCCTGTCGGAGATTCCAGGCGAGTGGAAGGAGCATCTCGAGCGCTGGTCCACTCTCAATGCGGGTCACAAACAGCAGTTCAATGGACATTCGGCTCCCGATCGCAATGAGGAGTATTTTCTTTATCAGACTTTGCTGGGCGTGTGGCCTCTGGAGACCGAGGCCCAAGAGTCGCTGCTCGAGCGAGTGCAGGATCATCTGATCAAAGCTACCCGTGAAGCCATGGTCCACACTCGCTGGACGCGTCCTAACCAACCGCACGAAGACGCGCTGAAAACTTTCGCCGCGAGAATCCTTGCTGCTGAAAATCGAAATTTTCTCGACGATTTCGGGCAATTTCAAAGGAAGGTCGCGTACTACGGCATGATCAACGGCCTCTCCCAGACTCTGCTCAAAATTGCCGCCCCAGGCGTGGCTGACTTCTACCAGGGATCTGAGTTATGGAATTTGCGCCTGGTCGATCCTGATAATCGCGGCCCGGTCGATTTCCAGAAGAGAGCCGCCGTCTTCCAGCAGATTCAGAATGCGGGAAAGTCCAAAGATGAATTGCGCGATCAGCTTCAGAACTGGCCCCACGGGGGCATCAAGATGTACCTGATGTGGAAAGCACTATGCTTCCGACGCGAGCACGTCGATCTTTTCCAGCAAGGCGAAATAGTGCCGCTGCGATCGGCAGGGTGCCACGCGGATCACGTCGTGGCTTTCATGCGCAGGACCGCAAACTCTTCGGTATTGGTTACGGTTCCCCGATGGCTGTCGACGGTCCGCAGTAAACCAGAGGGTGAACCTTTCAACGTCGACTGGTGCGATACGCGTGTGCTCTTGCCGCCAGATTCTCCTCAACAATGGAAGAACATTCTCGCGTCGGCAGAGTTGCGCGCCTTGCTTAGTGGAGGCGAGCCTTGTGTCTTGGCGCAAGATTTATTCCGGGATCTTCCTGTCGCGTTTCTGCAATCGTCGTAACCGCAGTTCGCCGATGGTCGGGAGCATCGCGCTCTCGAACCAGGCTTAAGGTACGATCTCTGCTTCGGCTGGCGAACCATGCGCCGAATCTGGACTGATCCAGACAGTGACCTTCGACGGCTCTGCAGCAAACTGGTTGCGATCATTCCAGATTGCGAACGCTTCCGGTTTCAGCTCAAATTTGACCCGCATGCTTTCGCCTGGAGCTAGAGCTATTGTCTGGAATCCTTTCAGCGCTCGAACTGGTTCTGCAACGCTCGTTCCTTGCAGGCGAATATATAGCTCGACCACTTCATTCGCCGCCCGCGAGCCCGTGTTGGTTACAGTAGTTTCGGCAATCATTGCAGCGGCTTTTCCGGCCGTATTCAGATTCTTGTTCAGTTCCGCAGCACTCAATCGCTTGGTGTTGAGGATCGTCGCTGCGTACGAGAATGTCGTATACGATCCGCCGTATCCAAAGGGAAACTGCGGCGTGTTCTGTTCATCGATGTAACGGGACACATAGCGGCTGACGATATCCGCAGGGGGCTTCGTGAGATCCACATCTCCAGGCGGCCGGCCTGTGTTCAGATGGTTGTAGTAAAGCGGCTCCTGTCCCACGCTGCGCGGCCAACTGACTACTAATTTCCCGCTCGGGTTGACATCTCCAAAAAGAGTTCGAGCCAGAGCCGGTCCGCCCTCAATACCCGGCAGCCATGCGGCAATCACCGCTGGCACATGTTCAAATGCCCACGGCAACGTCAGGGGACGTCCGCTGAACAGAGTCAGCACCACCGGCTTGCCGGTATGAACAATAGCTTCCAACAATTCTTCTTGTCTGCCAGGCAGGCCTAAGTGCGCGCGCGACGCGGCCTCGCCGCTCATCTCCGGACTCTCGCCGAGCGCCATAATGACCACGTCCGATTTCTGCGCACCCGCCACTGCCTCCGCGAGTTCTTGATCGGTGCCGTCGAGAATTCCGCATCCTTTGAAGCGGGACACCTGCGCCTCGCCTGCCCGCTGCGCAATCGCCGCTGTCAACGAAGTGCGAGGGCCAGAGCCGGGAGGCGCGCCGTTCGGATAGGAAGAATCCTCGCCAAGAGGCCCGATCACGGCAATGTTCTGGCTGCCGTTCGCCAGCGGCAGCACCGGTTTTCCATTCGGCCCATCTGCGTTTTTCAGCAACACAAACGAACGCTCCGCCGCACTCTGAGCCAGCGCCAGGCTTTCAGGATGATAGAGCGCTTTCGGTGCCGCGGCTTCATCAACAAACGGATGATCAAACAATCCCATCGCCAACTTCATCCGAAGCACGCGGCGTACGGATTCATCCAATTCTGCAGTTGTGGCCTGCCCTGAACTCACGATCTTTTCCAGGTTGTCGTGATACAGGCTGCTGACCATGTCCATGTCCACGCCCGCCAGGAATGCCTTGCGGGCTGCGGCTTGCTCGTTGATCGCGACTCCTTGCGGTATGAGCTCTCCTACCGAATTCCAATCGCTCACCACCAAGCCGCGAAAGCCCCATTCCTTGCGCAGCACGTGCTTCAACGTAAATGGATTGGCCGACGATGGCATGCCGCCTAGCGCATTGAAGGCGCTCATCACCGATACGACCCCCGCTTCCACCGCGGAGTGGAATGGCGGCAGATAATACTGCCGCAAGGTGTGTTCGGTGATTTCTGTGGTGTTGTAGTCGCGGCCCGCCTCCGCCGCGCCGTATCCCACGTAGTGCTTGGCGCATGCCGCAATGCTATCCGGGGCATCCAGTCGCGATCCCTGGTATCCCCTGACATACGCCGCTGCCATCGCCGAACCCAGAAATGGATCTTCGCCCGCGCCCTCCGCCGTGCGCCCCCAACGCGCGTCCCGGGCAATGTCGACCATGGGAGAAAACGTCCAGCGGATTCCGTCGGCCGCCGCTTCCATGGCCGCCACCCGCGAAGCTATCTCCACGATCTCGGGATCCCAAGTCGACGCCAGTCCCAGCGGAATCGGAAACTCCGTCTTGAACCCATGAATGACGTCGAGCCCGAAGAGGAGGGGAATATGCAGCCTCGACTTCTCCATCGCGATCCGTTGGTATGCGTTGATCTGATGGGGATCGAGCACGTTAAACAACGATCCGATCTGCCCGTGCGCGATCATGTCCTCATAATCGCTTCGGCCGGTGCCTGGTCCTGTGGGTTGCCCGGCCGAATACTGCACTAACTGCCCCACTTTCTCTTGCAGGGTCATGCCTTTCAGGATGGCTTCTGCCCGGCTGTCCAGTGATCGATCGTTGATGCCACTGGCGGCGCTGCGCGACTTCGGCGCAAGCGAAGTCTGCCCTATTGCCGCGACGCTCCAAATCGAACAAATTCCTCCCAAGAGCAATACCCATGAGCTGGTTCGGATCAGTTTAAGAGCGCCTTTTGTTCGGGGTCCAGCAGAGCGAAGATGAGCGGTATAGAAAACGAATGAGAAAGGCATGAGGGCGAACCTCCGGGGCCTGATTCTTCTCTTCTACTAAATCGGATTAGTAAAGAATCATCAGTTCTGTATAAAAACCCGTTTTGCCCTCGATGTCAACTCTTATCCGCGCTATTACCGATAAACGTTCACTTGCGAGCGCGATTCGGTTTGTGCGAGACTGCGCAACGTGACCGGGAAAAAAACGGGACGAACTGCCGGGCGAGCAGTGCGTATGGGCTCCAAGCCAGTCAGCCTGAAAGAATTGGCCGAAGGGCTGGGCCTTTCGCCCGCGACCGTTTCGCTGGTCATCAACGGCTCGCACGTCGCCGACTCCATCCCTCAGGAAACCAAGGACCGCATTTTTGCTGCTGTCCACAAATACAAATACCGGCCAAACTTTTTTGCCCGCTCATTGCGAGCCAAGCGCAGCTTTACCATCGGCGTCATCGTCCCGGAAGTTAGCGACGGTTATTCCGCCTCGGTCATGAGCGGCGTAGAAGACCATCTCCTGCAAGAAGGATACTTTTACTTCGTTGTCAGCCATCGTCACCGCGCAGATCTGATTGACGAATATCCCCGGCTGTTTCTGGAGCGTTCCGTCGACGGCCTCATCGCGGTTGATACTCCCTGGACCCTGTCACTGTCCGTACCCGTTGTCACCGTGTCCGGTCACAATCGGGTGAAAGGCGTCACCAACATCGTTCTCGACCACGTGCGCGCGGCCGAAGTCGCCCTCAAGCATCTCGCCCAACTCGGCCATCGAGACGTGGCCTTCATCAAGGGGCAGGAATTCAGTTCCGACACGGAAGTGCGCTGGGCCAACATTCAAAAAGCCGCACGGCAGTTTGGAATTCCCATTCTTCCGGCGCTCGTCTCGCAGTTGGAAGGAGATTCGCCGTCTCCCGAACTCGGATATCAGGCGGCCCGCGAGCTACTCGCTTCGCGCAAGCCGTTCACTGCGCTGTTTGCGTTCAATGATATTTCGGCCATGGGAGCGATCCGTGCCCTGCGCGAAGCCAAGCTGCGCGTTCCGCAGGACGTGTCGGTCGTAGGCTTCGACGACATTCAAAGCGCTGCCTACCAGAATCCTGCCCTTACCACTGTCCGCCAGCCGTTGCGCGAAATGGGGCGCATCGCCGCCGAGACTCTGCTTCGCCGCATCCGTCGTCCTGGATCGGATTCGCATGGCGGGGAGACTATGGTCGAACCCAAACTGATCATCCGCGAGACCACCTGCCAGTGTCCGGCGAACTCCAGCCCAAAAAAAATTAAGCCCGGATCTTCACTAACTAACCCCGCGTGATCCCGGGCAACCAATCGGCAAAACTCCGCAACAAAATCGTTCGCGTAGGCTGTGGCTCGCGGACCGAATAGGAAGACAGCACATCGCCGTTTCGTCTCTCCCCGAACGAATGCGCTTGACTGTCGAAAATTGCCTGTGCTATAGCTTGCTCACTTTCTACTAAAACGCTTTTGTAGAGTTTTAGTAGATGATTTTCTTCCGGGGTTCAAGAAAGCCGTAAGGAGGCCTTCCATGAGTCGCTCCGTCTTTTCCGTACAGCGAGCCCTGTCGCTGATTGCCTGCATCGTCTTCTCCACCGTGATGGCCCATGCGCAGTATCGAACTTCCATTCAGGGAGTGGTGACCGACACGAGCGGTGCCGTGATCCCAGGCGCCAATCTCACGCTTACTAATCCTGCCACGGGCGAAAAACAGACTAGGGTCAGCGATGACACCGGCGTGTACAACTTCAACGCGCTACCCCCTGCGCGCTACAGGTTGGAAGCGGATAAAAGCGGTTTTCAAAAGAAGGTCGTAGACAATCTGCAACTGGTTCCAGACCAGCCAAACGCGGTCAACGTTCAGCTCGCGGTGGGTGCTGAAGGGACGACGGTCAATGTAAATGCTGAGTCAGCACCCTTGCTGGACACTGAAACGGCGTCCGTTAACGGCGTCGTCTCCGACAATCAAGTTCAGCACATGCCTTCTTTTGGGCGCGATGTCTTTCAACTGATCCAGTTGGCGCCCGGAGTGTTCGGGGATGGCGCACAGGGCTCCGGTGGCGGCGGCCAAAACTTACCCGGAACCCAGGGTCCGGGCGCAACCGGCGGTAACCAAGGCATCTTCCAAACGGAAAATGGTCCGCAGGCCTTGGCGGTTGGCCAGCAGTACGAGAACAACAGCATCAGCATTAACGGGATCAGCACGACCAGCGCCGTCTGGGGTGGTACGACGATCATCACTCCCACGGAAGACTCGGTGGAAAGCGTAAGAGTTCTGTCCACCGGTTACGACGCTGAGAGTGGCCGCTTTAGCGGCGCCCAGATTGAGGTCACGTCGAAAAGCGGCACCAATCAGTTCCATGGCAGCGGCTTTTTTACGGCGCATCGCCCTGGTTTGGATGCTTACCAGCCGTTTAATGGCCTCAACAACAAAGATCTGAGAGATAACAGCTTTTTTGATCAGTTCGGCGGCAGTGCAGGGGGGCCCATCTGGAAGAATAAGATTTTCTTCTTCTTCGCCTATGAGACGGTTCGCAGTCCTCAGGCGCAGACCAACATTTCCAACGGTTGGTATGAAACCTCGGCATTCGCTTCCTCCGCGCCCTCGGGAAGCATTGCGGCGACGTATCTGAGTTTTCCGGGCTCCGCTGTCGCCAGTCGGGGCATCAACCCTTCTACCTGCGCCAATGCTGGCCTGACCGAAGGCGTGAATTGCGCAACCATTCCGGGCCAAGGCTTGGACGTCGGCTCGCCTTTGACATCGGGACTCGGTACTCAGGATTTGGGATGGACGAGCACGAACTCTCCGGGCGTCGGAGGGGGACTCGACGGGGTGGCCGACATTGCAAACTATGTCACAGCCAGCTCAAGCACATTCTCCAAGAATCAATACAACGGCCGTCTCGATGCGAATGTCACGTCGAAAGATCGCCTCGGCTTCACCATCTACTGGGTTCCGCAATCAAGCAGTTTTCTGAACGGCCCAGCACGCCAATACAATTTCTTCCATCACAATCAAATCAATGAGGCGATGTCGGTTATTTGGAACCACACCATCTCGTCAAGCTTCCTCAACGAATTTCGAGTGAATGGCGCCGGATGGCACTGGAACGAAATCACGTCCAACCCGCAGTCGCCGGTTGGACTTCCTACCGACTATATCGATACGACTGGCGGTATTACACTGAGTTCGTTCGGGCCAAATGTGGGCAGCATTCTGGATCAATGGACTTACACCTACAAGGATGTGGCCACAAAAATCATTGGGCGCCACACTATCAAATTTGGCGGTGATCTGACACGTCTGTTCTACCTCAATGATTGCGCTGGTTGCGGTGTACCCAACTACCACTTCTTCAACATTTGGGACTTTCTCAACGATGCGCCCCATCAGGAAAGCTCGGCCTTCAATCCGAACAATGGCAGTCCGTCCACCCAGCGGCAGGACGACCGGGAAAACCTCTGGGGCCTGTTTGCCCAGGATGATTTCAAACTTCGCCCTAACCTGACCCTCAACTTGGGACTGCGTTACTCCTACTTCGGCCACTTGTACTCCAAAGAGAACAACATGTTTGTTGCGACTCCGGGCCCAGGCTCCGCTTTCCTGACTGGTTTGACCGTTCACAAGGGAAACTCATGGACTCCGCAGAAGGATAATTTCGGTCCCGAGATCGGTTTCGCATGGAGCCCCGGTAGATTTAATAACAAACTCGTAGTCCGCGGCGGTTATGGGCTCAACTATAACCAGGAAGAAATAGCCATTTCGGCCAATATTCAGGGCAATCCGGGGCTGGTCGTAAATCCCACCTTCACCATGTCCACTCCGACTTCGGCTAACCCTGGGATCATCTACGCTGTGTCTTCCGGGGTACGTAATCTGACGGGATATCCACCGAACCCGAATGCAATCTCCACATTTGCCCCTAACGGATTGCCTTCCAGCGGCTCAGCCGTGAATGTCAGCATCTTCCCCAACACCCTGCCTACGATGCGAGTTCATCACTACTCTCTCGATACCCAATACGACCTGGGGCACAATTTCGTGGCGACGCTCGGATATCAGGGAACGCTCTCCCGCAACATTTATTTTCATCAGAATCCCAACGCTGTTCCCGCGGCTCTGGGGTATACATTGAACCCGCAGATCGGGGGAGGAGACTACTGGGCCGTCAACGGCCATGGCAACTTCAATGCCCTGCAGGCGGAGTTGAAGCATCAGTTCTCGCGTCAGTTTATGGCGGATGCTCAATTCTCCTGGGCGAAAAGCCTTGACACCAGCTCCGCTCCGTACTCAGAACAGCCGTATCCCTATAACCCCAACTTGAATTACGGTCCCTCAGACTATAACGCCAGCAAAGCTTTCAAGATTTTTGGGATGTGGCAGCCCGTGTTTTTCCACGGCGACAAGGCATGGATCGAGAAGATCGTGGGCGGTTGGTCGCTCAGCGGTATTTTCAACTGGCATACAGGATTTCCATGGACTCCTGTGCTGAACATTCCGGGGAGCCTCTATTGCGGAACCTGCGGTTACGGTAACCTCTTCCCGCTCTATCTGGGCGGTGCGGGCACTAACACCAGCAATGATCAATTCAAGACTGGCTCGAACTATTCCAAGGGCTCATTGGCGTATTTCGCGGCCCCGGCCTATACGCCCTACAGCGGCTCCGCTTATGGAAACGCTCTTCCTCAGACCGGCATGCATCGCAATTCGCTTGTCGGCCCCGGCTACAAAGACTTGGACATCACGCTGATCAAGGGCTTTGGTCTGCCCAACAATAAGGTGCTCGGTGAAGGCGCCCGGCTGGAGTTCCGGATGGATGCCTACAATTTATTCAACAACCTGAACTTCAACCCGACGAGCATCTCGAACAGCATAGGGGATCCGACTACGGGCCTTAGCAATCCGAGCTTTGGTCAGGCGACATCTGCCCTTGCCGCACGCGTCATCACTTTGGGCGCTCGCTTCAGTTTTTAACCTGATGGGGCATCCGGACTTCCGGGTGCCCCATTCGTCATCCTTTCCTACTCTCGCTGTGAAATCCCGCCCGCTCCATGCCTCGCTGCGCGTCTTTATTCTTCATGAACGTGTTCCACACGAATTCTGTCCGCTGATTTTCTGCCATCAACATCGTGATCCCCAGGTCGATCCCCAGCACGTCCGGGTTGTACCAGTTGGTTAGCGGATTGAACGCGTCTGCAAATCCGTAGCGCCCCCATGCCTTGCTGTAGCGTTCGCGCATCGTCCGCTGAACTAGCATGCAGTCAGAAAAAAGAAACGGCAGCGATCCGCCGGTGGCGCAGGGGACCACGCTGCCATCCAGCTTGCCCAGGCGCGGCGGCCCTCCCCAGGCCTGATATCCTGCCGCCGAGTCCGACGCCGTGATGCCCCACAACGAATCGCTGTAGTCGGGAAACTCCCCGCGCAACGACAGGCAGAACGCCTTGTGCGCCTTGGTCGCTCTCGCCGAGTTTTCGAAATAATCCGCGTAATCGTCCCGCTTGCCGCGAAAATCAAACCATGCCTGCGAATATTGGTGCGTGAACAGCGGATCATGTCCCGAGATATACGTGATGCCATCGAATGTCACGGTCGTCCGTGCCCAGGCCTTCCAAGTATCTGCCGGCACCGGATGCGTGGGCGATCCGAGCGCCAGCAGGTAAATCATCATCAGTTCGCAGTAATGTGACCAGCGCGCATCCAGAAATCCCGACTCCGGATGCCAGCCCATCGAAAACGTCGGGCCGCTATTCAGCATCCAGGGCCAATCCACGCGCTCGTAAATCTTCGTGGCCAGATCCTGAATCTCCGCGTCTGCAAAATGTTCTCGCGCCGTCAGCACGCCGCACAAAAGCAGGGAAGTATCGATGGACGAAATCTCGCACTTCCACTGCCTCTCGCCGCTATTGGCGTCGATGAAGTGATAATAGAACCCGTGTTGGTGCGGCAGCTTCTGCCACAAAAAGCGCAGCGTCCAGCGGACGCGCTCGACGATGTCGGCTTTCTTCCCGAATGCCCGCGCATCACCGATGCACAGTCCGGTCAACCCAAATCCAGTGGCCGCAATGCTGGCGATCATGCGCGTATCGTTGCCATTCAGCAGCGCCCGATCCTTCACCTGCCCGGTGGTGCCCGCCTCAGTCCAGAAGAAGTCAAACGCCGCGCGCTCGATGTCATTGAGCAAGTCGTCGTCGGACCCTTTGTAGGAAACGCGCGGAGGCTCCACAAAATTCTTCTGCTCCGCGCTCATCAGCCGCGCAAACGGAAGCACCGCCGCCCCCATCCCCATCGCACGTAAAACGTCCCGCCGGCTATATCGAGCATGAGTGTTCATAAAATCAACTGATGATCGCACACAGTAAAAGGATAAAG
>Ga0102924_1005701_pt1 | contig 11953 bp, 9 predicted proteins | sample PaiPotPPM11metaG_FD_80116 | JGI IMG/M metagenome (GOLD analysis project Ga0102924, IMG submission 80116) | Iron sulfur acid spring bacterial and archeal communities from Banff, Canada, to study Microbial Dark Matter (Phase II) - Paint Pots PPM... ... | reverse complement strand
TGATCCCGAGGCGGATACCGGCGGAGACCAGATTGCCGGCGAAAGATTGCAGATAGGCGAGCAGCGCGTCTTCGAGGGCGATCCCGGCAGATGCCGCCGCCGCGCCGAGGGCCGCGGCGTGGCAGACGGGAGCTTGCGGCAAGAGCCCCTCACCGGTCCTCGTCGGCGCGTCGGACACGCTCTCCCCGCGTGCGGGAAGAACGCCGGGATGAGGGGCGGCGAGCCACGCGCCCTGCCACGCCCTCAGAAATGCTTCGCCCTGCTGACCGGATTCGAGCGCCAGTTCGGCAGTCGCGCGGTACGCGAGGCCACGGTGGTTCGCGTCGGCAAGCTCATCGGCGGCACCGCGCTCAGCCGCCCGGTAGGCATCGCGCAGGATGTCGGCATCGATCCGGCCGCTGCCGCGCAGTACGATTGCCGCGACCCACTGCTGCAAACTCGCGCGGTCGTGGATCGCGCTCTCTGGGTTTGACCCGGGGATCGCAACATCGGCTTCGAGACCATGCGAATAGCTGAAGGCGCCGATCGGAAAGGCGGGCGACGACCACGCCAGGAGCCGGTACAAGCCGGCATGCGTCCCGCCGGTCTCAGGCTTCATCGCCGTGATGCGCGTGGAGAACGCCAGCATAGGCGCCGATCTCTGGGTCGAACGGTGCGTCGCAGTGAACGATCTCACCGCCGAGCCCCATCACCATCTCGGCAATCACATGATCGGCGCGGATGCGCAGCTTGTCGTCGATCACCTGCAGCGGCAGGTGACGGTTGCCGAGGTGCCACGCGATCCGCAACAGGTCAGCCGGCGCCGCGGCAATCTCGACGACCGGTTCCGCCGCCGCATTGACCCGAACGTATCCGCCATCGTCGAGTTCGAGCCCGTCGCCGTCGATCAGACGCTGCACCCGCGGCAGATCGAGCAGGAACGGCTTGCCAGCGTCGCTGACAAGGCGGATGCGGCGGCGGTGACGGTCGAGATAGGCGAGCGTCACTGCATCCTGCGCCGCCTCGTCCGGCCAGGCTCCGCGCCGATGCACCGCAATTGCCCGCCGCATCAATTGTCACCACAGAAACAGTGAGGGAGCGAGGGCGAATCGGCTTCGGTAGCCCTGCGGCACACCTTGATCAACCCGCCGTCTCTCTGTCTCACTGGTGAAATATTCCTCAATACAGAAAATACCGCTGCGCCAGCGGCAGCACGGTCGCCGGTTCGCAGGTCAGGAGCGCGCCGTCGGCCCGCACCTCGTAGGTCTCGGGATCAACCTCGATATGGGGTGTGGCGGCGTTGTGCACCATGCGGCTTTTGTTCACGGCGCGAATCCCACGCGCCGGCAGGATCATCCTCTGTAGGCCCAACTCGCGGGGAAGGCCGCGCTCGATTGCGGCATTCGGCAGAAATGTGACCGCCGTAGCCGAGAGTGCGCGGCCAAAACCGCCGAACATCGGGCGGTAATGCACCGGCTGCGGCGTCGGGATCGAGGCGTTCGGGTCGCCCATCAGCGCCGCCGCGATCATGCCGCCGCGCAACACGACATCGGGCTTCACCCCGAAAAATGCCGGCGACCAAAGAACCAGATCGGCCAGTTTGCCGATTTCGACCGAGCCGATGTGCTCGGCCAATCCATGCGTCAGCGCCGGATTGATCGTGTATTTGCTGACATAGCGCTTGACCCGGAAATTGTCGCTGTGCTCGCTGTCCTCGGACAGCGATCCGCGCTGTCGCTTCATCTTGTCGGCGGTCTGCCAGGTGCGGATGATGACCTCGCCGACCCGCCCCATCGCCTGGCTGTCCGACGACATCATGCTGAACGCGCCGAGATCGTGCAGGATATCCTCGGCGGCGATGGTCTCGCGCCGGATGCGGCTCTCGGCGAACGCGACATCCTCCGGGATGCGAGCATCGAGGTGGTGACACACCATCAGCATGTCGAGGTGTTCGTCGATCGTGTTGACGGTGAACGGCCGCGTCGGGTTGGTGGATGACGGCAACACGTTCGCCAGGCCGCACAGTTTGATGATGTCGGGCGCGTGGCCGCCGCCGGCGCCCTCGGTGTGGAAGGCGTGGATGTTGCGGCCCTTGAAGGCAGCGATCGTGTCCTCGACAAAGCCGCTTTCGTTCAAGGTGTCGGTGTGGATCGCCACCGCGATGTCGAACTGCTCGGCGACCGACAGGCAGCAATCGATCGCCGCCGGCGTCGTCGCCCAGTCCTCGTGCAACTTCAGGCCGCAGGCGCCGCCCTCGACCATCTCGATAAGGGCTCGCGGCGCCGACGCGTTGCCCTTGCCGAAAAAGCCGAGATTGACCGGGATGCCCTCGGCCGCCTGGATGATGCGGGCGAGGTGCCACGGGCCGGGCGTGCAGGTGGTCGCCGCGGTGCCAGCCGCCGGCCCGGTGCCGCCGCCGAGCATCGTCGTCATGCCGCTGTAAAGTGCTTCCTCGGCGAGCTGCGGGCAGATCAGGTGGATGTGCGAGTCGATGCCGCCGGCAGTGACGATCTTACCCTCGCCGGCGATGACCTCGGTGCCGGGGCCGATCACGATGTCGACGCCGGGTTGGATGTCCGGGTTGCCGGCCTTGCCGATGCCGCAGATGCGGCCGTCGCGCAACCCGATATCGGCCTTGACGATGCCCCAATGGTCGATGATTACCGCGTTGGTGACGACCGTGTCGACGGCGCCCTCGGCCCGGCTTCGCTGGCTCTGGCCCATGCCGTCGCGGATCACCTTGCCGCCGCCGAACTTGACCTCCTCGCCATAGACCGTGCGGTCGTCCTCGATCTCGACGATCAGCTCGGTGTCGGCGAGGCGCAGCCGGTCGCCCTTGGTGGGGCCGAACATCGCCGCATAGCCGGCGCGGGAGATCGTGTTGGCCATGCGCCTAATCCAGCGCGCCGTTGATGCGGCCCTGGAAGCCGACGACGCGCCGCGCGCCGGCATAGGCGACGAGCCGCACCTCGCGGCTCTGTCCCGGCTCGAACCGGGTCGCTGTCCCGGCCGGGATGTCGAGGCGGCAGCCGCGTGCCTTGTCGCGGTCGAATTGCAGCGCGGCGTTGGTCTCATAAAAATGGTAGTGCGAGCCGACCTGGATCGGCCGGTCGCCGGTATTGGCGACGGTCAGCGTCACCGTCGGCCGGCCGGCGTTCAGCTCGATGTCGCCATCGGCCGGAAAGAGTTCACCGGGGATCATGTCCACTGGCCTCCACTCTCCCCGTCAATCCCGCGAAAGCGGCAATCCAAGACGCCATGTTCCGTCGCTTGCCCTGGCCCTCGCTTGCGCGGGGTGACGGAGAGAGAGACGGCATAGCTCCCCTCACCGGATCGGCTGGTGGACGGTCACCAATTTGGTGCCATCGGGGAACGTCGCCTCGACCTGGATGTCATGGATCATCTCGGCCACCCCCTCCATGACCTGCGCGCGAGCGATCACGGTGGCGCCGTCGCGCATCAATTCGGCGACCGTTCTGCCGTCGCGCGCCCCTTCGAGCACGTAATCGGTGATCAGCGCCACCGCTTCCGGATAGTTCAGCCTGACGCCGCGCTTGAGCCGCCGTTCGGCCACCATCGCCGCGACCGAGACCAGCAACTTGTCCTTTTCGCGAGGCGTCAGGTTCATCGTGCCGTCCCCTCTCCGGTCCCGTTCCCCGCCGAGCATCAAACGTGCCAAAGCCGCGGCAGCCGCGTCGGCAATCCCATCGCGGCGCGGCGCAAATGGCAAGCGAGATCGGCATAGGCGCGGCGCAGCGGGAGCGGTTCGCCGAGCCAGCGGGCGATCAGCAGGCCGCCGACCGCGGTAACCCCGGCGCGGATATCGGGCGCGCGATGCTGCACCGCGCGGGCCTCGTCGAGGAGGCCCTGCGGATTTCCGGCCGGCGGTGCCAGAACAAGAGTCGCGCAGGCGGCGGCGCCGTCGAAGCATGCCGGATCGGCCATGATTGCGGCGACATCGCCGTCAACGTGCAATGCATCGCCCCAGGCCAGCGCCCCGTCGCGCCGGACCTCCCAACCCTCGTGCAGCAGGCCGTGGGTGAAGCCCTCGCCGCGGGCGCGGCGGCCGAACACGATGATACCGCCGCCGAGAAAGCCGGCGCCCTCAGCCAGATCGACGTGCGTTTCGCGCCGCAGGCGGGCGCCGTCGAACAGGATGGCCTCGGGTGGCAGGAATTCGAGCCAGCCGCCGATTGCGACCCTGAGGCGCTGCGCGATCTCGGTCGTGGCGCCGGTCGAGCGGTAGAGTTTCTCCGCCGCCGAGCCGGTGACGTGGCCCATGGCACCCGCGTCGACATCGACGGCGACATCGAGGCGGTCGCCGGCGACGAGCCCGCCCGAGGTCGTCACGATCACCGCCAGTGCCGCCGGATCGCCATCCGGCCCCGGAAACAGCACCCGCAGCGGCGCCCGCTGATACAGATGGGCGAGGCGGGTCGCGCCGTCGCGCCGGGCGAAGCCGATCTCGGCGACGCCGTGGACTTTGCCAGCGGGCGCGGTTGTCGGCAGGCCTGAATTGCCTGTCATCCCGCGGCGCCGCGCCGCGGCGAGCCCGGAACCCATGAACGCCGCGTTGCCGCGCCGGCTGGACCGAAGGTGCGCACCTCGCCTGTCCATGTTCTTGGGTTCCGGGTCTGGCCTTGGGCCGTCCCGGAATTACGATGTTTGATTTAATACCCGAGCGCCAGACCGTCCTTGCGCGGCTCGGAGCCGCCGATCAAGACGCCGCGCTCACGGTCGATCCAGATCGCCTGGCAGCCGCCGATCGGCACCTCCAGCATCTCGATGCTGTGGCCGCGGCGGGCGAGGTCGGCGCGCACCAGCTCGGGCACGAACTGCTCGGTCTGCAATACGCCCTGATAGGCGAAGACGCGCGGCCCCTCGGCCGCCTGCTGCGGGTCCTTGCCGCGGTCGAGTAGGTAATGCAGGAAGGTTGCGTGCCCCACCGCCTGGAACTGGCCGCCCATGACGCCGAACGGCATCACCGCGCGGCCGTCCTTGACCAGCATGCCGGGGATCAGAGTGTGGAACGGCCGCTTCCGCGGCGCGATCGCGCTCGGATGGCCGGGGGTCAACCGGAAGCCGCTGCCGCGGTTGTGCAGGATGACGCCGCTCTCGGGCCCCATGATGCCGGTGCCGAAGGACGAGAACAGCGAATTGATGAACGACACCGCGTTGCCGTCGCGGTCGACGACGCACATGTAGATCGTGTCCTTGTGCGCGATCTCGTCCCAGTATTGCGGCGGCAGGGCGCGGTCGAGCCGGATCTCGCGGCGGGTGCGCTCGGCGTATTCGTCCGATAGGAATTTCTCGATCCGGTTGTCGGTGAAATCGGGATCGCCGATGAAATGGTCGCGCACGCAATAGGCGGCCTTGGTCGCCTCGGCGATCAGGTGCAGCCGGTCGGCCTCGCTGAACCCGTCGCCGCTGAGCGCATAGCCTTCGAGCGTCTTCAGGATCATCAGCGCGGTCAGGCCCTGATTGGCCGGCGGGCACTCATAGACGTCGTACCCACGGTAGGAGGCGTGGATCGGTTCGACCCATTGGGCGCGCTGCGCCGCGAAATCCTCCTCCTCGTGGAGGCCACCCAACTCCTTCAGGCGGTTGACGAGGTCGTGCGCAACCGCGCCCTCGTAGAACCCCGCGCGCCCCTCGCGGCCGATCTTGCGCAGCGTGCGCGCCAGCGCCGGGTTGCGCATCGTGTCGCCGGCCTTCGGCGCCTTGCCGCCGGGTAGCATAACCGCGGCGGTGACTGGATCGCGCAGTTTGTGGACATTGCGGCCCCAATCATGCGCGACGCGCGGCGTCACGACATAGCCGTCTTCGGCCGCCTTTGCTGCCGGCTCCAGCAATTCCGACATCGGCTTCGTACCGTGCTCGCGATTGAGCAGGCACCAGGCGTCGATCGCGCCCGGAACGGTCGCGGCGTGCGGGGTCTGCACCTCGATCTGGCGGATCTGGCGCTCGGCATACCATTCGAGGTGCGCCTTCGCCGGGGCGCGGCCGGCGCCGCTCAGCGCGATCGGTAGCGCGCCGGCCTTCGAATAGAGGACAAAGCAGTCGCCGCCGATCCCGGTGCTTTGCGGCTCGACGACGCATTGCACCGCGACCGCGGCGATCGCCGCATCGACCGCGTTGCCGCCGGAGCGCAACACGTCGAGCGCGGTCAACGTCGCCAGCGGCTGCGAGGTCGCCGCCATGCCGTTGGCCGCCATCGCCGCCGAGCGGCCGGGTACATTGAAATCGCGCATGATGCTCCTCGAATGATAAGCGCCCGCCCGGAGCGCAAGGCTGACCGGCGGGCGCGGCGCTTGTGCCTAACCCATGCACAGTCCATTTGATCGGTCAATTCGGGATTTTCCGGAACGAGTTTGTAGAGATGCTGCAATTCCCGGTCGCGACGGCACCGGAAGCCGGCGCGCTCGTGCCGATCGCGCCCGGGGTGTCGTGGCTGCGGATGCCGCTGCCGTTCGCCCTGAACCACATCAATCTGTGGCTGCTTGACGATGGGCCGACCTGGACCGTCATCGACACCGGCTATGCGATGCCGGAAACGACGGCGTTGTGGGAGGGCATCTTCGCCCAGCATCTCGGGGGCCGGCCGATCGGCCGGATCATTGTAACCCACTACCACCCCGACCATATCGGCCTCGCCGGTTGGCTCGCCGAGCGCTGGCAGGCGCCGCTGTGGATCACCGAGAAGGAATGGCTGCACGCCCGCATGATGACCGGCGAGGCGGCGGCCGATTACACCGCATCGGCACGCCAATTCGCCTTGCGTTCCGGGCTCGGCGAAGATGACAGCGACCTCTTTGCCCGCCGCCATTCGAGCTATCGCCGCGGCGTGCCGTCGGTGCCGGCCTTCTACCGCCGCATCGGCGACGGCAGCACGATCGGGATCGGCGGCCGCGAGTGGCGCGTAATCGTCGGCGAGGGCCATGCGCCGGAACTGGCCTGCCTCTATTGCGAAGAGACCGGGGTCCTGATCGCCGGCGACCAGATACTGCCGCGCATCTCGCCCAACATCAGCGTGCAGCCGCACGAGCCCGGCGGCGACCCGCTCGCCCGCTACCTGCACTCGCTCGGCAAATTGCGCGCGGCGTTGCCGCCCGAGACGCTGATATTGCCGTCGCACAATTTGCCGTTCCACGGCGTGCACGAGCGGATCGACGAGCTTGCCTCGCATCACGGCGAGCGTTGCGCCGAGGTGCTCGGCGCCTGCCGGCAGCCGGCCAGCGCCGCCGAATTGGTGCCGGTGCTGTTCCGGCGCAAGCTGGACTCGCACCAGACCGCGTTCGCCTTGGGCGAGACGATCGCCCATGTCCATTACCTGATCACTCAGGGCGAGATTGCGCGCCAATCCGGCGCCGACGGCATCGACCGGTTCCTGGCGGCGTAACAAACACTTGTCATTGCGAGGAGCGCAGGGACGAAGCAATCTCGATCGGACTGCTTTGCTATGCCGCCAATGCGAGCTACGAGGACGACATGCCCCGGATCAACCATATCGCCCTGAAGGTGACCGATCTCGAGGCCGCGACCCGGTTTTATGAAAACGTGTTCGGCTTCCGGCAGGTCAAGACCGGGCGCTCGCGCGGGCATGTGTCGCGGCATCTGACCGATGGCTATATCGATCTTGCCCTGATGGTCTATGACAGCGAGGCCGACGCCGAGGCGCAGCTGGTCGGGCCCGGCCCGGCGATCCACCATTTCGGGGTCGAGGTCGAGGATACCAACGTGTTCATCGAAAAGATCGAGGCCAATGGCGGCAGTATCCTGCCGCACGAGCCCGGCGCCGCGATCAAATACCGCGCCCCCGACGGCACAATCGCCGAGATTGTCGAAATCGGCCGCTACGCCAAAAAGACGGGCGGTAACGCCGCCTGAACTCACCGCCGGAACGCGGCGCCGCAGCTATTCGTTGGGCCAGGGAGACAGGGACCGCGATGGCGCTCGAAGAATACAAACGCAAACGCGATTTCCACCGCACGCCGGAGCCGGCCGGCGCCCGCCCGCGCGGCAAGAAGGCGGCCGCGCCGGCCCCGCTCTCCTTCGTCATCCAGAAGCACGCGGCGCGGCGGCTGCATTACGATTTCCGCCTCGAACTCGACGGCGTGCTGAAAAGCTGGGCGGTGCCGAAAGGGCCGAGTCTCGACCCCGGCGAAAAGCGCCTCGCCGTCCATGTCGAGGACCACCCGATCGAATATGGCGGCTTCGAAGGGGTGATCCCCAAGGGGCAATATGGCGGCGGCACCGTGCTGCTGTGGGACCGCGGCACCTGGACCCCGGAGGACCGCGACCCGGACGAGGCCTATCGCAAGGGCGCGATCAAATTCCGCCTCGACGGCGAGAAACTGCACGGGAAATGGGCGCTGGTGCGAATGGGCGGCAAGGCGGCGCCGCGCAAGCCCGGCGATCACGAGAACTGGCTGCTGATCAAGGAACGCGACGAGGCGGCAGAGCCCGGCAGCGATGCGGCCGTCACCGCCGACAACCCGCTCAGCGTCGCCACCGGCCGTTCGATGGAGGCGATTGCCGCCGACCGCGACCGGGTGTGGGACTCCAACCGCGGCGAAATCACCGGCGATCCGCCGAAACGGCCGGCTCCCGCCAAAAAGGGCGCCGCGGCGCAGCCGAAAGGCGCGCGCAAGCGAGCGATGCCCGAGCGGGTCGTGCCGCAGCTGGCGACCTTGATCGACCAGCCGCCGGATGGCGACGAATGGCTGCACGAGATCAAGTTCGACGGCTATCGCCTGATCGCTCGCATTGAGCGCGGCAAGGTACGGCTGCTGACCCGCGCCGGTCTCGATTGGACCGCGAAGTTCCCGGCGCTGGCCAAGGCGCTCGCCGGACTTCCGGCCGAAACCGCGCTGATCGATGGCGAGGTTGTCGCCGTCGCTGCCGACGGCACGACCGACTTCGGCACGCTGCAAGACCGGATCGCGACCGGCAACACCGGCGACCTCTTGTTCTACGCCTTCGATCTCTTGTACCGCGATGGTTACGACCTGACCGGCGCGGTGCTGGAAGATCGGAAAGCGGTGCTGGCCGAACTGGTGCCGCCCAATGGCGCCGGCACTATCCGCTACAGCGATCACCAGGTCGGGCACGGCCGGCAGTTCTTCGACCAGGCCTGCGGGTACGAGCTCGAAGGCATCATGTCGAAGTCGCGCGACCGGCCCTACCGGCCCGGGCGCGGCACCGACTGGCTCAAAATCAAATGCGGCAAGCGTGACGAGTTCATCATCGTCGGCTTCACCGATCCCGCCGGCCAGCGCCACGGCTTCGGCGCACTGCTCCTGGGCTACTACAGCCCGCAGGGGGAGCTGACCTATGCCGGCCGCGTCGGCACCGGCTTCAACGACAAGCTCCTCGCCGAATTGCGCTCGCGCCTTGACAAAGTCGAACGGCGCAGCGCGACCGTGCGATTGCCGAAGGGCGTCTCGAAGAAGGGGACGCACTGGGTCGAGCCGCGGCTCGTCGCCGAGGTCCGCTACGGCAACTGGACCAGCGACGGGGTGCTGCGCCATCCCTCGTTCCAGGGCCTGCGCGAGGACAAGCCGCCGGAGGAAATTGTGTACGATCCCAAATCTGGCGGCGCCCCGGTGCCGGCCGACGCAAGCCCTCAGCCATCGGGCACTGCCGCGGCCGGTCCCCCCTCTCCCGCAGGGCCGGAGAGGAGCTCGAAAACGAGCGGCAAAAAGCCCCTCTCCCGCACTGCGGGAAAGGATGCCCGAGCGCCTCGCGCGAGGGCGGGTGAGGGCGACAGGTCAGAGCCGATCCCCGCCCGCGACGGCAGCGTGACCTTTGCCGGGGTGCGGCTGACCCATCCCGACCGGGTGCTTTTCCCGGAGCAGGGCATCACCAAGCTGGCGCTGGCACGGTATTACGAGGCGGTGCAGGCATTTGCGCTGCCTGAGTTGGCGCACCGGCCGCTGTCGCTGGTCCGCTGTCCGGAAGGGTACGGTAGCGAATGCTTCTACCAGAAACATGCGACCAGCGCGGTCCCCGATGTCGTGGGGCGGGTCGAAATCCCGGAAGGTGTCGGCACCGGAACCGCGACCTTTACCTACATCGAGGATTTCGCCGGGCTCGTCGCGATGGTGCAGATGGGCGTGCTCGAGATCCATCCCTGGGGCTCGACCGTCAGAAAGCTCGAAACCCCGGACCGGATCACCTTCGACTTCGATCCCGATGTCGGCCTTCCGTGGGATCGGGTCACCGAGGCGGCGATCGAAATGCGCGAGGCACTCACCGGGATCGGTTTACAGAGCTTTCCGAAGACCACCGGCGGCAAGGGGCTGCACGTCGTCGTGCCGGTGACGCCGAAGCTCGGCTGGGACCAGGTCAAGGAATTCTCGAAATGGGTCGCCGAGCGGTTCGCGACCAACTACCCGGAACGCTTCACCACCAATATGGCGAAGCGGGCTCGCACCGGCCGCATCTTCATCGATTATCTGCGCAATGGCCGCGGCGCGACCGCGGTCGGCGCTTATTCGGCGCGGGCCCGGTCTGGTGCGCCGGTGGCGACGCCGCTGTCCTGGGACGAGGTCGAGAAGGGCGTAACACCCGACCGATTCACGGTCCTGACCGTCCCCGATCGGGTCAAAGCCTTGAAATCGGACCCCTGGGCAGAGATCGCAACGGTCCGCCAGTCGATTTCCGCCGCGGTGCGGCGCGCCGCCGGGATCTGAACCCGGCCGGCGCGATCGCCTTTCGGTACTATCGCGGCACCGTGCTGCCCTGCCCCTTGCCGCCACCGGGGCCACCGACACTGAGCCCGACAAACTGGCTGGTGCCGTGCCGGTTGAGGAGCAGCAGCACGTTGCCTTTGACAGCCGCTTCCTTCAGCAGCTTCCCGGCTTCCTGCGGCGACTTGACCGGCTCCTGATCGACCGACTGGATCACGTCGCCGGCTTCGAGGCCGAGATCGGCGAACGGGCTGTCGGGGGCGATGCGGGTGACGACGAGGCCCTCGACATCGCGCGGGATCTGGAAGTGTCGCCGCATCGCCGGATCGATCGGCGCCAGTTCGAGGCCGAGGCTGCCGACCTTCGAGTCCTCCTGAGGCTGCTGTTGCGGCTGGCCCTGCCCGGCATTGGCCTGCGCATTCTCCGGCATTTCGCCGACCTGCGCCTCGAGCGTCATGTCCTTGCCGCTGCGGCGGACGGCGAGTTCGAGCTTCTGGCTGGGCGGGATCATCGCCACCTTGCGCGGCAGGTCGTTGACGCTCTTGATCGGCTCGCCATTGACGCTGAGGATGATGTCGCCCTGCTTCAGGCCGGCCTTGGCCGCCGGACTGGTCGGCGTCACCGAGGCGACCAGCGCGCCCTGCGGATCTTCGGGGTTGAGCCCCAGGCTCTTGGCGATGGCCGGGGTGATGCCCTGGATCGCGACGCCCAGCCAGCCGCGCACGACATGGCCGTGGTCGCGCAACTGGCCGATCACCTGCTGGGCGATGTTCGATGGAATCGCGAAGCCGATCCCGACCGACCCGCCCGAGGGCGAATAGATCGCAGTGTTGATGCCGATCACCTGACCCTTGAGATCGAACGTGGGCCCGCCGGAATTGCCGCGGTTGATCGGCGCGTCGATCTGGATGAAATCGTCGTACGGCCCCTCGTGGATATTGCGGCCGAGGGCCGAAATGATGCCGGCAGTGACGCTGCCGCCGAGTCCGAAGGGGTTGCCGACGGCGACCACCCAGTCGCCGACCTTGACGGGATTGCTGTCGCCCCAGGCCACGTAAGGCAGCTGGCCGGACGAGTCGATTTTCAGCAGCGCCAGATCGGTCTTTTCGTCGCGGCCGACGACCTTCGCGGGGTGGCGGCTGTTGTCGTGCAGCACCACGGTGATCTTGTCCGAGGTGCCGACGACATGCTCGTTGGTCACGACGTAGCCGCTCGGATCGATGATGAAGCCCGAACCCAGGGCCACGACTTCGTGTCCGGGCGATTGCGGCATGCCGTGGTTT
>Ga0102924_1005700_pt1 | contig 11954 bp, 13 predicted proteins | sample PaiPotPPM11metaG_FD_80116 | JGI IMG/M metagenome (GOLD analysis project Ga0102924, IMG submission 80116) | Iron sulfur acid spring bacterial and archeal communities from Banff, Canada, to study Microbial Dark Matter (Phase II) - Paint Pots PPM... ... | reverse complement strand
GGTGCCGCTTACCGGGCTCAACCGCGCCTTCGTCGCCAAGGGCCTGATCGCACTGCGCCGGCGCGAGCGTGTTGGGCACGTGAGCCTGATGGACGTGGCGCGGCTCTCCGGTCCGCCCGAGGCCTGGCATCTCGGCTTTCTGCTCGGCCCGCGCATCAACGCCGGCGGACGGATCGGCCGCGCCGACCTCGGGGTCCGGCTGCTCATCGAGGATGACCCGGTCGAAGCAGCAAAGATTGCCGCGGAACTCGACCGGCTCAACCGCGAGCGGCAGGCGATCGAACTCGAGACCGTGGCGCAAGCCGAAGCCGAGGCGATGGCCGCGCTCGGCCTCGAGGAACGCGGGGCGGTGGTGGTCACCGCCGCGGAGGGCTGGCATCCCGGCGTCGTCGGCCTCGTGGCGGCCCGCCTCAAGGAAAAATTCGGCCGGCCGGCGTTCGCGATCGCGCTCGAACCCGGCGGCATCGGCACCGGGTCGGGCCGCTCCATCGTCGGGGTTGATATCGGCCGGGCGGTGCGCCGCGCCGTGGCCGAAGGTCTACTCACCAAGGGCGGCGGTCACGCCATGGCCGCGGGTGTGACGGTGCGCAAGGACGCGCTCGCGCCGCTGCGCGCCTTTCTTGAGGCAACCCTCGGTCCTGATGTGGAAACGGCCCGGCGTTCGCACGGCCTCCTGATCGACGGCGCGGTGAGCGCGGCGGGCGCGACCCCCGATCTCGTTGCGTTGATCGAGCGCGCCGGTCCTTTCGGCTCCGGTAATCCCGAGCCCGTGATCGCGCTGCCGGCGCACACGATCGCCTATGCCGAAGAAGTCGGCCAGGCGCATATGCGCGTGCGACTGAAATCCGCCGACGGCGCGGCGGTCGGCGGCATCGCCTTCCGTGCCGCCGGCCAAAAGCTTGGCGCGGCGCTCCTCGAGAGCCGCGGCCGGCTGGTCCACGCCGCCGGCTCCTTTGCCATCGACCGCTGGCAAGGCGAGGAGCGCGTGCAATTCAGGCTCGCCGACATCGCCCCGGCCGAGCCGATCGCAGGCTCTCTAGCGTAGGCCGGAAACTGCTGCTGCTCAGAGCTCTCGCGGATTGACGCGCCGCAGGTAGGCTACACCTCGATCTGCCCTTCCAAATAAAGCACGGCACGCCCGACGATGCTCACCCGGTCGCCGTCGAGCGCGCAGGAGAGCGCGCCGCCGCGACGCGAGAGCTGGCGCGCTTCGAGCTTGGTCTTGCCGAGGCGACCGGCCCAATAGGGCACGAGCGTGCAATGCGACGAGCCGGTCACCGGGTCTTCGGGGACGCCTTGCGCCGGCGCGAAAAAGCGCGAGACGAAGTCGATGCCGTCTTCTCCCGGAGCGGTCACGATCGCGGCCCAGGAGTCTACTTTGGCGAGCCCCGCGAGATCGGGATCGAGCCCCATGCCGACCCACCTCCGACCGACACGAATGGCCCAGCATCTCGACATTGCCGCGCAACGCATCAGCCAGCTGGTGCACAAGGGGATAATTGACCCCCCGGGCCCCGACGGCTTTGATGTCGAAGCGACCCGGATGAAGTATATCCGCCATTTGCGTGCCCACCTTGCGCCTCACGCCGGCGCAATGCTGACTGAGGAGAGGGCCAAACTCGTCCGCGCTCGGCGCGAGCGGATGGAGCTGGAAACCACCCGCATGGCGGGACTGTCCATCCCGCTCGAGGAAGTGGATCGCCAGTTCGCGAGGGTAAAAAACCGTCTGGTCGGCATCGAGGCCGCCTATGCCAACGGCATCGCCGAGGCGGCACGGCGAGCAGGCAGCATATTCGAGGCGAATGCTGCCGTTGGGGCGCGCCTTCGCTCGATGATCAACGAGGCGCTGGGAGAGCTAGCGGCTGCCGCCGTCGACATCAGGAAGCCCGCCGCATGAAGACGGATCGCAGGTCGCGCGCTTAAGCGCCGCTTGAGGTAGCTGCCGCGGCAGAGGCCGAGCTCGAAACCGTCGAGGTCCCGAGGTAGACCCCGGTTACTAGAGCGTGCCAACCCCGATGTTACCCTCTTGCGCGGCATCGTTAGTCATCGTTCTCCGGCGGTACGATTCGATCGCATCGCGCAGCGCCTGCGGCAATGGCATCGGCTTGTGCGTTTCGAGCGACATCATGGCGGTGACCATACGGGCGCGCAGGCGTTCGAGCCCAGCATGGTGGCCGACAATGGCGATGCCCAGGGAGGAGCGGCCGATGCGCTCAACGAGCAACGTCAGGTCAATGACGTCGCCGATCCGGCTCGGGATCTTGAAATCACATTCGATGTGAACGAAGGGAAATCCGTACCGACTGCCCACAATAAGCGTGGCATAGTTGTAACCAAGCTCTTGCGTGTACCAGTCTTCGATTAGCCCGTTGAACATGTCGAAGTAGTGCGGGAAGTAAACAATGCCGGCTGGATCGCAATGCGAAAAGCGGACCGGAACGCTGCGGGTGAAGGCACCGTTGGGCGGTAGGAATTGATCGTGGTCCATATCATGATTTCCTGATGCGCGCTTTCGGCGCGGTCCGACCAACGGCGCGTAGCTTTCTGGCCATCAGGTCGACTTCGCTCATTCGGACATCGCACTCGGTCAAACTCGGAAGTCGTCGGGTCATTCCATAGCCTCACGGCGCTCGGCGCGACAGCTCCTCCTGCAATATGTCAGCCAGCCGCTCCGGCATATCGAGCATCACGTCGTGACCGCAGCCCACCTTCTGATACTCGCTCAGCTCCGTGTTATCTCCAGCGCCGCGCGCATTACATCCTGCTTGAGCAGATAGAATGACGCGGCGAGGAACAGGACGTCCTTCATCAGGAAGCCGAGTGGCAAGGTCATGATCGGAAATCCACCGGCTTCGTGGGCCCAGCCATCGGTAGGAAGGGAATAATGCTCGTGGTACCGATGAAGGTAACGATCGACCCAAGCGCGCCCAAGATGCCAAGCCTCGGGCTCCAATAGCCAAGGAAAATGAGAGAGCCGAAGATTGTTTCGGTCGTCGCGAGGAAGTAGCCTGTGCCCCGGACGCCGAAGGCTGGGAGCAACCAGAAGACGACGGGGCTATGGCTGATTAAGGGGACTAGCATCTCGGCAGTGTACTGGCTCCACTTTTGGATGCTGAAGGCGAAGAACGTAAAAACCATCGCACCGCGAATTAAATAACTGTCAAGATCGCTCCGGAACGGGATGGTCCTCGAAACATAAAGAATAAGCTGGTTTGCTTGATTCATGATGTCGTTCCTTCTCATTCCTGTTTCCACCACCACTAGAGCGCTCCGGGCCGGCTCCATTTAGGTCAGAAACGCTACTGCTATTTTCATTCCAGAACTTCCTCGATGCGGCATCCGGAAGATGCATGCGACGCGACGTCATTTCGACAAAATAAGGATCTACGTCACCAAGGAAGTCAATCCATTCGCTAGGATCCTTGCCATCATGCGTGCGCGTTCGGAGTTGGGATCCGAAAGACCAATGGTCTTGTTTACATCGAACAAGACCGGAGTGCCATCGCAATCAATCACGTAATCGATTTTCCCATAATCAATCTGAAATTCTTTACGTACTTGACGTATTAGGTCCGGCGGCGGCGCCTCCAATGCAGGGCAGTGCGTACCCGAGGTAAAGATGGGATCCCTGGATAATTCACAGTTGTAATATTCCTGATCACCAAGAAAGAACCATTCACGCAGCACAAAATAATCGCCACTTTGCTCTGGCCGGAAACGCTCGACGACGATATCATGGCGGTCTAGCCAACCAATGGGCAGCATGCGTCTCTTGGCAAAAACCCGGTAGTGTTGTTTGTTCGTGATCGATGGCTGCTGAAAGGGGAAACGAGGCGATGCTCGGCGGGTCAGCTCGCGATGGAATTTCCTCCAGAGCTTGCCCACTGGATGCTGAGGCCGTGTCCGCCGTTCTGGTTCGCCCCCGTGGTTAAGTGAGGACTTCACAATGATCGGCCCGTCATAGCCATCTCCACGGACCACGAGATTGCGACTGTAGCCCGTCTTGCGAATATCGGTGACGTGCAGATTGACCGTGTTTGGATATAGCCGCGCGAACGCTGTATACGGGGGCGGAACGACAGAGAGGTCAACATGGAGGAAACAAACATCGGCAGGTGCTAAGTTCTTCAAATCGCGATGTATCAGCACCCGGATGCCCTGCGTCTCCCATTCTTTAGCAATAAGATTCACGAAATATCCGCGCAAGCTTAATGAATTGGAGTGCGTCAGGATCAGGATCGTCGAGATGTTTGGCATGCTGGCCCCAGCTGAAAACTCAGAATTTTATCCATGGCATGTCAGAGGTGCTTACAATTCACCCCTCAATATACGTCCGAAAAATCGCAGAGGCCTGGTTAAGCGCCAAGAACGTGAAGAAGTCAGACACGTGATTTTGGAATTCAGCTCCGCAAACGCTTCGTTCAAGTAGGCTAGCTTTTGATCGCGCTCTGCTACGGCTTGGCTCAACTTAGCGAGCTCGTCGTCGCGGTCGACTAACGCTTGGTATAGGCTCGCAAGGGTTTCTTCGCGCTCCCTAGAATGGTCCACTGCCGTTTCAATCGCGACGTCGTCGATGACGTGAGTTTTTCTGGGCAATGAGTGGTCAAGCGTGTCGTCTGATTGGTAGTACCGGAGTTCCGTTCGCGAAGGCAGCCGGATCATCTCAGGGCGCAGTCGGGACCGCCAGGCGTGCCAGCCCTGGGCAATTTCAGCAGGGTCAAACCGCTTCTGCACATATTTGCGGATTGCATGCTCAACGCTCAGGAAGAGGTAATGTCGGTATCGAAAAGCTGAGGGGTACATTCGTAGCCCAGGGAAGCGGACGCGATGTCCACTTGCGCTTAGCTCTACGGGCGCATCTTGACGTTTCCACGCCCGAAGAGAATGAGGAAAACTCGTCTCCTGGGGGTAGTACGAGCGCATGGTTTGCTCATAGTTCGGGTGATCGTGGTCAGGCTCCTCCTGCGTGGGTACAAAGGCGAACTGATGGAAGTAGGCTGCGTTGTAACCTTGGGCATCGACCTCAGCTATGGCCTGCGCGAGATTCTGAGTTGATCGCGTCGGCAGGATGATTTGGTCGGCGTCTACGTGAATAAACCAGTCGGCGTCGAGCGTCGCGGCGAGTACCTCCTTGCGCGCTAACTGCTCGCGAAGACTGAAAACCCCCGCTCGGTGCAGTCTCTCAATCCCAAGCAATCCGCGTCCACTATACCGCGCTGCGATTGTAACCGTGCTGTCGGTGGAATCATTGTCGATGAGATGGACTTGGAGCCCTTGCCGGATAAGATTCTCCAGGCACCCGGCGATAAAGCATTCCTCGTTGTAGGTGGCAAGTAGCGCGATCACCCGCATGGTCATCGATGATTTGTCTTCTGCGTGGTGGTGAAACTATAGGTCATTTGGAACCTGTTGGGTCAACCGCTAATGATACTGTAGGGCTAGCTGCTTGAAAATACTATCAATTTGGCCGCGCTGCGATCATTGACACAACCCATCCTTGGCGTAAAGTAATTGCCTCCGCGAGGATCCTAGATTGTTGGTGCGAACCCGCACGAATTCGGTACCAGAGGATTCTGCGCTCGCCGTCGAGATCACTGAACGCGACCTGGGACCTGCCGACCGAAAGGCCTTCACGCCAGACGATGTACTTTTCATGCTTGAGTGGCCAATACTCAAGTTCGCCGCTGCGGCTATCTCGGAGGATCGCTGGGCTGATGTCGCTATGCGGATTGAGCGCGCGAAAATGCGGCTGGGGCAGCCGTCCCCGGCAAGGTATGCCCCGGCGATCCAGCAGACATTGGGGCTTGCCAACGTCAAGGAGGCCGAAGCTATCGCGTGGCGCGCGGCCGCTGGGCGCACTGAGCACTACATTCAGGTGATGAAGGTCATGTCGGCGACGGGCTGGGCACCAACTATGGAAGTCGAAGGCGAAGAGCACCTCAGGGCTGCGCTTGCGCGGGGCAAAGGCGCGATTTTGTGGGTGGCCCATTTCTGCTTCAATACGCAGGTCACTAAGATGGCGCTAAAAGCGCAAGGATATCGTATTTCGCACCTCAGCCGCCCGGAACACGGATTTTCGAAGTCGAAATTTGGCATCCGCTATCTCAATCCGTTGCGCTGGAATGCCGAGCTCAAGTACCTCGACAAGCGCATTGTAATCGACCGCGCAAAACGCGGCGGATCGCTGCGTGAGGCGAAAGCCATACTGGAGGACAATCGCATAGTGTCGATCAGTGCGGGGGCGTGGGAAGGCCGCCGGGTGGCACGTGGCGTTATGCTCAACAGCCGCTACACCCTTGCGACTGGGGCGCCCGATCTTGCCCAGCGAACCGGGGCCGCACTGCTACCAGTCGTCACCACACGCGTCGCCGGCAACGGGGCCTTCCGAGTTAAGATCGGCAAGCCGCTTGTGGCGGCCCTCGAAGACAATCTCGAAGCAATTCGTACCGCAACTGCGGGATTCCTGGCCGAGCTTGAAATAGCCGTGCTGGAATATCCCGATCAATGGCGCGGGTGGAAGTATCTCGAATTTGCGAAAGCGGCCTGATGAGCCTGCCGTCATTGAGCCCCGCCCGCTTTCTTCGTCGTTAACGAAATTAATTTAGCCATCAATTTTGTCTGTCTCGAGTCGTCTTTAAGCACATCCGACCACAGATTCCACACTTGTGGTTTAGGATGTTTTGCGAGCCATCCGGCAGATCGGCGTAAAGAAATACGAGGCAGGCTGCGCCGTTCCGCCTCAATCGCGAGAACGATGTCGTCCATGTTGATGCTAGCGAATTCGCGCGGATCTACCGTAAGGTTCTCCGAAAGGAAGGCGCAAGTACCGACGCCAAGTTCATCGACTGGTGTGTCGCTTTGCAATTCTTCCTTGAAATTCATACAAACCCGATCTTTGGCATATGACTGATAGGGTGGCCTGAAGCAGTTAGCGTGAAACCCAACCACTGCCCAACCTCCTCGCTCTGCCAGTCCCTCGGCCAAGGTAGCAACGTAATCGGTTGGATAAACGATATCGTCATCGAAGACCACGAAAATGCATGGTTGATCTAAAAACGTCAGGGGCAGCAGACGGCTCGAAGCATGGAGATTACCGCATTCCTCCGCGTGACAAATGGTGATCTTTGAGTGTTCCTTCAGCACGGGTGGCGGCACGAAATGCCCATCCAGATATACAAAGAGGCGGTCAATTTGTGGAAGCAAACGAGGCAAGCCATCGCGAAAGCTCTCTGTACGGGCCGGCAAGGTAGCGATAGTGCCGATGACCGGTAATGACTTGACATAGCTCGCATCGTGCATGCATGATCCTCCTCATTAGGATCCTCTGACGGTGATGTCGAGAATGGAATCTAATAAACTAATCGTAGGATCTGCGCGCTCAGGCAAAACCTGCTCAGGCTGATGCTCGACGGCCATCCCGAATTTAGCCATACCCCAGCCCCCGGCAACGCACGTCATCCGTCATCCCCGCAGTTGCCACGCTTCAAGACGGAGGGCAATGAACCGGTATAGGGGGCATCCCCTATGTGACAGTGCTAATTTGGAATCAGCAGTGTGTTGATCCGCCTTGGTATGTTGCCGACCGCAATTACGGTAACTAGTTTCATCAGTTTGCTATCTATCACAGAGACCGAGTGCATATTCGAATTAGAAACATACACCGTCTTACTGTCAGGTGTAAACGTCACCCAATTCGGGAAGCTCGAAATCGGTGCGCGGTCTGGCAGCTTAATTGATGGTAGGGCAACCTCCCCCGCTAGATTGAGTGCCTTCAGGGAATACGCATAAACCGCATTGTTGCGAGTGCTGGCCACCCAAAGCATCGAACCATCTGGCGCAATACCAATCCCATGTGAGGGTGCATTCTCGGCATCGCCAGCCCTGTCACCAAACTCAAGCTCAGTGTTGCCTTGCGGCAGGTTAATCCGCGCGACTTCTTTGCGCGCGGCAAAATCCACCACAGCGAACCCATTTAAGTTGGTTAATTGCACGAAGAGGCGTTTAGCCGATCCGTCGGACGCCGGCTCGATTGCCATCGGACGGACACCTGCATCAAACTTGAGCTCCCAAACGGGTAGTTCCGTGGTCAGATCAATGGTTGTAATGACCCCAGTTGCGGGGGAACCTGCAATAACAAACTTGCTGTCTGGTGTAATGTAGACGTTATGAAGCCACCCGTTAACATGGACGCTGTTAGTAAGTGCGAGGGTTACTGGATCAATAATATCGAGTACGCCTGGCTCCTGGGCAATCCCGATGAGGATTCGGCCATCTTTGGCAACCGCAATGTTGTTAGGATGGCCACTTAGCGCCACCTTTCGCTCCAGGGTGCCCGTCTCGCGGTTAAAAATATCGACGGTCCTATCGGTCTCATTGCTTACGTAAACTCGTGATGCGTCGGGGGAAAAAGCGATACCATGCGCGCCCTTAATGCCCTTAATCTCTGCCACCACTTGGTTTATTGCCGGGTCAATAATGCTGACGGTGTCTCCGCCGCTGTTCGTGACGTACACGCGAATCGTCTTTGCCCAAATTGGGGTCAGTGAAAGCGCGAGTACTACCCATATATATACCAAGAAGCGGCAGACATTCATCGCGAGTCCCACAAAACTGATGGCTCGAGTGAGGTCACGGATTATCCTGCCCACACGGACAAACGAGTACCGAACTAGGCGCCGCGTTGTTTCGCGGTTCTGCCTCATTGATCGGGCGACTCTTTGAATCCGCCCGGCAGGCCGGTGACCAAGGCCAGCTTCCGTAGCGTAGAACTCATCCAGCGAAGCGGGGCGGTCCCCCGCCAGCTTGTGCTGTTGAGTAGGTCGTGTACCCGTGAGTCAGCTCGCAGGGCTCGTGCCTCAGCTTCAACGGCTCGTGCCTCAGCTTCAGTGGCTCGTGCCGCCGCTTCAATTGCTCGTTCTTTTGCTTGGTTAGCTCGGGCTTCCGCTTGAATGGCCCGTTCCTCGACTTGAGTGACTCTGGTCTCCTTTTGGCGCGCGAGCGCCTGCGCTTGGTCGGCTCGCAAACTTGAACGGCAGGCATTAGCGCGTATGTCGAGCTCGTAGCTCAGCTCTAGTGCACCTGTATCCGCCCAAAGATCGGTAGGCCTGACCGCCCTATGGAGCTGTCCTAGAATTGCACTGAAATCAAAGAAGGCCAGGGGCTGACATTCGCTAGTAGAGACGAGGGTACTCATCGAATTGTCAATGTCGATGCCCTTCGATCCGCCCTCCTCTGCCGCGATTCGTCCACCTTCCTCAGGGGCGTTTCGCGCGCGCAAGTAATCTTCGTTGCTCAAAATCCTATATGAGGCCACAGGATTGCGCACGCCTCGCCAGTCTGACTCTTCTGCCTGATAAATATGCACGTAGGGTGCCCCGGCGTCAGCCGCGAGAAGGAACCGATTATCGGGGGTAAATCGCAGCCCATGCGGATACTGGGCACAGCGCAGTATGCCATCGGGCTCTGCTAATTCATTGAGTGAAGAAGAATTCTTATATAGGTGCACGGTCTGCATTTGGTGGTTGCTAATAGCAATCCATTGATTGTCTCTGCTAACGCACACACCATCGGGAATGTATAGATTTTTTCTTAGTAATATCTCACTGCTCCTGATCGAAAAGCCATCGCTTAAGTCCAGTATATGTCGTGTGACGTAATGAGCATAGCAATTGCAGACAAGTGCTTGGTATAGGCCATTCGCCATTTTTGTGATTGCGACTGAGCCGGGCCCACTCAATAGACGCGACTCGCTTGACGTCAGTATTGCCAACGGCTCCGCGCCGCACACGGAAGTTTTCGCTTCTGATGATCGAAGTTTGAATATTGCTAGATCGCCCTGGCGATTAGCAACTACGAGTCTATCTTCGTCCAAAAAGTCAATGCCGTGAGGATATTTTAGTAATGTGCTGCAAATAACAAAAACATCTGTTATTAGGACGCCTTGATCAGCGGATTTTGGCGGGCGAACGCTTAGAATAGCAACTTTATTCGACTCGGGCATCGCCAGACCGAGCCGACGATTGCTAGGAGAGAATTTAACGTCTTCAGCTCGCTCGAACGATGCAAGCACGTTAGATACGTGCCCTGGAGCCGAATAATTGATCCGCATAGGTTACCTTTAGACGGATGGCTAGTGGTGAGACTCAATCGGATGCTTCTGCTATCGGTGGTCTAAATCGCGGAAATCGCGGGCATTGGTCGGCCTCATCCGTTGGAATCGACCACTAGGTCGTGTTGACGGTTTTTGAGAGAGGTATCCAGTTTTGATTCAACCGGGATTCCCCAGATGATTCCCGATCTCGCGTGCATTTTTGCGCGTTTTCCTGGTTCTGGCAAGACAGGTTGGCGGCGCTGACGGCTGCCGTGATTGTTGACGCAACCGAATAGGGGTAGAGGGTCTGATCTGGCCGTTTTCGCTGGCATCTGGACGCAATCCTGTCGTCGGTCGCACTTTGAACGCGTGAGCATCGGCGTCTCAAGCAGGTGCGGCCGGCGGCTGCACCCGTAGTTCGGCGATCAGTCGCAGAATCTGCTGGAAAATTTGCCGCGCCCACGGCGATCTGGAGGCAACGTAGCGGCCGTGGCTGACAACCTCTGCGACAATCTTGATCACCTTCTCCCTCAAGCTCGTCAGCGACCAATCCTTTCGGCTCGGGCGTTGCCAACGTGCGCGGGAAATTGCCGAGATTGTAAGGCGAGGCACTGGAGTTGCGCGGCGTTGGCTGCGAACGTCCGGCACGACGGCCGCGTCTACTTGGTGGCACCCTTGCCTTCCTTGTCCATTGTTTGGGCGTCAAGCGTTTGTTGTTGAACGCGACGGCCTGCTCGGTTGGACGGCTCATGTTGGTGACGATGAACCGGCGCGCCAATCTCGCGCAGATGCCACTCGACCTTGGCGACGACGCGACGCGGCTTGGTCCAACTGGCCGCCTGGTTGCTGAAATTGGCGTAGCACCGCCGAATCGTTCAGAGGTCGCCCGACCGGGCGCTTGAGCAATTAGGCGATCTTGTTTTTGCAAGAACTTGGTTGGCTGACAACGGATCGCATACTTAATCCGTTCGGCTTCGAGGCACGCGTAAATCCCGGGGCATGACGAAGGCGGCATCGGCGCGGAAGAAGACACGCAGGACCTTGCGCTGATAGCGCACGATGGCCGGCTTGAGCACGCGCTCCCAGCCGGCGGCGCTGTTTACGTTGCCGGGTCGCAGGACGCAGCGATCCAGGGTCGCCGAACTGGTCGGTGCTGGCCTAATTCCCCTTCACAAGATCCGGATGCCGCCGAAAGGGACAGGCCGGTTGAAAACGGAGAACTGCGCCATCAACGCCGGCAGCAATTCGACAACCCCGCGTCTCGTGAAATAGCGTTCCGCCGCCGTGTCGGCACAGCTTCTAGCCACAACTCACCGCCGCGGCATTGCTTTCGCCGCATATAGTCGGATCCACGCACACATCGATCGCGGCGATAGTGTCCGCATGGTTTCGCCAGGTCTGCAACGGCTGCCCTCGATGCCGGATATGTATTTGGAGACCGTCGGCTGGCGACTTCGAACGCCAGCATAAGTAGTTCGCCATGGATTCGGCGGATTCAGGGCGCACCCGACTGCTGTGGACTTCCGTTGATCTCCAGCCAGTTCGCGTTTAAATCGTGAACGCGTAGCGCGCTATGCAATTGAAATTTCAAATATTTTTGGCTAGGTATATCAAGGCGTGGTCGACGGCAAAGCCAACGCGGCCCGCAAAAGTGGCAAGTCCATCAATCTTGCTGTTGCAGTTCAAAGGGCCGCCAAACGACCCGATGGGACCACATGAACCACTTCCGGTCAGGCCGGCAAAGCTACCATCAACTTCTGCGCCCACAACCCAGGTACCAAATTGGTAATTATACCCAATTTGGCCGCCACACCCAGAAAGCCGTTTGCGGTATGGGAGCTGTCGAAACCAAGGGCACCTACGC